>ERZ773359.2590-NODE-2590-length-22583-cov-9.068448_pt1 | contig 22583 bp, 16 predicted proteins | sample MGYA00374955_ERZ773359 | MGnify/ENA primary metagenome ERZ773359 (study PRJEB29098, sample SAMN04486028) | biogas fermenter metagenome | study: EMG produced TPA metagenomics assembly of the Biogas fermentation microbial communities from Germany - Plant 4 DNA1...
AGCCTTTAAAAAGCTCAGGTAGTTATAACGCATTACAGGTCATTTTTATCAATAAGCAGTACAATGCATGACAAAAAGGATTATGTAGTTACTTCGTGTTCCCTCGGCGCTAAATATGCCAGTCCTTATTACATGATGGAAGTACTTGAAAAAGAGGGACGTGAAGCCCTTTATGAGTTAAATGATGAGGATATTGAAGTAATAAAGGAATTCGTAGAAAATAAGCGGACCTATGGACACGCGGGTTTCGGAGAAACAGCCCTTATTTTCGGTTGTCATCCTGAACTTGTAAGGATGGACAGGGCTGATGCCGTATCCGGTCTGTCCACTCATAGAGCGGATTATTTAAATGAGGTTGGGCTTGGAGAGTCTACACGTTTTTGGGGAATCAACTATCCCAACAGTTATGCCGGCGATACTCCTTATGGCTGTAATGAACGTTTTGGCAAATGTGGGATGCGGCTACTGACACAAGCCGTCCTGAAGGTTATCAGGGTATTAAAATATGATGATAATATTTTAAAATGGAATGAGGAATGGAATAATTCCTGGTAATTTAAACAGAAGTATTCCGGAACAGGTTCAAATAAAAAGCCATTTGCGTCGAAGACGATTTATATGCAAAGGTTATGATATTGAAAGACGGAAAAGAAAATCTATGCATTGTCGCACTTGACTGCATAGGTTTTTAATATTCACTTAGCATTGATTGGGGGATTGGCAGATGAAGTGCGGTTTTTATGAAGCTGATATTACGCCCCCTTTAGGGAGCATAATTCCCGGAGGTTTTGGCGCACGATACAGCACAGATGTTTTGGAGAAGATTTATGCAAGGGCGTTTTATTGCGCACATAAAGAGCAGTCGGCTGCAATAGTTGTAATTGATGCCTGCGGTATTACGCTTGATATTACTGAAAGGATCAGAAAGAGGGTCTGTGAATTTATACCAATGCATGAAAATGAAATTATGGTTATGGCCACTCATACACATACAGGCGGCCCCACCCTAAACTGGGGAGAAGAGGTTGTAACCGATCCCTTTTATCTTGAGCTTTTGGTAAGTCGTGCAGCTGATGCAATTATATGTGCTTATAACAGGGCAGAATCAGCCCAGCTGTATGTAGGCCGTGAAAACCTTACAGGCGTTTCCTTTATCAGGATTTACAAAATGAAGGATGGGGGCCTGAAAACCAATCCCGGCTTGAAAAACAGGGATAAGGTTCTGGAACCGTTTGGTGAAATTGATCCGGATGTCGGGGTTCTGGTAGCAAAATGTAATGATCGTCCTATTGGAGCAATTGTTAATTTTGCCTGCCACCCTGCAATCAATTCAGGAACTAAAACCAGCGCAGATTTTATTGGAGTCTTGTCAGATGAAATGAAGGCTGAATACGGCAATGACTTTGTTACTTTGTTTATTAACGGCGCATGCGGTAATATAAATCATGTAAATGTTTTTGATGAAGAAACTTATAAGCCGGGAAGAGAGATTGTTGTAGGGCGGGAACTGGCAAAAAAAGCTGTTTCTGCTATAGACAAATCTGTACCTGCCGGAGAAGGGATCTCGCATTTGGACAGAACCATACAAGTCCGTTTGAGAAAGCCTACAGCTGAGGATCTGCTTAGAGCAAAGGATCACTTTGATTCACTGGGAGACTCACTGCCTCAGTCAACACCGGCTAAACCGGGTTACACAGACACATTTTTCGCCCTGCAGGCTTTTCAAATCGCTGCTGACAAGAGAGTAAAGCGTGATATATACATCCAGCTCATTAAAATCGGTCAGGTATGCATCGTAGGTAATCCCTGCCAGATGTTTGTGGAGTTTGGCAGAAAAGTTAAGCAGGCATGCGGAGAACATGTTTTCTTCTCAGATTTTGCAAACGATTATTGCGGATATGTTCCAATTCCGGAATGCATGGTGCCCGGCGTATATGAAGCCAGACTGGCACCTACAAGCGGATTGGAAAGTGCCGCAGGAGACATTATATGTGATACTTTGATACAGATGTATCATGAAATGTAATTTTCACCTGTCCTTAAGAAATGTGAGTATATCCAGTCAAACCGCTTCATGATAAGGCACTCAGTCTTTACTATGGAGTGATCACTATGACTCAGTGTTTGCAGCAGGCAATAGGGACCATGATTCTAACAAGCCACTTACTATAGTGGCTTTCTGGGTTTATGCTGATTTTGACTGCAGAAGCCATTAATAATAAGTTTGACCTGAGTATGTGCATATAAAAAGATATTTTAAAGGAGATGTTGACATGGAAAAATCATTTATCAAGGCAGGCTTTGCAAAGGTAGATATTACACCGCCATTGGGAGTATGTATGGCAGGTTATTTCCGCAGGCGCGAAGCAGTGGGCATACTGGATCCCTTATATGCTTCAGCAGTTGCTGTTTCTGATGATCAGGATGATATAAAGTGGATTCTGATCAGCTGTGACCTGATCGGTCTGGATACTGAATATGCGAATGCAGCCAGAAAGTTAATCGGTGAAAGGCTGGGCTTGTCAGCAGAGCAGGTTATGATTCATTCCACCCATACACATACAGGGCCTTATGTAAAGAGGGTTGAAGACAGGGAAAAGGCTAAACATATGGGCGGCCAGGACGATGCGTATATGGAAATGCTCATCAGAAAAATTGCTGATACAGCCCAGATGGCATCTGACAATCTGAAATACTGCACTATGGACATCGGATATGGAAAAGAAGAAAGTATTTCCTTTATCAGACGATTCCGCATGAAAGACGGAAGCATCACAACCAATCCGGGCAGAGGGAACCCGGACATTGTTGAGCCCATTGGGGAAATAGATCCTGTTGTAGGAGTAGTAAGATTCAAATATCTGGATGGCAGCGGGGAATTGTTAGTGGTTAATTTTACTCTGCATCCTGATATGACAAGCGGAAGCTGTTATTCGGCAGATTACCCCGGACATTTGAGGGGGACGGTTCAAAAACAGCTTCCTGATTGTGAAGTTTTGTATATCAACGGAGCAGCAGGTGATATAAATCATATAGATGCAATGCATCCGGAAAATAATACTGTCAGTGGATATGAGTTTGCAAAAAAAGTTGGAAGCATTTTGGCTGCAGAAGTTATAAAGGTATACAATAGATTAAAGGCTCCTGAAACTGATGAAAACAACCATAATATCCGTTTCGGCCGAAAAATTGTGGACGTTCCGCTAAGAAAAATCAGTGATGAAGAGGTGGAACAAGCGCATAAAGATATACAATCTTTTTATGCCGGCACCTGGTCGGTTAAAGGAGCGGGAATGGCCAGCATAGCCGCAATATCAAAAGCTTTTCAAACTGTCAGCATACATAAGCTGGGCAGCTTCCTGCCTATGGAGATCCAGGTGGTAGCATTGGATGAGCTTGCTTATGTAGGGCTGCCGGGAGAGGTTTTCTCGCATATAGGCAGAAGAATTAAGGAAGCTTCACCATTTGCCAATACATTTATTTCCTCAGTAACTAATGGATCTCATGGATATTTCCCCACTAAAACAGCATTCCAGGAAGGCGGGTATGAAGCAAAGAACAATCCCTTTACGGAAGAATTAGAGGATATACTGGTTAATAATGCCTTAGAGCTGCTAAAAAGTCTCAAAAAGTAAAATTCCCGTCTCAGTTCTTCAATAAATAACAAATATATTTTATATGTTATTTTCAGGCTGTGAGCAGGGAAAGGATAAGCAATTTATCATCGCATTGCACTGTATGATGTCTGAAAGCATACATATGGCAATGCGATGATTCTGTATTTATACTGTTTGTTAAAAAGGTTGAGATTCATATTAAAATATTTTTATAAATAGGAGAAGAAAATGAAAAATAAAATATTTGACTCCAATATTACGGTTTCAAAGGCCGAGGATCTCAGAATGATTTCCATTGCCCGGTTCTATGTACCTGTGGTTTTTGCCAATTTTATTGCAAGCTTCATTTATCCTATTTTCAGCTCCGGAATATCAAAGTTCCCTGATGTACACGAATCCCTTGCAGCATTTTCTGTCTCGAGAAGCCTGTACTTTGTATTTGCATCTCTGATACTTGTATTAAGCCAAACGGTAGTGGCACTGGTAAAGGATGATCATTCATACAAGTTAATGAAAAAATTTATTTTCTCCATTCTGGTAATTTCCTTTGGAGTTTTTGTAATAGTGGGGGCTACACCGCTCAGCAGACTGGTCTTCAGAGATATGATGGGTGTGGAGGATAAGTTTATGGCCCATACCCGGCGCAGCTTTTTAATATTTTCGTTGATGACCATATTATCCGGGCTCAATTTATCACTTCAGGGTTTAACCATAATTACAAAGCGCACAATGAATATTCTGTATGCCATGATTGCACAAATAGCAGTTGTTTACTTATCCCTCTTAGGTTTGTCAAAGCTTCTGATATTTGACGGGGCCTCTTCTGCTACTATAAGTTATATTATAGGCACAGCTGCTTCGGTTGCTGTATTGTACTTTTTAACATACAGGCATTTCAGAGAAACTTTAAGTGCATCAGTTGTTTTACAGGAGGATATTGACAAGGATAAAGCGGCTCCGCTCAGCGTCAAATCTATTTTACTGTTTTATCTTCCTCTGGTATTTGGAATGATTATTTCCAACAATGTTATAACCTTTATTAATGCTGCACTGACCAGAAGCCATGATGCAGTGCTCTTTGTAGGCGCTTTTGATATAGGATGGAGTGTGGCCTGGCTTGCCCTGGGCTGTGTTCAGGCTGCTCATCAGGTTCCCCTGGTTTATTTGCGAAGGGGAGAAACCAATACATATAAAAAGACAGCTCAATTTCTGCTTGTTCTCGGTTTAATATGCTCTCTGGCTATTGCCGTGCTTGGTTTCACGCCGGCAGGCTCATTCGTCCTTATATCGCTGATGGGCATACCACATGATGTAAGCGAGCAGGTAATTGGGCTATTAAAAGCATTAACCCTTCTGCCTCTCTTACAGATAATAAGGCAGTATTTCTGGGGTGTGCTTATGGCCCATAAAGATACCGGCCCGGTAACCTGGGGCAAGGTTATACATTTATTGACCATCATATTATTTATTCAGCAAGGGTCATACCTGAAATTTAATAATCCGGCTGCTGCCATAGGAATAGGAATGCTTATTGCTGAGTTTGTTGAAATCATTTATTTCCTTATAAGAACAAAAAAATATTTCAGATTTGAGCAGGAAACAGGGATATATAAAGAGAAAGAAACACTTGGCAATTAAGCCGGAGTTGTTTCTTTAATTAATATTTTGATAATACGCAAGGAGGTCGACATCATGATAAGCAATAGAATAAAAGACAGGTATAAAAGGATTATTCCGATGCCTAAAAAAGCTGTATTAAACGAAGAACTGATAGAGCTTGGCAGTGATTGGTCAGTTGAAGCTGATGCCTGTTTGGATAAAATTGCTTTGAAGTGGGTTGACAGCTTTAAATTGTCTGCTCAAAAAAACGGCAAAACTATCAGCCTGAATGTTAACACTGATTTAGAAGATGAGGAGTATAAAATTGAAATAAGCACAAATAAAGTGCTTATTCAAGGGGGCAGCAAGACAGCTGTCGAACACGCGTTTAAGACAATGTGGCAGCTGTCTCCTGAAGGGAAGATGCCCACAGGGATTATAGAAGACAGGCCGCTGCTTAAGATGCGGGGTTTCCATATTAACTTTGACAGTTTCAGGCAGATGGATATAAAGGAAGCCTTATATGCTTTGAAAACCGCTGCTGACATGAAACTTAACACCGTGCTCTTTGAATATGGCAACCGGTTTCCATACAGGGAACATGAAGGGATCAAGGTCAATACAACCTTGACAAGAGATAATGTCAGACAGCTTACAGACACAGCAAGAGAGCTTGGAATGACAGTAATACCTCTTCAGCAGACCATAGCCCATCTGGAATATCTGCTTCAACATGATAAGTATGCATCCTTAAGAGAAAACAACACTTCTATAAGTCAAATTTGCCCGCTCAATACCAATGCTTTTGAAACAATCAAGGGTATGCTTGACGATATGATTGAGGCTCATCCCGGTATAAAATATATACATATTGGAGGGGATGAGGCCAGAAGTCTTGGTCAGTGCCCGAAATGCAGAGAAAAGGTGGAAAAACTAGGAGTAAGCAAGCTTTATATTGACTATATAAATTCTGTCAGCGATTGGGTTTGTGCCAAAGGCTTAACCCCGATTGTATGGGACGATATGATATGTGCCCATCCTGAAGCTGTGGAGATTCTTGATAAGCGAATTACAATTCTTTATTGGGATTATTGGACAGTCAGGAAACAAAGTCCATATTTCATTGCAAGGTATGATAGGAAAGGCCAGCCTGTAACCACTTACGATTCTGGTTGGGATGATAAGTGGAATGACGAGCTTTATGATTTGGAAAGAAAAATTATGAGTGATTTTGCTACAGGCGTGCCTCTGGAGGAAAGTCTGGGCAAAAATTTCATGGAGCTTTATGGTCCATATCTGGGAGACGGGTTTCCGAAAAGGATAAAAGGATTTCCGTATATTGAATTTTATAAGGACAAAGGCTTTAAGGTAATTGGAGGGCCCACATCTTTGGGCAATGGAGATGATTATCACAGCCTTCCCAATTACTGGAGGTTTATCCCAAACATCAGGACTGTATGTGAAAGATCCATAGAGGCCGGAGCGGAAGGTGTAATAACTACAGCCTGGTACAACTATCATCCGTCAATGTTTCATCTGGGGATAGGGGCAACGGCTCAGTTTTCCTGGGGTTTGCCGACAAAATAAGCTGACAATTGTCTGGCCTTTGCCAGGCAGGTTCAAGTGTTAATGATCATATCTGCAGTGAATAAATAGTATAAAATGAAAGGGAGACTTTGAATGATCTATGATTGCCATATTCACATGATGAGGGAGGAAAACCAGCATATAGCCTCAAAAGATGAGATGCTGGAACATGGAATAGGGGGAGGACTTTTAATTTCATGCCCTCCTGACAGTTTTTCCATATTTTATGGCGATGCTTTTCCTGCGGAAAAACGGCTGGATATGCTTCTTGAGGCTGTTAACAGGGTTCCCATCCTTTATCCGCTTTTTTGGATTGATCCAACTGAAAAAGACTGTATTAAGCAGGCAGAAGCCGCAATTAGAATGGGTGTTGATGGTTTTAAGGTAATCTGCACTCATTTTTATCCCGGCGATGTACGCATGATAGAGTTTGCAAAGTTCTGTGCGGAAAACAATAAACCGATATTTTTTCATTCAGGCATCTTATATGACGGAAAAGTTTCATCTAAATATAACAGGCCTGTTGGATTTGAGGATCTTATAAGTGTTAACGGGTTAAGGTTCTCCCTAGCGCATATCTCCTGGCCCTGGTGTGATGAATGCATTGCACTTTTTGGCAAAATCAGAAATGCATCTTCGAGAAATGAAGATTTTAAGGTAGATATGTATATAGATATCACAAGGGGAACGCCTCCTGCATATCGCCGGGACGCACTTTATAAACTCTTCAGCTTTACCGGATTTGATACAACAAAGGTTATGTTCGGTTCAGATTCTCGTTATAATGATTATGTTCCTGAAAGAGTTATTAAAGGACATGTGGAAATCGATGACGAGATTATGCGTGATTTTGGGATGAACGATGAGCAGCGCGAAAACATATTCAAAAACAATCTGCTCAGATTCATTGGGAAGATGGATTAATAGTTTTTCTTAAAGGAGCTTTACTTCATGAGAAAAAAAGAAAACAGAATTCACAGCGGCAATGCTTTACTCAAAAAAATTTACGATTATATAGATAATGAATATGAATCGATATGCAATCTTGCAATGGATATCAGCAAAATTCCCTCCATGACAGGCAATGAAGCCCGGAAGGCTGATTTCATCTTAAACAAACTTAGGGAACTTGATTGCGAAGGTTCATATATTGATGAAGCGGGTAATGTAATATATATATACAATCCAAACGAAAGGAATCTGAATTCCGTTACAGTATTTGCAGCTCATATAGATACTGTCTTTAAGGACTTATGGGATATTAATACCGTAATCAGGGACGGCAGGATATATGCTCCGTCTATTCTTGACAACTCCATTAATATTGCCGGACAGATATACTGCATTAAAATTTTAAAGGCTATTAATATCGATATAAATAAGCCCATATTATTTGCTTTTAATGTTGGAGAAGAGGGGCTTGGAAATCTGAAGGGCATAAGACATATTGTGGATAAATATAAGGACAGTATAAAAGAGGTAATAGCACTTGATCTGGGGTATCAATCCATTGTAGACACTGCTGTGGGATCTAAGCGATATGCAGTAAAAATAAAAACAGAAGGCGGTCACAGTTGGGGTGACTTTGGGAATAAAAGTGCAGTGTTTTATGCATCCAGGATAATAAATGATATTTACAGCATAAAAGTGCCGGATGAACCCAAAACTACCTATAATGTGGGCATTATTAAAGGGGGAACCTCTGTTAATACCATTCCGGAAGATGCAGAGATTGCAGTGGATTTACGCTCTGTGGATCAAGCATGCCTGGATAGGCTGAACAAGGAATTCTTGCGAATAATAGATGATTATGACTCGCAAAATGTTAAAATATCAATTCAAAATATAGGGGAAAGACCTTGTGGCAGCACTTCCCACGACAGCCCGTTGATTAAAAGGATAATTCAAACCAGACGCGATTTTGGCATGGAAGCAAATTTCAGGGCTTCCAGCACAGACGCCAATTATCCCATTGGACTGGGCATCCCTTCAATTTCATTCGGAGTAGGGGAAGGCAGAGGGGTTCACACCCAGGATGAATACCTGATAATCGATTCAGCAAAAACAGGCATGAAACATCTTATGAATTTTATTCTAAGGATAATTGAGGAGGATATATAATGAGAAAGATTAACGCAGCCGTATTAGGATGCGGAGGAATGGGATTTACCATTATCAATAATATTAAACCTTCTCCATATATTGGGGAGATAACAGGATATGATATAAATACAGAAAGATTAAAGACGGCCAGGGAAAGGTTTGGGGTAAAGGTAACAGATAATATAGAGGATATATGGAAGGATAAGAGCATTGAGCTTGTATATATTGCCGCTCCAAACTACTACCATGTACCCCTTGCTGTTGATGCTTTAAAATCGGGAAAGGCTGTCATGACAGAAAAGCCCATGGGCATAAATCATGAACAGATAGATGAAATTTTAAAGGTGCAGAAAGAAACCGGAGGTTTTCTCCAGGTTGGTCTGGAGTGCAGAAATTATTCCAGGCTCTATTGCAGAATAAAAGAGTTCATTGATAGAGGCGAAATCGGGCAGCTTGTTAATGTACATTTTACTTACAGCAATCCTCCTTTTCCAAAAGACAAAGCAACTATATGGAGAGTCAGGAAGGATATATCCGGCAGCATGTGCCTTGAAAAACTATGTCATTATATAGATCTGGTCAGATGGTGGAACGGTTCGAGGGTTAACCGCTACATGGCAGTTAAAGCCAGGAACGTAATACCCTATTATGAGATAGCTGATAATTTTCATGTAAGCTACAGTTTCGAAAACGGAACCATAAGCCATTTGTATTTTAATGCAACAGCTTCCCATGGCGGTGATTATAAGCTTCCTGAGAAAGATACTGATCTCTTCGATCAGGACAGGATGGGGCATAAGCTTAATTATGTACTGGTCGGAACCGAGGGAGCTATTGAGGCAGATGTATTTCAGCGGGAACTTCGGCTTTTCCATCATGCAGGCAAACCGGGCTTTCAGCATGCAGAGAAAATAGTATATGTTGAAAACTGGACAAAAGAACAGGATCATGAGTATTTCCATAACACAAGGGCTCAGAACCTGGATATTGCAAGAAGAGTGGCCGAAGGGCTGGGACCTGCTATAGAACCTTGGGATGCAGCAGAAACCATGAGGCTGTGCCTTGAGTTTGAAGAAGCTGCTGAAAGAGGCGGCTGGGAAATAGTTGCCAGGTAGCTTTGGCAGAAGCAGCTTTTAGACAGAATTCGGATTCGTAAATAGGAAAGGAGTGTGACAAAAGTGGATAAAAGCATTTCTTTTACTTTATCTACTAAAACGTTGCGCTTAGGTATTAATGAAACCGGAATGGTTACTGAATTCACAGATATTTCTACAGGCATAAACTGGGCAGAAGAGGGCAGCTATTTCACTTATCTGCTGCCGGGAACAGGCCCGGGAGGACCGTATATAAACTCTGATGAATTAAAAAAAGCGATATTGCCTGAGAGGGTTACATACAATGCACCTTTTATGACTATCTGTTTTAATGACCCCTCACTTAAATTTACTTTGCTGGTTGAAGAAAAGGAGACAAATATCCGCCTGACGGTAACAGATGCACCGACAGGACCCGATGCTGATTACGGCCGCTTTGTATTCGGCGGCTGTGTATTGCGCGATAAGGACGGCAAGGCTCCTTTTTCCGGGACAGTGGTACCGTTGCACATAAAATGCAATCTGATGGAATTGCCCGGACATTGCACCAGACTTGGCGCAATCGGTTATTCAAAATTGTCATCGCAAGGAATAGGTGCTGCAGTCATCGGTGTGCCGGCTGCCGAACTGCGTCAAGCTATCAAAGATGCCATGTCCCATCTTACTTTGGATGATGTTTTAATGTCTCCTTGTGGAGGAGCATATGGAAACCAGGCACCAGGTGTCTTTGAAGACTATGTCATTGACATTAACACCTTCAATCCGGAAGAAACTGACCGCTGGCTGGACAATCTGGCAAATGCCAATGTTAAGCTTTTAAGCTTTCATCAGGGCTGGCTCTATCATCAGGGCGATTATCGTTTTAATGAAAAATTCTTTAAGGATGATATTTTTGAATTTAAGAAAAGAATTTCGGACGAATTGCATAAGCGCGGGATGAGAGCGGGATTTCATATCTATTCAGCCATGGTAGATGAAAAGAGTGAATTTGTGACACCGGTTCCGCATCCGGATCTGGCAGTTATTGCAACATACACCTTAGCCCGCGATATGGATGAGACAACTGATACTATATACATAGAGGAAGACACAGGACCAATTCCCATGCAGCAAAGCCATGCCCAGATTGAATCGCCGCCTTATCACTGCTGCCTGGTTGTTGACAACGAGATAATTGAATTCCGCGGAAAAGGGGATAATAACAGTCTGACGAAGTGTATCAGGGGGCAGTTTAATACTAAAGTTACTTCCCATAAAGCGGGAACCAAGGTTAAACATCTAAAACGGATCTATGAGCAATTTCACGCCAGGCCCGGCAGCATGCTTTTTTATGAAGTTGCTTATCGAACTGCCCTGGCATTCAATCGCGGTGATTTTGATTCCATATATTTTGACGGTATTGAGGCTATTTCCGTTTGCTGCAATGACTACGAAGAAACAGCAGGGCTTGGCTGGTATTATGAAACCTTATTTGTCCGAGAGGTATTACGTTATTGTAAACGCACTCCGCTGCTTGAATATAGCTCCACACCTCCGCCCCTGTGGTTTGCCCGATCGCGTATGGGTGCATGGGACGTGCCGTTCTCGGGATTTAAGCATTTTGTTGATGCCCATTGCGCCTATAATGAACTCAATGCCCACCGCCGTTTGCTAACCAGTCAATTGGGATGGTTCCATCTGTATCCTCCGGTCAGGGATATTAATTTTTATCCTAACTGGTGCAAAAAAATTCTTTACCTGGATGATGTTGACTACTTGTGCACTAAAAGCATAGCTTATCGTTCACATATGTCCTGGCAGGATCTTGATCCGGAAACACTGGAAAAATTCCCGGTGTTAAAACGTTATTTAAAACATGCTGCCTGGTATTCTAAAGTCAGGGAGAGTGCTTGGTTTAAACCGGAGTTGCTGGAACGGCTTAAACCGGCAAGATGCGGTCATAAGCTGATTGAAGAAAATGGAGAGTATGGCTTTGTGCAATTCGAACGCCTGCACTTTAAGCCGTATTCACTGGCCGAGGGTGAAAACGTAACAAAAGGATGCAATCCATTTGCACAGCAGAAACCCTTTATAAGACTTGAGATTCAGCACACTGCAGCTGACTATGACGATGAACGCGCCATAACCCTGGCCTCTTTCAGGCGTGATATTCCGGTTTTAGAGCAGACATGCCATGTGGATTTAACTGAATCGCCTGTGGATATTACGGGCTGCGAGGCATTGGGAGTATGGGTTCACGGCAACGGCAGCAATGACTACCTGAATATACAGATTCAGGGCGCTCCGCCCAGTCAAGGCGCCGGCGTTGGTGATCATGTTATTCATTTGGATTTTCACGGTTGGCGCTATTTCATACTGTGTGAGCATGAAAACGGTGATTATGAGGACATTGATTTCAAGTATGATGAAGATGAGAAAAATATGCTGACAAATGTCCATTTAAGACACCGTCGTCCCCTCAGTTTTGACAGAATCGGACATGTGCGGCTTCTGTTTTCCGGGGACCCCAGCGGTGTTTATATCAGCGATATCCGCGCCCTGCCTGTAGTTAAGAAGCCTGTGATCAATCCCGGTGTATCTGATGGGAAAAATACCCTGACCTTCCTGGGACAGATTGATCCCGGCTCTTATCTTGAGTTTAACCCTGAAGATAATAGTTGCTATGTCTATGATATTTATGGCAATGCAACACCAATGGAGTTTACCGGAAAACCCCTTGAAATACCAAACGGCCGGTTTATGCTTCACTGGACAGGAAAGGCTAGTGGCTCTTACAGGGTAAAAGGGCATTTGATTGTTTACGGAGAAAAGTTTTTTAATAAAGATGTATAAGGCTGATTATACCTCAGTCTGATAAATATTATTAAGAACTAAGGGCATCGGTAAGATGCCCATTTCATATGTATGAAAAATATGAATTGTTTGCTGCGGCCAAAGCTATTTTACGGCATTACGAATGAATATATGGCTGACCGGCTAATAAGTGCAGCGGAGCCATAATATATATTAATGTATTAAGAAAGGCTGATTAATTATTTGCCGGGTTAAAACTAAGTCAGGGGAGGTTGATTATATGCTAAACAAAACGCCGGAACGGAATTATGAATTCAGAAAACGCCTGCTGGAGGTGCATAAGACTGATATCAGAGACTATGACATACTGCCGCAGGAAAATGAAATTGAGGTAAATGAAGAATGGGAAATTGTTGTTTACAAAGAAAGTGACAGGGTGATACTGACAGCAGCAAAGGATTTGCAGGACTATTTCTTTACTTCAATGGGGCTGTCTTTAAGACTGGTGAGAACTGATGATATACGCGGAGAAGCAGAAAAAGGTTTCAAAAAAATTGTATACATAACAAAGGGTTCAGTACCAGAGCTGGGTGAAGCCCTTGATACTCCTCGCAGTTACAGACTTATTGCCGACGAGGACAGAATTATTCTTTGCGGGCATGATGAGAGAGGGGCTGCTCAGGCATCATATTATCTGGAAGATTTAATGAACATGAAACGTGCTCCCATTGTTAAAAAAAGAGACGAGATCAGAAAACCTTTGTTTTCTCCCAGGATGATACATTCCGGTTATGGGTTGGATAACTTCCCCGATGCCCATTTAAATGCTATTGCTCATGCCGGCATGGATGCCATACTGGTATTTGTAAAAGGCGTCGACACTACTCCGCATGGGTACCAGGATTTTAACGAGCTGATATATCGTGCGGCTGCATACGGAATAGATGTCTATGCATACAGTTATCTTAAGAGTCTTAAGCATCCGGAAGACAAGGATGCAGAGGAATACTATGAGAAAACCTATGGAAGGGTTTTTGAGAAGTGCCCTGGGTTTAAAGGTATTGTAATGGTGGGAGAATCAGTGGAATTTCCCAGCAAAGATCCCAATACAACAGGAAGACTGCGTTTAGATAAACCGGAGGACGGACTGCCGTCAGGAAAGCCCAGTCCGGGCTGGTGGCCTTGTATTGATTATCCCCAGTGGCTGAACCTTATTAAGAAAATTATCAGACGGCATAAAGAGGATGCGGATATTGTATTCTGGACATATAATTGGGGGTATGTAGACAAAGAACACAGAGTTGAATTAATAAGGAATTTACCGACTGATATTACCCTTCTTGTAACATTTGAAATGTTTGAACAGATACAGACAGATAACGTTACAAGTACATGTGTTGATTATACCTTATTCTTTGAAGGTCCGGGCAAATATTTCATCAGCGAGGCAGAGGCAGCTCATGAAAGAGGAATTAAACTTTATACCATGTGCAATACGGGCGGCTTAACCTGGGATATAGGAGTAATTCCCTATGAACCGGCTCCCTACCAGTGGATGAGAAGATATGAGGGGCTTCATATTGCGAGGGAAAAGTGGGGTCTAAGCGGCTTGATGGAATCCCATCATTTTGGCTGGTGGCCCTCATTTATCAGTGAACTGGCCAAATGGTCCTATTGGTCTCCTTCACCTTCAGGTGAAGAAGTGCTGAGGATGATTGCCGAAAGGGATTTTGGCAAGGAACATATTGAAACAGTGATCGAAGCATGGAAGGCATGGAGTGAAGGAATAAGGAACTATATTTCTACCAATGAGGATCAATATGGTCCTTTCAGAATAGGCCCGTCATATCCTTTGGTACTAAGCGGAAACGTAGAGATTCCTACTGTGCCCTATGCAATGTTTGGCGGCAACACCATATGCAACCCTGTTTATCAGCCCCGTATCAACGGAAGAAGCTCTCTCCCTCAGTTCAGGCTGCCTGTTGAACTGGGAAGGCTGAATAAGATGCGGGAGTGTTTCAGAAAAGGAACAGAGCTTTTGGAAGGCATATATGATTCACTTTCAGATAAACGCAAACAGAATGCCTTCTATATGATAAATTTAGGGAAATTCATTGTAAACTGCGTAACTACGGCTATAAATGTGAAACAGTGGTATACTCTGAAAACAAAACTTCTCACCGAAACTGATGAATCAAAAATAATTGAATATGTAGATAAGTTGATTGAAATAGGTGAAGATGAGATAAAAAATGCGGAAGCCACAATTCCGCTGGTACAGGCAGATTCCAGATTGGGTTGGGAACCAAGCATGGAATACATGACAGATGAGTATCATTTACGATGGAAGATAAAGCAGGTTAAACAGACCATAGAAGGAGTTCTGCCGGTATATAAGAATGCGCTGAAGTTAAACAGGTAATACCCTGATTATAGGGGGCGTTTATAGGGGGCATGAAATTTGTCCCCTGTTTTTATCTTGTAAGCATATGTACTAACGAGATATTTTCGCTGGACGTTGACTTTTTAACGAAAATGCAATATTCTTTTGACATAAAGTGAAAACGATATTACAAAGCCATGATTTCATCTGATTGATGTCTGGCAAAAGGAGAGTCATCTTGTATATTGAAGTTATTGCTCAAATTCTTGGAATGGTGGGCGCAATATTATTATGGAGCGCATTCCAGTGTAAGAATACGAAAAAACTTTTCTTCTTACAGCTTTTATCTTCTGCTTTTTTTTCACTGCATTTTTTCATGCTTGGTGCTTATACGGGTTTACTATTAAATTCTGCAGAAGTATTACGGTCGTTTTTCCTGTATAAAGGTCAGGAAAAATGGGCAAGCCACAAAATCACTATGATAGCCGTTATGGTTATGATGGCTGCATGTGGGGCGGTGTCCTGGGATGGATGGCTTAGCCTCTTGCCTACGGCAGCTATGGTAGTCGGCACATATTTCCTGTGGTCTCGAAATGGCAAAATACTTCGTTTTGCCCAGCTCTTTTTTATCTCACCATGTTGGCTTGTTTACAATATAGCCATGTTTTCCATAGCCGGCATACTTACGGAAGTTGTCAATATGATCTCTGTAATTGTATCCCTTATACGGTTTGGTGTTAAAGAACTGGATAAGACATATGCAGCATGAAAAATCTACACCCCATATGCAGTATTGATTACCTGTCTCAATGACAGGTTTTTATCTGTGCGTTTTGATCTGATATTTTCTTCAGTAAAGCGGGCCAGCAATATTTCCCGTTCAGCATAACGTCCTCTGTCATATATAATATAGATAATGCCGTTGTCATCCTGTGTACCATCAGGATAAGATACATTTTCCCTGTCATCCAAAAGCAGGACATTAGGATCCCAGGTTTTACCGTCATCGTAGGAAAGCATAGCAGTTAAGTTTGCTCTTCTGTTAGGGCTTTTATTTTCACCCGGCTTATCAAAAAGAATGTTTGCATGTCCGACAAAAAGCAGTGCACCGGAGTTTAACCGCCTTATGAAAAAACGGGATCCTCCGCCGTACAGATTGGAAACTTCTTCTTCAGACCATGTCCGACCCCCGTCGCAGGAAAAACTCTGTGCTATGTGATTGATTGTACGGGCAAGACACCATATCCTTGAATCTTTCATCTCTATGAACATATGTTCAGGGAAATCATAATTGGTAAATTTGGCATATCCAAGCGGAGTAAAACTTTTGCCGCAGTCGTCAGTTTCCAGGGCATATGCTCCCTCTTCATAGGCTGAATAAATAATGTTTTCGTCAGTCCGGGGCGTGATGCATTGTTTTGCGGCTGAAACAGCCAGTTCTTTTCTCCATATTGCACATGGGAATAACCATTTACCGTTTTTAAGAACTATGGGCTTGTTCATCATGACTCCGTCAAATATTCTGAACGGTCCATTAAACCTTATTGGCTCTTCATCCGGCTTGTCGCATATGGCGCACCATACTCCCGCTCTGCCGTCAAAGAAATCCCATGATTGCGCCCATGTCATCCACAGCCTGCCCAGAGGGTCAAGCCATAGGTTAGGATCAAACACCCGGACATTAGGGTGTTCGTGTTCCACAACTATATAGGGGGAAGAAAAGCTGTTGCCTTTGTCATCACTGCGCAGCATAACAGCAAAGTTTCCGGCCGTTTCTCCTGTATTGCCGCTGTAAAATATACTGTAAATAGTGCCGCCTTTGGTTATTTCAATTGATGGTATTCCCTGCCACTTTCTGTGACTGTCCTGGTATTTGTCTGCCGCTGGCTTCAGCAGTATTCTTGCCGGTTTAAGTGCATGATTGTATGTGTCATTCATTATATTCATCTCCTGATTATATTTATCATAAGGTTTTCATATTCGATTTGAGAAAAAATATTAAGCAATATAAATATCAGTAATATTCTGTTAAATGGTTAAAGTGGTTTTGAAAATTGTTTTCCATATTCAGTATAAAGGTCAAAAAAATGCTTGTCAATTTAAACAAGCTCAATTAACTTGTGTATTCAAAGTTTATATAGTTGTAACAGGCATTAAAAAGATGTATTCTATAAGCAGCACCAGGCAGCTTATGGCAGACGTGTAAACAGATGTTATATTATGGAGGTTTAAAATGTTTATTGATATTCATGCCCATGCATACAGAAAACCGGTGCCCTTTGTAGTTCAGTTCTGTACAGCAGAAGAATTATTAAAACGCTATGATGAACTGGGAATAGAAAAGGGTGCACTGCTGCCCATTGTAAGCCCTGAGATCTATCTGCCCCAGGCTAATGAAGATATTCTGGATATGGCGGAGCAGTATCCTGACCGGTTTATTCCTTTTTGCAACATTGACCCCCGAGTTTTGACCAACTCCCCGGAAGCTCCGCTTGATAAGTTATTATCCTATTATAAGGACAGAGGCTGCAAGGGACTAGGCGAAGTAATGATTAACGTACCTGTTATGGATCCCTTGGTGCAAAACCTCTTCCGTCATGCGGAAAAAGCCGGGCTGCCCGTTATATTTGACGGCTCTGACCAAATCGGCGGAGATTTCGGACTGTACGATGACCCGGGATTGCCGCAGCTTGAGCATACGCTTCAGAGATTCCCTGACCTTATTATATTCGGCCATGGGCCGGTATTCTGGTCTGAAATTGGAAAACTGGAAACCCCGGGAGAGAGAGCGATTATTTTTGATTTAAACGGCAGACAGGTAGGACGGCTGCCTGAAGGTCCCATAAAAGAAGAAGGAGTTGTACCAAAGCTCTTTCGCAGGTATCCGAACCTTTACGGGGATCTTTCTGACGGAACTGCATACAATGCAATAGCCCGTGATCCTGAATATGGTCCCAAATTCCTGGAGGAGTTTCAGGACAGACTGTTTTTCGGCACTGATATGTGTTTTGCAGATATGCCCGTACCTTTGGTTGACCTTTTGATAAATTGGAGGGATACTAAAAAGATAAGCGAAACAGCATTTAACAAGATTGCACGGGAGAACGCCGAAAAGCTGTTTGATTTATAATGAGATGACTATGATATATTTATTTTTAAAAAACAGCTGAATGCTGAATTTGGAATACCGGCGAAGAATATAGAAAAATATAGATGTTTTGTTATGTAAAAGTTTAGGCAAACAGGTGCATTTATAGATGTACCTGTTTGCCTTTTTTTATTTTTGCTGCATTTATTTACTTTTCACAAATTAGTAAGCATAGTATCACACTTATTCACATAGTAATTTACTAGCGGATGCAATTTATGCTTTACTGCTCTTTTATGCATATATCCCGCCGGAGCAATAAGACAAACCTGCAGGAGGTAAGATATGCCTGATAATAAAACTTATTTTTACATTAAAAAATGGATTGATAAAAATTGGCAGCTGACATTAATGGTAATACTGCCCCTGAGTTTTATTATTCTATTCCATTATGTGCCCATGTATGGAATACAGATAGCATTCAAGAACTACAGGGCAGTTGATGGAATATGGGGCAGTAAATGGGTTGGATTTGATCATTTTATTAAGTTCTTTAAGTCTTATCAGTTTATACGCGTTACAAGAAATACCATTATGTTAAGCTTATACAGCCTTATCGCAGGATTCCCGGTTCCGATCATACTTGCCATTGCACTAAACTGCTGCAAAAATATAAAGTTTAAGAAAACAGTTCAGCTTGTAACCTATGCACCACATTTTATATCTGTCGTAGTACTTATGGGTATGGTCATTCAAATACTTTCTCCGAAATACGGTCTCTTAAATAACGTAATAAAAGCCTTAGGCGGTGAAGAGGTTCTTTTCATGGCAGAAGGCAGATATTTCAGGTCAATTTATGTCTGGTCCGGGATATGGCAGAACATGGGCTTCAGCGCCATCATATACATTAGTGCTTTATCTTCGGTTGATCCGACACTTCATGAAGCTGCAATAGTTGACGGAGCCTCAAGGCTAAAGCGCGTGTTCTACATAGATATTCCATGTATAGTACCCACTATAGTTATTTTGTTAATTCTTAATTTAGGTTCAATAATGAATGTGGGATTCGAGAAAGTATTGTTACTGCAAAACCCGACCAATACTGAATATAGTGAAGTCATTTCAACTCTTATCTACAAACAGGGTCTTGCATCAGCCATGCCTCAATATTCATACAGTACTGCCATAGGTATTTTCAACAGTCTTGTTAACTTTTTCCTTATTGTTGGAGTTAACACGATTGCAAGGAAACTCGGAGAAACCAGTCTCTGGTAAAAGCATTCTGCATATTTTAAATAGAGTTATCAGATAAACAGCAGCTGATTTTAGTAAAGGAGAATAGATATGAGAGAATCGCGTAGTGATCGAATATTTTATATGGTAAACAATATTTTCCTTTTTATCATACTAATAATCGTTTTGTATCCCATGATCTATATTGTAAGCTGTTCTTTCAGCAATCCCCGGTCTGTTACCTCGGGAGCAGTCTGGCTCTGGCCGGTGGAGCCTACACTGCTTGGTTACAAAACCATTTTTGAAAACAAGGATATACTAACAGGCTACACAAATTCTGCCTATTATACCATATGCGGGACGACTCTTGCTGTAATATTAACTGTTCTTGCGGCCTATCCCTTGTCCAGAAAGGATTACGCTCTGAGAAATCCTATAATGCTGATATTTACATTCACCATGTTCTTCGGGGGCGGACTTATACCTACATATCTTTTAATGAGCAATCTTGGGCTTATTAACACCAGGGCTGTCATGATTATTCCCGGGGCCTTGTCTGTGTACAATGTAATAGTTACAAGAACATACTTTCAATCTACCATACCTATAGAACTTTTGGAAGCTTCGCAAATTGACGGTTGTTCTGATTTTACCTTCTTCAGGAAAGTAGCTCTGCCCTTATCCAAAGCCATAATTGCGGTTATAGCACTTTTTTACGCAGTCGGCTATTGGAATTCATATTTCAGCGCCCTTATATATCTCCATGACAGAGAAAAATATCCTCTTCAGCTTTTCCTTCGCGAAATTCTTATCCAAAATACAATAGATGCAGAGGCTTTGTCCAAAGGCCAGATGAGCATTGAAGATATGGCGGCAAGACAATCATTGTTTGAACTGCTGAAGTATTCCTTGATTATCGTTGCAAGCATTCCCGTACTATGCATCTATCCCTTTATACAAAAGTACTTTGTCAAGGGTGTAATGATTGGTTCGCTCAAGGGATAGCATAAAAGGTTATTGTGAGGCATCAGCCCATAATAAAGATAAGTCAAAAGGGAGGTAAAAAGAGGTGAAAAAAGGGAAAAAGTTAAGTATTATAATGATCAGCCTGATGTTATGCCTGGCAATGCTGCTTTTATCAGCATGCAGAGGTCAGCCGGCAGATAATGAAAAGCAGAAACCGGAAACCCAGGAAGAACAAACACCAAAAGAGCAGACAAAAGAAGAAGAAGAGGAATCCGCTCCCGATGATTTAAGCGTAGACCTTGGAAAAGGATATATACTTTCAGCACCGGGGCAGTTCCCGATAGTAGACAAACCTGTAACTCTTAAAGTATTTCAGGCTGCGCATCCAAACGTAGAGGACTATGATACTAATTACTCATTAAGTTGGTTTGAAGAAAAAACAAATGTAGATATTGAGTGGATGCTGGCATCAGGGGCAGATGCAGGTCAAAGACTTACATTGCTTTTAGCTGCCAATGCCAAGGAAGACATGCCGGATGTTTTTCTTACAGGTCTTGGCCGCGGTGTAGTTGAAGCATACGGGTCTCAGGGTATATTGATGGACCTGACTGAATTGATCGATAAATATACAGTAAACGTTAAGAAACTTATCAGTGAAAATAAAAAAATTGCATCAATGTATAAATGCTTTGATGGAAATATTTATTTCCTTGCAAGGTATTATGAAACAGTACATGTACAGCACACTCAAAAGATGTGGATGAACATGGACTGGCTGAAACGTCTGGGATTGGAGATCCCCAAAACTACTGATGATTTTTACAATGTTCTCAAGGCTTTCAAAGAAAAGGATGCCAATGGAAATGATGATCCTGATGACGAGATTCCCTACATTGCATTTACCGGCGGTTATAACTCTGCTCTTCCCAGCTACATCATGAATGCATTTGTTTACAGTCCTGTCAGTGGATCTAAACTATATGTAGAAGACGGCAAGGTAAAAGTCAGTTATGCTCAGAATGGCTGGCGGGAAGGTCTGCGTTACTATAAGAGACTGTATGATGAAGGCCTGATGGATAATGAGAGCTTCTCTATGACCCTGGATCAAGCTAAGGCCCTTGCTGCAGCACCTACAGGAAATCGTGTAGGCTGCAAAGCAGGCGGAACAGTGGATATATTTAATTTCAGTGATCCAACCATTCATGATTTTGAAACTATACCTCCGCTTGAGGGACCGACCGGGTTAAAACAATCGCCTTTGGAATTCTGGCAGCCCTCACCCTTCTTCTTTATAAGTTCATACTGCGAACATCCGGAAGTAGCAATCAGGTGGGCTGACGCACAATTCTACGATTGTATACCTGATTTGAAGGAAGGCAACTTTGAATGGCTGCAATTATGGTATGGAGAAGAAGATGTAGGCTGGGCCAAGGCACAGGAAGGAGAAGTGGGATTCACAGGCAAACCGGCTGTGTATAAATGGTTGTTCAATTGGGGTGAAATCCAGAATACACACTTATATGAAACCTTTTTGATTAATATGCCGGCTGAATGGAAAGAGTTAATAGCGACTGATATGGGTGTAGGCTATAACCAGGAAAAAATACTTTATGACGCAACAATCAATAATTACAGGCCCTATTCTGTTGATATGACACTGCCGACAATGTCCCTGGATGAACCCACGGCAATTGAAGTTTCCGAAATTGAAACCAATTTATCTACTTACTATCAGGAAATGATGGCTAAGTTTATAAGAGGAGAAGCCAGCCTTGACAACGATTGGGATTCCTATATAAATGAACTTAATAATATAGGCCTTGAAAGATATCTTGAGATATATCAGCAAGCATATGAGAGAACTGTTAATTAAAAACCAAATACAACAACATAACTTTGCTCCCCCGGCTTACCCGGGGGAGTTACTTATCTTGAACCAATTATTTCATATGGTCTCTAATTGACGTTAATGCAATAGTCTTTTCTAGTCATAGGGCTGTTTATGTTACATAGACAGTGACTATTTCACAATAAAATGTAAATATAAATGAAATCTAAAAAGTCATTAGTCAAGTCCATATTTATGTGTAATTTCCTCGGCAACATTTTTGTAAGCCTAC
>ERZ773359.2593-NODE-2593-length-22553-cov-97.679483_pt1 | contig 22553 bp, 20 predicted proteins | sample MGYA00374955_ERZ773359 | MGnify/ENA primary metagenome ERZ773359 (study PRJEB29098, sample SAMN04486028) | biogas fermenter metagenome | study: EMG produced TPA metagenomics assembly of the Biogas fermentation microbial communities from Germany - Plant 4 DNA1...
CGTGGGAGAGTAGGTCGTTGCCATGTGCCTGCTTTGTTGTTATTTGCGACATTAAAGTAACAGGCGAGGTGTAACAACATATCTATAAAGACATTGCTTCTTGCGGCTGGTGAGGGACGACGCTTAAATTACAAGAAAATGTTGAGACCTATCTTGGGCAAGCCCATGATATTTTGGACGTTGAATGTAGTACGTGCATCTGGCTTTAGCCCTCAAGATGTTATAGTAGTTATTGGATATAATGTTGACTTAATGAGAAGCTGGTTACAAAAATACGATTCCCGCTTAAACATCGTGGAAAATCCTAACTACAAAAATGAGATGTTTTCGTCCATAAAAGCGGGCATATATCATTTACCCGAAGACACCAGAAATGTCCTAATTGTGCTTGGAGATCAGCCTCTAGTAAAGCCAGAAACTATTAAGGCGATATTGCTGATGCAAAATCCATTAAAAGTAGTCCAACCAGTTTACAAGGACAAGAGGTATCATCCCTTATTGATCCCGGAGCCCATGATTGAAACCATACGATGTGCCCCGCTCAATTGTACGCTTAAAGATATAATGCCGCCCCCGGAAGAAAGAATTTTGGTGCCAGTTGATGATGAAGGGGTTGCATTGGATATCGATACGCCGGATGACCTTAAAAAGGCTGAATCTATTTTAAAGATCAGACTTCAAGAGGCTGACGAAGGGCTCGCACATTAGCTCCATTATCAACGGCGATGATTTCAGCCATAATTGATACAGCGATTTCTTCGGGCGTTTCTGCCTTTATGGGCAATCCTATGGGTGCAAATATGCTATCGATCAGCTCTTGGGACGTCCCCATTTTCGATAGATTTTCCTTCATAACCGCTACCTTGCGTTTGGAACCGATAACCCCTACATAAGCCGTCTTTTTGCCGTCCAGCATTTGTACCACTTCTGTATCCAAGGAGTGTCCTCTTGTAACCACAACGATGTGCGTTAAATCGTGAAATGTCAAATGTTTTTCAAAGGCTTCATCGAGAGGGCAGGCTATTGTTCTGGCCCAGGGGATATTTTCCTGGTTAGCGAACTCTTTCCTTTCATCCCATACCGTAACCGCGTAATTTAGAAAACTTCCAAGTCGGGCTACGGCCTTTCCTACGTGTCCAGCGCCAAAGATAATTAGTTCCTTCTTTTTGCCTATGAGCTCTAGGAAAATGATGGCCTTTCCGCCACAAGCAGCCTTTGGATCAGAAGCTTCAGTAGCCATGAACTCTTCGCTGTATAAGGCTGTTGACTTGCCATCACGAATCATCTTCAATGCTTCTTGGATGACGTGGTGCTCAAGAATGCCTCCTCCTATGGTTCCGACTATGGAACCATCTTCCCATACAAGCATTTTTGCGCCGACACTTCGAGGAGTTGATCCTTGTTCGTCTATTACTGTGCACAAGACGCTCTTTTTGCCCTTTTCTATGGAGTTCTTCAGGGCCTCAATGATAGCAAGATCCATTTCTTTTTTGCCTCCTCCAGTTTTATGTATATTTATTATAAAATATACAAGTATTAATATTATAAAATACACGAGCCCGTGAAGGTCATGCAAATGCTTGGACCTTGAAAAAGATATTTTAGGAGGATTTTTATCGAATGCGAAAGAAGATCGTAAATCTAGATCAAGCCATAAACCATATTTTATCCCACGACTTAACGAAGATAGACGTTGAAAGTGGCTATAAAGGTCCTAGATTTAAGAAAGGCCATGTTATCAAGGAAGAGGATATAAGTGTTCTAAGGTCTATGGGAAGAGAGCACTTGACGGTCTTGGAGCTTGAGGAAGACGAGGTGCATGAAGATGATGCCGCTTTGGCTTTAGGATTAGCTATGCGTGGTGATGGATTAAAATTAAGGGGACCTAATGAAGGAAGGTGCGATTTGGTCTCTGAGAAAAAAGGGCTTCTTTGTTTTGACCCCGATAAAATTCATTTTATAAACGATGACCCCGACTGGGTAGTAGTCACCGCAAATCCTTATACGGTGATAGGGCCCGGGGACTTAGTGGCTGGTTTTAGAATTTTGCCGCTTGCTATAAAAAAAGCTCAACTTGAGAGGGCAATAAAGATATCAGCCCGATTTGAAGTAAAAGGTTTTAACCCTCTTAAGGTTGGCCTTGTGACAACCGGAAGAGAAATTAAAGCGGGAGTAATCGAAGACGCTTTTAGGCCAAAGCTTGAAAAAAAGGTGGCTTATTTTGGTGGAAATGTAGTGGGACAAAATATCGTGGGAGATGAATCAGAGGAAATTTCAGCGGCGATTCGTGATTTTTTAAATAGAGGTGCCGATATAGTCATTTGTACTGGAGGTATGAGCGTGGATGCCGACGACAACTCTCCGCGAGCGATATCAGAAGTATGCGATGAGATAAAATTTAAGGGAATCCCTGTTTTACCTGGATCAATGCTCATGCTGGGCCTAAAAGGCGAGAAAGTGATCATTGGTGCTCCTGCGTGTGTTGTTCATGATGAATGGACCAGCCTGGACTTAATTTTGCCAAGGATATTTGCTGGTTTGATTCCAACGCTTGAAGAAATTCGTCGTTTTGGCGTTGGAGGTTTATGTAGGCGTTGTAAAAATTGTACCTTTCCAAATTGTTCTTTTGGGGTGAAGATTTGAATTCTAAAGACATAAGAGAAGACATAAAAGCTACATTGAAGCTATTTGGATTAAGACCGACCAAGGCAAGAATTCTCGTTTGCGAAGTGCTGATGAAAGCTGGTTGTCCAGTATCCCATGGCGAACTACAAGCAGACGAGCGTTTAAAGGAAATTAACCGAGTTACCTTATACAGAACCCTTAATGCTCTTGTAGAAGCAGGCTTGGTACACAAAGTCCTCGGAGTGGATAGCTGTTGGTATTTTTGCCTTCACGAGACAGACCAACCAGGATGTCCTGGAGATCATCCGCACTTTTATTGTCTTGAATGTGGTCGTATGGAGTGTCTAAAAGAATGCAAATTGCCTTTCATCGAAGTCCCTCGTGGGTACCATGTTGAAGGCAAGCAACTTTTGGTATATGGCATTTGCAGCAAGTGTCAAAATAATTTCAGTTGACCGAAGCTAGGAAACGATCGAAAGCAATACTTCATTTCCTGGCGCTATGGGGTCCTCTTTATCCTCGTCGATGATCTCAACAATCGATAAGTGCTCATACACGGTGACTACCTTTAGCCTCCCTTTGACCTCGGGATAGGCGTACCTCCCTTGGGTGTGATATCTTATGACGTGCAAAGTGTCTCCTCTATTGATGGAATCTTCAAAACCTAAATTACAAAGAAACCTTTTTTGTCCTTCAGGGCCTTTCTGTTCCGTTATACTTATGATTTGACCTCTAATACCTGAGTAAGCCAGGTCTTCATAAAGGTCATTTTTCGCCCGACGCAAGGCTTTTTTGATCGTCTGCCAGTACAAGGATTTCTCGAAAGAACCCCACCAAGGATATTTAAAAACTTCTTCTTCGTAAATGGGGTTCCATCTAGCATCGGATATCAAATATTCTCGATACCAAGACGTAGAACTGTCTCCGCCTTTGTGGTAGTTGACGCTTAAATATACCTTTGCCTTGGTCGTGGAGCCTAATATATCGCTTCGCTTAGGCGTAAAACCCCTAAGTTTTATTTTTACTATTAAGGCATCAGGAACGTTAACCGAGACTGCATGGACTAGAGGCGATTCTTCAATTAACATCGCGAATTCAGATTTAATTTTTTGTGGCAAGATATCGTGGGTTAAAGTAAACCTGTCTTTGTATATTTTTAGCTCTGTCTCATTCTCGACCTCGTCTATATAAATACTAAAGAGAGCTTCCTTAGCCTCGACCGTTACTGGCAAAAAAGAGATAAGTGCGATAAGTAACCACAAACCAAAACGGCGAGTCATTTTTTACGCCTCAGAAAAGCTCAAGATATTCATTTACTGCTTTGAAAAAGATATCGATGTCTTCATCTACAATTAAGCTCACCCTACTCATGGGTAAATAAGCGGTGGAAAATTCTCCTTTATTTACCACTACAATAGAGCCCCTGCACTCAGATGGTATTAAGGCTGCGGGGGTTACTACGAGGGAAGAGCCCACCACAAAAAATAAATCGCTTTCTCTTGCGAGTTGGATACATTTGTCCAGGTATTTAACAGGTTCGCCAAAAAACACGATATCCGGTTTTATCACACCTCCACAGTCGTCACAATGAGGAATATCTTCCTCAAAGGTCTTTTTGACGCCTTCTTCATAGTCATATCGCTTGCCACATTTGGTGCAATAGCTTTCCCACACGCCTCCATGTATCTCGTAAACTTTTTTAGACCCAGCTCTTTGGTGAAGAGAATCTATGTTCTGTGTAATGATCCCAATTAATTTCCCCTTTTCTTCCAGCTTGGCGAAAAACTGATGTGCGAATGTTGGTTTTACTCGCTCTAACGCCTTTAAAAACTCCCTGTGAAATCTGTAAAAAAGGGATGGATCACGGTAAAAATAAGATATATCGAATATCCTTTCGGGATTTTCTATGCCTGCTGTATGGTATAATCCCTTTGGACCTCTAAAATCAGGAATGCCCGCATTGGTAGAAATACCTGCACCGGAAAGTAGGCAGATTTTTTTAGTTTCTTTGATCATGTCAGCACATTTAGCAGCTAAATCGGACACTTCCTTCACCCCCGTAAACTTTTTATATCGCATATTTTTCTTATATACTTTATCATTATCAGAGGATATTTTCATCCTCCTCTTTTTAAAGACAATCTAAAGCGTTAAGAAATCTTTTCTTTCGCTACATAGATGGAGGGATGAGTGTGAGTGACGTTTATGATGTAATCGTAGTAGGGGCAGGTCCGGCTGGTCTTTTTGGCACCCTCAAATTAGCAGAAGCAGGCGTTAGAGTCGCTTTGGTTGATAAGGGGAAACCCCTCGAAGAACGAAAATGCCCGTTAAAGACGGGAGAGGCCCGCGTATGCGCTCATTGCAATTCCTGTAGTTTGATGTGCGGATGGGGTGGAGCCGGTGCTTTCAGCGACGGCAAATTAACGTTGACTCCTCATTTTGGAGGAAACCTCGAGAACTACGTTGGCAAAGAAAGACTTCTGAGCTTGCTCGATGAAGCCGATTCGATATGGAAAGAATATGGAGCTGACTCTGCTCCTCTTTATGAGCCTGATCCGGAGTTCGCATCGAAGGTTATCAAAAAAGCTCGTACCGCGGGTTTACAGGTGATTCCAGCGAGAATACGCCATATAGGAACCGATCGTACGATAGAAGTTCTCCGCAACATATACTATAAGTTGCGCGATAAAGTTCACATATTGATGAATACGGAAGTAAAGCGCATCATGGTCGAAGATGGAAGGGTAAAAGGAGTAGAGCTTGCAAGCGGCGAAATGCTGAACTCAAAGTATGTGTTGCTTGCTCCTGGAAGGGAAGGAGCTCCTTGGATGGAACGAACAAGCAAGGAACTCGGACTTTCCGTTGATTCTTTACCTGTTGATGTGGGCGTGAGGGTTGAAATCCCGGCAGAGTTAGCCGAAGAATTGACGGAGCAGTTTTATGAAGTAAAGGCCATATATAACTCCCCAACATTTGACGACCAAGTTCGCACCTTTTGCATGTGTCCTCACGGAGAAGTTGTGACTGAATTTCAATCCGATGGAGGTGTAGTTACTGTAAACGGCCATAGTTATAGGGACAAAAAAACTGACAACACAAATTTTGCCATACTTGTAAGTACTGAATTTACTGAACCTTTTCATGATCCAAATGGTTATGGTGTTCATATAGCAAGGCTTGCCAATATGTTAGGTGGCACCGTCTTAGTTCAGCGTTTGGGTGACCTGAAGTTAGGTAGGCGTTCAACTCGCTCAAGGATAGAGAGGGGATTAGTAAAGCCGACGCTAGCTGAAGCCGAACCCGGAGATCTTTCTTTCGCTCTTCCCTACAGGCATTTAAAGGACATCCTGGAAATGCTTGAGGCGTTAGAATCGATCATTCCTCATGTAAACGACAAGTATACCTTGCTGTATGGCATTGAAGTAAAATTTTATAGCCTGAAGCTTTCTTTAAATGAAAGGTTGGAAACCTCGGTCAAGGGCTTATATGCTGCTGGCGACGGCGCGGGAGTGACCAGGGGTGTCATACAGGCTTCAGCCAGTGGTCTAGTTTCTGCAAGGAGCATAATGGAAGACATTCATAAAATGAATTCAAGAATCTAGCGAGGTTGCAGTGCAATCTTCGTGGCGACTCGCCTAGCGCTTTATTCATGTTAGATTAAGTTTAGCTGTCATGGAAGATTGATCTATGTCAGGAGGGGGGAAGGGTCATGAGTGCGGATAAGATAGACTTACAAGCCCTTTTCACCATTAGTTATGGGCTTTATGTAGTTACCGGGGCTTATGGTGGGAAAATGAATGGCCAAATTGCCAATGCTTTGATGCAAGTCACGGCAGAGCCGATATGCTTAGTAGCAGCTCTGCATAGGGATAACTTAACTACAGAGTTGGTTGAAAAGGGAAGGGCCTTTGGTGTTTCGGTGCTTGAAGAGGAAACACCAATGACCTTTATAGGGACATTTGGCTTTAAATGCGGACGTCAAATAGACAAGATGCGCCAATGCCAATATAAAGTTGGCGATACTGGAGTGCCTCTGGTATTAGACCATGCCCTTGCCGTTATCGAGGCAAAAGTAATAGATATAATTCCTGTCTATACGCATAAATTATTTATTGCCGAGGTGGTATCTGCAGAGACCATAAAAAGCGGTACAGTCCTGACATACGCTAACTATCGCTTAATAAAGGGAGGGAAATCCCCAAAGAACGCACCAACCTTTGTCTTTAACAAGGCGTAGTTTAAATTTCGATGGCGGAGGAGCGCCAACAAATAAAGCGTTCCTCCGCTTGTTTGTTGGCATAACTGATTTGAAATAGGAGGACCAATACAAAATTGTCCGCTTTTAAGTTTTTAGAAAGTTTGTATGAAAAGTATAACAATTTAAGCAAGGCTCAAGAAGACCCTGTTAGGTTTTTGCATTGCTTCAATGATATTCGCGCCAGGGAAATTATAGGCATAGTTTCGTCTTCGTTAGCCTTTGGGAGGGTTTCTCAGATAATAGACTCGGTCGGAAAAATCATATCCATACTAGGAGACGATCCAGTGGGCTTCGTAGCAAAGACGTCAGCAGAAACCTTGATGGCTAGACTTGATGGTTTTAAGCATAGATGGGTCGGCGGATGTGAGATTGCTGGTCTCTTATATTCCTGCAAAACTTTGATAGAGCGATATGGTTCATTAGAAGGCCTTTATGAATCGTGCATGAATAAGCACAAAGATCCCTTGGCTGGCTTTGCCACAGCTTTCAGGAGTGAATCATTTTGCGATATAAGCGCTCTGGTTCCCGATCTCAGCAAAAAAAGTCCGTGCAAAAGGCTTAGACTTTTCGTGAAGTGGATGGTGAGGAGCGACAATGTAGATCCAGGGGGCTGGACTGTTGAAACCCCCTCGAACCTTGTGGTGCCTTTGGATGTTCACATGTGGAAAATTGGCAAGGAATTGGGGTGGATTAAAAGATCTACGCCTGACGTAAAGGCTGCACTGGAACTTACTGAAGCTTTTAAGACTATACGCCCGGACGATCCATTGAGGTATGATTTTGCCCTTTCTCACGTTGGCATGGAAGGAAGAGGCTATGATGTGGTTTTACTCAACCTGAAGCGTTAGAATTTGCAACTAATTGACATAGAGATATAAAAATTTTTTTCTTGACAAATAGGTATTTAGGTACCATAATTCTAGTATTGAAAGGAGAGTAGGAAAATGAAGGGCGGAGTGGTACAAATCTCACAAGCTGTCTCAATTGCATTACACGGAATGGGATTGCTTGCTTTACGTGGCAGAAAAATGAGCATAGGGGAGCTCTCAGAGATGATGTCTGCATCTGAAACACATGCGGCGAAGGTCTTTCAAAGATTGGTAAAAGTTGGATTGGTGAACTCCTCGCGGGGCCCGACAGGAGGGGTTGAATTAGCTCTTCCTGCTTCAAAGATAACCCTTTTTGAGATTTATGAGGCGATAGAAGGCTCGTCTCAATCGGACTATTGTTTGCTCCAACAAGACAATTGTCCCTTTGGATCATGCATATTCGGTTCGATGCTGAAAAATATTAACAATGAGTTTGTGAGGTATATGTCAAGCATGACATTGGCTGATTTAGCAGGAAGTGAGATTAATGAAACAAAAAGTGTTGCGGCGGATAATAAGAATTGACGAAAGCTAATGTGATGGTTGTGGCCTTTGTGCAAGTACATGTCACGAAGGATGCGCCTTACTTGCAAGGAGCGCTTATTGTCTTGGCGGCGGATCGTATGGGTTTTGCTATCCCTAGCTTTCGGTAGGCTTTTCTTAAAGGCGGCAAAAGTGCGCTGTTCATCGGTTGTCCCAAGTTGGACGATGCCGATTTTTACGATAAATCGAACAAAAAGGAGGGATATTGATATGTTTTGTTATCAGTGCGAACAGACAGCACAAGGTAGCGGTTGCACGAATTTTGGAGTCTGTGGCAAGAGCCCTGAGGTGTCAGATCTTCAAGATTTGCTTATTCACATCACGAAGGGAATATCAATGTACGCCCATCGTGCCCGTTCCCTTGAAGCTTCGGACCCAGAAGTAGACTCATTCGTCGTTGAAGCTTTATTTACGACCGTAACAAACGTAAACTTCGACGAAGAGCGCATGGAACAAATGATTCGAAGGGCAGAAAATATGAGAGACAGGGCGCGTAAACTGTATGAAAATGCAGCCAAAGCTAATGGGTTAACTCCTGAAACATTGAGCGGGCCGGCTATCTTTGAACTTACAAAGGACAGAACCGGTTTGATATCTCAAGGTGAACAGGTAACGCCTGAATCACGCGCTAAAAAATTTGGCGAGGTCATTGGTGGACTTCATGATTTAATCCTCTTTGGTTTAAAGGGGAGCGCATCTTATGCTGATCATGCACAAATTTTGAACAAGAGAAGCGATGAAATTTATGGGGGGTTTCACGCATTTCTCAATTTTCTTTCCAAAGAAAGTTTTACCGAGGAGGAATTGCTGGGGAAAGCCATTGAGGCGGGCCATTTTAATTTAAAGGTGATGGAGCTGCTTGATGCAGCAAATACCGATGCTTACGGTCACCCGGAACCAACTAAAGCAAGAGTAACTCCCGTAAAAGGAAAGGCCATAGTCGTTTCAGGACATGACTTGAGGGATTTGGACCTACTTTTAAAGCAAACCGAGGGGAAAGGTATAAACGTATATACTCATGGAGAAATGTTGCCCTGTTTGGCCTATCCTGGTCTTAAGAAATATTCCCACCTCGTCGGTAATTATGGAAGCGCCTGGCAGAATCAGAGGAACGAATTTGACGAATTCCCCGGTGCAATCCTGATGACGACTAACTGCATTCAAAAGCCCAAGGATTCCTACAAGGACAGGATTTTCACGACCGGCCTTGTCGCATGGCCCGGGGTGCGTCATATCGGACCTGACAAGGACTTTTCTCCCGTTATAGAAGCTGCTCAAGCTCAGCCCGGTTATGCCCAAGATGCTCCTGAACAATTCATCACCATAGGCTTTGCAAGGAGTACGGTCCTATCTGTAGCAGATAAGATCGTAGATCTGGTAAAGAGGGGTAAAATTCGCCATTTCTTTTTGATCGGCGGATGCGATGGAGCGAAGCCAGGAAGAAATTACTATACCGATCTTGCTAAAAGCGTGCCAGAGGATTGTCTAATATTGACCTTAGCATGTGGCAAGTATCGTTTTAACAAACTTGAATTTGGCGAAATAGAAGGCATCCCCAGGTTGCTCGATATGGGGCAGTGCAATGACGCTTATTCGGCCATAGTGGTGGCCAAAGCTCTTGCTAATGCCTTTAACACTGATATAAATGACCTTCCACTTTCGTTAATTCTATCGTGGTATGAACAAAAAGCAGTTTGCATTTTATTGTCCCTGATTGCGCTTGGTGTCAAAAATATGCGGCTTGGACCAACTCTCCCCGCGTTCCTGAAACCAAAAGTCATCTCTTACCTGAGCGAAAATCTTGGCTTAAAGCCCATTACAACGCCTCATGAGGATTTAAAGGCGATACTCGGTTAGCATCAGAGAATCTGTCTTTTGCCTTTTTGAGGTCAAGTTTAGTTCGATAAACGAGGGCAAGAGTAAATTGCTTGCCCTCGTTTATTTTTTGACCACTTGAATGGGTGAGCAGGCGGTTAGCGTTACGTTTATCAATTTTCGTCTTAACACAACGACCTGTGCTACAATATTTAATAGAATTAGAAGGTGAGCTTAGACAATGAATGTCGAGAAAGAGTCAACTAGCCTTGCTAGTTTGTTCGATGGCGAAGAACTAAATATAAAATCAGTGAACAAACATATTTGGACCCTTGCACTCCCTTCTTTGATAGAGCTCTTATTAGCAACTCTCTTTGGAATGGTAGACATGGTTATGGTGGGTAATGTCAGTACAGCATCATTGGCAGCGGTAGGAATAAGTAATCAACCTATGATGCTCATCCTCGCGGTATTCCAGGCGTTAAATGTGGGTACCATGGCTCTAGTTGCTCGTTTTATGGGCACAGGTGATCGTCAATCATCCTATTTGGTACTGAAACAAACTATTATCCTTGCTATGTTGCTGGGCATCATAACCAGCATAATAGGGTTTGTTTGTGCTCATAGGGTGGTTACCTTCATGGGGGCAGAGCCTGATGTAATTCCTTTGGCTAAGTCCTATTTTTCCATTGTGTCGTCGGGCGCTTTTTTCGTTGCCGTTACCATGGGCGTAAGCGCTGCATTGCGTGGTGCTGGTGATACAGCGAGCCCTATGAGATATAATCTATTAGCCAACTTTATAAACGTGTTTGGCAATTACATGTTAATTTACGGAAAGCTCGGATTTCCTGCTTTAGGTGTAACAGGTGCCGCTCTATCCACCACAATTTCCCGCGGGTTGGCGATGATTATGGCGCTTTATACCGTTTTTCGCCCCAATTCTCTGTTTTCTCTTCCTGCTCCGCCAAAAAGATTGATCGATGTTGACCTCATGAAGCGCATGTTAAAGATAGGCCTACCCTCCGGAGTGGAGCAGTTAGCGTTGAGGACGGGCCAGGTGGAATTTGCCCGTACTACAGCGAGCCTTGGTACTACATTGTTTGCCGCTCATCAAATAGCTCTAAATGTTGTCGGTCTTTCCTTTGCTCCGAGCCAAGCCTTTAGTATAGCTGCAACAACATTGGTAGGCCAAAGCCTTGGTGCCAACAGGCCTGATATTGCCGAAAAATGCGGATTGGAAACGCGTCGCTTGGGTATGATGGTAGCCGCTTCTATTGCTACCTTGTTTTTCTTTTTCGGCAAACAAATCGCCAATATATATACCAACGACCCGGAGGTCGCGCTCATGGCTGCCGGAGCCCTGAAGATAGTTGCCATCATGCAACCCTTACAGTCCACCCAGTTTATTCTGGCGGGTGCGCTACGAGGTGCTGGAGATACAGTCTGGCCCCTGTTTTCTACCATGATCGGGATTTGGTGCATCCGAGTTGTGTTCGCAAAGATATTTATTAGCATGGGATTTGGTCTAATGGGCGCCTGGATAGCCCAGCTCCTAGACCAGCTTTTCCGCTCAATTTTCATCTATGCAAGATACAATTCAGAATACTGGAAAACGATTGAAGTATAAAAATAAATGCCTCAAGTTCCATATTGTCATATTGTAAGGAAGAAGTAAGACGGCTTAAGATGCATAGGGAAACATGGAGGCCAATAAGATTCTTTTTGGCATAGAATCTTTGTTTATTGTTATAATTTCTCAATGAACTCGGCCGGTATAGCATCACTTAACCATATGCCGTCATTTTCTTCATAAAATTTAATCCCTGCTTTATAAGACTCTTGTGCAAAGACTTTTAAGATGGTCGGATTTTTTGTTCTACGCCGTCCTACAGTGTATGCAGATTCAACGTCAATGGAAAGATGTACATATTGCCTGCCCATTGGTTTTAGGGCCATTCGTAAAATGTTTTCTGCCGCCTTAGGTGTTGTGCCGTGATATAAAAATTCTGGGGGCGTTTTAGGTTGTTGTTCTATCCTATATCGTACAGAATGGCCATAGATTGCTCTGATTTTTCCATTTTTTATTTCAAACCGTTTTTTGGGAGATTCTTTTATAATCTCTTCAAGATCATGTATGGATACATTTTTAAACATTCTAGAGTGATTCTTTAATCCCTCTATCAGCCTATCAATGCTGACCCAACCCTTCTCATCCAAAATTAAATCATATCTTTCAGGCGCATGCCTCAAAGCATGGGCTATTGTTTTACTCAAGTTTACATATGTTATTTTCCTCATTGCGTTGTTTCACCCTTATGTTAATAGAACATGTTGAGAAATTCACCAATTTTACTGAAGTTCCGAAATGGAATGCCTTGTCCAAAAAATATCAAACTGGCTAATCTTAAAATTCAAGATCGGCCTTCAGCAGTATGAAAATAAGGGGGCTAAATTCCAATCTAACCCCCTAAGATATGTTATTTAATGCCTTTTCCCAAATTTTTGGCATAGTTTCTTGTCGAGCAAAAGCACCTCGATAATAATAGAGTGTTTTATTTTTTGGCTATGACAGCGAAAAACACCAACTTAGAATTTCCGGTATTTTTCAAGCTGTGCGACATTCCTTTGCGCGTTAAAAGTATATCGCCAGGGTTCACTTCCGTTTCTGTTGTGCCATCTGTGAAAACGCCTTTGCCCGATACTATGGCGTATACTTCTTCGTCGTCTGAATGTTCGTGAAAGCCTATGGATGCGCCGGGTTCCAATTCTATGCGAGAGGCCATTGTAATAGCCCCATCATCGTCGGGGATAGGAACGTAGTAAAAAGTAGCTTTGCCAGAACCGCCCTTCATGTTTTCGCGCGTCACGCCTTCGCTTGACTGCTTTAGTATCGTCATATTGATTTCCCCCCCTCGATTAAAACATGGAAAGACATGACAAAAAGATAAGAACCCTTCCTTTCCATGCCATGTCTTAACTTAATGGGATTATTTGTCAAGAGCTCTCTCAAGCATCAGTCTTTGTTCAACTGAGGCCACCAGTCTTCTAGTGTAAGCAACAGTGTCGGGGTTTACGGAGATACTGTCGATACCCTTTCGAACTAAAAATTCGGCAAACCCAGGATACACAGATGGTGCTTGACCACATATAGAGCACGTTTTACCATATTTGTGCGTTGCTGCGATAAGTATCTCGATGGCTTTTAATACTGCTGGATCCTGTTCGTCAAAGTAACCCATTCGGTTAAGTATTCCTGAATCCCTGTCTACTCCCAAGGTAAGCTGGGTTAAGTCATTGCTTCCTATGCTTATCCCATCGACTTTTTGAGCAAATTCTTCCGCCAGCATAACAACTGAAGGCACTTCAGCCATTATCCATATTTTAAGCGCGCCTCCTTGGACCAGGCCTTCAGAGGCCATAATACTTTTAACCCTGTCCAGTTCCCATAGGTTTCTGACGAAGGGTAGCATAACCCAGGCATTCGTTAGGCCGAATTCTTCCCTGACTTTGCGAATAGCCCGACATTCCAGCCTGAACCCCTCTTCGTATTCAGGTGATATATACCTAGATACCCCTCTCCAACCTATCATAGGGTTGTTTTCAATGGGTTCAACCTCATCTCCGCCTTCTAATCCCCTGAACTCGTTGGTCCTGAAATCACTAAAACGAACCACTACAGGTCTTGGATATATAGCCTGTGCGACTTGGGCAATTCCTTCAGCCATTCTATTGATCAATATATCTCCTTGATTTTGTTTGACCAGGTACATTGGGTGTATGCCGATCATATCGGTGAAGATGAATTCGGTTCTCATCAGGCCAATGCCGTCGAAGGGAAGATCTTTATATTTGTCTATTAATCCAGGTTCTCCTAGGTTCATGTAAATTTTCGTGCCCGTTATGGGACTCCAATGTTCCACTATTTCTCTTATTTTTTGCTCGGTTGCTCCGCCTACCTGGGCAATTGCCTTGGGTTTTTCTCCTTGTAATTGAATCAACCTATCGCCCTTATATACTACGCCCCTTGTAGCATCGACCGTAACTACCATGCCATCCTCTAACACGGAAGTGGCGTTTTGTGTGCCAACTATGCAGGGTATCCCAAATTCCCTGGATACTATAGCTGCATGGCATGTCCTTCCGCCCTCATCTGTAATGACCGCTACGGCTTTTTTCATCACAGGAACCATATCTGGATTAGTCATAGTTGTTACTAAGACATCTCCTTCTTGAACGCGATCTAACTCATTAATGCTACGTATTATTTTAACTTTGCCCACGGCTATTCCAGGGGAAGCCGCTAGACCTTTAACCAAGACCTCGGGTTCTGATTTTGCCTTAAGCGTCACTAGTTCCCTTTCCTCTTGAGGCGTAAAGGTCGTAACAGGTCTTGATTGAAGTATGTAAAGTTCACCTGTATCTCTGTCTATAGCCCATTCTATGTCTTGAGGAAATTTGTAAATGCTTTCTATCTTCTTTCCCATACTAGCGATTTTCTTGACTTCATCGTCGGTTAGACAGGGTTCTGAAATAGCTCCGGGACCTAATATGTCTTTTACCTTAACTTTAGTTGTCCCGATTTCAGAAGCTTCCCTTACAACCATAACAGTCTTTTTAGCGATCCTTTTCTCTTTTATGGTTAAAGTATTTTTATCGACGATATATTCATCGGGGGTGACAGCTCCAGATACTACAGCCTCGCCCAAGCCCCAGCTTGCATTGATCATAATTTCGTTGGGATCGTTATTGATTGGATTAATCGTAAACATCACTCCAGATTTAGAGGCGTTTACCATCTTTTGAACCACTACACTGAGAAGAACGCTCATGTGATCGAAGCCTTTAACGTGGCGATAATAAGTAGCCCTAGATGTCCAAAGAGAGGCCCAACATTTCTTTATGTTCTTTAAAAGGTTTTCCTTACCTTTTATGTGCAAGTAAGTGTCTTGCTGTCCGGCAAAGGAAGCATCGGGAAGATCTTCTGCGGTAGCAGAGCTTCTAACTGCTACCTCAGGTTCGTTCAAATTAACAAGTTCTGCCAACTCAGCGTAAGCTTGCAAAATGTCTCTTTCGATTTGAACAGGCATATCTGTCTCCACAATGAGGTTGCGTATTTTAGCCGTTTTTTCTTCAAGGTCATTGGCGTCTTCAAAATTAATCTTAGAGACTAAGTCTTCAATTACTTTGTTGATATTAGACTGGGTTACGAAATCTTTATAGGCCTTTGCTAATACACAAAAACCTGGCGGTACAGGAATACCGTGGTTGGTCATTTCTCCAAGGTTGGCTCCCTTGCCCCCGACGGATGGGATGTCTTCTTTTTTGAGTTCTTCAAACCATTTAATGTAACTGTAGGTGCCTTTTGCCATTTCTCTGTCACTCTCCTTTCAAGATTTCTTTTTGGTGCGATTATAAATATACCATATTGTGGAATGAATTATAAAGAAGCGTTGGAGTTTTCAAGCATAATAAAAGAGAGAGATTAATCTCTCTCTTTTATTATGCTTGTCTTCATTAAGCTTATCGCATGCGATGCGACGGCTTACTTCTTATTAAGCACTTCGGCTAAGCCTTTATACAAGGCCCAGCGCTCCTGGTTAAATTTCTCGGCCTCCTTCATGAGCAACTCCGCCCTTTCTGGGAAGTCTCTGTGAAGCATTGCAAATCTTGTTTCAGAAAGCATGTAATCCCTTAGAGGCAAAGTCGGCTCTTTGCAATCTAGCTGGAAGGCCTTTCCTTCCTCTTTTAACCTCGGGTCATACCTGAAAAGGATCCACTGTCCCGAATCAACGGCCATTTTTTGGTGTTCTGCGCCTTGTTTTAAGTTGTACCCATGGGCTATACAGTGGGAGTAAGCCACGATTAAGGAAGGCCCTTCATAAGATTCGGCTTCGTGAAAGGCCTTTACTGCTTGAGTGGGATTGGCACCCATGGCAATTCTTGCAACATATATATTGCCGTATGTTACTGCCATCAAAGCTAGATCTTTTTTGCCGGTGGGTTTGCCGGCTGAGGCAAATCTAGCGGATGCTCCTAAAGGCGTCGCTTTTGAAGCCTGGCCTCCTGTGTTAGAGTAAACTTCCGTGTCGAGTACCAAGACATTTACGTTCTCGCCGCTAGCAAGTACGTGATCTAAGCCGCCATAACCAATATCATATGCCCATCCGTCGCCACCAACAATCCAGACGCTTTTTTCGACCAGGTCGTCAGCCAAATGTAGTAGCTCTTTAGCCTTGATGTTTGAAATGTTCTTTAGTGCTTTCTTGAGCTCCTCCACTCTTGCCCGCTGATTTTTTATGCCCTCTTCAGTGCTTTGATCGGCGTTCAAGATGTCATGCACCAATCTATCTCCAATTTCGCTCGCAAGCTCTGTTAAAAGCTGCTTTGCCCTGGCGTTTCTGGCATTCAGTGCTAACCTCAAGCCAAATCCAAATTCGGCGTTGTCCTCGAAAAGTGAGTTAGCCCAGGCAGGTCCGCGGTTTTCTCTGTTTGTTGTCCATGGCGTCGTGGGCAGGTTGCCACCGTAGATTGATGAACAACCAGTAGCGTTGGCAATCGTAACTCGATCTCCGAACAATTGGCTTAATAACTTAAGATAAGGGGCTTCTCCGCATCCAGCGCAGGCTCCGCAGAATTCGAACAGGGGTTGAATCAACATTAGGTCCTTTATCGATTGGGTATTTAGCTTTTCCTTGTCGATCTCTGGGAGCGAGAGGAAGTAATCCCACTTGGGGATTTCCTTATCGCGTACATCAATTTGAGGCACCATGGTAAGTGCATTTTTAGAAACGTCTTCGTTTTTGCTTACCGGACAATTGGCGACACAGCTGCCACATCCCGTGCAATCTTCAGGTGCGATTTGAATAGTAAAGACTTGCTCTTTATATTGAGGCCATTTCGCTTCAGCATATTGCCATCCTTCTGGAGCGTCGTTTAGGTATGATTTGTCATATACCTTTGCTCTTATAGTGGCATGGGGGCAAATGAAGGTACAACGACCGCATTGGATGCATGCACTCGGGTTCCACTGAGGAACTTCAACGGCGATGTTGCGTTTTTCCCATTTCGAGGTTCCCGAGGGGAAGGTTCCATCATCTGGAAGCTTGCTCACAGGAAGCTTATCCCCCTGTAGCACCATCATGGGACCGAGTACTTCTTTGACAAATTCCGGAGCTTTATCGGATACGGCTGGTTTGATGTCAAAGTTGCTCGTCACTTCGCCAGGCACCTTGACCTCGTGCAGGTGTTCTAAAGCAGCATCGACCGCTGCTATATTTTTGTTCACTACGGCTTCTCCGCGTTTGCCGTAGGTTTGTACTATCGCTTCTTTTATCTTTTCTATGGCGAGGTCAAAAGGAATAACCCTGCTCAAGTAGAAGAAACATGTTTGCATTATAGTGTTGATGCGAGGGCCTAATCCTTTTTCCCTTGCCACGCTATAGGCATCTATTACATAGAAACGCAGTTTCTTGTCTATAATTTGCTGCTGCATCGTCCGTGGCAAATAATCCCACACCTCTCCGGCAGTGTAGGGAGTGTTGAGCAAGAATATAGCTCCCTCTTCAGCTATATCGAGAATATTTAGCTTTTCTGTAAAGGCAAACTGATGACAAGCTACGAAGTTGGCTTTATCGATCTGATAAGTTGAACGAATGGGGTTTGGTCCGAAACGAAGGTGCGAGATGGTATAACCACCTGCTTTCTTGGAGTCGTAAACGAAGTAACCTTGAGCATAAAGATCGGTCTCCTCGCCAATTATCTTGATCGAATTTTTATTTGCACCTACCGTGCCATCCGCGCCCAAGCCAAAAAATACTGCCCTTGTGGACTCGGGATCTGCTATGGAAAAGCTAGGATCCACATCCAGGCTTGTATCGGCTACGTCATCTTCTATACCGACGGTAAAATGGTCTTTGAGGCTGGATTTCTTTAGCTCATCGAAGACGGATTTAACCATGGCCGGTGTAAATTCCTTGGAAGATAAACCATATCGTCCGCCAATAACAGTCGGATCGAAATCGGGGCTTAGGCTGCCGTTACGTTTGGCTTCATATATGGCGTTTACGACGTCGAGGTACAAGGGTTCACCCGAGCTGCCGGGTTCTTTAGTGCGATCAAGTACAGCAATTGCTTTAGTGGTTTTGGGAAGAGCTTTTACGAAATGCTCTATGGAGAAGGGTCTGTAAAGCCGCACCTTTATGATACCAACCTTTTCTCCATGTTCGGTGAGGTACTCTACAGTTTCGTGGGCCGCTTCGGCGCCTGAGCCCATTAAAACTAACACTCGCTCCGCGTCAGGTGCGCCCACGTAGTCAAACAAGTGATATTGCCTGCCAGTTAGCTTCGCAAATTGATCCATCACTTCCTGTACGATTTTGGGGCAAGCCATGAAATAGGGATTGCACCCCTCTCTAGATTGGAAGAAAACGTCGGGATTTTGGGCTGTGCCGCGGATGAAGGGACGGTCAGGGGAAAGTGCACGTTTTCTGTGCTCTAGAACTAAATCAAAGTCTATCATCTGTCTCAGTGTGTCATCGTCAATGTACTCTATTTTACTGATTTCGTGGGACGTTCTAAAGCCGTCAAAGAAATGAAGAAACGGGACCCTGCTTTTTAGTGTCGAGGCTGTGGCTATAACTGCAAGGTCATGTGCCTCTTGCACCGAATTCGATGCTAGAAGGGCCCATCCTGTTTGCCTGACTGCCATGACATCGCTATGATCTCCAAATATGGAAAGTGCATGGGTAGCGAGGGTTCTTGCTGAGACATGCATGGTAGCGGATGTCAACTCTCCTGCAATTTTGTACATATTGGGGATCATTAAGAGTAATCCTTGAGATGCAGTAAACGTCGTGGCAAGTGCTCCTCCTTGAAGTGCTCCGTGAAGAGAACCAGAAGCTCCTCCTTCACTCTGCAATTCGACGATCTTTGGGACGAAGCCCCATACATTGGGGTCACCCTTCGCAGCCCATTCATCAGCATACTCGCCCATCGGAGAAGAAGGTGTTATGGGGTATATTGCAGCAACTTCAGATAGCCTATACGCGACTGATGCTGTGGCTTCGTTGCCATCGATAGTAACATATTTTTTTACTGGCATTACGTAAACCTCCTTACGTGAGAATTGTTTTTTAAAGAAAGCGTAAATTGACACCAAGAACTCGAAAACATTATACTAACAAGTCAGATGTTTTGGTATATCATTTTACCAAATGATGAAAAATATCGCAAACAGGACGGAATATGATTTTATGGTTCACAGGAAAAGTGGGATATTACTTCATTTGACATCATTGCCATCCGGTTGGGGCATTGGGGACATGGGGCCGATGGGGTATCGCTTTGTTGATTTGTTATGGGCGCACGGCCAGTCGGTTTGGCAAATTTTACCATTAAATCCAACGGAGGAAATTTATGATTTTTCTCCATATAACTCAACTTCTGCCTTTGCTGGCAACTCTTTGCTCGTAAGCCTTGAGATGTTGGTTGAGGAGGGTTATTTGTGTAACGATGACCTCCCCTCAAGATTCGGTAGCCCAGATGCCGATTTTAAGCGCGCTTCGAGCGTTCGCAAAAAGCTATTACAAAAAGCGTATGATTGCTTCTTCCCAAGCGACGAGTTTCAACTCTTTTGCAAAACAAACGAGTGGTGGCTAGAGGATTATGCATTGTACCAAGCTCTTAAATCTTATTATCGCCTTCCTTGGTACATGTGGCCACAAGATTTGAGAATGAAAGAACCTGGAGCCGTTGATATGGCTAAAGAAAAGTTTGCTGATTATATAAATAAAGAAAAGTTTGTTCAATACGTCTTTTATGATCAGTGGGGCAAGCTGCATCATTATGCAAAGTCTCGAGGGATTGGCATATTTGGGGATATGCCTTTGTACGTAGCGCACGATAGTGCTGATGTATGGGCGAACCAAGAGATGTTTTGCCTAGATGACGAGGGAATGCCGCTTGAAGTCTCGGGTGTTCCTCCCGATTATTTCAGCACAACAGGGCAATATTGGGGTAACCCCTTGTATGATTGGGAAATAATAGAAGAACGAGGATTTGAATGGTGGATAAAAAGGTTCGAACATGCTTTTAGCCTATACGACATGGTTAGAATAGATCATTTTAGAGGATTAGTGGCTTATTGGGCAATACCGTTCTATGAATCCACTGCTGTCAATGGAAGATGGGTTAAAGGTCCGGCAGAAAGGATGTTTGCCGTCTTAAAAAATCGTTTGGGAGATCTTCCGATAATAGCAGAGGACCTCGGGGATATAACGGATGATGTACGTCAATTTATGGATGATCATGATATTCCCGGAATGAGAGTTTTACTTTTTGGAATGGAAAATCCTAAAGGTAACATACATATACCCTTCTACTACAAGGAAAATTGTGTCGCATATACCGGAACACATGATAATAATACCGTGACAGGTTGGTATTCAGAGGAAGCTTCACCTCAGGCTATAAGGAATTTGGCTCTTTACTTAGGCCATAAAACGGATGTAAGTTCCGTATCCAGGGACATGATTCGTTTGGTTGAGCTTTCTGTTGCGAAATTGGTAATTATTCCTTTTCAAGATATACTGGGATTAGATTCCAGCTCTAGAATGAATAAGCCTGCTAGCAGGGAAGGAAATTGGCGATGGCGGATGCACGAGGACATGATGAGCGCTCCGGTGCTAAAATGGTTTAAGGAGATCACCGGACTTGCAGACAGATGCTAAAGAGGTCGATAGTAAGGAGGTGGAAAAATGCGAGAAGATCGTATCATCACGGAAGTTGGCACTAACGAATGGCAAGTGGTCGTTTTTACCTTGGGAGATCAAGGTTTTGCCATAAACGTTGATAAAACGAGAGAAATTTTGCGGTGGACCGGAGTCCGCCCCGTTCCTCAGTCGCATCCGGCAATGCTGGGTATTACCACTGTTCGAGGAGAGGTCATACCTTTAATTGACCTTCGCATTTATTTGAATATTACGCCTACGGTTTCCAAAGAACAGAGCAAAGTGATCGTCACGGAGTTTAATCAGATGAAATTAGGATTCGTAGTGGACGGCGTAGAAAGAATTTATCGCATACACTCAGAAGAGCTAGATGCAACCTTAACCGGCACTTTTTTGGGAGAAAACGTTTTATATGTAATTAAAAGGGACGATAGAAACATATTATTGCTGGATTTTGAAAGGATAGTACAAGTAGTAAATCCTCAACTTGCAGACCAATACCAGATGGATTCGGCTAAGATACAAAGTGTTATTTCCGAGTTGGGCGATCCTGATCAATATAGAATATTGGTTGTCGAGGACTCTCCTTTGATAAGAAAGATGATTCAGGACGTACTGGGTAAAGGAGGTTTTCACAACGTAGAAGTGGTATCACATGGCAAGGCGGCTTGGGACAGGTTATGTGATGAGGATGGAGCTTTCGATTTGGTTATAACCGATATTGAAATGCCAAAGATGGATGGTTTAAGCTTAACTAAAAGAATCAAAGAAGATGAGTGTTTGCGTAACATACCCGTGATTGTCTTTTCTTCAATTATGGCTGATGACATTAAAAGAAAGGCGCAGAGCGTGGGTGCAGATGGCCATATTACCAAGCCAGAGATAGAACAATTAATAGTGCAGGTTAGTGAGCTTTTGAAAAGTCGGGAGGATAAAGGGAGAAAATATGATGGGACTACCTCATTGGGATAGAATTGTGAGCTTTGAAGTGCCAATATGGACTCCATATGGGCTTGACTATAAACCGGTATCGTTCGTAGGCGGGGCAGATCGATTGTTGCAAGACGTTGCGACTTATGCGATGGACCTTGAAAGCGAGCTTATTTATTTAAGCGGAATGCGATATGGAGAAGTTGGAGTCGTTTCTTATGATAAGACCATAGATCCGGGAAGAAGCATATCTTTCCCCCTGGGTTTTGTAGTGATTTTTTCCTTTTCTAAGGCGATGGAAAAATTTGTCTCGCGTTTTGTTAAGGAAATGGACGAAATCAAGGTTGGCGTTTGTTTTTGCGACCTTTGGGATAGGGAAATGCCTTTGGGGAAATACAAAGCAATTGCTTTAATAAGCAGTAATCCTTTTTTTGACGACAAAAATTTTTTGGAACATTTTGTTCAAGAACTTGCGAAGAACGTTGACGCCAAAGCTACCCCATCACTATCCTATTTTGCTGAAAAATTTGGTTATCGTCGCTTTTTCATTCCCTATGAAACCGACGATCCGATAGAGCTTGCCATATCGAGCATTTGCAATGAGTTCGAGACTGAGGAGATTATATCCTTGTTAGGTTCTATTGATCATTAAAGGTGATAGTTTAGGTCTATCTATTTAAGGCTCTGCAATGAACTGTCGTTCAAGTTATTCCTCCAGGGCTAATCAAAAGTAACATATTTCATTTGAATCAATTTAAATTTATTGACTATAGAAAGGGGAGTTAG
>ERZ773359.2594-NODE-2594-length-22551-cov-13.193901_pt1 | contig 22551 bp, 23 predicted proteins | sample MGYA00374955_ERZ773359 | MGnify/ENA primary metagenome ERZ773359 (study PRJEB29098, sample SAMN04486028) | biogas fermenter metagenome | study: EMG produced TPA metagenomics assembly of the Biogas fermentation microbial communities from Germany - Plant 4 DNA1...
CCTCGACCTCCAGCGTGACAGGCTGGCATTCTAACCATCTGAACTACCGGGCCACTGGTGGTGGGCCTTCAGGGACTCGAACCCCGGACCGACCGGTTATGAGCCGGTTGCTCTACCAACTGAGCTAAAGGCCCAAATACGTGCGACAACAAATAATAATATACAACAAATACATTGGTCTGTCAAGGGGCGAAAAGTTGTGGCAAAATGCTCCATAACCGGTTTTGTTCCGATAAACTTATATCCCTGTTAATTATAATGAAAGCAGGTGCTTTTTATATTATAATATATTATACAAGAATTATTAGGACCCATGAAGGAAAATGTTACTGGAGGTGTATTGATGAGGGTTACTTTTTTGGGCGGAGCGGAGATTGTTACCGGGTCCTGCTTTCTAGTTGAAACCGGGCAAAAGAAATTCTTAGTTGACTGCGGCCTGTTCCAGGGCAAGGAAGAGGAACTAAATGAAAAACCCTTTGATTTTGATGCAAAAGATATAGATTTTGTAGTTCTCACCCATGCTCATATAGACCACAGCGGCAGAATTCCAAAACTTGTTAAGGAAGGGTTTAAAGGGCCCATCTATTCCACTAAGGCAACGGCGGACCTTTGTGCCATTATGCTGCCGGACAGCGGTCATATCCAGGAAATGGAGACCGAGTGGCAAAACCGAAAGAGGTTAAGGGCCGGAAAAGAATTGGTGGAGCCCCTGTATACCGCCGATGATGCAAGGCAGTCGCTTAAGTTTTTTAAACATGTTTTCTATGGGGACCTGCTGAACATTGACGGGGATATTACCCTAAGGTTTAACGACGCGGGCCATATTCTAGGGTCTTCAATAGTAGAAATATGGGTTAAGGAACAGGAAGGCGTTATAAAACTGGTGTTCTCCGGTGACATCGGGATGAATAATCAGCCTATACTTAATGACCCCAAAATAATACGGGATGCGGATTACCTTTTTATTGAATCCACCTACGGCAATCGCCTTCATGAAAGCTTTAACGACCGTGTAGGGAAACTTCATTCCATAATAGGCGATACGGTTAAAAGAGGTGGTAACGTGGTAATTCCTTCCTTTGCGGTGGGGAGAACCCAGGAGCTTTTATACCACTTGAACGGGCTCAAGGAAAACGGGAATCTCAAAGATGTAAAAGTGTTTATAGACAGCCCCCTGGCCATTTCCGCCACGAGAATTTTTATGGATAACCCCCAGTGTTACGACGAGGATACCGTTAAACTCTTGAAATCGGGCGATAATCCCTTTGAGTTTGATGACCTCTATTTTACAAGAACCGCCGAAGAATCCATGGAAATTAATAAAATAACGGGAGGGGCGGTAATAATATCCGCCAGCGGAATGTGTGATGCGGGCAGAATAAAGCATCACCTGAAATACAACCTGTGGAGGCCGGAGGCCAGTGTCGTATTTGTGGGTTACCAGGCCCAAGGCACTCTTGGCAGGCTTATTGAAGATGGGGCGAAAAAGGTAAAAATACTGGGGGACGAAATCGGCATCCTGGCCGAAATACACAAGATTGAAGGTTTTTCCGGGCACGCCGACCGGGACGGCCTTTTAAAATGGCTGGAAGGCTTTGAAACCAAACCTAAAAAGGTTTTCGTGGTACACGGCGAGAAGGATGCCGCCGAGGAATTTGCAGGGTATGTTGAGCAAAAACTAGGCTTGGAAACCGTTGTTCCCCAGATGGGCGAGACGGTGGATATAGGCTTGAAAAAGGCCGTAATCACCGGGAAGAAACAAACGGAGGACAGCGCTGTACGGCGCGAAGTGCCTGAGGTACGCGATGTAACTCTCAAAATTATGCAGGTTAAGATTAAATTCATGGAAGCCATGGACAGCTTAAATAAAAGCGTTATTTCCGGTGAACTTGACGCCGGGGAAGCAAACAAAATCATTGATGAAATACAGCTGACCCTTGACAAGAAAAAGGCTGGATAAAATAAAAGATTTAAAAGGGAAAATATGTATGCACGTAGAAATATGAAATAAGGCTACTGAACGGGAGGCTTTTGGTCCATGGATGGGATGAAAAAACTTTCCATATCTCAAGTATCCAGGTTAGTCGGCTATAAACCGCATGTTATAAGGTTTTATGAAAAGGAGTTCGACCTGGAGATTCCAAGAAACAAGTCCGGACATAGGTTCTTCACATACAGGGAAGTGGAGACACTGAAGTATATTAAACAACTTCAGGATAAGGGATTGACCAACAGCCAAATTAAGGTGATACTGAAAACTCCGGAAGTGGCGGTAAGCGGGAACAGTGATATAAAGGAAATAGCGGTTACCCATACTGCGCCGGTTAAGGAGGAGCAAACAAGCAGGTTACTTCATGAACTGATGCAAAAGTTCAGTGACGAGATTAAGGAAGGCCTTACCGGAATAAACGATAATATCCGGGACCTTGCCGACGAAATACGTGCCCGGGACAAGGATATACTCATTTGCGAAAATGCAAAATTAAAGATGGACATTAAAAGGAAGGCCTACGAAGTAGCCGAATTAAGGGAACAGCTAAAAAAAGAAAGAAGCAGGAAAAAAACCCTTTTAGGCAAGCTATTTTACAGGTGACCAGGAGGAAGAACCGTTGAATATAGAAGCCATAACCTTTGATTTTTGGAATACGCTGGCGGTAGATAGCGCACCGGTGGAAGTGCGTGAAATGGCGGCAAAAAGAATGACCCGGCTGCTTGAGGAGGCCGGGTTCATGGTGGATTTTGAGAACATGATGAAGGCCTTTGATCAGTGCAGGCAGCATTGTTATTTCTGCCAGGAGGTAAAAGGCATCGATTTTACGCCGCGGGAGCAATTGGACTGGATCATGGACTATTTTGAAATAAGACCGGAACCGGGCCTTTGGAATGGCCTGTTTGACGCTTACACAACAACCATTTTGGAGGTTCCCCCGGTATTTGTAGAGGGACTGGAGGGCATTTTGAAAGAACTGGCTGCAAGGTTCAAGCTGGCACTGATCTGCAATACCGGCCGCACCCCGGGGTGGGTGGTAAGGAAGGTGCTTAGCAGGCAAGGGTTTGAACGATACTTTAACACGTTGATTTTTTCAAACGAGGTTGGGGTTGCAAAGCCAAATCCCTATATATTTGAAATAGCCGCCCGGGTGCTGGAGGTGCAGCCAGACAAAACCTTGCATGTCGGCGACAGCTTAATCACCGATGTTGCAGGGGCCTCCGGAGCAGGGTTCAGGGCAGGCTGGTACAACCCCACCCGGATTGACAAAAAGGTTGAGTGTGATGTTGTTCTATGGGACTTTTCCGATATTTTAAAGATACAGTAAGGGATTTCCCTTACTGTATTTTCACATATTTTGCCCCGGCATTCCTGAAACGGCCGCTTGCAATCCTGGCCTGGTCGTCATTTACCCTCAGCATAACCCCGATACCGCCTTCGAAAATCTTATTGGCATAGGTGGAAGTCTGGTCCTCTTCTATCCCATAGCGCGCCAGGTCGCTGGATACCTCTTCCACGCTGTTATAACTTTTGCTACCAAGCTGTTCTGAAGATACCACCTGCCTGTAGGCCTGTGTCTGGGCTTGGGGGCTGGACGTTTTATTCTCCATTTTTACTTTTCTCCCGATAACCGATAGGGTGTCGGTGGGTATACCTTCATTTTCCAGTTCATCCCTAAGTATGTTAACCTGGGTTTGTGACTGAAAAAGCCCGATAACTGTCTTATCCATATATGGCACTCCTGTCCGTGTCTATATTTTATACTGTATAGTTTAGCATTGTATAAAGAATAATATTCTTTAGAATCAAAAATTATTAAGGAGTGACTGGACATGAAAATTGGAGACATAATGACAAGGGATGTAAGGACCATAGACAGGAACAGCACGGTGGAACAGGCGGCACGGATGATGAAGGAACTGAACGTTGGCTCGATACCCGTAACCGAAAACGGGAACGTTATTGGAATAATCACCGACAGGGATGTGGTACTGAGGAATGTGGCAGACGGGCGTACCGCTGCGGATACAAGGGTTGAAGAGGTAATGTCCAAAACGGTTGTTACTGCAACACCGGACATGGACGTTCACAGGGCCGCCGACCTGATGGCCCAGAATCAAATCAGGAGACTTCCCATAGTTGAAAACAATAGGATGGTGGGAATAGTATCAATAGGGGACCTGGCGGTTAGGAATATATACGAAAACGAAGCCGGAGAAGCCTTAAGCAGCATTTCAAAACCCAGCAGGCCATCACTTTAAGCTAAAATCAGCCCCCGGGGCTGATTTATTTTTGTGAAATTAAGGCGGGTAAAAGGAACGGCAAGGTCATTAATCCATGTTTTGCTTTAAATTATGGCGCCGGGGTATTAAAATATAGTCATGGACTATATATAAATCCTGCCGGGAGGAAGACCATGACTAAACTCTTCAAATTTTTTGTTGTATTTTTGAGAATAGGTGCCTTTACCTTTGGAGGGGGACTTGCCATGCTGCCCCTTATCGAAAGGGAGATAGTGGACAACAACGGATGGATGACCCGGGAAGAGTTCATAGATGTAATAGCCGTGACCCAATGCATGCCCGGGGTAATTGCCGTTAATACCGCCATATATCTTGGCTATCAGCTATTCGGGATTTGGGGCACCATCTTTGGAGCGTTGGGAGCCATTCTGCCTTCCTTTATAATAATGGTGCTTGCTGCAGAGTTTTTCATAGCCTTCAGGGACAACAGCATTGTGCAGGCCGTATTCATGGGCGTAAGACCGGCAATAGCGGTGCTCATATTTTCCGCCGCCGTAAGGCTTGGCAAGGCGGTGGACAGAACCGCGCACAACATCTTAATAGCGTTGGGCTCGCTGATTTCAATAAGCCTCTTGGGTATACATCCCATACCCGTGATTGTGGTCGCAGCACTCATTGGAATAGTTAAGGCAAGGGGGTACGAAAAGAATGAAAATGCTGATTGAGCTTTTTTATACCTTTTCCAAGATAGGGGCTTTCAATTTCGGCGGGGGATACGCAATACTTCCCTTTATAGAAAAGGAAATAGTGATAAACAACGGCTGGCTCAGCCGGTACGACTTCATAGACCTGGTGGCGCTGTCCCAAATAACCCCGGGGCCTATCTCCATTAACAGCGCGACCTTTATAGGGTACAGGCTGGCGGGGCTTGTAAGTGCGACAGTAGGCACCCTGGGACTGGTGTTTCCGGCCTTTTTCATAGTAATACTGGTGGCCAAGGCAATAAAGAAGTACAGGTCCTGCGATTGGATGGAATGCGCGTTTTTGGGTATAAGGCCGGCGGTTATAGGGCTGATAACCGCATCCACTTTAAGCATAGGAAGGACAGCCATAATCGACATTAAGTCGGTGCTAATGGCCGGTTTTACGGCGGTTCTTGTATTTAAGACTAGATTAAACCCAATACTGATAATAATATCAGCAGGTGTTTTAGGAGGCCTTATATACAGCCTTTAAGTCAATAGGGAATAACCCTTTTGACTACCCGGTTTGTCCCGTCATCGTATTCAAACCGGTACCAGTCCTCCAGCGGAATCAGTATTAGAACCCTTCCCGAGGCCCTGCCGTTTGGGGGCAAAAGGGTTTCCACAAAGGGTATGTCAAGATGGCCGCTGTATTCGGGATGATAGGTATGTTCCCTGCCGTCGGCGGTATAAAGCTTTATATGTTCCGGTTTTACCAGGATATCCTTAGTCCCTTCGTTTAAAACGTTTACCCACAGCTTTAGGAATACAGAATCGCCGCTTACCATAATGGGAATTTCAGATATGGCGAATTCCCTTGTATAAATATTATCCAGGGCAATCTTCAGGTCCCCTTCGCCTCCCTGGTAGGTCTTCATTTCGCTGAGGGCTGCCTGCCTTTCCTCGGGGGTAAGTCGGGGTGTTTGCTGTCGGTTTTCCTCAGCCTTGTAGTGCTCCAGCAGTTCTCTGACCGGCTGGCTGTTCCTGTATGTAAGCGCGGTTTCCAGCGACAGAATTGCCCTTTCAAGGTCCTTTGCCTGGTAATACTCCTTTGCCTGGTTCACGTGAATTTCAAACAGCCGTTCGGTTATTTCCTTGATTTTGTTTTGGGCGTCACTGTAATGGTCCTTGTCCTCTTCGGTTATTTGTTTGAATGCCTCCAGGGCTTCGGTAAGTTTTTCCTCTTTATAAAGCCCCATAGCCTCGTGATATTTCCCGGAGGACTGTTCCAGGGCCTCCTGCCGGGCCGGGTCATCCCCTTTGCCGCAGCCGAAGGCTCCCAACGACACAGCAATTATTATCGCAATCATGAGTAAGCTTATTGACTTTTTCATATAATACCTCCTGGTAATGGAAGGGATATAATATATATTATCATATGAAGAACAATACTCTAAGACGGTTTGTAAGATATCCCGGGAAATGGTAATAATTCGACTAAAATCTTGTGTTAACGCGCAGTGGAGTATAGAATAATAGCTGGGGGTCGAGCATAGGGGAAGGAGGATGGCTGTGGGAACAATCAGCAGAGATAAAAAGTATTTTATAAAAACCTGGGGCTGCCAGATGAACGTGCACGATTCGGAAAAAATAGCGGGAGTGCTTTCGTTACTTGGATACAATGCAGTGGATAATGAGAAAGAAGCCGACCTCATTATCTTCAACACGTGCTGCGTAAGGGAGCATGCGGAAGTGAAAGTGTATGGGAACCTCGGGAGACTTAGAAAATTAAAGGAGCAAAAAGATGACCTGATATTGGCGGTATGCGGCTGCATGACACAGCAAAAAGAAGTGGCACAGCACATAGCAAAGAGGTACCCCTTTGTGGACATTGTATTTGGTACAAACCAGGTCCATAAATTGGCGGAGCTTATTGCCAATGCCAAGTTGACCGGGGAAACCATAGTTGATATAGAAGAGGATGAGGAGGGCAAAATCATCGAAGGGGTACCGGTTAGCCGGGGAGACGGCATTAAGGCTTGGGTTGCGATCATGCACGGATGCAACAATTTCTGTTCCTATTGCATTGTTCCCTATGTAAGGGGCAGGGAGAGGAGCAGGAAAAAGGAGCATATACTTGATGAAATAGAAAGGCTGGCGCAGGAAGGGTACAAGGAAGTAACGCTCTTGGGACAGAATGTCAACTCCTATGGAAAAGGACTGGAAGAGGAAATAAGCTTTGCATCGCTCCTTAGGGAGGTGGACAAGGTCCGGGGAATAGAGAGGATACGCTTTATGACATCCCACCCGAAGGACTTAAGCGATGACCTTATATACGCCATAAGGGACTGCAGCAATGTTTGCGAGCACATTCACCTCCCCTTCCAAGCCGGAAGCAATAATGTACTAAGGAGAATGAACCGCAAGTACACAAAGGAGCGGTACATTGAACTTATAGAGCGCATCAAGGAGAATATTCCCGGCATTTCTATAACAACAGACATTATAGTAGGCTTTCCCGGGGAAAGCGAGGAGGACTTCCTGCACACCCTGGACGTGGTGGAAAAAGTGCGTTTTGATTCCGCCTTCACATTTCTTTATTCCAAGCGAAGGGGCACCCCGGCGGAAAGGATGGAAGACCAAGTACCGCAAGAGGTTAAGCATGAACGGTTGAAAAGGTTATTGGACCTGACCGAAAGAATCACCGCCGAGAACAACAGTGCCCTCAGGGGAAAAACCGTGGAGGTGCTGGTAGAAGGAGTAAGCAAGACCCACCCGAACAGGCTGACGGGGCGAACAAGAACAAATAAAATTGTACACTTTGAAGGGGATACCGGTTTAACCGGAAAGCTTGTAAATGTGAGGATCACGGACCCGCAGAGCTGGTCTTTGTTCGGGGAGGTAACGGATGAAAAGGCAGAGAGCTGAATTTGAATTGGCTGTACAGTTGGGTAAGTGCCTGGCTCAATCCGAAGAACTAACGAGGCTTAGGAAAGCCCAGGCGGAGCTTGAACTGGACAAGGAAGCCGCAAGGCTATACAGGGAACTGAAGGAAGGAAGGCTTGATGCCGGGGATAAAACCGTCATGGAAAAGCCGGCGGCGGCGGAGCTTTTGTCGGCTGAAATAGAGTTTAACCGGCTGCTTAAAACCATAAACGGCATAATTGGGTTTTACATTACCGGAGAAGAGAACATAGTCCTTCATGGAAAGGGCTGCAGCGGCTGCAGAGGATGCAGAGCATAAAGCGTTGTGATATAATGGGCTTGACCCTTATTTGCAAACTATGGAAGGGGGACTGGGTTTGACCGAACTGACACCAATGATGCAGCAGTACCTCCAGGTTAAAGAGCAGTACAAGGACTGTATCGTATTTTTCCGCCTGGGCGATTTCTACGAAATGTTTTTTGAAGATGCAGAGCTTGCATCCAGGGAACTTGAAATAACCCTTACGGGAAGGGACTGCGGACTGGAGCAGAGAGCTCCCATGTGCGGAGTTCCGCATCATTCCGCCCATTCCTACATAGCAAAACTCATAAATAAAGGTTACAGGGTTGCTATATGCGAGCAGGTGGAAGACCCCTCCATGGCTAAGGGCGTTGTTAAAAGGGAAGTTACAAGGGTGGTTACACCGGGGACCGTGATTGACCAGATGATGCTGGATGAAAAGTCCAACAACTATATCCTTTCGGTGTACTATGAAAACGGTGGGTATGGAATGGCCTACGCGGATATATCCACGGGGGAGTTTGCAACGCTAAGCATAGAGGAAGACGATGTCCGGGTCGCAGCGGAAGAGGTTCTTAGGATAAATCCAAGAGAAATAATGGTAAACAGTAAATGTATTATGTCTACATATTTGCCCAAGATTATAGGGGACAAGCTGGGCATTGAGGCCAGGGAATACAATGACTGGGCCTTTTCAAGGAGAAACGCCGAGAAAAAAATAAAGGACCACTTCAAAGTGGCTGGCCTGGAAGGGCTGGGCCTTTCGGAAAGGCCCCTTTGCGTCAGGGCCTCCGGGGCCCTTCTTCAATACATCGCTGATACCCAAAGGGTGGATTTAAAACACATAAACAAGCTGGATATATATTACCGGGAAGAGCACATGGTGCTTGATTCCTGGACAAGGCGAAACCTGGAGATATCCGAAACCCTAAGGACGAAAGAAAAGAAGGGTACGCTTTTATGGGTACTGGACAATACACAAACCGCCATGGGAGGAAGGTTGCTTAAGAAATGGCTGGAACAGCCGCTGGTGGATTGTGAAAAAATAAAAAAAAGACTTGACGCGGTGGAAGAACTGAGTTCCAGTATAAGGCTAATGGAACGGGTTAGGGAAAGCAACGCCTCGGTTTATGACATGGAGCGGCTTTTGGGACGAATAGTATACGGAAGCGCCAATGCAAGGGACCTGCTGGCGCTTAAGCAGTCAATAGACGCTCTGCCACATCTTAAAGATTCGCTGGTCGACTGCCGGTCGAACCTTTTGCAGGAAATCAAACAGGGTATAGATCCACTGGAGGACATAGGCGACCTTATAGAAAAGTCCATCCAGCCGGATCCTCCCGTAGGCATCAGGGATGGAGGCATAATAAGGGACGGGTACAGCGAAGAAATAGACGAATTGAGAAGGGCTTCGAGGGAAGGCAGGCAGTGGGTTGCATCCCTTGAAAGGGAAGAAAGGGATAGGACCGGTATAAAGTCCCTCAAGATAGGATACAACAAGGTGTTCGGTTATTACATAGAAGTAACTAAGGCAAACCTTGAGCTGGTTCCGGAGGATTATATAAGAAAACAAACGCTGGTTAATGCTGAAAGATATATAACTCCCGCCCTTAAAGAAGTGGAAAACAAGATACTGGGGGCCCATGAAAAGAGCATATTGCTGGAATACCGCACCTTTGTGTCAATTAGGGAAAAGATAGCGAGTCAGATGGAACGGATTAAAAAAACCGCCCACTACACGGCCATCCTTGACTGCCTGTATTCCATGGCAAAAACCGCATACGACAACCGCTATGTAAAGCCGGTGGTTTTCGACGGTAATAGCATAGAAATAAAAGACGGACGCCATCCCGTTGTGGAAAAGATGTTGGATACCGGCTCCTTTGTGCCAAACGATACCTACCTGGACCGGGACGAAAATCAGCTTTGCATTATCACAGGACCCAACATGGCGGGCAAATCAACCTATATGCGCCAGGTAGCACTTATAGTGCTTATGGCACAGGTTGGCTCCTTTGTACCGGCCACCTACTGCAGGATTGGCATTGTAGACAGGATATTTACCAGGGTGGGGGCGTCGGACGACCTGGCCTCCGGCCAGAGCACTTTCATGGTGGAAATGAGCGAGGTTGCAAACATTTTGAACAACGCCACCCCTAGAAGCCTTCTCATACTTGACGAGATTGGAAGGGGAACCAGCACCTTTGACGGCCTTAGTATAGCATGGGCGGTTATTGAATACCTGGCCGACAAAAAGAACATCGGAGCCAGGACGCTATTTGCCACCCATTATCACCAGCTTACCGAACTGGAAGGCAGGCTGGAGGGTGTCAAGAACTATTGTATAGCGGTCAGGGAGAGGGGAGAAGATATAATTTTCCTAAGAAAGGTAATAAGGGGAGGGGCGGACCAGAGCTACGGCATACAGGTGGCGGGCCTGGCGGGACTTCCTAAAACGGTTATAGCCCGTGCAAAGGAGATCCTCGCGAAGCTGGAGGAGACGGATTTTGCAAAACACGAGCAGGCGGCAAAAATGGAAAAGGAAAGGGTGTGCGAACAGCTTGATTTGTTCGGGTACCGTTATGAAGGGCTGATAAGGGAGATAGCCGGTATTGATATAGATTCGACAACCCCGCTCCAGGCAATAAATATATTAAGCGAATTGAAGGAAAGATCAAAGGGACTGGTAGGTGATAAGACTTGCCCCAAAGAATAAAGGTTCTGGATAAATCGGTGTGCGAAAAAATCGCCGCGGGGGAAGTGGTGCAAAACCCCGCATCGGTGGTAAAAGAATTGGTTGAAAACTCCATCGATGCAGGTGCAACACGTATCGAAGTGGAGATTGAAAGGGGTGGCAAAGAGCTTATAAAGGTTACGGATAACGGCGAAGGTATTGAAAGGGAGGACGTCGGCAAGGCCTTTATGAGGCATGCAACCAGCAAACTGGCCGATGAAAAGGACCTTGCAAGGATTGAAACTCTAGGATTTAGAGGGGAAGCCCTGGCGGCCGTTTCAGCCGTATCCGTAATAAACCTTACCACCAGGACCAAGCAGTCCATTGAGGGAACGCTGTACGCCATCGAAAGGAACCGGGAGGTTAAATGCGAGGAAACCGGCTGTGCGCCCGGTACCTGCATAGAGGTGCGGGACCTTTTTTATAATACTCCTGCCCGCCTTGAGTACCTAAAAAGCGATTCCCATGAGGCCTCGGCGGTGCACGATATTGTAGCAAGACTTGCCCTTGCAAGGCCGGATATTTCTTTTAAACTAATAAGCGGCGGCAGGACCCTTATAAACACCCCGGGGAACCGAAACCTGGAGGATACCATAGCTTCCGTTTACGGGAGGAATACCCTGGAGGATTTGTTCCCGGTTAAGTGCCATGACGATGGTGTTGCAATCACAGGACTTGTGTCCAAGCCCCATGGGTCCAGGTCAAACAGGACATACCAGTCTTTTTTCATAAACGGAAGGTTCGTAAGGAGCAGGGTCATAGCTAAGGCCCTGGAAGATGCCTACAGGACCCTTATTATGGTTAATAGATACCCGATGGCGGTACTGTATTTTAAACTGGATACCGAGGCGGTTGATGTAAATGTTCACCCCGCCAAGCTTGAAGTAAAATTCAGGGAGGAAGAACGGATAAGAAGGGCTGTTTACAGCTGTGTAAGAACAGCCCTGGAGAAGGGCCGGTGGATTGTCCGGGCACCGGCAAAAACACCCGCTGTTTTTAGCAAACCGGAAAAAACATCCGAAAGCCCTGCTTTGCAGAAGAATGACCAAAGGGTTCAAAAACCCAGGGTAGTGGAAGAAACTGTTGAATATAATAGGATAGAAATGGATAATAATATAGAAGGTGGCAGTTCCAAAATACCACCCATGAAGGTGGTGGGGCAGTTTTTATCCACCTTTATACTGGCCGAGGGGCAGGACTGCGTGTACATCATAGACCAGCACGCCGCCCATGAGAGGATAATGTACGAGCAGCTTACCGGGCATTTAAGAGAGGGCAAGATGGCCAGCCAGGCCCTGCTGGAACCGGTGGTGGTGGATGTCAGTCCCATTGAAATGGAGGCGGTAAGGGAAAATTTAAGTCTGTTATCGGCAATAGGCTATATAATTGATGAATTCGGTGCAGGTTCCCTTTTGGTGAGGGCGGTGCCCGTATTCTTCGGTGTACCCCAGTCAAAGGAATTCCTCAACGAAGTGATATCAGGGCTTATCCGGCAGGGGAATAAGGACAGTCAGGGATTAAAGCAGGATGATATTATAAGGATGGCCTGCAAGAAAGCCGTTAAAGCAAACCAAAGGCTATCTCCATCAGAAATGGATAACCTTATCCAAGAGCTGATGAAGACTGATATGCCCTTTACCTGTCCCCATGGGAGACCGGTGTTTGTTACTCTTACCCGGTACCAGCTGGAGAAGATGTTCAAAAGGATTGTCTGAGGGTGGGGTGTAGATGTGAAGAAACCTTTGGCAGTAATCGTAGGCCCTACGGCGGTGGGTAAAACCGATGTGTCAATCCTGGTGGCAAAACAGCTGGGGGGGGAGATAGTATCAGCGGATTCCATGCAAATATACAAGTTTATGAATATAGGAACCGCAAAACCAACCCCTGAGGAAATGAAAGACGTAAAGCACCATATGATAGACATCGTTGAGCCCTGGCAGGATTATTCGGTGGCACAGTTTCAAAGACAGGCAAGACGCTGCATTGAAGGCATTCACAGCCGGGGAAGGCTGCCCATCGTGGTGGGAGGGACCGGCCTTTACATAAACTCGTTAATCTATGACCTGAACTTTACCAATACCGTGTCTGACCCAAGGTTTAGGGCAGAGCTTCAAAAACTGGCCCGGGAAAGGGGGAAAGAATACCTTTATGAACGGCTTAAAAGGGTGGACCCCGGTACTGCAAAAAGGCTTCATGTAAACGACCTTAGACGCGTAATAAGGGCCCTGGAAGTATATCACTGCTCCGGAAAACCGATGTCTGAATATAATACCGGTATGCGGGATGCGGAACTTTACAACCCGGTCATTTTCGGCCTGACCATGCCGCGTCAGGAATTGTACAGAAGGATTGAAAAAAGAGTGGACAGGATGATGGATGAGGGTTTGGTGGACGAAGTGAAGGGTCTTTTGGAAAGGGGCTGCACCAGGGAAATGGTGTCAATGCAGGGGCTGGGCTACAAAGAGGTCATAGGTTACCTGGAGGGGGAATACTCCCTTTCCGAAGCGGTAGAGCTTTTGAAGAGGAACACCAGGAGATTTGCCAAGAGGCAGTTTACATGGTTTAAAAGAGATGATAGAATAATCTGGATGGATATCCATGAAATTGGGGATAAGGATAGAACCGCAGACAGGATTGTCCATTATATAAAACTTAATTTGAAAGCCTAAAATTACATGGCGGAGGGGATACCATGAACAAGAACACCATAAACCTGCAGGATGTATTCCTGAACCAGGTTAGAAAGGAACGCGTGCCAATAACCATATACCTGATAAATGGTTACCAGCTAAAGGGTTACGTAAAGGGATTCGACAATTATACCATTGTCATGGAGATGGACGGTAAGCAGCAGTTGGTCTACAAGCATGCAGTATCCACCATAACTCCCCTAAAAACGGTGGCGTTCATATTCGCCGACGGGGGAAAGGAAAGCGAAAAATAATACGAAAAAAGGGATGCGCAAAAGGTGCATCCTTTTTGCTTGGATAAGCCTATAAAAAGAGCACGAACTGTGCCATCCATTACTGCATACTATAGTTATAGCAGTCCTTTGGAGGGATGGGCAGTGATGACAAGAAGAGTTTCTTTTCCCGGCAGCGTAACAAGGCCGGGGCGGTACCAACTGCAGGCCGAGACAAGGGCCGGTTCCGGCAAGGGCCTATCACCCGATCAGGAAAGGGAAAATTTAGGGGATTTGATGTCCGAGCTTAACAGCCTTATAGGCCTTGGTAAAGTAAAGAAGCTGGTCGGCGAAATAAAGGATTACATAACCATACAGCAGCAGCGAAGAGATATGGGTCTTTTGGCCGAGCCGCTGGTGCTGCACATGGTTTTCAAGGGAAATCCCGGAACCGGGAAAACGACGGTGGCAAGGATACTGGGAAAAGCTTTTGCAAGGATGGGGCTGCTTTCCAAGGGACACTTAACCGAAGTGGAACGGGCTGACCTGGTGGGAGAGTATATAGGCCATACCGCTTTAAAAACCAGGGAGATGGTCAAAAAAGCCCTTGGAGGCATACTGTTCATTGACGAGGCCTATTCGCTGGCCAGGGGAGGGGAGAAGGACTTCGGCAAGGAAGCCATAGACACCCTTGTCAAAGCTATGGAGGACCATAAGGATGACTTTGTCCTGATACTGGCGGGATACCGGGGAGAAATGGAGGCCTTCCTAAGGTCCAATCCGGGACTTAAGTCCAGGTTTCCTATACATATTGAGTTTCCAGACTACAAGATTGAAGAACTGGTGGACATTGCAGAACTGATAACCAGGAACAGGCAGTACCGCCTGACGCCCGGCGCCCGGGAAAAAATAAGGGAGCTATTATATGAAAATGCCGGCAGCGGAGAACTTGTCATGGGAAACGCAAGATACATCAGGAACCTTGTGGAAGCAGCCATAAGGAAACAGGCGGTGAGACTGGCAAAGGCAAAAGTAACGACAAGGGAAGCTCTAATGGCGCTGGAGAGGCAGGATATCATTGAAGCCTTGGAGAAGTAATTAGGGGACTTTGGTAAGTATTGATAGCCTTTGCAAGGTCTTATATAATTAAAGGGTATGGTATAAGAGGAAGGAAGGAAAAAATATTGGACCTATACAGCATGCTTTGCAAGCATATCAGTGTTGACAGGGATATCCAGGAATTGGACAGGCTGGTGGTTGAAGATATAAGGGGTGAGTTTGAACGGATAGACGGTATAAGGCTCGTCAACCAGGCAAAGGTTCTGAGAGCCATGCAGGAGGAGGGCCTGGCGGAAAACCATTTTGCCGGTACCACCGGGTACGGTTACGGGGATACCGGGAGGGACGTTACCGACCGGGTTTTTGCCAGGGTGTTCGGCGGCGAAGATGCCCTGGTGAGGGTGCAGATGGTTTCGGGAACCCATGCCCTTACCACTTGCTTCAGGGCGGTGCTGCGGCCCGGTGATACGGTCTTGTCGGTTACCGGCAAGCCCTATGATACCCTGGAAGAGGTCCTTGGAATACGGGGGGACGCACCGGGCAACCTAAAACAGTTCGGTATAACTTACAGGCAAGTGGACCTTAAGGACGGGCGCATAGACCTAGAAGCGGTAGCGGATAAATTGGATTACAGCGTTAAACTAATACTTATGCAGCGCTCCACCGGCTATGACTGGCGGCCTGCCCTGTCGATAGAGGATATAAAAAAGGCAGTGGAATACATAAAGGAACTTAAAAGCGATGTCTATTTCATGGTGGACAACTGCTACGGCGAATTCCTGGAAGAAAGGGAGCCGCTGGAGGTGGGGGTTGATATTGCCGCCGGGTCCCTAATAAAGAATCCCGGCGGGGGAATAGCCCTTACGGGAGGATATATTGTCGGGAAAAAAGAGCTTGTTGCCCGGGCGGCGGCCGCCCTTACAGCGCCGGGACTGGGCAAGGAATGCGGGGCCACCCTTGGCATTACAAGGTCTTTTTTGCAGGGCCTTTTCCTGGCCCCCCACGTTGTGGCGGAGGCTGTAAAAGGAGCGGTGTATGCATCAAGGATTTTCGAGCGGCTCGGTTTTCCCGTATCTCCGGGATACCGGGACCGGCGAAGCGATATCATACAATCCATTAAATTCAATTCAAAGGAGCAATTGCTTTCTTTCTGCCGCGGCATTCAAAAAGGGGCGCCGGTGGACAGTTTTGTTACGCCGTACCCTTGGGATATGCCGGGCTATGGCCACCAGGTGGTTATGGCGGCGGGGGCCTTTGTACAGGGCTCTTCAATAGAACTGAGCGCCGATGCCCCGATAAGGGAGCCCTACTACGGGTACCTGCAGGGGGGGCTCACCTGGGACCACATGAGGCTGGGGGTGCTTATAACCCTTCAGCAAATGAAAAACGAAGGTCATATCGCGTTAATACCTTCATAAAAAAAGGGGAGGGGTGAGGCAGCACCGGGTACAACAGCGAAAAAAGGGCTTTTGCCCTTGGGATACAGCCTGCTTGATATCCCAAAATGACCTAATATCAATATAGGAGGGGTAAAATGTTGAACGAAGTATACCTTGACAAGCTGGTAAGTATTATGGGGGCCGAGAGAGTGGACGCCATGCTGATCGCACCGTCCGAAGACCTGGAGTTTCTGCTGGGCTTTTCGCCCCATATGGATGAAAGGTTCCAGGGTTTCTTTATTACAAAGGATAAGGAAATGTTCTATATAGTCCCCCAGCTTAACAGGGAAGAAATGCAGGAGACGTTAAAGGGCAGGAAGGTCTATGACTGGGGCGACGGTGAGGGCTTTTTGGACACCGTCGAAACCGCTCTTAAGGAATTCGGCCTGGAGAACAAAACAATTGGAGTGAACGGTACCACCAGTGCGGTAAGCATATTGGACATAAAGAACAGGATAAATGTGAACTTTGTAAACGGAAAGCCGATCCTGGAGGAGCTGAGAATAATAAAAAGCGACGAGGAACTGGAAAACCTGCGCAAGGCGGCGGCCATTGCAGACAGGGTTTTTGAAGAAATACTTGAATACATAAAGCCGGGACTGCAGGAAAAGGATATCAAGGAAAAAATCCAGGAACTGTTCATTAAAAACGGGGCGGAGGGCATGGCCTTCAACCCGATCGTTGCTTCCGGACCCAACAGTTCCAAGCCCCATTATAACCAGTATTCCAGGTATATACAGGAAAAGGATGTAATAATACTTGACTTTGGCTGCAAGTACAAGGGTCTCTGTTCCGACATGTCCCGAACAGTGTTCGTGGGCGGCGTAACCGACGAGGAAAGAAAAATTTACGACATAGTATACAAGGCCCAGGATGAAGGGGAGAAGGCGGTCAAGGAAGGGGTAACCGCTGAGAGCGTGGATGCCGTTTCCAGGAATATAATAAAGGAAGCGGGCTACGGGGAATACTTCCTTAACAGGCTGGGGCACGGAATAGGTTTCAGCGTCCATGAGGCCCCGGATATAAAGGGAGGCAACAAGAGGGTCCTAGAAAAGGGAATGGCCTTCAGCATAGAGCCGGGTATATATCTCCCCGGAAAGTTTGGTGTAAGGATAGAGAACATAATGGTAATCGGAAAGGACGGCCCCGAAGCCATTAACAAGGCTAACAAGGAATTGGTAGTGGTGTAAAACAAGGGGACACACCTCATGCTGCCGGGGTTTACCGGAGGCATAAGTGTGTCCCAATTTTTAGAGCCTGCGAAATACACCCGTTACTTTGCCCAGTATGGTTACTTGCTGGACCAGTATCGGCTCCATCAGGGAATTTTCCGGTTGGAGCCTTATATGGTCCTTTTCTTTATAAAAACGCTTAACGGTAGCTTCGTCTTCTATGAGCGCTACCACTATATCCCCGTTGTTCGCATAATTCTGCTGCTTTACCACCACATAGTCGCCGTCCAGAATGCCAGCCTCAATCATGCTCTCGCCCCGTACGGTAAGTATGAAACTGTCGTCGCCTCTAAGGAAATCCGCCGGCAGCGGAAAGGTGTCCTCTATGTTTTCAACGGCCAGGATTGGCTGCCCGGCAGTGACCTTTCCTACTATGGGGACTTCTACCATATCCCTTGCAATGGACAGCGGAGAGCTGTCCAGCACCTCAATGGCCCTTGGCTTTGTCGGGTCCCTGCGTATCAGCCCTTTTCTCTCCAGCCTTTCAAGATGGCCGTGTACCGTGGACGTCGACTTTAAGCCCACCGCCTCGCATATCTCCCTGACCGATGGGGGATAGCCCTTTTTAAAAAGTTCACTCTTAATAAACTCCAGCACTTCCAACTGCTTACCGGATAGTGGTTTCTTTTTCATTACGGCGACAACTCCTTTCCTACTTTGTAAGAATTATATCACAATATTTAGAAGTAATCAAACAAATGTTCGCAAATTTCATTATTTTTCCTTGACAGGGAACGTGTGTTCCTGTATAATTTAATCGAACATTAGTTCGGGAGGATGATAGGATGAAAAAGATGATTGGGGTCTTAATAGTTATAATAACCGTATCCATGATGACGCTGCTGGGAAGCCTGGTTAACCAGGTGAGCGCCAAGGGTGAAACGGTGCCGGTTTGTCGGGATTATACGGTCAAGCCGGGGGACACGCTGTGGGCCATAGCCAGGGAGCATACCGACGGCAAGGGAGATATCCGAAGATACATATACGATATTATGAAGGAAAACGGTATGAAAAGCCCCGACATAATGCCGGGCCAGGTGATAAAAATACCCCCGGAGCGGTAACCGCCGCTGCCGGGGTTTTGTCAATTATAAATTGTCCTGTAAAAATTGATTATTATTGGTTATAATATAAGAAAAAGAAAGAGTTGATACCATGATTAAACAGTGTGTTTTGGAGGACAGGCCATGTACCAACTGCGGCGAGTGCCTTGTCTGCGACCTGGACAGCGGCAAGTTCTGCGACAACTGCTGCCGCTGCATTGACCGGGATGCGGACTATATTGCCATAGACATAGATGAAATAATGGATGAATAAAATTTGCCCCCTAAGGGGCTTTTTTATAATATATATGGTATATTTGAATAGGCGAAACCGGCGGCGGAAGCAATAGAAAAACAGGCAGGGGAGGATAATACATGGAAAGCGTAATTAGGGATATAACACTTGCGGAAGACGGCAGGAAAAAGATTGAGTGGGCGAGCAATTTCATGCCGGTGCTTAACGGGATAAAAAGGGAGTTTGAAAGGGACAGGCCCTTTGATGGAGTAAAGGTGGCCGTATCGGTGCATCTTGAGGCAAAAACCGCATACCTGGCGCTTGTCCTTAAGGCCGGGGGGGCAAGGGTCAGCATTACCGGCAGCAACCCCCTTTCAACCCAGGACGACGTGGCGGCCGCGCTGGCGTCGGAAGGGATTAACGTGTATGCCTGGCATAATTCCACACCGGAGGAATACCGGCAGCATATAGAATATACGCTGTCCTGCAAGCCGGACATTGTAATAGACGACGGGGGAGACCTGGTACATATGCTGCACACCAAGAGGGAGGACCTGCGGGTTAACGTGATTGGAGGATGCGAAGAAACCACCACCGGTGTAAACAGGCTAAGGGCCATGGAGGAAAAGGGGGACCTGAAAATCCCGATGATGGCGGTAAACAACGCCTACTGCAAACACCTGTTCGATAACCGGTATGGCACCGGCCAGTCGGTGTGGGACGGCATTATGAGAACCACAAACCTGCAGGTAAACGGCAAAACGGTTGTGGTGGCGGGCTACGGCTGGTGCGGCAAAGGAGTAGCCGCAAGGGCGGAAGGCTTGGGCGCCAGGGTAATCGTATGCGAAGTAGACCCGATAAGGGCCCTGGAGGCCGCCATGGACGGCCACAGCGTTATGACCATGGATGAGGCGGCGCCGATGGGAGACTTCTTTGTTACCGTTACCGGGTGCTGCGGCGTCATAAACGAAAGGCATTTTCCGAACATGAAGGATGGAGCGGTACTGGCCAATGCAGGTCACTTCAACGTGGAAATTGATATAGAGGCCCTGGAAAGGGCAAGCGTTGAAAAAGGTTTGGCCAGGCCCAATATACAATCCTATACGCTGGGGAACGGCAAAAAAGTTTTCTTGCTGGGAGAGGGAAGGCTGGTCAACCTGGCGGCGGGAGATGGCCACCCGATTGAAATAATGGATATGTCCTTCGGCATACAGGCCCTGGCGGCAAAATACATCCTGGATAACCGCGGCAGGCTTTCAAACAGGGTATATGAAATCCCGCCGGAAATAGACCGCCGGGTTGCCTTTATGAAACTCAAGGGCATGGGAATAAGACTTGACAGCCTAAGCAGCGAACAATTTGAATATTTGCACAGCTGGAAATAGGAATTATATAGCCAATAAAGGCCTGTACATTATTTACATGAACAGCTCAAAAAAGCAGGCCCTATAAGGGCCTGTGACGGAAATTTTACCTATACATAGAGGAATTGGTCTATAAAACGGGCAAATTTTGTTATAGGGCCAATTAGAGGCCTGTCCGGAGGTATCTACTAAAAAAAGTTCAATATTTAAATAAAAAACCGGTTATTTGAAAACAAAACCGGTTTTTTGCTTCTATTCGTATTTATGCGGCAGCGTTTACTCGTCGGAGGAATCCTTTTTTGCCTTTGAGAGGGGATTTTTCTTTATCGCATCCCTCAGCCTCTTGTCGTCCACGTGGGTGTATATCTGGGTGGTGGATATGCTGGAATGGCCCAAAATCTGCTGCAGCGCCCTTATGTCCACGTCACCGTGCTTGTACATTAAAGTGGCGGCGGTATGACGCAGCTTGTGGGTGGAATACCTGTCAGTGTCCAGCCCGGCCTTTTCAACGTATTTTTTCACTATATGCTGCACCGTTTTATTGCTAATTCGCTGTTTTCTTTTGCTTAGAAATAAGGCATCCCTGTCCCTGACGCCGTCCCGCGGCCTAACTCGCAGGTAATCCTCAATGGCCTTAAGGCAGGCATCGTTGAGGTAAACAGTCCTTTCCTTGTTTCCTTTTCCTATGACCGTCATGGTATCGCCCCGTATATTGCTGATGTTTATGCCTACCAGTTCCGAGAGCCTGAGACCGCAGTTTAGAAACAGCGTAAGGATGCAGTAGTCCCTGTCCCTGAATTCGCCCTCCACCGAGTCCAATAACTCTCTTGCTTCCGCCAGGGTAAGGTATACCGGGTGCCGTGAAGGAGTCTTGGGCGTTTCCAGTTCGCTGGCGGGGTTTTCGTCTATCATTTTCATTTTGCCGTGCAAAAATTTGAAAAAGGACCGCAGGGTAGAGACTTTCCGGGCCTTGGCGGAGTTGCTGTTGTCCCGTTTGAAGGACACATAGGAAATAAAGCCGTAAAGGTCGTTTAACGTAACCGATTTGATGAGGTCGATGTCCACGTCGTCAATCCTGATTTTTTCGAATTCGGCGGTCTTGGGAACCAGGCCGCGTTGGACCTTTAGGTACCGGAAGAAGGTCCTAAGGTCATAGTAGTATTCCTTAACCGTGTTTTTGGATTTACCCTGGATGGTCTCCATGTAATTTAAGAAACTCATGAGGGGTAGGGGTATATTGTTCATATCGGTCCTCCTAATTATACAAAATGAATATTTTGTATAATAGTACTTATGCACATAAAAGGCAATTTCCTTGTGGATAACTATACCTCCTCTATTATAACACAAAAAAATAATAAACCTGTCCTTTGGGAAATATTCTAAAGGAAATGCGACAAAATAAATCGGGCTTCATTATCGCTGACAATAATGTCGATTGATGGCTTTCCCTTCGACAGAAATTTTTAATAATATTATGTTAACGGACTCCCCCATGAAAAACGGGGACACATCGCAGAATATATTTCCGCGATATGTCCCCGTCAGATGCACGGTATCAGTCACCTAAAGGCATCAGCGCTTCCGTAATTAGTTCTTTGAACTTTGTACTTGTAGATGTGGCCCCTGAAACTGCGTCCACTTCCTCGGGACTCTGACCGTTTATTAGACTATCTATCAGCTTTGGCCTTGCTTCCTTTAAATTGGTTCCGCTTTTTTCTTTCCAGTTGGAAAGGTATTCCTGGTCAAAACTTTTAAGCTTTCCGGTTTCCTTGTTTACCTCGTCGTAGTAAGCATTTGTTATTTTGCCGTCTTCCACTATTACGGCAACATACGCCTTCCAGCCCCTCTCGTCAAATTCGCTTTCCGCTTTAAACAAGCCGTCATTGTATCCGTCATCCTTTTTTGTCTGCGGTGTCTCTTCCAGCGCATCGGATACAAGTTCTTTGAACTTTTCCGAGGTGCTGGTGGCCCCGGACACCGCATCCACTTTTTCCGGGTCCTGCTTTTCTACCAGCGAATCCATTAATTCCGGTTCGGCCGATAAAAGGTTTTCTCCGGATTTTTCCTTCCACCTTTCAAGATAGTCCTGGTCAAAGGACTTCAACTGCCCATCCTCATTGATTTCATCGTAAAAGGCTTTGGAGATTCTACCCTGCTCCACCACTACTGTTACCATTGGCTTCCATCCATGGTCGTCGAATTCTTGCTGGGCGGCGGAATATACCCCGTTTTCAAAATCTTCTCCGGCCGGCTGGTTCTGCTGGGGGTCTTTTCCTGTTTCATCCTTTGGTCCCCTAGCAGCGCACGATGCACCGGACAGGATTAAAAGTAAACATAAAAGATATAATATATACCTTTTTTTCATAGGTACACCTCCACGGTAATAAATAATTAGTTT
>ERZ773359.2595-NODE-2595-length-22547-cov-17.339410_pt1 | contig 22547 bp, 16 predicted proteins | sample MGYA00374955_ERZ773359 | MGnify/ENA primary metagenome ERZ773359 (study PRJEB29098, sample SAMN04486028) | biogas fermenter metagenome | study: EMG produced TPA metagenomics assembly of the Biogas fermentation microbial communities from Germany - Plant 4 DNA1...
GTTACATAAGCCTTTGTAGATGCAACTGCTATTTCTGGTCCTGCCCAAGTGTATAAAACATCATCAGCTTCTCTAGCTATTGAGCTTCCAACTACGTTTGTTATAGCAATAACTCTTGCCTTGTTTTCTTTTGCAAGTCTTATAGCAGCTAAAGTATCTGCTGTTTCCCCTGACTGGCTTAGAACTATCATAAGGGTATTTTTATCTATTATTGGTTCTCTATATCTAAATTCTGATGCAATATCTGTTTCTACAGGAAGTTTGATTGTTTTTTCTAGTATAGCTTTTCCAACAACTCCAGCATTGTAAGCTGTTCCACAAGCTACTATATAAACTCTGTTTATGCCTTCTAATTCTTCCTTAGAAATTTTTACATCATCTAGTTTAACTTTTTCTCCAAGAGAAATTCTTCCTGCTAAGGTATCTTTAACTGCCTTTGGCTGTTCATGAATTTCCTTTAGCATAAAGTGATCATATCCACCTTTTTCTGCTGAATTTGCATCCCAAGTAACATGGAAGATTTCTTTATTTATTTCTTCCTTATCACTGTTTAATAGCTTAACGCCATTCTTATCAATAATAACAAATTCATTATCTTCTAGTAGATAAATATCTCTTGTATGATTTAGTATTGCGGGAATATCTGATGCTATAAAGCTTTCTTCTTTTCCTACTCCTACTATAAGGGGGCTATCTTTTCTTACAGCTATAAGCTTGTTTGGTTCATCCTTGCAGATTATCCCAATAGCATAGCTTCCTGATAGCTTCTTTGTGGCTTTAATTAAGGCATCTAATAAATCTCCATTATAGTAGTAATCAACTAAATGAGGTATAACTTCAGTATCTGTTTGTGATTTAAAGTTATATCCTTCTGAAATTAGCCATTCTCTAAGTTCAATATAGTTTTCAATAATACCATTATGAACTACTGCTATAGTTTCTGCTTCGTTTAGATGTGGGTGAGAGTTTACATCTGATGGTTCTCCATGAGTTGCCCATCTAGTATGTCCAATTCCTAAGTTTCCTTTTACAGTTTTGTTAGAAATTTTACTCTCAAGGTTTGCAAGTCTTCCCTTACACTTATTTACATCAATCTTTCCTTCATCTAGTACAGCAATTCCAGCGGAATCATATCCTCTATATTCTAACTTAGATAATCCTTCTACTAAAATTTCTGATGCTTTATTTCTTCCTAAATATCCAACTATTCCACACATATTTAATTCTCCCTTTTCACATTATTTTATAATGAACATCTACTTCTCTTCTTTCAGTAGATGGGCATAATTACTAAGTAATTAATGCCGGAAGCATTAAATAAATATTCAATTTTCTTAGTACCCGATTAAATTTGTTCTAAAAATTGCTTTTTAGCTTTGTTAATCTTTAACGGTAGTACTTATACCGTAGGGCATCCGCCGAAAAATTCGATAAACCCTATCCTCGTCAACCACTTGGGTCCTGGCGCTTTAATTTAATTTTATTTATTACACTATCCTCCTTTATTAGTTATTCTAGAAAACTGTCTATAAATTCAAGCTTCCCCTAAAAAATTATATTTTACATCCTAGTAGATGTCAAACTTTTTTTGTTAAAAAATATCAAAAAATTACTTAAAAACCCTTTCTAATAAATTAACCGTATTTTAACAAAAGAACGGAGGTAAATTATAATTATTAATTGTAACCATAAATAAAAGTTAGCAATTTAGGTACTTACCCCCAAGGTAGTTTTCCCCAAACCGCCAACTAATATTGCTACATGTTACATAAAATTATTGGTTATTTTTGATTTCGTTATAGTTTTCAATAATTAAATCTATAACCTTATCTTCCTCTATGCCACAAACTTTTTTAATGGCACTTCTTAAGCCTTCAGCTTTAATTAAGTCTTGTACTTCCTTTGCTTTTGGATCGTCTTCAGAATCAAATAATAATCCTGCAGCTATTCCTTTAGCTATAGTACTATATTCTAAATTGTATTGAACACATAATTTTAGTGGAGATACAAGTCTATCTTTATTTGAAAGTTTTCTAATTGGATCTCTTCCTACACGAGAAACAACATCTTGAAGATAGCTATTTTCAAATCTCTTTATTACCTTATTAGAATATTCTTCTAAGGAGCTTATGCTCATTCCATGTTTAATATTTAAAGCCTTTAAACATTCTTTATGGAAGCTTAAAGCTACTTCTCTTATTTTCTCATCCATAATTGCTTCGTGGATGTATTCATATTTTTTAAGATATCCTAAGTATGCTACAGTTGCGTGTGCTCCATTTAACATAAATAATTTTCTTTCTAAATATGGCTCAAGGTTTTCTGTATATTCTGCTCCATCTATTTTAGAATTTACTTTAACCTTATTTTTTTCAATGTCCCATTCAAAGAAATCTTCAACTAAAACGTCGATTGGACATTCTTTTTCTGCATTTGTATTAGGAACTATTCTATCTACTGCTGAATTTGGGAAGCCTACCTTTTCATCAAGGTATTTCTTTAAGTCTTCACTTGCACCTTCTAAAATAGTTTCCTTTATTATATCAGTTGCGAATAATGCATTTTCGCAAGCTATTATATCTAAAGGCTTATCATTAGCCGTCATTCTCTCCTCTAATACCTCTTTTAATAACCCTGCTGTACTTTTTAGATTATTAGCACCAATAGAAGTTGTTACTAAATCTGCATCAAGTACTGCTTTTTTAACTGCTTCTTTATCAGTTAAATTTATTGCTTTTATATTTTTAACTTTTTCTTCTGTTTTAACGTCACTTAAAATTATTACATTGTATTCTTTATATTTATTTATATCATTTACTAATGGTTCTGCTATATCTACGAAAGTTACTTCGTAATCTGATTTTGCAAGTAAATAACCAATGAAGCCTCTACCTATATTTCCTGCTCCAAAATGTATTGCTTTTAACATTAAAACTCACCTTCTTCTAATATTTTGATTATTTCCTCTTTAGAAGCCGCATTTCTAAGTCTTTGTACATTTTCTTCTTCTGAAATTACTATTGCAATTTTTGATAATATTTCCATGTGCTCATCATCGCTTCCAGCAATTCCAATAGCTATATATACTGTATTTCCATCACCGTAGTCTATTCCTTCAGGATACTGTAATATTACTATCCCTGTTTCTTTAATATTCTTTTTATATTCATTTATAGCATGAGGTATAGCAACGTTGTTTCCTAGATATGTAGAAACTACTTCTTCTCTAGCTTTCATTCCTTCTATATAATCTGGACTTACATAACCCCTATCTGCTAGCAATTGCCCTGCTCTTTCAATAACTTGGATTTTATCCTCTGGTTTTAGATTTAATACTATATTGTCTAAGTTTAAGATTTTATTATTCATAATTAATCCTCCCTGGTATATATAATTCTTCTAATTATTTCTCTATTATCTTCAATGTCTGATGACTCTAATTTGTTTGTAAAATCTTTATTTTCAATAAGAGCTACGCTTATTTTGCCTAATAACTTCAATGCCTCATTTTCATCAGAAATTCTAGCTAGCATCACAAAGAAAGTATCTACATTTTCATAAGAAAAACCAACGCTTGACATCTTTATAGGCTTACTTATTCTGTATGCTCCAATAAAAGCATGCTTTATTTCATCGCTTCTTGTATGAAGTAAAGCTACAGTACTTCCAGGAATAACAACATTCCCTTTATTTTCTCTTTCAAATATTAATTTAATTATTTCTTCTTTATTTTGAGTAATACCAATACTTTCAATATCTTCTGTTATACTTGATATAAGTTCCTCAAAGGAATCAACTTCAATATTTTTTAGCCTAAAGTTATTTATAAGCATTTCTGCTGTTTCATTCTTTTCTACTACATCTATCTCTAACTTTTCTTCTTCTTTTGTTTTCAATTGACTAATTGTTTTCTTTTTATATTTATAAATAAATTCATTTATTCTGCTTATATCGTCAATATTTAAGAAGGGAGATACAATTATGAGATTATTTTTTGTGTTATTTCCTATATTAAATGTTGATATTATCAGGTCATAATCTTTATCCTCTTCTATTTGTCTCCAATCATACACTGATCCTACTTTAACAATATTTAAGTCTGAAAATGTTGAACTTATTCTACTTGATAGAATTTTAGCTGTGCTCATCCCCGTTGGACATATAACAAAAACCTTTATCTTTTCAGATTCTAGTTTATATCTTTTTATTGCTACATCTATGTGTAGGGTGATATATCCTATTTCATCAGGTGGTATATTTATGTTATATCTTGAAAATATCAATTTACATACACTGCTTACTGCTTCAAATAGGTGCTTATTGTGTTCTTTTATTTCTTCTAATAGAGGATTTATTATTTTTAACCCTATATTAAGGACATTTACACTTTCATTAAAATGCTGATATAAATTATTCCTTAATTGAACATCTGAATTTAAATCAATTTTTATTTTATTAGATATTTCTTCGATAAATTCCGTTACTACTGCGCTTATATTCATACCTGAAATATCTACTTTTTTATTTTTATTCTCTTTATCTTTACTTATATAGAGATTTAAATATGCAATTTCTTCATTAGGAAGAATAATATTATTTAAACTTAATTTATTGCATAATTCATCTAATTTGCATAATACACTTGAATGTAATATATCTTCAACAATAATATCTGGTAAACTTATTGGCTTTTCATTTTCAGTATTCTTGATAGAAATTAAAACCTGTATAAAAAACTCAATATATTTTATATCGCTATTTTTTAACCCAGGAATTTGTGTAGTTTTAAATATTTCTTTTACCTGATCTGTTATTTTTTCACCAAAGGCCACTTTAAACATGTAATTTATTACTGGTTCTGGCTTTTCCTCGTAGAAATAATTAAGTAAATTCTCTAAGGGCTTTATGTTGAAAAACAATTCACTTAGAGCATTTCTTTTATTCCATTGAGGGCCTTCTATTTCTATTCCATAGCTTTTTTTCTTAACTAAATATAGACTTTTATTTAATAGCCACTTTTCTATAGCATCTATATCAAAGCTTATGCTAGCCATGGCAACATTATATTTTGATTTAAAGTAACCAGCTTTTACAGGCTCCTTTGAGAGTAATAATTCTGTTAAGATCATTATCTGCCTTTGATGTTTATTTAATATCCATTGAATTGGAATCTTTTCAATTGATTCCTTTAAATTTTCAATAACATTCCTCTTACCAGAAATAACCAACTCCTGATTATCAAAGTTGTATACATTCACCTTATATTTCTTTAAACAATTATTAATTGCAGTAACTTCTCTATATATTGTTTTGTCCCCAATACTAAATTCATTTTGAAGGTTCTTTATTTCTAAAGAACCCTCATTTAATAATGAATTTAATATAAATTGCTGCCTAGGAGTTAATTTTTTCATATAATCACCTAGCTTCATTTATATTTTTATTTAGTTTTAATTATCTTCTTGCACCTGAACTTTCCTTAAGTTCTGCTATGAAACTATCATAACTTGCGTTATCTAGGAAGTTTTTAACTGTTATTATTTTAGCTTGTGGTGCTGATTCTCTTGCTCTAGCCACTAAGTTTTCTTGTGTAAATACTACGTCAGCATCTTTAGGAATTGAACTTACTGGGCTATGTTTTACTAGTATAGAAAGTCCAGCTTCTTTAATTTTCTTTTTAAGTATAGATTCTCCCATTGCTGATGATCCCATACCTGCGTCACAAGCAAATACTATTAAATTAACGTTATTTGCATCTACTTTTACATCAGATACTGCTTTTGGAGCTATATTTCCCTTACTTTCAGCTTTCATTCCTTTGATTTTGCTTTGAGCATCTTCTAAGTTTTCTTCTTCGCCCTTGCTTCCCTTAAGGATTACTGATGCGATTAAGAAAGATACTACAGTTGCTACTGCCATTCCTGCAATAACTCCTAAGTGACTTCCCTTAGGTGTCATTCCTAATACTGCAATGATACTTCCTGGTGAAGCTGCTGCAACTAATCCTGCATCAAGTAATAAGAATGTTAAGTTACCTGCCATTCCTGCTGCAATTACAGCTATTAATAAAGCTGGTTTCATTAAGATATATGGGAAATAAATTTCATGGATTCCACCTAAAGCGTGAATAATAACAGCTCCTGGTGCAGATTGTTTTGCATTTCCCTTACCGAATATTGTGTATGCTAAAAGTATTCCTAATCCTGGACCTGGGTTAGCTTCTAGTAAGAAGAAAACAGATTTTCCTAATGTTTCTGCTTGTTCTAATCCAAGTGGAGTTAATATACCGTGGTTAATAGCATTGTTTAAGAATAATATTTTACCTGGTTCAATAGCAAGTGAGATTAATGGTAATAATCCCGCGTCTGTAACAGAAGTTGCAAGGCTACTTAATCCATTTGAGAATGCTGTAACAATCGGTTCAATTACTTTGAATGAGAAGATTGCTAAGATTCCACCTAGGATACCTGCTGAGAAGTTGTTAACTAACATTTCAAATCCTGTAGGAATGTTTCCATCTACTATTTCGTCAAACTTCTTAATAATCCATCCACCTAATGGTCCCATTGTCATAGCACCGATGAACATTGGGATTGATGATCCTACAACAACACCCGCAGTAGCGATTGCTCCAACTACTCCTCCTCTATCTCCATATACAAGTTTACCACCTTGGAAACCGATTAATATTGGTAATAGGTATGATAGCAATGGGCCAACTAAATTTGCTAATTCTTCATTTGGTGCCCAACCTGTTGGTATAAATAATGCCGTAATAATTCCCCAAGCGATAAAAGCTGCAATGTTTGGAAGCACCATACTTGATAAAAAGTTACCTAATTTTTGTATTCTTGCCTTTGTACTCATTTTATTTCCCCCTAATATATATTTTACAGATATACCGTTTACAAAGGTAGCGCTATTCTTTAATCCTTTATAAAGTTAATTTTTCTAAGTCTATTTTCTTCATATTAATCCCTCCAAACTAAGTAGTTTTGTTTACGTTTTCATCGTAATATTATATTAACATCTTTGAAATGAAATTTCAATATAATTTTAAAAATATTTTTATTCGTTTCACATAATGTTTTTTTCAGAAGGCTAATATGAACAATTAGTACCTGAAATACTATTTCAATACCTTATTTGAACAATACAAAAGGACTCCTTCTTGGAGTCCTTCTAATATACATGGCCTTTATTTAAAATAATTGTTTTTAGGCATTAAAAAATTCTGTAAATAACTTTATTGTATAGTAATTATCCTTAACTGAAGCTAATTCCCTAATAGAGTGCATTGATAATAAGGGAGCACCCATGTCCATAACTGGAATTGTTAATCTAGCTGATGTCATTGGACCTATTGTACTTCCACCTCTAACATCTGATCTATTAAAGAAGGTTTGGTATGGAACTTCTGCTGCTCTGCATAAACCTTCAAAAATTGCTGCATTGTAGCTGTCTGTGCTGTAACTTCCTGATGCTGCTGTTTTTAAAACTGGTCCTTCTCCCATTACAGGTCTATTTGTTGGATCGTGTTTTTCTTCAGCATTTGGATGAACGGCATGAGCTAAGTCTGCTGATATCATTATAGAATTTGCTAATGCCCTATGAAGGCCTTCTTTATCTTTTCCTAAGGCTATTGTTATTCTTTCTAATATATTTAGTAATAAGGCTGAGTCTGCCCCTTGAGCTGTGCGACTTCCTATTTCTTCATTATCAACACAAACTAAAACATTTGTTGAATTGTTTATACCACTATCAAGTAAAGCTTTCATACCTGCATAAACCATCCATAAATCATCTAATCTTCCTGCAGATATAAATTCTTCATTTATACCTATTATTGATCCCTTTTCTATTTCATATAAACCTAAGTCAAAGCCTATTATTTCACTTTCTTCCACCTTTAATTCTTCTGCTAGAATCTTTATTAAATAATTATCTTTTTCAAATTTATCATTAATTAATCCTAATAAAGGCAAGGTATCTTTTTGCTTGTTTACTGAGAATCCATCATTAACATTTCTATTCATATGAATTGCAACACTTGGTATTATAAGTACAGGCTTATTTATATTAAGAAGTTCCACTCTTGGTTTAAGAGGACTTTCTCCTTTTAGAGTAATCTTTCCTGCTATTCCCAAAGGTCTATCGAACCATGTATAAAGAAGTGGTCCACCATATACTTCTGTATTTAATTTTAAGTATTTTTTCTCTGAAATCATTTCTGGTTTTGCCTTAATTCTAAAGCCTGGTGAATCTGTATGAGCTCCAATTAATTTAAATCCAGCCTCTTCTATATCTCCCTTTCCTACTGTAAAAGCAATAAGGGCTGAATCATTTTTTATAACATAATACTTACCTTCTTTTTGCAAGTTCCATTTTTCTTCTTCCTTAATTTCATTAAATCCTTCTGAATCTAATATCTCTTTAATAGTTTTTACTGAATGATATGCTGTTGGGCTTTTATCTAGAAACTCTATTAAGTCCGTTGCTAATCTTTTTTCCACTATAATCACTCCTTAATTTAGTTATTAATAATTATAACATACTTATAATAAAGTGAAGAATATAAAGGCTACGATAAATAGGATATGCTCCATAAGCTAATAGCTGTGCAAAGAAGTACTAGGTTTGAAAAAACTACTATGTCAAGAGTTTTGGTAAAACTCGCTGCGCTCAAGCAAACCAACAACTCTAAGACCTAGCAGTTTCTTCTTCACCAAGTACTTCTAAATGCTCGCTAAATGCTTATTTCACATATCCTATTTATCTTCGCCAAGTTATTCATTACTTTTCTTTATGCTTGAAATAATATATTTTTCTCTTATAATAAACTTAATGTCCAAATATAAACTTAATAAAGTAATATAGGAAAGTTTTAATAGAATATAAACTTTTTTATTTGGAAAAATACTTTTATATAGAGGTGATTAAATGATTTCTAATTTTTTAGTTAGATCTTTTATAAAAAATAGTGAGGACGTTAAAAATCCTAAGGTTAGAAAAGCCTACGGAACATTAGGTGGAATCGTAGGAATAATTGTTAATATTATTTTATTTTTAGTTAAACTTTTTGTTGGTTTATTTGTTGGTTCTATTGCAGTATCTGCCGATGCTTTTAATAATTTATCTGATGCTGCATCTTCAGTAATAACTATAGTTGGTTTTAAAATGGCAGACAAGCCAGCTGATGCTGAGCATCCCTTTGGGCATGGAAGAATTGAATACTTATCTGCCTTATTAGTTGCATTTTTAGTAATGCTAGTTGGTTTGCAGTTTATAAAATCTTCTTTTGAAAGAATTATGAATCCTACAGAAGTTAAGTTTGAAATGGTTCCATTTATACTTCTTCTTATTTCAATTGGGTTTAAATACTGGTTATCTCGCTTTAATAAATTCATTGGCAATAAAATAGACTCTGGAGCTCTTAAAGCTTCTGCTGCTGATGCCTTAGGTGATGTTTTCACCTCTAGCACAGTAGTAATATCATTTTTAAGTGCAAAATTTACTGCCCTTCCTATTGATGGATATATTGGTATGTTTGTATCCCTAGCTATTTTATATGCTGGTTTTTCCTTAGTTAAAGAAACCTTAAACCCTCTTCTTGGAGAAGCCCCAGACCCTGAACTAGTAAATGAAATATATGACAGACTTTTAAAATATCCCCATGTTACAGGTGTTCATGATTTAATTGTTCACAACTATGGACCTGGAAGGATAATTGCATCCGTACATGCTGAAATTCCTGCAGATATTAGTATAATGGAAATTCACAATATTATTGATGATGCCGAAAGAGAAATATCTGAAGATCTTAATATACATTTAGTAATTCATATGGATCCAATTAGTGTTATGACAGAAGAAATTCAAGAAACCTGGGATTACGTAGCTTCAGTCCTAAGAAAATATGAACAAATCGAATCAATGCACGACTTTAGAATAGTTGGTGAGGGAGAAAAGAAAAATCTAATTTTTGATATAGTTATAAACAGCACAAGGGCAGGTAGTAAAAAGGATATAGATAATTTAGTAGAAAATATTAAAGAAGACATAAAGAAAGAACATCCCCAATATAACTGCATTATTACTGTAGACTTTGACTATATGGGATAGATTCAGTTGTCAGGTTTCAAGTTTCAGGTTTCAGGTTAGGTAATAATTCAGCTTTGCTGAATTATTAAAATAAAAAATGAGCAGCTTCACAATTTTATTGAGAAGCTGCTCATTTACTTGATTTAGCTTAGCTAAATCCTTATTTCTACTAAACCCTAAAAGAGTTTACTCCTTAACTGAAACTTGAAAACTGAAAACTGAAAACTGAATTCCACTCCACACTGCTTATGCTCCTAACTATTTATGGAATTCTTGTGTTGCATAGTAAGTATTTCCTATTTTATAAACTCCAACTCCTATGCTTGCAAAGTTTGTTGATAGTATGTTTGCTCTATGGCCTGGCGAGTTCATCCAGTTATCCATAAATTTTGTTGCTAATTGAGCATTGCCTGACATTCCTGAGATGTATGCTATGTTTTCACCCCATGCTCTGTAGGATACGCCATCAGCTTGCATTTGTGCTGTTATTAATTGACCTTCTGGATTTGCGTGGTCAAAGTATCCTCTATCACCCATGTCTTGTGATTTTACTCTTGCATAGTGTTCCATTGTGTTATTATATGCTAAGGCTGGAAGACCAGCTGCTGCTCTTTCTTGGTTCACTCTTGCAAAAATAGCTTGTTCAATTTCAGCTATAAAGCTGCTTGAAACTTCTGGCTGAGTTGGTATTTCCTTTGAAGGGGCAGGTGCTTGAGTTTCTACAATTTCTGTATCTTTTTCTTCAACAACTACTGGTGAATCTTTCTTAGTTTCTTTTGGAGCTTGATTGCTTGTCTCATTATTGCTGTTAGTATTATCATTATTATTAGTTATATTTTCACTAATATTTTCTTCTTTATTATTACTTTCTTTTGTATTGTCTTCCTTTATATTATCTTCTTTTTTAGAATCTTCCTTTGTATTATTAGCTATTTTATCCTTTGAATTATTATCATCTGCTTGTCCTGCTTTATCTGAATCATTATTTTTATTTTCATTTTTATCATCAACTTTATTATTTACATCATTGTTTTCAAAATTTTTTGATGATTCTACTATCTTTTTATCATCAGATTTTAATAGGAAATTGCCAATTCCTATACCGGCAATTAAACATCCTGATAATAATATTGTTATAATCCTTGATTTTATCATATGTTATTTCCTCCTCAGATTTTCTATCTGTAAGAGCTATATTAACATAAGTAGGGGGTCAGCCCAATATGACATTGCTTCTATATAATGAATTTTATACTATCACTAGAAAATTAAGTAACAAGCAACCCTTCTTTTTAACAGAGCTGCTTGTTTACTATATAATTAAAATTTATTTTTTATAATTTTATAGCTAAAGGTCAGGTCCCATTCCGTAAAACTCCATATTCATTTTGTATTCATATAGCTTAAGTAAACTTGATTTTGTTGTTTCTTCTTCATAGAGACTTACTAAGTATTTTATTCCTTCATAAAAACCTAACTGAATGCTCTTTATTATATCTTTAATACCTAATTCTATCTTTTTATTATCGGTATTTAATCTACCTTCTTCAATATTCTTAATTCCTTCTATAAAAGTAGCCTTTTTCATTTCAATAAAGTTATATTTAGCTTTAGATTTTTTTATTTCTTCTTCTATATACTTATAATCCATATCATACTCATTGATTAATTGATCATTATCTATATTATTTTTATATAAATAGTATATTAAGTTATCATAAGCAGTATTATTCCCCTTTGATATTGCCTCTAAATAGAAAGATAGGGCATCCTTATTATTAGCATCCAATAGATTCTCCTCTGCTAATTCTCCAAGAATATTAAGAGCTTTTCCCTCATCTAATGTAAATAATTCTTCTAAATACTCTTCTGCTTTTTCATTGGATTTTTCTACTCCAATCCCTTTAGCATTATAGTATATTAGTTTTTCATTGCCTTCTGCTTTATTTATTTTTCTTAACCCAAAAGCAAGGTTTACTGCACTATTATAATCTTTATCAATTCCTATTCCCTTTTCATAAACATCTATTAAACTTAAGTATGCTTCTACATTATTTTCTTTTATGGCCTTCTTGTACCAACCTATAGCCTTATTTATATTTTGTTTTACATATATTCCATGAAGATAACAGCTGCCAACCTTAAGCATTGCTTTTTCTGATCCCATTTCTGCAGACTTTATAAAGAGTTTAAAGGCCTCTTCCTCATCTTTTTTTACCCCAATTCCGTAAATATAGGCAAGTCCCTTATAATATATGGCATCCTCCAGTCCCTTATCTGCTGCATAATTTATATATTCTAGCAATTCCTCTTCATCAACCTTATTTTTATTTAAAATATCAACAAAACATTCGCTAGCTAATATTTCTGCTGCATATTGGGACCCTCTTTTATAAGCCTTTTTAAGATAATACAAGCCCCTTTCCCTATCTTTATATAAGTACATAACTCCTATTAAATATAAGGAATGAGGATCTTTATCTACTATAGCCTTCTTCATATAATCTATAGCCTTTTCATCATCCCTCTTTACACCCTCCCCGTTGTAGTACATAATTCCAAGTCTTTGGGTAGCTCTTAAATCTTCATTATTATGACCTTTTAAGTAATTTACTAAGGCCATTTCATAATTTTTTTCTTCCTCATAAAGTTTCCCAATTTTATAATAGGCTTTAGCATTTCCTTCTTCTGCGCTTTTTAAATAGTAATACAAAGCTTTTTCATTATCTTTATCTACTTCTAGTCCTTCTAAATACATATCCCCAAGACCTTCTAAACAATTAAGATCATTTATTTCTGCACCCTTTGATAAATAAAAGAAGGCCTTTTTATAATCCTTATCAACATACATTCCCTCTAAATAGGATTGTCCTATAATATAGTAAGCATCCTCAAAATCATTTTCTGCTGAAGTTTCTAACCAGTAATAAGCCTTAAAGATACTTTTTTCACATCCCTGACCATTTTTATATAAGTAGGATATTGCATATTGAGCTGGAGGAAATCCATTTTCTGCAGCTTCCTTATACCATTTAAATGAAAACTCTAAGTTTCTTTCTACTTCAATTCCTGTAAAAAATATATAACCTAGAGAATATTGTGCAAAGGCATTTCCTTTAAGGGCAGATTTTTTATACCAATATAAGGCCTTATTTATATCCTTTTCCCCACCATATCCCTTTTCATAAAATAAGCCCAAATAACTTTGAGCATATTCATTGCCATTTTTAGCTGACTTCTTGAAATATTCTCTTGCTTTTTTATAATCCTGCTCTACACTCTTACCTATATAATATAACTCACCTGTTATTAAATCCTCATCATATAAAAGGCCATCATTTTGCTCAGATTTATTTAGATCTTCTAATTCTTCTGTTTCATCTTGATAATTTAATAAATTTTCCTCTTCTTCTTCTTCTTCTTCTTCTAGGCCTAGATACTTACTAAATATCTTCTTTTCTTCTGGAGGAAGTTTATGATAAAACAAATTATATTTTTCTTCTCCGCAATTTATGACCAGCCATACTGACAATTCATATAGTACTTTAAAGTCTTGAAATTTCATCACTGTATTCTTTTCAGTAATTTTTATGTCCTCACTATCTAAAGAAACATTTAAAAACTTAATATCCTCAATATATTTAACTAAATATTTCATAAGAGAATAAGGTAATATTTCTTTTCTTGAAAGATACTCAATATTTTTAATCAATGTATTTTCACTATTATAAAATAGGTTATTTTTTAAATGAATAATAATTATAATTTCCTGAATTATTTTTAACATTTTTTTAGTTATTAGCTCAATTCTGTCCTCCTTGTGCAAATTACTTATAGCATAATATAAATCCTTAAATTCTAACTGTAAAAAGTCAAAGCAATTTCGATTTTTCATTTTTCCCCCATAGTTTTATGTTTAAATTCTTACTAATATTTTATTTGTCTGAAAAAGGTTATAGAACCTTTTTCAGTTGTCAGCTTTCAATTTAGTGTGGAGTAGTATTTTAGTGTGGAGGACTGAGTGTGGAGCGTGGAGCGAGATTTAGTTTTCAAGTTTCAGGTTTCATGTTTCAGTTTAGGAAATAATTCAGCTTTGCTGAATTATGGCAAAAGAAAAACTGCTAACTATTGTTAGCAGCTTTTTGAATTCAGCAGAGCTGAATTTATATTTAATTTTAGATTTTCAGTTCACTGAAAATCATCCTACACTGAAAACTGAAAACCAAAAACTGAAAACTGTCAAAGGTTCTATAGAACTTTTGACAAAAAGTCTATTGTTCTTTTGTTTTTTGGATTTCCGAATAGTTCTTGTGGAGTTCCTTGTTCTACTATATTTCCTCCATCCATGAAAATTATTCTATCTCCAACTTCTTTTGCAAAGCCCATTTCATGAGTAACTACTACCATAGTCATTCCTTCTTTTGCTAAGTCTTTCATAACATTTAGAACTTCCCCAACCATTTCTGGATCTAGGGCTGATGTTGGTTCGTCAAATAGTAGAACTTCTGGTTCCATAGCTAGGGCTCTAGCAATTGCTATTCTTTGCTTTTGTCCACCTGATAATGATGCTGGATAAGCATTTTCTTTATCTAAAAGTCCTACTTTTTTTAGCAGTTCTCTAGCTTTTTCTTCTGCTTTTTCCTTTGAAAGGCCCTTTACTGTAATTGGGGCAATAGTTATATTTTCTAGCACAGTCTTGTGTGGGAATAGGTTAAATTGTTGGAAAACCATCCCCATTTTTTCTCTTACTTTGTTTATATCTGTCTTTTTATCTGTAATGTTTTGACCTTTAAAAACAATTTCTCCCTTTGTAGGTACTTCTAATAAGTTTAAGCATCTTAAAAAGGTACTTTTCCCAGATCCTGAAGGTCCAATTACAACTACCACTTCACCTTGTTTGATGTTTTCATTTATGCCTTTTAAAACTTCATTTTCTCCAAAATATTTGTGTAAATTATTAACGTGAATCACTTACCTTCATTCTCCTTTCTACCCAATTTAATAATCTGCCTAAACTAAATGTTATTATAAAATAGAACACTGCTGCTATTATTAATGGTTCTAAACCTCTATAAGTCTTTCCCCTTACAACATTAGCTGCATACATAAGCTCCCCAACTCCTATGGAAGAAGCAATTGAAGATTCCTTTATTACTGTAACAAATTCATTACCTATAGCAGGAAGAATATTTTTAATAGCTTGAGGAATTATTATTAGTTTCATTGCCTTAAATTGAGTCATCCCAAGACTTCTTGCAGCTTCTAACTGACCTTTATCTACAGCATCTATTCCACCTCTTATGATTTCTGAAACATAAGCTGCTGAATTTAGAGATACTGCAATTATTCCCGCTGTTAATGCTTCTACATTTACACCTAAAAGTTGGTCAAAGGCTACATAAGCAATCATTACTTGAAGAAGCATAGGAGTTCCTCTAATTATTTCTATATATGCTGTTGCTATTGCTCTAAATATATATATTTTCCATATACGAAAGTTTGATCTTTTCATGAAACATAATAATGCTCCAAAGACAACTCCAAAAAATACTGATATAAATGACATTAAGATTGTCCACTTAATACCATTTATAAAATACGGCATACTATCTGCCATAAAACTAAAATCTAAATTCAAATTTTACACCCCTTATATTCAGTTCGCAGTGCAAAGTGCACAATTGATAACGAAACTACTAGCTAATTTCTATATTTTACGAACTAATTTTTAATTCAAAATTCTTAATTAATGTACAATGTAAAATGTACAATGAAGGATGTTTTGCCAAGCAAAACTTTAAATATATTTGGTTTCATCACCTTTTCTTAAAAAACCTTTTAAAATTTTTCCTTTATTCTGCATTTTACATTATTTTATTTCACAAAATTTACTACCTATGTAATTTCTAAATTTTGCAAAACAGTTATAAATTTAAAATTCACAACACACAATCAAAACTTAGAATAAAACTACTTAAAGTTCCTAAACTGTTAATTGTGCGCTGTGAATTGCAATATTTTGCAGGTAAAGTATTACTCGTTGATTCCTTCTGCTAATTTGTTTGCTTCTACTATAAATTCATCTAAAAGACCTTCTTCTTGTATTCTTGCGATTGTTTTATTAACTTCTTCTAATAACTTTGGTGAGTTTTTCTTTAAAGCTATTGCTGAACCGCCTTCTTCGTCTTTTATGCTTTCTTCAATAACAACTAATTCAGGATTGTTTTTAACTATCATTTCTGCAACTGGTAATTCGCAAACTAAAGCTTCAATCTTTTCACCTTTTAATGAAACAACTAAGTCATTAACATTTGATAATAATTGCATTTCAACATCTTCAATGTTTTCAACAGCTAAATCTGCTTGTATTGAACCCATTTGAGCTCCAACTTTTTGTCCATTTAAGTCTGTAAACTTCTTATATTTTTCAACATCTTTAGCTCTTACTATTGCTCCATGTTCTGCAGTGTAATAGATATCTGAAAAATCTACAGCCTTCTTTCTTTCTTCATCTGGGCTCAGACCTGATATAACTAGGTCAACTTTATCATTTGGAAGGGCAGATATTAAAGTATCGAATTTCATATCCATTATTTCAAGTTCTACCCCAAGATCTTTTGCAATTTCTTTCGCTATATCCACATCAAAGCCTACTATTTTATCTTCCCCATTTTCCATTATATGAAATTCATATGGAGCATAGTCTGCACTAAGTCCTACAACTAAAGTTCCTTTCTCCTTAATTTCATCTAATTTATCACCTTCTGCTTTAGCTCCACATCCTGCTAAACCAAAACTCATTATTCCTACTATTGCTGTTGCTAATATTTTCTTAAAGAAATTCTTTTTCATTGTTTTTCCCCTTTAAATCTTTTCCTTTAAATCGATATATCGATTATACATCTGTATTCATAATTATGCAACTATTTTTTATATTTTTTGCATATTTTATTATTATTTTAGATTTTATGCATACTTTTATGCATATGCATGTTTTTTATGCATCATTTTAATTTTATAATTTTATTTTCATGGATAGTTTACCCCATAAAAACTTTTTAATGTACAATGATTTGGTACAAATCACAAAATATTACTGAGACTTTGCTGCTAATTTATTTGCTTCCTTCATAAATTCTTCTAAAAGTTCTTCTTCCTCTAGTTTATCAAGGGTTTTATTTACTGATTCTAATAGTTTTGGAGAACCTTTTTTTACAGCTATAGCTACTCCCTCATCAAAATATTCTATTTTTTCTTCTGAAATGGTTAATTCTGGATTGTTTTCAATTACCATATCGGCAACTACTTCTTCTACAACTAAGGCTTCTATTTTATTTGATTTTAAGCCTAAAATTAAGTCATTAACATCATTCAATAATTGTATATCTGCATCTTCAATATTTTCTTCTACTAAATCTGCTTGGATTGATCCTAATTGAGCGCCAACCTTTTTTCCTTTTAAAGCTTCAAAACTATTGTATTTTTCAGCATCTTCAGCCCTTACTAGCATTGCTTGCCCCGCTACATAGTAAATATCAGAAAAATCTACTGATTTTTTTCTTTCTTCAGTTGGAGTCATACCTGATATGATTAGATCTATCTTATCATTTGAAAGAGCTGATAATAAAGAATCGAACTTCATATCTTTAATTTCAAGTTCTACTCCAAGGTCTTTTGCAATTTCTTCTGCTATATCAATATCAAAGCCTACTATTTTATCTTCTCCATTTTCCATTATGTGAAATTCAAATGGCGCATAACCTGCATTAAGACCTACAACTAAAGTCCCTCTTTCTTTGATCTCATCTAGCTTGTCCCCCTTTTCTTTAGCTCCACATCCTATTAAGCCAAAGCTCATTACTCCTACCATTGCCATTGCTAATACTTTATTAATTATACTTTTTTTCATTTTTATTCACCCCAATTTAAATTTTATAGGATAATTATACACTAACCACTTATAATTATGCAAGTATTTTTGTTAATCTCTGTATATTTATTAACTTTTTCTATTTTGCACTTCTTTTTATGCATATTTATTAACTATCAATCCTCTTTAAATTTATATTTAAGAATTATCTTTCCGCTTTTAAATATCTAATAAACTATCCTTATTAAATTTATAGGTTCAATTTTTATTTAACAACATATATTATTAGTAGTTTTTATTAATGATTAATACTTAGGAGTGATAAATTTGAAATACCAAAAAGAAAGGCATCTTTTCCCGGGAGGTAATACTTCTAAGGGCTTCCATTCTTTTTATGACTATATATTAACTCAACAGGAGGCAAATAGAATTTTATGCTTGAAGGGTGGTCCTGGTACCGGAAAATCAACTTTAATGAAGAAGGTAGCTAAAGTTTTTAAAGATAAGGGCTATTCTTTGGAATACCACCACTGTTCTTCTGATGATAGTTCCTTAGATGCTATAGTAATAAAAGAATTAAAACTGGCTATTTTAGATGGAACGAAACCTCATATAGTTGATCCAAAAAATCCAGGTGCTGTTGATGAAATCATCAATATGGGAGTTGCATTGGATAATGATCTTCTTTCTTTAAATAAGAAGGAAATCATGACTATTCACAGTATGAAAAGCACTAATTTTAATAGAGCCTACACCTTTCTAGCCTCTGCAAAGTCCGTCCATGAAGACTGGAGTAGATTAAATTCAAAGGCCTTAATACCAAGTAAAAGTTCTACAATAACTGAAAGCTTAATTTCTGAGATCTTTAGTGAAAATAGTAAGTTTGGCTATGGTAATGAAAGACACTTATTTGCAACTGCCTTTACTCCTAATGGAATCATTACTTATGCTAAGGGATTAACAGAAGGATTTAGAAAAAAATATATTTTAAAAGGAGGTCCTGGCTTTGGTAAATCCACCATATTAAAGGATTTAGGAAAGCTTGCACAAAGAAAGGGCTACTTCGTTGAATATTTCCATGATCCTTTTATTCCAAGTAGATTGGAACATATCCTTATTCCTGAAATCTCAACATGTATTTTAACAGAAAATGAAATCAGCCAATGTTCTTTTAAAGGAAAAGTTTATAATATGGAGGACTTCTGTGATAATTACATTATTTCCAATTCAAAATCCGAAATAGAATATGATAAAAATATTTTCTATGAGCTGACAAATAAAGCTATAGAACTTATTGCTTTAGCTCACAAAGTTCATGCAGATTTAGAAGCTTATTATATAGACGCTATGGATTACAAGGTACTTGATAAAATTTACGAAGAAGTAGTTGAAAAATTTGAGAAATATGAAATTAATAATTAATACAAAAAAATAAATAGGCTATATTCCATAAACTCATAGCTGTGCAAGAAATTGTAATGGGGCCAGGCCCCGTGGTAAAAAATGCCACGGGACCTGGCCCCCATACATAAATTTACATTTTATCATTATTACTTCTAATAATATATTTAGATAATATAAACTTAGTGGTATAATTTACCTAAAACAAGTTCTCTACAGAATCGAGGTGTATTAAGTGAAAAATAAAAATAAGAAAAATACTCTTTTTATTTTTAGTTCTATTTTTTTAGCTTTATTTTTATTTTTTGGCAGTCTAATATATTGGTTATTTTTTAGCATGAATAGACTACCTGTTGGTGAATATTTATCAGAATCTGATTCGCCAATCTTAGAAATGGAACATCTTCCAGAAGGGGAACCTTTGTCAGAATCAAATTCACAGAATTCTAAATATACAATTAAATTTTACCTTTGCAATGGTGGGGCTACTGTAGATTATGCCATTAGAGGAGAGCTAATACAGAAAAACAAAGCTTCTAAAAATATATATTGGGAATATAAAGTAAGGAATGTAGATGTTAATTGGATTGATGAAGATACTATTACAATTAATGGGCACACTCTTAACTTACCTAATGACATTTATGATTTTCGTAGAGATAAGAAGTGATAATGAACTTCAACCCAAAATAATAATTATATATAAATTTTTCTAGAATATATTAAAATAATAAGCAAAATAAGGGGTGAGTATATTGAAAATAGGAATAATTGGTCCTGCTGAGGGAGAGATAATGCCTTTCATAGATAAAATAGAAAATAAGAAAAAAATTGAACATGCTATGTTGAAATTTTACTCTGGAGCTTACGAAGGAATTAATGTAGTATCTGTATTTTCTGGAGTATGTAAAGTCAATGCTGCTATTGCTACACAAATTTTAATATCTAAGTTTGGAGTTACACACATTATACTAACAGGAGTTGCAGGCGGATTAAATAAAAAACTTAACTTTGGTGATATAGTTATATCAAATGAGGTTGCATACCATGATGTTGCAAGTGGAATTTTAACAGAATATCACCCTTGGATGAAGGATATATATTTTAGACCTGATAGCAAGCTATTAAAATTATGTGAGGAAGCTGCTAATTCACTACAAATTAATGATAAATGTATAACTGGAAGTTTAATCTCTCCTTTTCAGTCCTTTGTCTTATATCTTTATTATTAAGAATTAATTCATCAATTTCTTTCATATATAAATTATAGCAAACCGAAGGGTATAAATGCCACTAAGTTCAAATTATAAAATAAAAAGAGAAAATATATTGAATATCTTTTCCCTTTATAAATATAAAGAAGTGGTTTAATAATACAATATATTATATTCCGCCTTATTTATTTTGCTACAATGCTTCTATAATAAAATTTCATTTTCAAGAATTTATAATGGAAAACTTACAGAAAAAGAGTTTAGCTCAATACAAAAAGAGCTTAAATATTTAATTACTGAAGAAGATAGAGAAAGATGAAAAAATTATGATAAAAATATCGACGACTATAAGAATAGAATAAATAGTTTACTTTCAGGGGAAATAGATGCCATATCGTATTTTAATGATCTTTTAGAACAAGAAATTGAACTTTATAATACATTAGACTACAATGAATTATTATTAAATATGAATACTTTGTTTCATTATCCGTTTTTTATAGAAAACATTCCATTCGAAGATCTAACATTTTACAAAAATGAAAGGGTATTATTAGGCACTTGTTCTCATGAAAATTTTGCATACATGCATTTAGAAGATGAGGAATATAGGGAACTTTTAAAATTAAATATTTTTGATGATATTTAAAAACAGCAGTTTTAAGGTATTTTAAAAGAGCCCTAGATTATATAATCATAGGGCTCTTTTTATTGCTTTATGCACTCATAAATTTACAGCCTAGCTAAAAACTGATTTCCACTCCAAACTCCAAACTTCACACTGGCAAACTTGAAAACTGAAACCTAAAAGCTGAAAACTGAAAACTGAAAACTGGTCAGCCCTATCTTACTGAAAGTGCCATAAAAATTAGGCTTATTATTGAAATTAGTAAAAAAGCTAGTGAATAAATATATTTATTTCTTCCAATCTTTTTAAGGTAAAATCTAATTCCCCATAAAAACATGCATATACTGGTGCTTATTTGAAGGGGCAAGTAAGTACTAAACACTGGCATTATAATAAAATGATAAGTTGTCAAGAAGGTAAGAATTATTATTATACTTGTAACAACTGTTACTAATGTTAATATAAGGCTAAATATTTCTTCATATAAGCTTCTCAAACTCATCTTCATTTATAACTTTAACCCCTAATTCCATAGCTTTATCTAATTTTGAACCTGCTTCTTCTCCAGCTATTACATAATCTGTTTTCTTACTTACACTACTTGAAACTTTTGCGCCTAGACTTACTAACTTTTCTTTTATTTCTTTCCTTGAATAATTTTTTAATGTTCCTGTTACTACCACTGTTTTTCCTGTAAAATTATTTTCTACTATTTCTTTTTCTTCAAATCTAGGATTAACACCAAGACTTAGAAGTTCATCTATTGTTTCTAGTGCTCTTTCTTCCTTAAAGAATTGAATTATGCAATTAGCTACTATGGCTCCCACATCTGGAACTGTTATAAGTTCTTCAAAGGTTGCATTTTTTAATCCTTCTAAAGACTTAAATTTATCAACTAAATCTCTTGCAGTTTTTACTCCTACATTTGGTATTCCTAAGGCATAGATAAATCTAAATAATTCACAATCCTTACTTTTTTCTATTGCATCTAGCAGATTTTGTGCCTTTTTAGGACCAAACTTTTCTAGGGTTAATAATTCTTCTTTCTCTAATTTATAAAGTTCTGCAATTGATCTAATATCTAATTTTTCAAAAACTTGCTCTGCAGTCTTTTCTGAAAAACCTTCTATATTCATTGCATCTCTTGAAGCAAAGTGAACCATGGATTTAACCATTTGCGGCTTACAAGATAATGTATTTTCGCAGAAATAATGAACTCCATTTTGAACAATCTTTGATCCACAAGATGGACAGTTTTCTGGAACATTTATTTCTATTGTATTTTCTAAAGAATCTTCTGAAACTCCCATAATTTCAGGAATTACATCATTTG
>ERZ773359.2596-NODE-2596-length-22545-cov-7.794620_pt1 | contig 22545 bp, 16 predicted proteins | sample MGYA00374955_ERZ773359 | MGnify/ENA primary metagenome ERZ773359 (study PRJEB29098, sample SAMN04486028) | biogas fermenter metagenome | study: EMG produced TPA metagenomics assembly of the Biogas fermentation microbial communities from Germany - Plant 4 DNA1...
CGGCGTTGTCCCCCGCCTCCACCTGCGGCAGCTCCTTGTGGAACATCTCCGTGCCCGTGATCACCGTCTGGCGGATCTCATCGCGCAGCCCCACGATCTCCACCGGGTCGCCCTTCTTGGCCACCCCGCGCTCCACACGACCCGTCACCACCGTGCCCCGACCCTTGATCGAGAACACGTCCTCAATCGCCATCATGAACGGCTTGTCCGTCTCGCGCACCGGCGTCGGGATGTACTCGTCCACCACCCGCATCAGCTCCGCAATCGGAGCGTACTCCGGCGCATCCGGGTCCATCGAGCTCGACTCCAGCGCTGCCAGCGCCGACCCGCGCACAATCGGCGTCTCGTCCCCCGGAAAGTCGTAGCTGTCCAGAAGCTCCCGCAGCTCCAGCTCCACCAGCTCCAGCAGCTCCGGGTCGTCCATCATGTCGACCTTGTTCAGGAACACCACCATCGCCGGCACTTCCACCTGCCGCGCCAGCAGCACGTGCTCCCGCGTCTGCGGCATCGGACCGTCCGGCGCCGCCACCACCAGAATCGCCCCGTCCATCTGCGCCGCACCGGTGATCATGTTCTTGATATAGTCACGGTGCCCCGGGCAGTCCACGTGCGCGTAGTGCCGGTTCTCTGTCTCGTACTCCACGTGCGAGATCGCAATCGTCACCCCGCGCTCCCGCTCCTCCGGCGCGTTGTCAATCGTGTCGAACGCCCGGAAATCCGCGCCGCCCTTCAACGCCAGATACTTCGTGATCGCCGCCGTCAGCGTCGTCTTGCCGTGGTCAATGTGACCGATCGTCCCAACGTTCACATGCGGCTTCGTGCGCTGAAATACTTCCTTACCCATGGTTCCTCCAGATTATGCTGCGATATCAGTCTGGTACTGTGCTAAGCCACCTCACCGCGCAGAATCTTCTCCGCGATGGACCGGCTTACCGGCTCATAGTGGTCAAATTCCATCGTGAAGTTCGCCCGCCCCTGCGACATGCTGCGCAGGTCGGTCGCGTAGCCGAACATCTCGGCGAGCGGCACATAGGCTGTAATCGTTCGCCCGCCACCCGGCTGCATCTCCATCTGCTCGATGTGGCCGCGCCGTGCAGAGATGTTGCCCTGAATCGCGCCCACGTACTCTTCCGGCGTCACCACCTCGACCCGCATGATCGGCTCAAGCAGCACAGGGTCGCCCTTCTGAACCGCCTCTTTGATGGCCATGCTGCCGGCCACCTTGAAGGCCATCTCCGACGAGTCGACCTCGTGGTAGTTGCCGTCCACCAGGCGGACAAGGATGTCAACAACCGGGTAGCCTGCAAGCACGCCGCTGTCGAGGGCCTCGCGCACGCCTTCCTCCGTCGGACGGATGAACTCGCGCGGGATGACGCCGCCGGTGATCCCGTTCTCAAAGATGATTCCCGAGCCCGGCTCGCCCGGCTCGACTTCGAGCTTCACACGGGCGTACTGCCCCCGGCCACCTGTCTGGCGCTTGAAGGTCACATCGCTGCTCGCCGGGCGCGTCATCGTCTCGCGATACGACACCCGCGGGCGGCCCACGTTGCAGCCCACCTTGAACTCGCGCTTCATCCGGTCGACGAGGATCTCCAGGTGCAACTCACCCATGCCGGAGATAATCGTCTGCCCGGTCTGCTCGTCGACGTGCACGCGGAAGGTCGGGTCCTCCTCCGCCAGCTTGCGGAGCGCCTCGCCCATCTTGTCCTGGTCGGCCTGAGTCTTCGGCTCGACGGCGACCTGGATGACAGTCTCAGGGAAGCTGATGCTCTCAAGGACGATCGGATGCGCAGGGTCACTCAGCGTCTCGCCGGTGAAGGTATCCTTCAGCCCGAGTGTCGCCGCGATGTCGCCCGCATGCACCTCTTCGATGTCCTCACGCCGGTCGGCGAACATCCGCACGATGCGCCCCACGCGCTCAGTCTTGCCCTTCGAGGCATTCAGCACCATGCTGCCCGCGCGGATAACGCCCGAGTACACGCGGAAGTAGGCCAAACGCCCAACGAATGGGTCCGTAACAACCTTGAAGACCAGCGCGCTCATCGGCGCGTCGTCCTCCGGCGGGCGGAACTCGGGCTCTCCCGTATCCGGGTGCATCCCCTGAATCGGGGGCACGTCCAGCGGAGACGGCAGGTAGTCCACGATCGCGTCGAGCAGCGGCTGGATGCCCTTGTTCTTCAGCGACGAGCCGCACAGAACCGGCTGGGCCCGGCCTTCGAGCGTGGCGCGGCGCAGCGCGCCCTTGATCTCCTGCACGGAGATCTCTTCCTCAGCCAGGTACTTCTCGATGAGGATCTCATCGGTCTCGACGATCCGCTCGAAGATGGTGGCACGCGCCTCTTCGGCCTCGGCCCGCATATCTTCGGGGATCTCGCTGTAGACAGGCTGCGCACCAAGCTCGTCGTCCCAGCTGATCGCCTTCATCTCCAGCAGGTCGATCACACCCCGCAGGCCGCTCTCGCGCCCCCAGGGGATCTGTACAGCGATGGGGTTGGCCCCCAGCCGCCGCCGGATCATGCCGACCACGCGAACGAAGTCGGCGCCGGTGCGGTCGAGCTTGTTCACGAAGCAGATGCGCGGGACGTTGTAGCGATTCGCCTGGCGCCAGACCGTCTCGGACTGAGGCTCAACACCAGCAACCCCGTCAAAGACGACCACGCCACCGTCCAGCACGCGCAGGCTACGCTGCACCTCAGCGGTGAAGTCGATGTGGCCCGGCGTATCGATCAGATTGATCGTGTGACCGCGCCAGGTAGCAGAAATCGCCGCAGCGGTGATCGTGATACCGCGCTCGCGCTCCTGCTCCATCCAGTCGGTCGTCGCGGTCCCCTCATGGACCTCACCGATCCGGTAGATTTTACCGGTGTAGTAGAGCACACGTTCGGTTGTCGTGGTCTTACCCGCATCGATATGCGCGATAATCCCGATATTGCGAACGCGCTCCAGATTGTTCGGGGTACTCATCTCACCTCAGCCCTCGATACCACACAACTCGTCTCACAAATGAACGAAAACCGATTTACCAGCGGTAATGCGAGAACGAACGGTTCGCCTCGGCCATGCGATGCGTATCGTCCTTCTTCTTCACTGCCGCACCCTGCCCATTGGCTGCGTCGAGCAGTTCGTTAGCCAGCCGGTCCGGCATGCCACGCCCGCTGCGATTGCGCGCCGCGTTCAGCAGCCAGCGCATCGCCAGCGACGTGCGGCGGTACGGGTTAACCTCAACCGGCACCTGATACGTCGAACCACCGACGCGCCGGGGCTTGACCTCAACCATCGGCGCAACGTTCTGGAGAGCCTGCTCGAAGACCTCAACCGGGTCACGACCAGTGCGCTCCTGGATCTTGTCCATCGCCTCGTACATGATCCGCCGCGCGACGCTCTTCTTGCCGTCCTTCATCAGACGGTTGATGAACATCGCGACCTGGACGTTGTTGTACTTCGGATCCGGATCAACTTTACGCTTGGGTGGCCTATATCGCCTGGGCATACCTTTTCTCCTGCGAGTCGCCCCGAGTCGGGGCGCCAGTCGCTCTCTTTAACGTCGTACCTAATCCAATAGAAAAGACTGCTTACTTGGGCCGCTTCGCACCGTACTTGCTGCGGCCCTGGGCGCGAGCGTCAACACCGGTCGCGTCGAGCGTGCCGCGCACAATGTGGTAGCGCACGCCGGGCAGGTCCTTCACACGACCGCCACGGACCAGCACCACCGAGTGCTCCTGCAGACGGTGGCCCTCACCGGGGATGTAGGCCGTGACCTCAATCCCGTTGGAGAGGCGCACACGGGCGATCTTGCGCAGCGCCGAGTTCGGCTTCTTGGGCGTCATGGTACGCACCTGGGTGCACACACCGCGCTTCTGCGGAGCGCCCTTCGGCTGCCGCTCACGCTTCTGCTTGTAGCTGTTGAAGGTATACTGCAGTGCCGGTGCCTGGCTCTTCTGCTTCTTCGTCTGGCGACCCTTACGGATCAACTGATTGATTGTTGGCACACAAGCCTCCTGAAAAGGCTACAGGTTTGTGCGGCACGCCAGCGCACATATCACTTCCATTAGGCGTGCGAAACGGGCGCGTGAAACGCCGACGCCCGTTTTCTTTTGGCAATCAAGAAGGTCATCGCAACTAACGGATGACCCCGATGCGACCTTGGTATCCGATTCAGCAGTATTGGCTCGCAGCCACACGAGCTTGCCGCCGACCTAGGTTTAGTGCCGAGGGTGAAGTTTACCGTGTCCGGGATGCTCTGTCAAGGCAGAAACCGGCCTTCTCCTGCAGCCAATTCCGGCTGCTAACCGCCTTCTGACCTCGGCGCGTGCTTCATATTCTTGTCAAGACACTTCACACTTGTCGGCTCTCTGTCCTCGAATCTAGTCGCATTCAACATTCGTGCTCCATACCACGGAGGGCGTCGAGCGCACGTTTCATTATGCCGTACGCTCTTACGGGTGTCAACGTTTTTTTTTACATCCTGCCAGGTGCGGAAAAACAAAAAGGGGCAGCGCAAACGCTGCCCCTGATATATCCCTGCTTGCCAGCTTACCGGTTGAAGCGGCTCGAGTCCGCGAGCCCCAGCAGCCCCACATCGAGCTTCGGCTGGCGGGATTTCTCCTCTTCCTTGCCGAAACGGATGACCTCGCCGGTATCGGTGATGGCCTCCACGGCCAGGCCGAGACTCTGAAGCTCCTTCACCAGCACGCGGAAGCTCGCCGGGATGCCCGGCTCCTCGATCGGCTCGCCCTTCACGATCGACTCGTAGGTGCGGACACGCCCCTGCACGTCGTCGCTCTTGATCGTGAGCATCTCCTGCAGCGTGTGCGCCGCGCCGTATGCCTCGAGCGCCCAGACTTCCATCTCGCCGAAACGCTGGCCGCCGAACTGGGCCTTACCGCCGAGCGGCTGCTGCGTCACCAGCGAGTACGGACCGGTCGAGCGGGCATGCACCTTGTCCTCGACGAGGTGTGACAGCTTCAGCATGTGGATGATACCGACGGTCACCGGGCGGTCGAATGGCTCGCCGGTGCGGCCATCGTACAGCTTCTGCTTGCCGATGATCGGCATCGGCTCGCCCGTCTCGTCCATCACCCGGTTGGCCATCTCAACCAGCTCGGACTCCTCCGCATCCATCGGGATGTCCTCGTACCCGAGAGACATCATCCAGAGGCGCAGGCCCGCTGCGATGGCCTTGCTGTCCGCGTCTTCGCGCTCATAGTACGGGCGCGGGTCATCCTCAAACACGAGGAGTTCCTCAGGCTCGTAGCCGTGCTCGCGCAGCCACTCAGCGAGCACCGCTCGCCGGGCGTAAATCTCGTCCCAGAGAAGCTGCTCGCGGTTGTAGCGCTCGTCGTTGCCCAGCCACGCATCGATGTACAGCCGGCGCGCCTCGCGGTCGTCCTCCAACTGCTCGGGGGCGTAACCGCTTTCCTTCAGCCAGTTCCACGCATCTTCCGTGACTTCTCGCCACGCACGGTCGATCATCCACGCACGGGCGAGTTCCGCCTGGATCTCGTGCTCGCGCGCGCCGTCGAAGACGGGCGTCACAGCCCGAAAGCCGAGGCGGTCAGCCGCCCAGCCGAGATGCGTCTCAAGGATCTGGCCGATGTTCATACGGCCCGGCACGCCAAGCGGGTTGAGGATGATATCGATGGGCGTACCGTCCTCCAGGAACGGCATGTCCTCAATCGGCACCACCTTCGAGATGACACCCTTGTTGCCGTGGCGGCCTGCCATCTTGTCGCCTTCGGTCAGCTTGCGCTTCTGCGCGACCGAGACGCGGACCATCTGCTCGACACCCGCCGGCAGATCGCGGTGCTCGGCGCGGGTGAACGTGCGCACGTCCACCACCTTGCCGCGCTCGCCGTGCGGCAGCCGCAGCGAGCTGTCCTTCACCTCGCGCGCCATCTCGCCGAAGATCGCCCGCAGCAGCTTCTCCTCCGGGCTCAGCTCCTTCTCACCCTTGGGCGTGATCTTGCCGACCAGGATATCGTTCGGCCCCACCTCCGCACCGATGCGGATGATGCCGTATTCATCGAGGTCCTTCAGCGCCTCCTCACCGACGTTCGGGATGTCCGGTGTGATCTCCTCCGGCCCGAGCTTGGTGTCGCGCGCCTCGACCTCGTGCTTTTCAATGTGGATGCTCGTGAACTTGTCCTCGCGGACCAGCCGCTCGGAGATCAGGACGGCGTCTTCGAAGTTGCCGCCCTCCCACGACAGGAACGCGCACAGCACGTCCTGGCCGAGCGCCAGCGCACCGCCGACGGTCGAAGAGCTGTCGGCCAGCACATCACCCTTACGTACGATCTGCCCCTTCGTGACCAGCGGCCTCTGGTCAATGTTCGTGCTCTGGTTCGAGCGCTGGTACTTCCGCAGGCGGTAGACCCTCTCGGTGCCATCCGGCGCGCGGACGATGATGCGCTCGCCCGTCACGCTGATGACCTCGCCGTCCATATCCGACGTGATCACCTGCCCGGAGTCCCGCGCGGCCACATGCTCCATGCCCGTGCTGACAATCGGCACGTCGGGCTGGAGGAGCGGTACAGCCTGGCGCTGCATGTTCGAGCCCATCAGCGCACGGTTTGCATCGTCATGCTCCAGGAAGGGGATCAGCGCGGCGCTGATGCCCACCACCTGCTGCGGCGCGATGTCCATGTACTCGACGCGGTTCACGTTGATGTAACGGAACTTCGCCGCCTGCCGCACCGACACCCGGTCTTCGAGGAAGTTGCCGTACGGGTCAAGTTCGGCATTTGCCTGCGCGATGATGTAGCGGTCCTCCTCATCGGCGGACTGGTAGCTCACCTCGTCCGTGACGAACGGGCGCACCGCGATCGACTCGACCTTCAGCTTGGCGAGCTTGTCCCGCAGGGCCTCATCAACGAAGGTCCCGGCCTCAGCCACGACCTTGCCGTTGACCACTACGTCCTCGCGGAGGATGCGGTGCAGCAGCCGCTCGTCGGTGGGCGCGAGCGTGTTCAGCACGCGGCGGTACGGCGTCTCGATGAAGCCGTACTCGTTCACCCGCGCGTACGCCGCCAGACGACCGATCAGGCCGATGTTCGGGCCTTCCGGCGTCTCGATCGGGCAGATACGGCCATAGTGGCTGTAGTGCACGTCACGCACGTCGAAGCCGGCGCGCTCACGCCGCAGACCACCCGGCCCCAGCGCCGAGAGCGTGCGCTTGTGCGTCAGCTCGGCGAGCGGGTTGGTCTGGTCCATGAACTGCGAGAGCTGGGACGACCCGAAGAACTCGCGGATCGCCGCCACAATCGGGCGGATGTTGATCAGCGTGATCGGGGTGAGCCCGTCGCTCTCGCGGATCGACATGTGCTCGCGCACGACGCGCTCCGTGCGGCGCAGGCCGACGCGCAGCTTGTTCTGGATAAGCTCGCCGACCGTCTTGACGCGCCGGTTGCCCAGGTGGTCGATGTCGTCCGGCTGGGCAAGCCCGTTGTTGATCATGATGATGCGCTCGACGACCTTCACCAGGTCGAGCTTGCTGATGGTGCGGCGCGTGCGCCGGATCTCGGCGTCAAGGTCGAGCCGCTGGTTCAGCTTGTAGCGCCCTACCCGCTCAAGGTCATAGCGGCGCTGGTCGAAGAGCTGCGACTCCAGGTACTCCCGCGCGTTCTCCAGCGTGGGCGGGTCGCCGGGGCGCATGCGCTTGTAGAACTCGATCAGCGCGGCCTCGGCAACCGTGTACTTCCCATCCTTCAGGTCCCAGGCTGGCTCCTGCTTGAGCGTGCCCTCGATGAAGCGGTGGTCCGGGTCCGTATCAACCTCGGCGAAGAGCGACATGATCTCCTCGTCCTCGCCCGTCTGGATGGGGGAACGATCGTCCATCCCATCGGACACGGCAGCCAGTGCGCGCAGGAAGATCGTCACCGGGATGGTGCGCTTGCGGTTGAACTTGATCGCGATGTAGTCGCTGCGCTTGGTCTCGAACTCCATCCACGCGCCGCGATCCGGGATGAGCTTGGCGTTGGCAAGCGGGCGGCCCGTTACCGGGTCCTTGTCCGCGTCGAAGTAAACACCCGGCGAGCGGATGAGCTGGCTGACGACCACGCGCTCGGTGCCGTTGATAATGAAGGTACCGTTCGAGGTCATGAGCGGGAAATCGCCCAGGAAGATATCCGAGACGATCACCTCACCCGTCTGCGTGTTGACGAGCGCCACCTTGACGTACAGCGGCGAGGCGTAGGTCATGTCTCGCTCAAGGCACTCGTCTTCACTGTACTTCGGCTCATCGAACCAGTACTTCAGGTCGAACTGCCGCGACTCCTCCGTGTCACTGGGGAAGTACAGCTTTAACGTGCCGTTGAAGCTCTCAATCGGCGAAATTTCATTAAAAAGCTCCGCCAGCCCTTCATTGAGGAACCAGCGGAATGACTCAAGCTGCACTTCAATCAGCGTTGGGAGGGTATGAACATTCGTAATGCGTGCGTAGTTCTTCCGACCCAGTTCGCGTGACATTCAATCTCTCCTACTAACAGGCGGCGCCGCGCCCGTTAAAAATACTAGACAACACAAAAGAAGGCACGCGCACCCAGGCCAAGCCAGTTTTTGCGTTGCCTTTTAACTCTGCCTAACATTTCCGGTTATTCAAGGAACCCCAATTATAGCAGTCGAGGCTGGCCGAGTCAACCCGATCTGCGCTTTTTGACCCCCACCGAATCGTGAGGAGGATACCATATCCGGGGCTGAATTACAAAGATTCCCTACTATAGGCTGGCATAAAACTATCCTATAGTGAGGGCGTCATTCATAAAAGAAGTTTCGCCACTTCTCAGGCAGAGGCCCCGATAATGCACATCGGGGCTTATGCGTTCCCCGTAAAGAGCGACCGCGCTGTAGCTACCGGAAACTTCGTATGGTTCAGGCGGCAGGCCCTGCTATACTAAAGATCGCATAAAGTGTTCCGCCACCTTATGCCCGGAAGCCCCGGCAGAGGAGAACTCGCCGGGGCTTCGCCGTCGCTAGCCGCCGTCGGGCTGCAGCGTGGGATTATCCGGCGGCGGCGTGGCCTCCTGCGGAGGGGGCGAGGCCACGTTGTGATGCGTCTTGTCGGCTGGCGTCCCGGTGGGATCGGCAGGGGGTTGCGCGTCCTCGGGCGCCTCGGGCGGCTCCGCCTCGGGGTCAGCAGGCGGTGGAGCCTCAACCGGCACGGGCGTGCCGGTTAACTCAGGCTCGGCGGTCAGGGTGACCGCCGTGGGTTCCGGTGTAGGCGTTGCGGTCGGCTCGACGTTCTCATCCTCGCCGCTCCCGTCGGGCGTCCCGGTAAGCTCGGGGTGTCGGTTATTGTGAAATCGTCCCCAAGCTACCGTATTGGGGAATCAAAAAGGGGCGGTGCGCCGCCCCTGCTCAGGCTACCGTATATGCATCAGGCCGTGGCCTGCGCCGACCGCCTGCGCCGGCTGATCAGCATCACGATCATGACGATCGAGCCGATGACGCGTGCCACGAGCGCCAGCAGCGCCACGACCGAGACAACCGCGCCGACAATCGCGGAGACGTTAAGCGCGCGCTCGCGCACAGCCGCCCAGCGCCGCGTTGAGCGCAACCGCCGCTCCTGCTCCCGCGCGAGGTCGGCGCGCAGCCCCTCGACAAACTCTACCGACGGACGGACCGGGACCAGCGCGCGGTACAGGCTCCTCACCACAACGATCAGCGCGCTGAGCAGCGGGAACCGCGCCCCATACTGCTCGACCCGCGCCTCCCCATCATCTTCTCCCGAAAACAGCGACTCGGCGTAGCGGTCCAACAGGTCAACCAGCTGCTCCTCGTCGAGTGAATAAGTGCTGTCTTGTGCCATCCTACTACCTTCTGCTGCGGCCTTGCGTTTCTCTCATCCATTACATCTGCGTGATGTCGCACGCTACCGTAAGAAACACCTTCTGCGAGAGAAAGTTGCTCGCGGCCTGCCGCACCGGCTTACGGATCGTGCCGGCGACGCCGGAACAGCCCGCGCGACCCGTTCGTTTTTGGCTTTTCCCCGTTCGTGTTTTCCTCCGGGGCTTCCTGAAGGCGCTGCAGTTCCTCTCGCAGCGACACCAGCGTGCGGTGATACAGAGACTTGATCGCGCCCTCGCTGCGGCCCATGATCTCGCCGATCTCAGCGTTGGGCAGCCGGTCCACAAACTTCAGGATGAGCAACTGCTGCCGGTCCTCGGGCAGCCTGCGGATCACGTCAAGAAGCTGCTCGGCCTCGTCGCGCCGCTCGGCGACATGGTCGGGCGCTTCGCGGCGGAAGCTGCTCAGGATGAGGCTCTCCAGTGGAACCAGTTTCTTGCGCTTGCGGTCGCGGTGGAAGTTCGCAACGAGGTTGTGCGCGATACGGTAGAGCCACGCCGAGAACGGCAGGCCCCGGTCCTCATAGTCCGGCAGGGCTGCCAGCGCCCGGTGGAACACTCGCGACGTCAGGTCTTCCGCATCCTGGTGGTTGCTGGTGCGGTAGTAGATGTAGCTGTAGATCTTGTCCACGTAGCGCATGTACAGCTCGCCGAACGCCTCGACGTCCGTCTTGGCCAGTTCGACCAGCTCGTTTTCGGGCAGCTCAACCAGTGACTGTCCCTGCTCCAACACGTGTTCCACTCTCTCTGCCAATCTGCGTGATGATGGTAAACCTCGTGTCCGTGCAGCGGGGAGTATACCAATAGTCCACAGATTTCACAGAAGGCAAAGGTGAAAAATAAATCCACGAATGGCACGAATGACACCCATTTTCATTTGTGCCACCCGCGGCATTCGTGGACAAACGGGATCAGCTATCCGCGTCGCCTGCGCGATCCGTGGACGCACCCTCCCCCATGAGCGCGGCCAGCCGCTCTTCGAGCGCGCCATAGCCCGTCTCGTAGATCTCCAGCGGCAGGCCCAGGTAGCGCGAGACCTCGTGCGCCTTTTCGATGAGCGCCGGGTCGGGCTTCTGCACGAGGTAGGCCAGCCGCTTGTAGTTGGCGAAGTACTCGCCCTTCAGGTCGGGGAAGCGATCCAGCCCCATGCCCTTGACGACGAGCCCGTCGAAGCCGCGCAACAGGAAGTCCGTCAGGAAGTACGTGCCCGGCTCCTCCGCCATCAGCCGCGCGAACAGGTCGCCACCGTACATCTCGTAGCAGTGCGGCCCGTCCACCCGCTCGACGCCGTGCCGCTCCAGCACCTCGTCAATCGCGCCGGACGAGCCGCAGTCCCCGTAGACGACGATTATCCGCTCATAGTGGTCGCGCAGCTCCTTGATGCGCCGCTCGATCTGCGGGGCGAGGCGGGCGGGGTGCATGTGCAGCAAGGCCGGCAGGGCCACCACGTCGGCGTCCCAGCCATGCCGCTCGCGGATGTCCAGCACCTCGCGGGCCAGCGCCCCACAGGCCAGCAGTGCAACCGTCATGCGCGCTCCCGGCGGCTCCGGCGCCGCCCCTCGCCGCCCGCGGGGCGATGGGCCTGCAGCCACGCCATGCAGTTCTCGTCGTGCCCCATCAGCACGTTCGCGGCGCGGATCGCCTGCATGATCCCCTCGTCAAGCGGGTTGGTGATGGCAGACGTCATGCCGCTTGCAATGGCCATCGAGATGAAGTGCGCGTTGAGCGTCTCACGCCCCGGCAGGCCGAACGAAACGTTGCTCGCGCCGCAGACCGTGTTGACGCCAAGCTCCTCGCGCACCATCCGCACGATCTCAAAGACCTGCTTGCCCGAGCCGCGCACCGCACCGGCGGGCATCACCAGCGGGTCGATCAGCACGTCCTCGGGCGGGATGCCGTAGTCCTGCGCCCGCTCGACGATCTTCTTGGCGACCTGGAAGCGCACCCGCGGGTCCTCGGAGATGCCCGTCTCGTCGTTCGAGATGGCGATCACCGCCGCGCCGTACTTCTTGACGAGCGGCAGCACCGCCTCAAGCCGCTCCTCCTCGCCCGTCACCGAGTTCACGAGCGCCTTCCCCTCGTAGGCTTCCAGCCCTCGCTCCAGCGCGGCGACAATCGAGGAGTCAATCGAGAGCGGCACGTCTACAACCGACTGGACCAGCCGGATGGCCTCGGCGAGGATGGCAGGCTCATCCGCCATCGGGATGCCCGCGTTGACGTCCAGCATGTGCGCCCCCGCCTCAACCTGGGCGACGGCGTCCGCCACGACGCGGCTGAAGTCGCCCGCTGCCATCTCAGCGGCCAGCTTCTTGCGGCCCGTCGGGTTGATCCGCTCGCCAATAATCGTAAACGGGCGGTCGGGGCTGATGATGACGGTCTTCGTCTTTGAGCTGATAACTGTCTCCACGATCACTTCTCCTTGAGATGAGGGGATACGGGTCTGGAAGCAGCAGCGGATTCTACCTGTGTGCAGGCGCGGCTTCGAGCGCCTCGCGCATGGCGCGGATATGCTCGGGCGTGCTGCCGCAGCAGGCGCCAATGATCCGCGCGCCAAGCTCGACGATGCGCACCGCGTGCTCAGCCATGACGGCGGGCGTGCCGCTGTAACTGATCTCCCCGCCGATCATCTCCGGGATGCCCGCGTTGGACTTCGCCACGAGGACCGCCTCGGGATTGCGCTCGTGCATCGCCTTGATCACGCCCTCGATCTCCGCCGGGCCGTTGCCGCAGTTGCCACCGAAGGCCACGAGGCCCATCTCCTGCAGCGCATCGACCGCCGCCGCCGGGCTAACACCCATCATCGTGAAGCCGCGCGTGTCGAACGTCATCGTGACGACGATGGGCAGCGAACTGGCCTGCCGCGCGCCTTCAACTGCCGCACGCACTTCCTGCAGGTCGCTCATGGTCTCGATCCACAGCACATCGACGCCGCCCGCCTCCAGCGCCGCCGCCTGCTGGGCGAAGCCGTCGCGCGCCTCCTCAACGCTGAGCGTGCCCAGCGGCTCGATCAGCTCCCCGCTCGGCCCCATCGAGCCCGCCACCACCACCCGCCGACCGGCGGCGTCGGCGGCGTTGCGGGCGATCTCCGCACCGGCGCGGTTTAGCTCGGCGACGCGGTCGTCGAGTTTGTGCAGCTTCAGCCGGAACGGGCTGCCGCCAAACGTGTTCGTCAGAACAATCTGCGAGCCCGCGTTGATATACGCCTCGTGGACGGCGCGGACGCGGTCAGGGTGCTCGACATTCCAGCGCTCCGGCGATTCGCCGTGCTCCAGCCCGGCGTTCATGAGCATCGTGCCCATCGCGCCGTCGGCCAGCACGTACGGATATTCGTCAAGCAGTGCTTGTAGCGGATTCATTCGCCTGCCCTATTCACTACACGAAAGGTCAATGTGTAAAGCGTTACTGCTTCTGCCGCAGTGCCATGAGCTTCTTTGCCGTCTCAACGGCAACCGCCGCGTCCTTACAGTAGGCGTCGGCCTCGATGTCCTCGGCGAACGCCTCATTGAGCGGCGCACCGCCCACGAGCACGATCACATCGTCACGCAGGCCCTCATCCTTAAGCGCCTGGATCACCACCTTCATGTACGGCATCGTCGTCGTCAGCAGCGCGCTCATGCCCAGGATGTCGGCGTTGTGCTCGCGGATAGCCGCGATGAACTCGTCCGCGCTGGTGTTGATCCCCAGATCAACGATTTCGAAGCCCGCGCCCTCCATCATCATGGCGACCAGGTTCTTGCCGATATCGTGGATGTCGCCCTTGACGGTGCCGATCACCATCGTGCCGACCTTCGGCGCGCCGGTTTCGACAAGCAGCGGGCGCAACACCGCCATACCGGCCTTCATCGCCTTGGCCGCCATCAGCACTTCCGGCACAAACAGGATACCATCCCGGAAGTCGATGCCAACGATGTCCATCGCGGCGACAAGGCCCTTGTTCATAATCTCAAGCGGGCCAAGCCCGCGTGACAGCAGTTCGTTAACCTGGGCGACCACCTCATCGGCGTAGCCGTCGTAGAGATCGTCGTGCATCAGCTCCAGGAGTTCGTCTGTTGGTAGCTGGGTGATATCAACCCGGTCTTCGCTCATCGTCTCGTTACCTGTCCCTTGCTATAAAATGGCGTTGTGCGGTCGGTGCCGCCCACTCTCATCATTGTGCCACAAGTCAGCCGCCTGTCTCAAGCCGCCGGCGCATATCGGCGATGTTAGCCAGGCTTTGCGTATCGTGCTCGACAAGCCGCTGCACAAGCCAGCGCAGCGTCGTCTCGCCCTCCCCCGGCAGCGTGGCTCGCCGCTGCCAGGCTCCGGGGGGCAGCCCGCGCAGCAGCGCAAGCGTTTTCGCTCGGCTCGCGCGGAACTGCTCGACAAGCTCAGCGAGCGTCGGCGCCGGATCGCTCCGCTCCAGCGCGGGCAGCGGCGGTAGGTGCGGCCCATCCTGCGCCACGACTGCCTCAAACCACGCCCGGTAGCAGCCCTCAAGCTCGCACAGGTGCGCGATGCTCTCCGCAATCGAGACGCCGCCCGGCCCGGCCCGCCGGTGGCTGTCCTCCACGCCGACATGCGCGCACAGCCGCGCGAGGTCGCCCGGCGCGGACTCGAGCGCGCCCAGCAATACCGCCCGCCTGCTCATGACCGGCGTCTGCGGCGTTCGCGGCGCGCAGCCCGCCGCTCCTCAAGTGTCCCCTCCTCGACCGGCTCCGGCAGGATGTCCGCCAGGTGCGGGTACGGCTCGGTCGCGTGCGGCAGGTGCATCGCCGCGACGAACTCCTGCTGGAAGTCCGGCTGAACCGCCGTCTCGACGTAATGCACCCAGCGCGCCCGCTCGACTGCCTCCAGCCGCCGCGCCCGGTTCAGCAGCGCGATACGAGCCCCATCTCCAGCCGCGTTGCCCACCGCCACCACCTTTGACAGGTCGCAGTCGGGGATCAGGCCCAGGACCATCGCGTGCAGCGGCGAGATATAGCTGCCAAACGCCCCCGCGAGGATCACGCGGTCGACCTTTGTGACCCCGGCGCGGTTCATGAGCAGCTTCGTCCCGGCGAACAGCGCCGCCTTGGCAAGCTGGACGGCACGCACGTCGTTCTGCGTGACGACGATTGGCCTGCCGGTCGAGGTCTGGTCGGCGGTTGCAAGGATGTACGCGACCGAGCGCCCGCTGCGGTCGATGCGCTCGTGCTGCAGGTCGGGGTCGAAGCGGCCATCCGGTCGCAGAATACCCGCCAGGAAAAGCTCGGCCACCGCTTCGATGATCCCCGAGCCGCAGATGCCGGAGGCCAGCTCGCGCGGCTGACCGTCCTCAGCGTCCGCCCCCGCCCACTCGTCCGACCAGCGGTCATCACCGATGACTTTGAAGCGCGGCATGCCGGTCTCCCGGTCGATCCGCACCCGCTCGATCGCACCCGGCGCGGCCCGCATGCCGTGCTCGATCTGCGCGCCCTCAAAGGCCGGGCCGGTCGGGCTGGAGGCACTCCACACGCCCTCGCGATTGCCCAGCAGGATTTCGGCGTTCGTGCCGATGTCGATGACCAGCATCATCTCGTCCTGCTGGTACGGCGCCTCGGCAAGCAGCACGGCGACGTTATCCGCGCCGACGTGCCCCGCGACGAGCGGCAAAATATGCACATTCGCGCCGGGGTTTAGCCGCAGGCCGAGGTCGCGGGCCTTGATGTCAATCGGCCCGTCGGAGTTCAATGCGAAGGGGGAGCCACCCAGTTCAACCGGGTGGATGTTGAGCAGGATGTGGTGCATGACGGTGTTGCCGACGAGGACCGCTTCATAGATGTCGCTGATCTTGATGCCCGCCTGTGCCGCCGCCAGCCCCGCCAGCCGGTTCAGCGCCTTAATGATCGCATCGTGCATGGTTGAGAGGCCCGTCTCGTGCGTCACCGCGTACGAGATGCGGCTCATCAGGTCCTCTCCGTACGTCACCTGTGGGTTCATCGTGGATTCGGTCGCGACGACCTCCCCGGTGCGCAGATCGACCAGATGCCCGGCTACGGTCGTGCTGCCGATATCCACCGCCAGCCCATACGCGCCCTCGCGGTAGCCGGGGCGGACATCCAGCACTTCCCGCCCCTGCCAGATCGTAACCGTCGCAGTCCAGTTGCCCTCGCGCAGTACCTGCTGAAGATGCCGCCGGGCCGGATAGTCGATGGTCAGGTCCGTGAGCTGCCACTGCTCGGCGAGCGCGTCCTGCAGGCGTTCCCAGTCGCCGCGCGGAGCTTCGAGCGTCGCCGGGGCAACCTCCACATAGACCTGCCGCACGGCGGGGTCCACCTCAATGACGCGGTCGCCCGCCGCCTTACGCACGATCTGCTTGCGGGCCTGGCTCTCCTCCGGCACGGTCACCAGCAAGTCGCCAAGTGCCCGCGCCGCGCACGACAGCCGGTACCCCTCGATGTTGTGCTCGATGAGGTAGGCGCGTTCGTCGTCGCTCGGCGGGCTCACGTTGTCAGGCAGCGACACAATGCCGTGCTTCTGAAAGACGCCTTCTTCAACCCGAACCTTACATTTGCCGCAGACCAGCCGCCCGCCGCAGATGCTCTCGATCTCCACGCCGACGCTGCGTGCAGCATCCAGCAGGGTTGTTCCAACCGGCACCCTGCCCCGCCGCCCGGAGGGCATGAAGATGACTCGCACGCCGTCGTCGTTACTGCTGTGCACGATCACCAGACTCCTGACTGTCTCTGGGCCGGGCCTGCCCGCCCCGGATACATTGCGGCTATTGTAACCCTATAAATGAGATAACGGTAATGTAAAAGAGAACCCGTGAAACCCACCCCGGCCACCCGCTACAATCTAGGGGCCATTACTGGTGATGATCCTCACAATCTGCTATTAACCGACCACCAAGGGAGAAGACAGGAACGTACGCATGGACAACACAGGCTTCGACTTCTATAAGCTGGAGACCTTCATGACGGACCGGCAGCGCCGGGTCCGCGATGCCGTGCGCGAGTTCGTGCAGAGCGAGGTGCTGCCGAACATAAACCCGTACTGGGATCGCGCCGAATTCCCGCGCGAGGTCGTCATGAAGATGCGCGACCTTGACCCGCCCATCGTCGGCGGCATTATTCGCGGCTGGGGCAGCGCCGGGCTTGACCCGCTTGAGATGGGTCTGGTCATGTACGAGCTGGCTAAGGGGGACGGCTCGATCAGCACGTTCTATGGCGTCCAGTCCGGCCTGGCGATGGGCTCCATCGGCCTGCTCGGCTCCGACGAGCAGCGCGAGCGCTGGCTGCCCGGCATGGCCCGCCTGGAGAAGATCGGCGCGTTTGGCCTGACCGAGCCGGATCACGGCTCCGACGCCACCAGCATCGAAACGAGCGCCGTGCGCGACGGCGACGACTACATCCTGAACGGCGAGAAGCGCTGGATCGGCAACGCCTCCATCGCGGACGTGCTCATCATCTGGGCGCGGGACGAGGAAGGCGGCATCGGCGGCTTCGTGATTGAGGACCCGCAGAACGTCGAGGGCGTGGAAATCTGCGACCTGCAGGGCAAGATCGCTAAGCGCGGGGTGCTCAATGCGCATATCACGCTGCGCAACGTGCGCGTGCCGGCTGAAAATCGCCTCGCCAAGACGCGGAGCTTCGCCGACATCGGCAAGGTGCTGACGATCGGGCGCGTGGGCGTCGCCTGGGAGGCGGCTGGCGTCGCAGCGGGCGCGTTCGAACACGCCCTCACCTACGCCAGGGAGCGCAAGCAGTTCGGGCGGCCTATTGCGAGCTTCCAGCTCATCCAGCAGAAGCTGGCGGAGATGGCGACCGAGGTCACGCTGATGCAGCTTATGTGCTTCCAGCTCTCGCAGCTTCTCGGCGCGGGGCAGATCACGCCCGGCATGGCCTCGATGGCCAAGTACAACAACGCGCGCAAGGCCCGCTACGTCGCCGCGCTTGCCCGCGAGACGATGGGCGGTAACGGCATCCTGATTGAGAACCACGTCGCACGGCTGTTCACCGATGCCGAGGCAGTCTACACCTACGAGGGCACGAACGAGGTCCAGCTTCTGCTACTGGCCCGGGAACTGACCGGCATCGACGCGCTGGCGTAGATTACAAACAAAACCCCCTCCTGCCTAGCAGCCTGCGGCTGCACGCTGTCCTTCCCCTTGCAAGGGGGAGGAGGCCGGTATTCGCTGCACGAATACCGGGCGGAGGGGGTTCTATTTATCCGACCACCTCGCTCCAATTTGCGACCCTGCACAGGCGATCTTACAATCAGAGCACAGGGCCGTTCCCTTCTTAACCTTCGCCAAGGGAGGAAAATCGAATATGTCGCTGCATCCGGACGCACAAACGCTGGAAAAAATCCGCGAGGCACGGACTTATAAGGCTATCCCCCCGGATGAGCACCTCGTCCCCTACTCCAGCATCGGCGACCTGCTCGACAGGCAGGCAGCGGCCTCCGCAAACAAAATCTGGCTCATCCACTACGACGCCGACGGTAACCGCGAGGAGTTTACCTACGGTGAGTTCAACCGGCTCGTCAACCAGGCAGCCAACTATCTGTGCCATGACCTGGGCATCCGCCGGGGTGACCGCGTCGCCACTATCGGCTACAACCATGCCGACCTCGTTATCCTGTACTTCGCATGCTGGAAGCTCGGCGCAACCGTCGCCCCGCAGAACATTGCCGAGGACGACGAGCGCATCGGCTACATCCTGCGCAACAGCGAGTCCGTCGTCGTGTTCGCCCGCACCGACCTGCTTGAGCGGGCGCATAGCATCGTGTCCGGCCAGCAAGTCGATAACGTGCGCGAGATCGTCGAGATCTGCGCCGACCCATGCCAGACCGAGCACAACTTCTACGCCATGATCAGCCGCCAGACGGAGCAGTTCACACCCCCGGAACCTGTCGGGCTGGAGGACGAAGCCCTGCTCGTCTACACGAGCGGCACCACCGGCCCCCCGAAAGGCGTCGTGCTGACGCAATACAACCTGCTTGTGGACGCGATGGGCATCAGCAAGTGGCACGCCATCACTGCTGACCAGCGTATGATGTGCGTGCTGCCCATCCACCACGTCAACGGCATTGTCGTGACGCTCATCACGCCGCTCTATGCCGGCGCGAGTACCGTCCTCAACCGCGCCTTCTCGTCGTCACAGTTCTGGGTGCGCATCGCACGCGAGCGCGTGCAGATCGTCAGCGTCGTGCCAACGCTGCTCCAGTACAGCCTGGAGTACGCGCAGCACGCTCAGGCGGAGGGGCGCAGCATCTGGGGCGAGGGCATCACCCGCGAGGACCTGCAGCACTTCCGGCACTTTATCTGCGGTGCGGGAACCCTTTCCGTCGCGCTGGCGACGGCGTTCGAGGAAACCTTCCACATCCCCATTGTGCACGGCTACGGCCTGAGCGAGACGACCTGCTACTCGTGCTTCCTGCCGATCTCGCTTGACTGGGAGACTCACCGCCACTGGATGAAGGACTACGGCTATCCCTCCATCGGCGCGCCCATCGAGCCGAACGAGATGGCCATCTTCGATGCAGAGGGTCGGGGCGAGCGGCTCGGGCCAGGCGAGCGCGGAGAGATCTGCATCCGGGGGCACAACGTCATGAAGTACTACTTCAACCGGCCCGACGCCAACGCCGAGACGTTCAAGTTCGGCTGGTTCCGCTCCGGCGATGAGGGGTTCTACGAGGTAGACGACGAGGGCCGGATGATGTTCTTCATCACCGGGCGTATCAAGGAGCTTATCAACCGGGGCGGGGTGAAGTTCTCGCCGTTCGACATCGAGGAAGTACTGCTTGAGCTGCCCGGCGTCAGCGCAGCACTTGCGGTCGCATTCGAAAACGATTATTATGGCGAGGAAGTCGGCGCGTACGTCGTACTGGCCGACGGCGCAACACTCACCGAGCAGCAGGTGCTTGACCACTGCCGAGCGCGGATGACCTTCGAGAAAAGCCCCAAGGTCGTGGTGTTCGGCAAAGAGATTCCGGTTACATCGACCGGCAAGTATCAGCGCCTCAAGCTGCGAGAGTTGTTTACACGCTGGCGGCATACGCAGTTCCGACCCTAGATACCCTGCATCTCAAGTGCGGCCATTGTCATAATCCCTCTATAGTCTCGGCGCACCGCCAGGACAACTGAATATGCACGCCCTCTTGAACTATAACTTCCGCCCTGCCGACATCCGGGATCGGAACTTTGCAGCGCTGTTCGAGGCACGCCGGCGCGACTCCGTTTTTGCCTTCGTCTATGAGGAAGACGGCTATACCTACGCGATCCGCGATCATCTCGGCATCGTGCCGTTGTATTACCGTCGCATTCCGGGGGGCCTCTGCTTCTCGACCGACCTCTTTGATCTCATCAAAGACGGTGATACGCTGAGCGAGCAGGGGCTCCGTGCACTGATGGGCTTCGGCTCGGCGCGGCTGTATCCGCTGGTTGACCAGGTCGGCATCGTACCGCCGGGCGCCGTGCTCCGGTTTGCACCGGAGGATGGCACTGTCGAGGAGCTTTACCGCTACCACATCACGCCGGCTCCGCTCGCCAGCGGCAAGCTGCAGGATATCGTAGACCACATCGAAGTGCTGTTCGAGCAGGCCCTGCAGCGCGTGATCCAGCACGATACCGTCGGACTGTACCTGAGCGGCGGCATTGACTCAGCCCTGATCGGTATTTATCTCAAGAAAATGGGCGTTTGCATCAACGCCTACACGTCCGCCCCATGGGGAGCAGCCAGCTCAGAGATCAAGTTCGCGCAGATCAACGCCGCAGCCATTGGCGTCGATAGCCACCACCTCGACTGCCTGGAGACAAACCAGTACGTCTCCGCCTGGCGCATACTGCCTGAGATCTACAACACCCCGCACGGCACGACCACCGGCATCGGCGTGACCAGCCTGTGGCGGAACACCCCCATCCACCGGGAGCGGCAGGTGTTCTTCGGACAAAACACCGAGCCGATGATGGCCAGCGAGGTGGCCCAGTATCTCACGTACTTCGCCAGCATGCTGCCCGACTTCGTGCTGCGCCGGTACATAAACCCGGTGTACCCGGAGCCGTACCGCAACTTCCTCGCCTTTAACAGCCAGTCTCTGCTGACAGACTATCCACCGCTTGCTGACGTAGTTGGAGAACGCAAGCTGTCAGATCTGCAGATGATAGCCGTCGCCAGCATGTACGTCGCCCACACCCCGTCGGACGGCGAAGTGCTCTCGCAGCCGGCGATTCATCGCAGCATTCTGGCGTCTAACCCGTACTACGACATGGATCTCATCGAGTTCTGCCTGAGTATCCCGCTTCGCCACCGGCTGCGCATCACCACAAAGTCCAAGCTGCTTGTCGCGCTCGATAAACGCGTGTTCAGGGTGCTCGCTTCTCGCTACCTGCCTCGGGAGCTTGTCTATCGCAAAAAGGGCTTCACCATTCCCTTCGAGCGCGACGAGCAAACACGACAGTTCGTGGACATGCTGCCGACCCGTGCGCTCGGCATCCCTATCAATGAGTTGCAGGCCCGCTTCGCAGCGAGCGTGGTCAAGAACTGGGCTGATCAGCGCGGGATGTGGTCGGACGCCTTCTGCTGAGAAGGCGTCCGGTGAGGATAGGCGGCTGATTGAGAGTCAGGCCGCTGGTGGGTCGGCGATTACGAGTCGCGGGAGTGGCGTGCTGTCTACATCAACGGGATGCGGCTGCTGCATCACCCGACGGATATCATCGGCGACCTCTCGCGCAGCCCGTTCGCCAGGTTCAATAGTATCCCTCAGATGCTCCATCGCGATAAGCCCGACGGGCGGCAGAGTTGGCCTGATGAGCACATCGGGCGGATAGGCCGCCAGTTCGTACTTAACGAGCGTGGCGTAGCTCAGGATATTCGCCTGCATCAGCACATCAAACGCAACCTGACGGTGCGACAGGCTCAGCAGCCAGTAGAGGATGCGCTGCAGCCGCTTGCTGAACGAGCCCACGTCGTTCAGGGCGATGCCCACATTCAGGTTGCCCCCGAGTTCTACCGCGACGAGACACTCCGCGCCGAGCAGGTAGGCCGCCTGCGTCGGCACGTTCGATACTACCCCGCCATCGACGAGCAGCCGGTCATTCCAGCGAACAGGCGGAAAGAGCCCGGGGACTGCTGTTGTCGCCAGCACCGCCTGGACGACCGGGCCTTTGTCGAGCAGCACGGTCTGCCCGTTAGAGATGTCGGCGGCAATCAGGCCGGTGCGAATAGGGAAGTCGCGGAGATCGGCGCTGCCGAACAGGCGAACCAGCTCGGCTTCGAGTGCGGCATTCGTGATCAGCCCTGACCCGGTACGGTCGAGCTGCAGGAGTTCGTTGAAATTGATCTCACCGGTCAGCCTCTCGATGTCCGCCGCCGACCAGCCTGCCGCGACGAGGGCGGCAATGACGCCGCCGATGCTGGTCCCCGTTATCACAGCAGGTCTGTAGCCGATCTCCTCCAGTACGCGCAGCACGCCAATGTGGGCGCCGCCGCGCGCACCGCCGCCGCCCAGCGTGAGTCCAAGTACAGGTTGTGTCAGCATGATGAGGCTCCAGGTTGAGTCATGATTACCAGGTATGATTATATACGACGGTGAGGGTGGGAAGTGGTGCTACCAGTGTTGTGAGCTGTAAAAACACACATGGTGTTGGGGGTGAGCTAGCTGCGAAGAGCCGCAAAGGAGCCGCGACATCAGTCGTCGCGACATGCCCGCCCATACCCGCCGGGGCGGGTTGGTAGGGGTGGGGAAATAAAAAAGGCCCTCTGGC
>ERZ773359.2598-NODE-2598-length-22544-cov-4.545511_pt1 | contig 22544 bp, 21 predicted proteins | sample MGYA00374955_ERZ773359 | MGnify/ENA primary metagenome ERZ773359 (study PRJEB29098, sample SAMN04486028) | biogas fermenter metagenome | study: EMG produced TPA metagenomics assembly of the Biogas fermentation microbial communities from Germany - Plant 4 DNA1...
CACATGGAAGAAAAGCCAGGCGATTCCGAACATGGTAAAGGGCTTGATCAGCCAGTTCGTAACCCAGGTGACAAATAGGCCTTTTGGGTTTTTCCCCACGTTTTTGATGCTGGCGAAATCCACCTTCATCATCATGGGGTAAATCATCAGCCAGATCAAAATCGCAATGGGAATGGAAACCTGTGCATATTCAAACTGACTCAAGAAATCAGGGACAGCGGGGAGGAATTTCCCGATCAGCACACCGACAACCATGCAGATGACGACCCACAGGGTTAGGTACTTTTCAAAAAGGCCGATGCCGGAATTTTTTTGTTTACTCATATTTCATACTCTCCATTTTAGCAGCATTCTTTATCGCATGAACAATCACAGCTCGGCTCGCTCCCGGTAAGCCAGCCCATGATCACGGCCGAGGCACATCCCACTCCGGCTTTAACCGTGATGGCGTTTTCCGGACAGTTTTTCGCGCAGGCACCGCACTCCATGCAACGGTCTAGATCATCAATCTGCGCTTTCCTATCATTCACGCGGAAGACTCGGTGAGGGCAAACCTCCGCACATCTGCCACAGCCGCCGCATTTTTCAATCAATAGGCGAAGTGTGGCCACATTCTTCAAATACCTGTGTTTCATGGCCTCCTCCTTATATTTCTATATTTCTACAGACTACTGATTAACAACAACACGATCCCCGCTGCAGATAAAAGGGCAACAAGCGGTACCGCTATTTTCATTTCCTTGATGACGCCGGAAAAGGAGGTATAGGTTGACGAGCCCGTAAAATTCATCGCCAGGTAAGCTGACAATGACGGCAATACCAGCAAATAGCCTATGGCAAGAGGCAAGAATCCGGAAACAAGCCAGCCGCGATGCCAGATAAATCCCAGCGTCCATAACAGCCCCAGCAGCCAGCCCTTCCAGGAGAAGGCCTTGCCGGGGATCAGGGGAAGAAGCAGGGGCGTGATGACCGTTCCTGTTAGCACGGCACCCGTATAGGCAATAAAATCTGAGAGCCCGAAAGGCCTTGCAGCAAACAGGTTTATGAGAAACAAGACGCCAAAAACGAAAAGTGAAGACTTTGCGGCAGCCACCAGCTCCACCGGAGTGAGAACCAGTCTGTCCCAGATCGTAAATTGCACGGTGCGCATTTCTTCGGTAGCTTTGAAGCCTGAAGCGAGAAAGGCCTTTAGATCCTTTGCTCTCACCGGTCCGTAGACTATAGAAAAACCGGTTTGCCTGGTCACTTCGTAGGCGCTCACACCGGTCGCACCCAGCTGCGGCAGCACCAATTTCCTGTGCGATACGATCCCGGACAGCCCGGTTTTCGATATGCGGCCCACCAGTTCAGCGGTTCCGAAGGTGCCTTTGCCTGCGGCACACCAGACATTGATGCCCTTTGTATCGAGGATCAAGATCCAGCAGTCCAGGCCCGACAACTCTTTCCTCAAGAGATCAAAAGTAAGCTTATAGTTTGCGCTGACCAGCACCGGGGAGGCGCGGCCGGGCTTGCCTACAGCATAGAGTCCCGGCCTGATTTTGTAATTCATCCTGCCGATACCCCAGCGCACTTTCCACGCTCCGAGCCTGTCTTTGAAGCGGAGATTTGTTGAAACCACAGGCACGCGGCCTCTCGGAGTGAATATTTCACCCGTTATCCATTCATCATTTTTGTCATACGGCGTGATGGACTGCGTGCTGCAACAATTATCAGCAGGACAGCAGCAGGACTGATCATCAATCATTTTCATCGTTTTCATCGCATTCATCGCATCCTTTACCACGGTCCGCATCTTCTTTGCAGATGCAATTTTCTTTATCAGAGGTGATGTTACACAAGAATTGCCTTGTACTGTTGATAGTATCCATGTCCAGCGAGTAATAGGTCCATTTGCCCTGTTCCCTGGCCTTGACCAGCCCGCATTCGCACAGGAGCTTCATGTGGTGAGAAAGCGTCGATTGAGACATCTCAAATTTCTCTAAAATCATGCATGCGCAAAGTTCCCCGCAGGAGAGCATATCCACGATCATGGCCCTTTTAGGTTCCCCCAGCGCCTTGAATATTCTAGCGTACTTTAAATAGTCTTCCAACTCGGCACCTCAAATCTAGAAACATCGATATGACTATTATACACGCCAAATCGAATCATGTAAATATGTTTTTGCTCTCTTGCTTGCCAAGGGCGGTCCCAAGTAATGTGGGGGGTTCCGGTTCCGAGCCGTTGCCCTGCATTCCGGATAAAATTGACATCTGCGCAAAGGGCGTGATAAAATGCTAGTCAACATGATTACCGGTGCGCCTATTGGCTTTTCCGGAGCGGGAGTAGACGATGCCCCTTCCTGTATACAATGCCGAGCAATATTTTGAGACAGTAAAACTTTCGCCCCTCGCCGGGTATGAGGCGGAGCGCGAACAGGTGCGCCTGATCATTGACGCGGTGCGCCGCCGGGGCGATGCCGCCTTGCGGGAATTTGCGCAGCGCTATGACGGGGTTTCCCTGGAGAGCTTTCTGGTGACCGAAGCAGAATTCGCCGCGGCGGAAGCGGCAGTGCCCGCGGAGTTGAAGAATGCGCTAGGGCAGGCCCGGGATAATATTGAACGTTTCCACCGCCGGCAGTTGGCAAGCTCCTGGTGGGAGGCGGGACCCGGTTACATAATCGGCCAGCGGGTGAAACCGCTTCGATCGGTGGGCGCCTATGTGCCGGGAGGACGGGCCGCCTACCCCTCTTCGGTGCTGATGACGGTGGTGCCCGCCCGGGTGGCGGGCGTTGAGCAGATCATTGTGGCCACTCCGCCGGGGCCGGAGGGGAAGGTCAATGCGCTGACTTTGCTGGCCGCCCGGATTGCGGGGGCGACGGGGGTCTACAAAATCGGCGGCGCGCAGGCTATCGCCGCCCTTGCTTTTGGTACGGAGAGCGTGCCGGCGGTGCAGAAGATCGTCGGTCCGGGCAACCTTTACGTCACCCTGGCCAAGCAGCAGCTTTTCGGGCAGGTGGGGATCGATGCCCTGGCCGGCCCCAGCGAAGTCTTAATTGTTGCCGACGACGGGGCCAAGCCGGCTTTTATAGCCGCCGATCTGTTGGCCCAGGCCGAACACGATCCCCTGGCACGGCCGCTTCTGGTTACCTGCTCCCGCCGCCTGGCCGAAGCGGTAAAAACGGAGCTCAGGCGGCAGCTTGACGGACTGCCTAGGCGGGAAATTGCAGCCCGCGCCTTAAAAGAGCAGGGAGCAGTGATCCTCGTCGATACCCTGGCGGAGGCCTGGCCCGTGGTCAACCGGATCGCCCCGGAGCACCTGGAGCTGCACCTGGCCGATGCCTGGCGCTATCTCGATTGCATCGAAAACGCCGGTGCCATCTTTATCGGCCCCTATACACCCGAATCGCTGGGCGATTACTGGGCGGGCTCCAATCATGTCTTGCCGACAGGCGGAGCTGCGCGCTACGCTTCACCGCTCGGGGTGGCCGATTACATGAAAATATCACATGTGCTAAGCTATACCGCGGAGGCGCTGCGGGAGGCGGCGCCCTCCATCGAAATCCTGGCTGAAGCCGAAAGCCTTGCCGGCCACGCCAGGGCGGTGACAATCAGGGGGGATGAAAATGGCGCGGAAAGCCAAAGTGGAGCGGACAACCCTGGAGACGGCGGTAAGCCTGGAGCTTAACCTGGACGGCAGCGGCCGGGCGGCTCTGCAAAGCGGGGTTGCCTTTCTGGATCACATGCTCACCCTGTGGTGCCGGCATGGTTTTTTTGATCTGACCCTGGAGGCGAAGGGTGACCTGGCGGTGGAGCCGCACCATCTCGTGGAGGATATCGGGCTCTGCCTCGGCCGCGCTTTTCATGAAGCGCTGGGCGACAAGGCGGGGATTAAACGCTACGGCTTTAGCGCCGTGCCCATGGACGACGCCCTGGTCATGGCCGCCGTGGACCTGTCCGGGCGCCCCTTCCTGCATTACGCCATGCCCCTGCCGCCGGGACCGGTGGGCACCCTGGATCCGGAGCTGTTCTTAGAGTTCTGGCAGGCCTTTGTGAATGAAGGACGTCTAAATTTACATCTTAAAATGGAGCACGGCCGGAATAAGCATCACCTGGTGGAAGCTTCTTTTAAGGCAGCGGCGCGGGCACTGAGCGAGGCCGCCTCCAAACGGGGCGGATATGACGGCGTTCTCTCAACGAAAGGGGTACTGGAGTGATCGGAAGATGCAGGTGATCCCGGCGGTGGACCTGCGCGGCGGACGCTGTGTGCGTCTCTACCAGGGCCAGCTGGAGCGCGAAACGGTCTATGGCGATGACCCGGTGGCAGTGGCCTCCCGGTGGGAAAGCCTGGGGGCGAAAATGCTTCACGTGGTGGACCTGGACGGGGCCTTCCGCGGCCGTTCCGGAAACGGCGCCGCCATCGCCGCCATCGGAAGGGTCTTGCAGATCCCATTCCAGGTGGGCGGCGGCATCCGTTCCAGGGATGACGTGGTGAGAACCCTGGCTGCTGGCGCTTCCCGGGTCATCCTGGGGACGGTGGCGGTGGAGCAGCCCGGGCTTACGGAAGGTCTGGTGGCGGAATTTGGCGAGCGGATCGTGGTTGGCATTGACGCCCGCGGCGGGCGGGTTGCGGTAAAGGGCTGGGTTGAGGAGTCGGCCCTGCAAGCGATGGAGCTGGCGCGCCGCCTTGAAGCGATGGGCGTAAAAGAGATTATCTATACCGACATCTCCCGGGACGGCACGCTGCACGGTCCGGACCTGGCAGGGCTGGAGCAACTCTTAGCGGCGACCAGTTTACAGGTGATCATGTCCGGCGGCATCTCCTCGCAGGAAGATCTGCTGGCCTTAAAGGCTTACGCCGGCCGGGTGCGGGGCGTGATCATCGGACAGGCCCTGTATAGCAACCGCCTCACCCTCAAGGAAGCCATGGAGCTGTTAAGCTAAATTAAATAATGTTGCTTCATCTCTCAGTGACAAGAGACATAGTTTATGGAGGCATAGCCGTCTTTCTGAAACACTAGTAATACTAGTGATTTAATTAATGGGGGCGTTAAGTATATGCAAAGTAATAATGTTAATAGCACGGCGGCGGGAGCCAATTATACCGAAGAGCCACGCGCCGTTAAACCGGAAGAGCTGAAATATAACAGTGACGGGTTGATCCCGGCGGTGATCCAGGATGCCCGCACCGGTGCGGTGCTGATGGTCGGTTACATGAACCGGGAGTCGCTGCGGCGGACCATCGAGGGCGGCAAGGTTTGCTTTTGGAGCCGCAGCCGCAAGGTCTACTGGGTCAAAGGGGAGAGTTCCGGCAATTTCTTCGAGCCGGTGGAGCTTTATACCGATTGCGATGTGGATACCCTTTTAATCAAGGTGCGCGTGCACGGCAAGGGCGTGGCCTGCCATACCGGCCGCTATTCCTGCTTTTATAATACCATCGCCGGCTTTGGCGGGCAGGGCAGTGGTGAAAGATTTGATTGATTATCATATTCATACCGCCCTCTGCGGGCACGCCGCCGGCGAGATGGCGGATTACGCGGCGGCAGCGGCGCGCAAGGGCTTGCGCGAGATCGGCTTTGCCGATCATTTCCCCTTAAGGCTGCTCGGATTCGATCCGCCGGCCAAGGTGACCATGGAGGCTGAAGAGCTTGACTGCTACGTGGAGGCGGTCAGGCGGCTGGCCCGCTCGCAGCAGCAGCTTGTGGTGAAGCTGGGCATCGAGGTGGACTACCTGCCCGGGAAGGAAGAGGAGTTGCGGGATATTCTTTCCCGCTATCCTTTTGACTACGTTATTGGCTCCATTCACTTTATTGACGGCTGGGATTTTACCCACCCGGCGCAAACGGCGGGGTATAAAACGAGGGACCTGGGAGCCCTTTACCGCCGCTACTTTGATCTGGTGGCGGAGGCTTGCCGGAGCGGCCTTTTTGATATTATCGGTCACGTTGATGTGATTAAAAAATTCGGTTTCTTCCCGGAAGAAGACCTGGAACCGTACTGGCAAAAGACCGCGGCAGTATTAAAAGAAACGGGAATTTGCCTGGAGTTGAACACAGCCGGAAAGGAGGCGCCGGCCGGCGAGTTTTACCCGCGGCGCCGGCTCCTGGAGCTCTGCTCTGAGCAGGGGGTGGCGGTGACCTTGGGTTCCGACGCCCATGCCCCGGAACAGGTGGGCCGCTTTTTCCCCGAAGCGAGGGCGCTGCTGCGGGATGCCGGTTACCGGGAAGTGGCTCTCTTCTCCGGGCGGCGTCGCTCTACGGTGCCGCTGCCTTGAGGGCTATTGCCTCCTGCAGCCTGATCATACATTAAGCTTAGCATCGGGGAGTTGAATCATGACCCTTTCCCTGGCCGCCGGTTTGATGGTGCTCATCGCTGCCATTGAGACGGTGGCTTATTCAGTGCGTATTGCCGCCGTCCGGACCCAAAAACTGGCGGTTTCCTTTTCCCTGTTCAACCTGATCGCCCAGGTGGCCCGCCTTTCGATGCTGATCGTGTTTCCGCTCCTGGGCAGCATGGTGGACCGGGCTATTGAAAACAACACTGTCCATCTGCTTGAAGGCCCGTTCCGCCTGGTCATCCTGGCGATGACCCTGGGCAGCGTCTGCGGCGCCTTCCTGATCCCTTTATTCGTGGGCGCCTTTTCCCGGCTAATTAACCACTTTGCCGCCGTAGGGTCGGTGCCGCGGCTCTTCTTCAGCCTGGTTGAGAATCGCAAGGCGTGGCTCCGTCCCCGCCGGGTCAGGGTGGACTACTCCCGCGTGCGGCGGGCTTCGCTGCAGGGTCTGCCCCGGGCCTTTGTCCTGGTCAATATTCTGGTTGTGGCCATTTACACGGTCGGCTCCCTGGCTTCTATTTATGCCGGTTCGCTGGTCCCGGAGCTGAGGACGACCACCAGCAACCTGGCCGGGGTGGTCAACGGGCTCGGCGCCGTATTATTGATGATCTTCGTAGACCCAACCATGGCCATGATCACCGATGATGCCATGCAGGGGAAGCGGCCGCTGCGCCAGGTGCAATCAGCGGTGGTCTACCTGGTGTGTGGAAAAGTGGTGGGCACTCTCCTCGCCCAGGCGCTGTTTACCCCGGCGGCGGCATGGATCGCCTACGCGGCACGGCTGGTAGCCGGTTTTCAATAATTCTTTCACCTGGGAGGGTTTACCATGCGCTTTCTGTCCGGCGGTGAATCACACGGGTCCGCCCTGATCGGGATAATCGAAGGTTTGCCCGCGGGCCTGGAACTGTCTGCGGAGGCCATCAACCGCCAGTTAGCCCGCCGCCAGCATGGCTACGGCCGGGGCGGGCGGATGGCCATTGAAAATGATCAGGTCGAGTTTTTATCCGGGCTGCGCTTTGGCCGCACCCTGGGCAGCCCCTTGACCCTGGCCATTCGGAACCGCGACTGGGAAAACTGGCGGCAGGCCATGGCGCCGGAAGGTGAGCGCCCGCCGGAACTGGAAGCAGTGACTGCGCCCCGCCCGGGCCATGCGGACCTGGCCGGGGCGTTAAAGTATAACCACTGCGACCTGAGGGCGGTGCTGGAGCGTGCCAGCGCCAGGGAAACGGCCATGCGCACTGCCATCGGCACCGTGGGGCGCATGATCCTGGAGCGCTTTGGAGTCTCTTTTTACAGCAGGGTTCGCGCCATCGGCCCGGCGGCGGTGGAACAGGGCGATGATGATTATGACCCTGAAACGTTAAAGGAAAAAGCGGTACTTGTCGAGGCATCGCCGGTGCGCTGCGCCTGCGCGGCGGCGGAGGCGGCCATGCTTGCGGCGGTGGAGCGCGCGCGGCGGGAGGGGGATACCCTGGGCGGAATTTTTGAGGTCATTGTGGTCGGGCTGCCGCCGGGGCTGGGCAGCCATGTCCACTGGGAGAGGCGCCTCGATGGAAGGCTGGCAGCAGCGGTAATGAGCATTCAGGGGATAAAAGGGGTGGAAATCGGGGCCGGCTTCAGCGGCGCCGCGGCACGGGGCTCCGCGCTGCACGATCCGATCATAGTCGCCGGGGATAGCGGCATCAAACGCCCCTCCAACCAGGCTGGCGGCCTGGAAGGAGGCATCACCAACGGCCAGCCTTTGATCATGCGGGCGGCCATGAAACCGATCCCCACCCTGGCACGGCCGCTGCCCAGTGTCGATCTGGCCACCGGGGAAGCGGTCTCCGGCGCGGTGGAGCGCTCCGACGTCTGCGCCGTCCCGCCGGCTGCGGTGGTGGGGGAAGCTGTTGTGGCCTGGGAATTGGCCATAGCCTTCCTGGAGAAATTTGGCGGAGACACCATGGACGAGGTGGAGGCGGCTTACCACTATTACATGGAGCGGGTAAAGCGCATGTTAAGGCAGGGCTAAAACGAATCGAACAAAAATTTCGTACAAGTTTTTGTACAAATTCCTGATTAACTTATTAAGAAGCTTTTCTCCGGCCTCTGACTTCCGACCGCTAGTAGAGGAGATATGGACTATGTCCGAACATGAAATTGAGATAAAATTGCCGGGGCGCTCTTACCGGGTCCTAACCGCAGCGGGAAGCCTTGACCGGGCAGGCGCCGCCCTCGGCGCAGTCATTCCACCGGGGAAAGCCCTGCTGGTCAGCGATACGAGGGTCTATTCCCTTTACGGGGAGCGCTGCCTCTGCTCCCTCGTGGCTGGCGGGTGGCAGCCGGCTGTGGCTTTAATCCGGCCCGGCGAGCGCGCCAAGAGCCTGGCCGGAGCAGCGCGGCTCTACGAGGCCGCCATCGAGGCAGGCCTCGACCGCGGCTCCCCGATCATCGCCTTGGGAGGTGGCGTGACCGGCGACCTGGCCGGCTTCGCGGCCGCCACCTATTTGCGTGGTGTGCCCCTGGTGATGATCCCGACCACTCTCCTGGCCCAGGTGGACAGCAGCGTCGGCGGCAAGGTGGCGGTGAACCATCCCCGGGGCAAGAACCTGATTGGCTCTTTCCACCAGCCTCACCTGGTGATCGCCGACCCGGCCGTCCTGGCCACATTGCCGCTGAGGCAACTGAAAAACGGCCTGGCCGAGGTGGTAAAGTACGGGATGGTGAATGATGCCCTTTTTTTTGCCTGGCTGGAGCAGAACCTGGAGCAGGCCATGGCCCGGGACGAGGCGATCCTGGCGGCGGCGATACGGCGCTCCATTGAGATCAAGGCTGCAGTCGTAGAGCTGGATGAGCGGGAAAGCGGCTACCGCCGCATTCTCAATTTCGGCCATACCATCGGCCATGCCCTGGAAGCGGCGGCTGGATTTGGCTACTACCTGCACGGTGAAGCGGTGAACATAGGGGCGCTGCTGGCCGTGCACCTGGCGCGCCTCCTCGGCATCCTCGAGGCGGCGGCAGCGGATCGCCTGGCGGAGCTGCCCCGGCGATTGGGCTTGAAGCGGCCGCCCGCCGGTATGACCGCCGCTGCCGTCCTGGAAAAACTAAATCTCGATAAGAAGCGCCGCGGCGGCGAACTCATTTTTGTCCTCCCTTCGGCGGTGGGACAGGCTGTATTTCAGCCAGTAGCGGACCGCACGCTGCTGGAAAAGTTAATCGGGGATTACCTGGCGGGACGATCATTGTAGATGTAGGAAGAAAAGTTGGCAGCGCACAAAGCCTTTTCACCTCGTCTTGAATTTGTCTGCATTTTTTTTAAAACAGATCGCGATCGTGCAAAATATGATAAAATGATCGGTGGAAAAAAATCTAGGTGGTTGTCCATGGAAAGATTGACCCTGGAAATGGTGAAGGAGCACCCGCAGGTTAAGGTATTGATTCAAAAAGCCAATGACACCCTTGGTGTCCTCGGTTTTACGGAACACGGTTTCAGGCACTGCTCGCTGGTTGCCGGGACGGCGCGGAAGCTGCTGCTCGAGCTGGACGGATCGGCGGAGGAGGCGGAGAAGGCCGCCATCGCCGGATATCTGCATGATATTGGAAATATCATGGGCAGGCGGGAACATGATACGGCCGGAGCACTAATCGCCATGCATATTTTGCTGGACCTGGGAGCACCCCTGGAAGAGATCGCCGATATCGCCGCGGCCATCGGTAATCATGATGAGCAAGAGGGGCAGGTCGTCAATCGCCTGGCGGCGGCGCTGATCCTGGCCGATAAGACTGACGTGCATCGCAGCAGGGTGCGCAATCCAGATTTCGCCACTTTTGACAGCCACGACCGGGTGAACTATGCGGTAAAGGAATCAAACCTGAAGATCGATGGAAAGACGAAAACCGTAACCCTGTCACTGCAAATCGACACCTCTATCTGCCGGGTGATGGAGTATTTCGAGATTTTTCTCAATCGGATGGTCCTCTGCCGCCGCGCGGCATCATTTTTGGATACCCGCTTCGCCCTGATAATAAATGATGCCCAGTTGCTATAATCTTTGAGGAAGGTGGGGTGTATGTGGGCCGGAAAATTAAACCGCTCACGCTGCTTTTATTTGTTTTTATCTGTTTGGCCTTGATCGCTTCCGCTATTTTTACGGTATACCATGCTAAAAGCCGGATTAAACGGGGTCTGGACATTGCCGGCGGTCTCTACGTGCTCCTGGAAGCTGTTGAGACCGGAGACGAAGAAGTAGATGCGGACGCCATCCAGCGCGCCATCGCGGTGATCAGGATGCGCGTGGATGAACTGGGGGTAGCCGAACCGGTAATTGCCCCCCAGGGTGAAAACCGGATCCGGATCGAACTGCCCGCTGTGCAGGATGCGGAACGGGCACGGGAGATTATCGGCCGGACAGCCCGTTTGAGTTTTGTGGGCCCCGATGGGAAAGAGATCGTGACCGGAGCCCACCTGACCAAGGCCATGGTGGAGCAAAATGTCTATGTTGATCCGAAACCCTATGTATCGATTAAATTCGACGAGGAGGGGACCAGGAAATTCGGTAAAGCCACCGGCGAATTTTTGAAACAGCCCATTTCGATCGTCCTCGACGGCGAGGTCATCTCTTCACCTATCGTGAACAGCGTGATCACCAACGGCGAGGCGATTATTACCGGCAACTTCACCTACGAAGAAGCCGCCGACCTGGCGCTGCTCCTGCGCAGCGGTTCGCTGCCGGTGGAACTGAAAACCATGGAGTCGCGCCTGATCGGCCCGACGCTGGGACAGCGGACCGAGGCCATCAGCGTCTATGCCGCAGCAGTGGGGCTGGCCGCGGTATTCCTTTTTATGCTGCTCTATTACCGTTTCGCTGGCTTCATCGCCGGGATAGCCCTGGTCTTTTACCTGACCCTGGTAACCGGCGCCCTGATGCTCCTGCCGACCACGCTGACCCTCCCCGGTATCGCCGGGTTGATCCTCTCCATTGGCATGGCCGTTGACGCCAACGTGATTATCTTCGAGCGGATCAAGGACGAGCTTCGCGCCGGAAGAACCGTGCGCACGGCCATGGAGAACGGGTTTGACCGGGCTTTTACCACCATCCTCGACTCCAACGTGACGACGATCATCGCCACCATCGTATTGTTCGCCCTGGCCAGCGGCCCGGTGCGCGGTTTTGCGGTCACTCTGTTTATCGGCATTGTCAGCAGCATGATCACAGCCATCTATCTAACCCGTTTCCTGCTGCGCCTGGCTTATCGTGCCGGGATTGTGCGCAGCGGAGCCTACGTGGGGGTGAAAATCTAGATGTTCAGCTTCGTTAAATTTCGCCGCATCGCTTATCTTTTTTCCGCGCTGCTGCTGGCGGCCGGGATTATCTCCCTCGCCGTAAACGGCTTAAATCTGGGGATTGATTTTGCCGGGGGTACCGTTTTTCACCTGAGTCTGGGCGAGGATTTTACTTTAGCCGAGGTTAAAGAAGTCATGGCGTCGTTCCCGGAACTGGAGGGGGCGTCGTTCCAGGAAGTCCGGGGTGAGCAGGGGGAAGCCGGAGGCGATCATGGCGTGGTGATCAAAACAGCCTTTGTCGATGATCAGCGCCAGGAAGAAATCATGAACGCCTTTAAGTCCCGCTGGCCAGGCCTTAATCCCGAAAACTCGCGGGTGGAGAGCGTTGGCGGCGTGGTGAGCGGTGAGCTGACCCGCCAGGCCCTGCTAGCCCTCGCTGTCGCCACGGCGGCCATGATCCTTTATATCAGTTTACGCTTTGAGTTTAAGTTTGCCCTGGCTGCCATCATCGCCCTGTTGCATGATGTTCTGATCGTCCTCAGTGTCTTTTCAATCCTGCGCATGGAGATTAACGTCCCCTTTGTGGCGGCGGTACTGACCGTTTTCGGTTATTCGGTCAATGATACGATCGTGATCTTCGACCGGATCCGGGAGAATATCAAGCATAAGCGCCGGGAAGAGTATCCGGAGGTGGTGGACCGGAGCATCCGCCAGAGCCTGGTCCGTTGCTTCAATACTTCTCTGACCACGCTGCTGGTTTTGATCGCGCTATTGGTTGGCTTTCACTACTTTATCGGCAGCCTCGACTTGATTGTCTTTGTAGCGGCGATCATGATCGGGGTGTTTATCGGCACTTATTCTTCCATTTTTATCGCCAGTCCGCTTTGGCTGGATTTCAAGGAAAGGGAATTTCGCCGCAGAAAAGCCTTTTAAAGAGGTGCGAACCATCCGCCGGAGCGGCAATTCCGGCTGAGGATTTTTAGATGACTTTCTTGGGTAAACGGTGGCTCTGCCCCGCGGGAGCAGAAGATGAAGCGGCAGCCCTGGGCCGGGCGCTCGGTATCCTTCCGGCCGCAGCCCGGGTGCTGATCAATCGCGGGATCCGGGACACCGCGGCGGCAGCTTCTTTCTTGAACCCCGCGGTGGAGCAACTGGCATCGCCCTGGTTGATGCTGGGGATGGAGCAGGCTGTAGACCGGATCGGCACTGCGCTGGAACAGGATCAGAAGATCCTGGTGCACGGTGATTACGATGCGGACGGCATTACGGCTACAGCCATGCTGGTAGAAACGCTTAGGGCCCTGGGCGGCCGGGTTGATTATTATCTGCCGAGCCGCTTTGACGAAGGTTACGGGCTCCACCGGGAAGCCTTGGAGCGGTTTAAAGATGACGGGGTCAACCTGGTGATTACAGTTGATTGCGGGATCAATGCCACCGCAGAGGCGGAGCATGCGCGCCGCCTCGGTTTGGATTTGATCGTTACGGATCATCATCAACTGCTGGGTGCCGTGCCGCAGGAAGCGGCGGCGGTGATTAACCCGCACCAGCCGGGCTGCCCCTATCCCTTCAAGGAGCTCTCCGGGGCGGGAATTGCCTTTCAACTGGCTGCGGCGCTGCAGCAAAAATATGGCAAGGGTTTTCCTGCCGCCCTGCTTGACCTGGCGGCGCTGGGCACTGTAGCCGACATGGTTCCGCTGCTCGGCGACAACCGGGTCCTGGCGGCCCTGGGGATCGCCGCCATGAATGCGGGTGCGCGCCCGGGCATAAAGGCGCTGATCCGGGCGGCGGCTCTTGCCGCAGGTCAGATCACGAGCCGCAGCGTCGCCTTTGTTTTGGCGCCGTCCCTCAACGCGGCGGGAAGGCTCGGTGAGGCGGATCCGGCGGTCGCCCTGCTCCTGGCGCAGGATGAGAGCGAGGCCATGCCCCTGGCCGAGCAGCTCCGGGAAGAAAACCGGCGCCGGCGCGCCATCGAACAGCATATCCAGGAAGAAGCAGAGGCGGAGATTGCCGCCTCCGGCGCGGCAAATGAAAAGGTTATTACCCTGGCCCGTGAGGGCTGGCACCACGGGGTGATCGGCATCGTGGCTTCGCGCCTGGTGGAGCGCTACCACCGGCCTGTGGTCATGATCGGTTTAAGCGACGGGGAGGGGCGCGGCTCGGCGCGCAGTATACCCGGCTTTAATATTACGGCGGCCCTTGATGCCTGCGCGCCGCTGCTGGAGCGTTATGGCGGGCATGCCCAGGCTGCCGGCCTGACCATTGACCCCTCGCAGGTCGCGGCGCTGCACAGCGCCTTAAATCGCTATGCAGCCGATCATCTGTGCGATACAGATCTCATCCCCCCCCTTTACCTCGAGGGGGAAGCGCTGGATGAAGAGCTCTGCCGGGAGCTGGCCTGCCAGCTCAGCGCCCTGGAGCCTTTCGGGAGCGGTAATCCCGTGCCCATCTTTATGAGCAGGGACTGGGTGCTGCGCTCGTGGCGGCAGGTTGGAGCGGAGCAGAGTCATCTCAAGCTGGAATTGTGCAAAGACAAGCATGCCATTAACCCCATTTTTTTTGGCGCCGCCTCCCTTGCCCCTGCCTTGCGCCGGGGACGCACGCTCGACCTTGCGTTTTCGCTGCAGGATTCAGTCTACCAGGGCGAACCGGTTTTAGATATTTTCATAAAAGATATTCGCTACAGCGACAGCGCCGGGTGTGCCTCCCTCGAGGTGGTGGACCGGCGCGGCCGGCGGGACCGCCTCCGCTATTTGAAGGAGCTGCTGCCGGGCTGCCGGGACGTGGCCGTGTATATCAGCACTAATAGCCGGCAGGCCGACCTGGAGCAGCGCCTGCCCAGAAACACGGCCGCAGTTTACCTCACCGGGGGAATGGATTATAATACTTTGGAGCCTGCTGGAGGGTTTGCGGAGCTCATCCTCTATGACCTGCCCCTGGACGAACGGGTAATCGAGTATTTCTTGAAGCACAGCCTTACCGGCAAAAAGCTGACCGTCTACCTGCTTTATACCGGCGCTGACCGGCGGCGGAACCGCCTGCTGATGGATCTGGCGCTCCCCTCGGCAGACGCCCTCGAGCAGGTTCGCCGCGCCCTCGCCGAGTCGGCGGCGGCCGGAGAGCTGCCGGGAGCGGTGGCCGGGAAACTGCCTTTTCAGCCGGGCCGGCGCTTCTGGCAACGTTGCATGGCGATCCTGGATGAACTTAAATCAATTTCTGAAGCCGGCTGCGAGGCAGCGGGTGCGGCGCCCGATGCACCCGGCTGGCCGGCCTGCCTGGAAAAATCCGCAAGTTATCGCCAGGTGATGGAGCTGCGCCAGCATTGTGAGCACTGCCAGGAAAGGTTTTTAACCGCTTCCCCGCAGGAGCTCGCCTGCCGCTGGGCCGGCTTGTTAAAAGAAATAAAGCGCGAACAGGGAGAAAGCGAACCGTGATCGTTACGGAGAAAGAACTGGCTGAGTTAAAAAAAAGAATTTCCCGCTACTCTAGCGCAGCGGAAGACTGGGCCCTGGTGGAAAAGGCGTATCAATTGGCCATGGAGGCGCACGCCGGCCAGCGCAGGGAATCGGGCGATTCCTTTATCGTCCACCCCCTGGGGGTCGCCAGGATCCTGGCCAATCTAGGACTTGACCTGATCACCATTGTGGCCGCTCTGCTCCATGATGTGGTGGAAGACACCGCGGTCACCCTGGAAACCATTCGCCGGGAATTCGGGGACGAGGTGGCTACCCTGGTCGACGGGGTTACAAAGCTAAGCCGGCTCGATTTTACTTCAAAGGAAGAGCAGCAGGCGGAGACTTTGCGCAAAATGTTTATTGCCATGGCCAAGGATATCCGGGTAGTGCTAATTAAGCTGGCCGACCGGACTCACAACCTGCGCACCCTGCGCTATCTCAATACCAGCAAGCAGCAGGAAATTGCCCGGGAAACCCTGGAAATCTATGCGCCCCTGGCGCACCGTCTCGGTATCTACAAGATCAAGTGGGAACTGGAAGATCTCGCTTTTCGCTACCTGCAGCCGGATGATTACTACCGGCTGGCGGAGAAGCTGGCTAAGAAGCGGCAGGAGCGGGAGAATTTTATCAACCGCATCATCGGGGTGCTGAAGGAGCAGCTGAAAGCAGTCAATATCAAGGCGGAGATCCAGGGCAGGCCGAAGCATCTCTACAGCATTTACCAGAAGATGGTGGAACAGGAGAAAGAGTTAAACGAAATCTACGACCTGACCGCGATCCGGGTGATCGTGGATACGGTGAAAGATTGCTATGGCGCCCTGGGGATCGTGCATACGCTCTGGAAACCGATTCCCGGACGCTTTAAAGATTACATTGCCATGCCCAAGCCAAATATGTACCAATCCCTGCATACCACCGTGGTAGGGGCGGAGAATGAATTAGTGGAGATCCAGATCCGCACCTGGGAGATGCACCGGACCGCGGAATACGGGATTGCGGCGCACTGGCGCTACAAGGAAAAAATCAAGGATTCGCAGGAATTTGATGAGAAACTGGCCTGGCTGCGCCAGCTCATGGAGTGGCAGCACGACTACCGGGATGCCCGTGATTTTATCGAGAGTTTAAAGGTAGATCTTTTTACCGATGAGGTATTTGTTTTTACGCCGCGCGGTGACGTGATCGACCTGCCGGCCGGATCAATCACCCTCGATTTTGCTTACAAGATTCACACCGCGGTGGGACATAGCTGTACCGGCGCCAAGGTTAACGGCCGCATTGTGCCCCTGGATTATGTTTTAAAAATGGGCGACCTGGTCGAAATCATCACCAGCAAACACGGTGCGCCGAGCCGGGATTGGCTGAAGATGGTCAAGACTTCCCAGGCCAAGAATAAGATCCGCGCCTGGTTTAAAAAGGAGCGGCGCGAGGAGAATATTGAAAAGGGGCGGGAGATACTCGAGCGGGAAATGCGCCGCCTGCATTTCGATCACCACCGGCTTTTGAAAAATGAGCTGCTCGAAGAGGTGGGGAAGAAATTTAACCTGCTGACCGCTGATGATGTCTATGCCGCCGTCGGCTACGGCGGGATCACGGTAAACCAGATCGTCAGCCGCCTGCAGGAGGAATACCACCGTCGTTATGGTCCCGGGGAAGGAGAAGCGGAAGCTCTGGAGATCAAACCGGCCAAGCGGCGGCATCACCTGGCTCCCGGTGTGCTCATCGAAGGAGTTGACAACCTGCTGGTGCGCATTGCCCGCTGCTGCAATCCTGTTCCGGGTGATAAGATTATCGGCTTCATCACGCGCGGTCACGGGGTCTCCATCCACCGCGTCAAATGCCCCAACCTTAACCAGCACCGGCAGGACAGCAACCGCTTTCTTGCGGTCTCCTGGGAAGATGAGACCCAGCAGTCGTACCCTGTTCATATCGAGGTCACCGCTCACGATCGGAAAGGCCTGCTTGCCGATGTAATGAACGCGGTGGCGGAAAGCAAGGTGAATATCACCGCTGTAAACGGGCGAACGGCGAAAGACAAGACGGCGATCATTCACATGACCGTGGACGTGCGTGACCGGGTGCACCTGGAGCAGGTGATGAACAAGGTGAAAAAGGTCAGGGATATATACTCGGTGCGCCGCTACACCGGCGGCTCCTAATTAGAAGTTGGATGTTAGAAAAACCAAAAACAGGTGACAATAATTTCTTACTACTTCCAACATTTAGAGACGGCTCCAGCCTTCTCCGGCTCTCAGCGACAAGAGGCAAGTTTCATTCCCTGATGTTGCCCCGTTGGTGGGGCATGGGGTGCATGACGATAGAACAAACTTATTTTGCAGGGGTGATCTGATGCGGGCGGTAGTGCAGAGAGTCAGCCGGGCAAGCGTTCTGGTTGATGGAGAAACAGTGGGGGAGATCGGCGCCGGCCTGGTGGTTTTTTTAGGTGTAGGCCGGGAGGATAGCGAAGCCGACTGCCGCTACCTGGCGGAGAAGATCGCCGGGCTGCGCATATTCGAAGATGAAGCCGGCTTAATGAACCTATCGGTGAAGGAAGCGGGGGGGGCGATACTGGTGGTCTCGCAGTTTACTCTTTACGGCGATTGCCGGAAAGGACGCCGCCCCGGTTTTAGCGCCGCCGCCCCTCCGGAGCAGGCGGAGCAGCTATACGAGCGCTTCTGCACACTGTTGCGCGAGCAGGAGGTGCCGGTGGCCACCGGACGCTTCCAGGCGGTGATGCAGATCCCGCTGGTTAACGAAGGACCGGTGACGATACTCCTGGACAGCAAAAAGAATTTTTAAAGTGTTTAATGTATCCTGAGCGAAGCGAAGGATCTCCAGTCCGCATGAAAATCCTTTGGGGTTTACCCCCTGTAAACCCGTCAATGGGGGCCGGAACGGCTGCCGTTGGCAGCGCAGAACTGTTTCACCGCACAGGGCGGTTCCTGCGCCTTTTAGCCAAGATGTCGCTTAATCGAGGAACCAGAAGCCCAGGGCAATAAGGAGCCCGCTCCAGACCAGGGTCAAGAGACAGCAACCCATGATGTCCCTGATGCAAGGAGTTGGCGACAGTTGACCAAATTTAAGTAAAGCTGGCTTTATGGCGAGGGAGGGAATCGATTTATGTACTCTTTTTGGCCACGAAAAAGCCTTCTCCGGTATAGTTGAAGGGAATCAAACGGTAAGAAAGAATCAGGTCTCAAGGAGAAAAGGTTGCTGGATTACCTTTTTAATAATTTTCAAGTGGTTCCGCTTTAAGGCTTCCTATTTGTTTTTTTGTAAACCGAGATATATGCCGACAAATCATCGAGAAATAACTCTAAGGCAGGATTGCTATTATCTGTCATCCAAGCGGCGACCAATTCGACATAGTAGTCGTTTTCTAAGGGAACAAACTTAAGATTCTTCCCGCCGTACTTTTCAAAGCCTCCTGGCAAAAGGGCTACTCCAAACCCGGCTTCAATCAATAACAGGACAACTTCTAGATACTTGGATTCATAGCAAATATTGGGCGAAAAACCGCTTTTTAAGCAATGTGCAATCATTTCATCGTAACCTGTCGTGGATTCTTCTCTATCAATGGCAATAATACATTCATTTGCCAATTCGGAGCGGAAAATGCTTTTTCTGTTTGCCAATGGATGCCCCTTATATAAAATGGCATATATAGGGATTTTTTTAATTATTCTCCAAGCAACGCCCTCAATCTCTTCAATTCCAACGCGAGAAGTGAAGGCAATATCAATCAGTCCATTTTCCAGATCTTGATTGAGTTTATGTAAATTGTCCCGATTTAAATTTATATGAATGCGGGGATGCTTTTTTTTAAAAGTGCGCAATAGCTCAGGCAAAAATGGGATGTCATAAAAAGATTTACCTATATTTATAAAGCCTTGATAGCCGAGTGCAACCTGTTTCATTTTCTCTTCAGCTTTGTAATTCAGTTCCACTATTTTCTTTGCTTCTTGATATAGTATTTTGCCTGCGCTGGTCAATTCTACGCCACGCTTGGTTCTATTAAACAGTTTTACCTTTAAACTGCACTCCAGTGCAAATATCTGCTGGCTGATCGCTGTTTGAGAAACAAACAGTCTTTCTGCAGCCTTTGTGAAGCTGCGCAGTTCAGCAGAATGAATAAAGTAGACAAGTTGCTGGAAATCCATGAAATACACACTCACCTCCTAGTAAATTTAGTTGAATTATCCATCTTCGAATCTATTTACAATAATCTAACGATTTGATCTTTTAATAATTATAGCATGTATTTTGTCAAGTGGTAATCATAAGTATGCCTTATCAGGTCATTGGCAATTGTTGTTTCAGTTTGATTTATATACTTATTATAATATTATTTGAATAATAAAATTAGGGGGGATAATTATGGGAAATAAGCGTGTTTGTAGTTTTTTAATTTTAGCTCTTCTCTTTTTGCTTATTGTTGGAACTATAGGGTGTTCTAAGGACGAAGCAGCCAAGGATGATACAACCAACGGTAGCGATGAGCCGGGGGCTGTTGCTGATGAGAAGATTTATGAGGTTAAGTTTAATAACACCACTCCGGAAGTTGCCCCGACCAACCAATTCATTAAAGAGTGGGCAAAAACTATTGAAGAAAGAAGTAATGGCCGGGTAAAATTTACTTTTTATTGGTCAAATTCCTTGATTTCTGATCCCACCGATATCCCCAAAGGAGTTGCTTCTGGAGTAGCGGACATTTCGTGGTTGGCGATTACAAATATTCCAGGCAATATGACCTTAGAATTAACTTACCTCCCAGGGCTTGCATGGCCTTCTTTAGAAGCCGGAACAGAGATCTATGGTCAGTTGCTGGAAGAGTTTGAAGTATTGCAAGAAGAGTATAGCTCGCTCGGCATGAAGCTATACACCTTCTGGAGAGGTGGTCCGTCACATGTTTATACTACCAAAAAGCTGGTGAAAACACCGGATGATATGCGAGGGCTGCGGTTTATCGCATCTGGTTTTTATAGTGATATCATTAATCAACTTGGCGGCACTCCCGTCACCATTGGACCTGGTGACTGGTATACTTCCACTGAAAGAGGAATGGTTGATGGTATAATTATTGGATTAAACGTTTTAAGTGCTTTTAATCTGATCCCGCTCATGGAAAACTATACTCTATTGGGTGATAGTGGACTTGCGATGGAGCTTTATGCTCTTGTTATGAATCCGGATTTCTACAACAGCCTGCCCCCTGATTTGCAAGCTATCTTTGACGAAGAAGCACCGAAATTGCAAAAAGCGCTTATTCAAGATCAAATAGACCAAGGTGCATATGTTTTACATGTGGCGGAGAAGGAACATGGACACAACATTACAAAGCTGACTGATGATGAGGTCCAAGTCTGGGTTGAAGCATGCAAGGACTTGCACGAAGAGGTTATTCAACGGCATGAGGCTTCAGGAAAGCCAGCGCGCGAAGTTTATAATCGCATGGTGGAATTGATAGCCAGTTATTAAAAAATGAAGTAGAGCAAGCATCGGTCAGTTTTCCTGAGGGGCATCCCTGTCTTGGGCTGCCCTTCAGGCATAATAATATCAGATTGCTTTACAGCCCGGTTTACAGCACATTATTTATATCGGATGCGGGGGGTAGAACAATTGAATTTTGTAAAGTTTGTTGAATCACTGAGCAAGGTTTTAAGCTATCTCACGCTTTTATCGGTTGCTGTGATGGCGTTGTTTCTTACTACGGATGTTTTTATGCGGTTTGTTTTTAACCGCCCAATCGTGGGGGCAATTGAAATTAGTCAAATGCTCATGGTTAGTTTGGTATTGGCATTTCCAAGATGCGCTTTGGAAGCCAGACACCTAAATGTTACATTTGTTTTAGATTACATACCCCAAAAAGTAAAATCTGTTACCAATATTATAGTGCTTATTCTATCATTGTTCGCGAGTATTATCCTTGCCTGGCAAACAGCATCGTCAGCAATTTATCTTAAACAAGTATATAAAACATATTCATTGATCAGAGTGCCTTATTATCCTTTTTACTGGATCATGACCGCAGGGTTTATAGTATTATGTTTGGCCATTATTGTGCTTATTCTTACGCGAAAAAATGGGGTGACACACAGCAATGGGTCCTGAATTGTTAGGCTTTATAGGTATTATTGTATTATTTGGGCTATTAGCTTTAGGTATGTGGGTAGGTACTGCAGCAGCTTTTGTTGGAATTATTGGTTTAATTGCTGTTTTAGGACCACAACAGGCGTTTACGATTATTGGGTCAGGGCCTTACAGTCAGATCACCAACTATAATATGATTACTATTCCAATGTTTATTTTAATGGCAATGTTTATTGCGGAAACAAGATTGGGCTCTGACTTGTACGATTCAGCTCATAAGTGGATTGGTCAGCTGCGCGGAGGGCTGGCGGGGGCAACCATAGCCGCTTGCGGCCTGATGGGTGCAGTGACAGGAGGTAGTGTCCCTTCTATTGCGGTAATGTCTAAAGTTGCTAAGCCGCAGATGCAAAAATATGGTTATGCTGAAAGCTTGATTGCAGGTTCCATTGCGTCGGGAAGTACCGTCAGTATAATGATCCCGCCAAGCTTTGTTTTTGTTTTATATGGACTTCTAACAGAACAATCAATCGGTCAATTGTTTGTGGCAGGGATATTGCCCGGCGTTCTGCAGGTCTTTTTATACCTCTGTTTAGTATATGTGTTATGCCGTGTATATCCCCAAATGGGACCACCTGGTCCTAAATATGGCATCAAGGAGAAGTTACAATCATTAAAAGATATTACCCCAATATTGCTCTTATTTCTTCTGGTGATTGGTGGAATATATGCCGGTAAATTCACACCAAATGAAGCGGGTGCTGTCGGCTCAGTTGGCGCATTAATCATTGTGTTGTTTAAGCGCTTAATTTCTGGGAAAGGCATTGTTAAGAGCATCGTTGAGGCTGGCTTGTTGGCAAGCATGATTCTCTTTATGATTGTTGGTATTTACCTATTTCAGATGTTCCTTACCGTAAGTAAAGTGCCTTTTATGATCGGTGAGTTTGTGGTCGGCCTCGATGTTCCGAGATTTCTGATCATGCTGGTTATCATGCTTATCTACTTACTGCTTGGGTGTGTATTGCCGGAAGGTGCAATCGTCTTATTAACGATACCAATTCTATACCCGTTAATTGTACAACTTGGATTTGATACGATTTGGTTCGGGGTCATACTCGTAAAACTTATTGGTATCGGCCAGGTCACCCCTCCTGTAGGTATGAATTGCTTCATACTGAGCGGCATGTCCGGGATACCTCTTAATATAATATTTAAGGGCATTGTCCCATTTTTAATTGCAGATGTTGTTCATCTGGCCCTTCTCTTTGCCTTCCCGATAATATCTCTATTCTTAATTAATCTAGGTTGAGCTTTGCAGGGTAATTAGGTGCGAATGTTTTCTTTTCCAAATTTCAGGAACTATTTGGGCGGTGGAATTGTATGACAGAAATAAAGCCTTGCGGCTACGGATTTTCTAGCTTCTACAAATCTTTCC
>ERZ773359.2604-NODE-2604-length-22519-cov-8.707265_pt1 | contig 22519 bp, 17 predicted proteins | sample MGYA00374955_ERZ773359 | MGnify/ENA primary metagenome ERZ773359 (study PRJEB29098, sample SAMN04486028) | biogas fermenter metagenome | study: EMG produced TPA metagenomics assembly of the Biogas fermentation microbial communities from Germany - Plant 4 DNA1...
GGAATGTCACGTGGGTTGTATGGCCTGTGGCTGGCGTTCTGTATGTAGTTGTTGTTTCAATTGCTAAGATATTGACTTCTGAAAAATAAAACGCCAATTTAAGTGTTAGGTATTAAGGTTTTTAGTTCTATAGTGGATCTTTTGCTCATATCATATAATGTTCAACCATACCCAATCAGGGGGGAGTGCATGAGATCCTTTAAAATTCAAATCTTACTGCTCGTCATCTTGGGTTTAGTGTTATCCGATATGATTTATTATCGTTACAATACGCTTCATATTTACGAAACGGCTCTTCATCTCAATAAAAATCCATATTACATTCATGTTGACCTGGATGATTATAAAATGTATGTGTTTAAAAATGGCGAAATCATAAAAATCTATCCTGTATCAGGAGGACGAACCATTTCACCCTCTCCCCTTGGGACATGGACCATCATCTCAAAAGCTGATTGGGGGGAAGGCTTCGGAGGTACCTGGATGGGATTTAACGTACCCTGGGGTAAATACGGAATCCACGGAACAGATGAACCTTGGTCCATAGGGAGGCCTCTTTCCCATGGATGCATACGGATGTATAATAAAGATGCTAATGAACTGCAAAAGATGATTCCCATCGGCACCAAAATAACCATTGTAAAAGGAATCTTTGGACCTTTCGGGGATTACTTCAGGGTACTGGAGCCAGGACATACCGGTGCTGATGTACTTATGGTTCAGCGAAGGCTTAATGACTTAGGCTATTATAATGGCTACTGTGACGGAAAATATGGAGAAAGTATGAAAAGTGCAGTGCATAAATTCCAAAAAGATCACAAACTACCGATCAGCAATAAGATCTCCCTTACTATGTATGAAAGACTGGGGTTTATACCTATGGAATAGGTATAAACCCCTCTGTTTTTATCCTTTCTAATCGGTATGAAATTGACTAAGCATAGCTGCCAGCTGTTCTCCTAATTCTGCCTGTGTTTCAGCAACAGATGAAATGGCTTCCACAGTTGAGGCGGTTTCTTTTAATCTGAAAGAAATGGTTTGGGTGCTGGAAGAAGCTGATGTAATTGATTGAGAAATCGCTTTTATCTGCTCTTGAATTTGCTCCATTGAAGAAGCAATGCTTTGGGTGCTCTTTGTAAAATCCCGAACCAGCTCCTCTACCAGCTTTGAATCCTTTTGGTATTGTATACTGGTTTCTGCCATTAAATCATAATCTTTAATCACTTTATCATTAATGAAGTCCAAAATATCTTTTCCATTGTTGGAAAGATTCTCAAAAGCCTCGTATACCTGTGCTATAACGGCATGTATATTGGTAACAGCACTGGCTGATTGTTCTGCCAGTACTCTTATTTCTTCTGCTACTACGGCAAAACCTTTTCCCTGTTCCCCTGCCCTTGCCGCTTCGATGCTGGCATTAAGAGCTAACAGATTGGTCTGTGCTGCAACACTTGAAATAAGTTGGGCCATATTTTGAATCTCTTTTACAACTTCTGCTTTTTCAATGGCTTCTAATATTTTTGCTTTCTTTTGAGTATAAACCAGATGGGTCTCATCCTGGGATTGTTGAGATGCTTTTTTCATGCTTTCAGCCCGTTCCTTAATCTGGCCTACTGTATGATTGCTCTGACTGATATGGCCCGCTAAATTTCTTATATTATCTGCTACAACAGAACTGGTATGATTCACTTCCAGAGTTGCCGCATCGATTTTGGTCATAACCGAAGCAATATCTTCCGTTGAAGCAGTAATTTCTTCTACTCGGACTGTAATGGCTTCAACTGCTCCATAAAGGCTTTGAGAAGAAGAACTCATCTCCTGTGAATCCGTTAACAAACACTTAAACATTCCTTTATGCTTTTCTACCATTTCTTTAATGGCTCTTGATAAATCCCCTACTTCATCTTTTCTGGTCAAATCATATCTCTGAACATCCACTAAATAATCTCCATGGGCAATTTTTAAAACGTCTTTAATCACTCGGGTTAAGGGCCTGCTAATTTGTCTTCCAAACACCAATACAAAAATAATACCTATTATAATCACCATAGTTGTAATAAGCGACAAATTTCTAAACAAGGCACGACTCATGTTAATAACATCATCTTTTAAAACCCATACACTAAAGCTTCCAATAAGGTTTTGAGAGGAATCTATAATTGGCTTATAGATCACTTCATAAGCAACTCCATTTAAAATAACTTCTTCAATTATGGCTTCTTTTTTCTCTTTTAAAATTTTTAGGGCCTCAGAAGAAATATTGGTTTCCGGAAAAGAAGTCGCTACAACTTTCTCATCAGAAAATAGCGCAATAGAATACCTGGTCGCACCGCTTATGGCATCTACTACATCACTGCTGCCATCCAATAAAGCATCCCCCTTATAAAGATTTCCTTCTTTTAAACTCCAGGCTCCCTGAAATTCACGAGAAAATAATTCATATTCCAAATCAACAATGGATTTTAATTGTTTTTCCATATTATAACTATTTAATGCATTTACTCCATCTCGGACGAACATTAAAATCACTGTTCCACATATAAGCAGTAAAATACTAAAAAAGAAAGTCATCTTGCCTCTAAGTCTAAGTTGAATATGATTCATATATTTGTGCCTCCCTATATATGATTAATTTCCTATGAGTAATTACCTATAAATAATTATCTATGAATAATTTCCAAATTATTATACCATATTTTTGACTTGTCAAATAAGTATTTTTATTAATAAAATTACATTCTTTTTAATTATAGTAAACTGATAACTTTTATCAACTTTTTGTAGTCCCAGATAATAACAGAAAATTCCACTTATCAATCTATTTAACTTCTTTTTTGCATAATAAATGCACTTATGGAATATATCTTGTATATATGCATATCACAGTAAATTTAGAATAATGATATATTCATAAGTGCATCATAAATATTATTAAATTTCATTTTTTTGACAATTCAATCAAGTTATAGGAGATACTCTTGCATTTTCCCTACTTTTTGCCCTCATAAAACTCTCTGGCTTCAGGATATTTATCCCGGGCATAATCTGTTTAAATACTTCTTCCCTATCCATTAAGTTTTTATATTATAATGTAAATTCCAAAATGCTGTTGTTCAAATCTTCAGCCAACATAGATAACTTCTCTGCATTGCTGGATACAGTCTCTATAAAACTGTTCTGCTCCTCTATAGAAGCGGATGTTTCCTGTATACCTGCTGCGCTGTCCTGAGATATGGATGCAATTTCATCCACTGATAATCTGATCTTTTTACTGTTTTCTGCTATTCCATTCAGATTATAGGCTACATTTTTTACCCGTTCTACAATATGGATTATTTCATTATTTATATTTGTAAAGGCTTCTCCCGTTACTTTGATTTGGTCTATGCCTTCCTGTACTTCTCCATAACCCTCTCTTAAGGAATGAACTACGGATTTTGATTCAGACTGTATTCCCTGGATGATATGGCTTATACCAACAGCAGAATCACTTACCTGTTCTGCCAATTTTCTGATCTCATCTGATACAACTGCAAATCCTCGCCCTGCTTCTCCCGCTCTTGCTGCCTCTATGGCTGCATTAAGAGCCAGCAAATTAGTCTGCTTTGCAATGGCATTGATGATTTCTACCAGTCGGGTGATTTCCTGAGATTTCGTATCTAAGTTTTCTACTTTAGTCATAGAATGTTTAAAGGTATCATTGATCTTGTCCATTTGAGCGATGTAGTTTTCAATAAGCTCTTTTCCTTGGGTAGACATATTGGAAAGTCCATCAATGGATGTATATAGATGTTTGCTGTCTTCATTGGAATTTGCAATACTGTTGTTTAAACTTGATATAAATTTAGCCACCTCTCCTGATGAATTAGCCTGTTTCTCAGCGCCATCAGATAATGCCTGCATAGTAAATGCAATTTGCTCGCTGATTTGTTGAATTTGATTGGCGGATTCAGTAAGCCTTTCACTTTCTGTATTTACTTCTTTGGAAGCATCAGAAATCTGATGAATCATTTTTCTTAAATTTTCAATCATCGTATTAAAAGCTTTCGATAAAAGACCTATTTCGTCATTGCCGTCATAATTGATTTTTTGTACAGCCAAATTTCCTTTGGAAACTTCATTACTTAAGGATACGATCTGGTTTAAATACTTTTGAATTATACGGGATATTAAAAACATAATCAAAAATCCCAGGGCTGAAGATACAGCAATAGATACAATCAGAATAAGTATCGTAAGCCTTAAACTATTTAGAGCTTCTTGTACAGCTTCATCTTTTTTTGCGATTATAATTTCTCTAAGTTCTTTCAATTCCTCAATTGTTATATGTTTTAAGGTTGAAATTTCCATAGATGCATTTTTTCCTTTCTGCATCATGGCTTCTACTTTATATCTGTTTACAGAAGGAACAATTTCGTCTATAAAGATCGTATTGATTCTCGCAGCATTATTGCTGATTTTTTCGATAAGTTCCTGAGAATCCTGTAGTTCAGGCAGTTCTTTTAATACAGCCAGTCCTTCATTGAATTGAGTCATTGTATTGCCGAAAGTATCGAGTGTTTTTGAAGTAAGATAGGTAACATAGTCATATGTTATGGCATCTACTTCATTAAAATTTGCAATCATGTTGTGTATCGTTTCCACATAAGACATTTTTTGATCTACTACTTCTATATTTTTTTTAACATTTCCCATTAATCCATATACAATTACTGCGGAAATTATAAAGAAAAATATAGAGATGATCAGGGAAACAGAGTATTTCAACCCAATTTTCAAATTTCTCCATCCTATCTTTTTTAATACTTTCATCATAAGATCCCTCCTTGAGTTACTTCTGTTACAATAAATGACTAAGATACATAGTAGATATTATTTAAATTCGACATTAATCTCCATTTTCCTTTTAATTTTTTAACTAATATTTTCATAAGAGTGTATATACTGATTCTTCTTATAGTTAAGGCATAAAAATATATTTTTTACCTCACAAGCTTTGCATACTCAATAGAGTCTCAACCCATAAATAAAAATCGTGGTTTGCATTGCAAACCACGATTTAATATGCTCTGTATCTTTATATGGTTTTTACATTTTTTGAAGAAAAAGAATCTTATTGCATAATCTGCTTAAAAAGCTTATCACCATTTATTTATTTTTTCATATTATAATGTGAATTCTAAAATACTGCTATTCAACTCTTCTGCCAGTTTAAATAGCTTTTGCGCATTGCTGGATACGGTCTCTATGAAGCTGTTTTGCTCCTCTATAGAAGCGGATGTTTCCTGTATACCTGCTGCGCTGTCCTGAGATATGGATGCAATTTCATCCACTGATAATCTGATCTTTTTACTGTTTTCTGCTATTCCATTCAGATTATAGGCTACATTTTTTACCCGTTCTACAATATGGATTATTTCATTATTTATATTTGTAAAGGCTTCTCCCGTTACTTTGATTTGGTCTATGCCTTCCTGTACTTCTCCATAACCCTCTCTTAAGGAATGAACTACGGATTTTGATTCAGACTGTATTCCCTGGATGATATGGCTTATACCAACAGCAGAATCACTTACCTGTTCTGCCAATTTTCTGATCTCATCTGATACAACTGCAAATCCTCGCCCTGCTTCTCCCGCTCTTGCTGCCTCTATGGCTGCATTAAGAGCCAGCAAATTAGTCTGCTTTGCAATGGCATTGATGATTTCTACCAGTCGGGTGATTTCCTGAGATTTCGTATCTAAGTTTTCTACTTTAGTCATAGAATGTTTAAAGGTATCATTGATCTTGTCCATTTGAGCGATGTAGTTTTCAATAAGCTCTTTTCCTTGGGTAGACATATTGGAAAGTCCATCAATGGATGTATATAGATGTTTGCTGTCTTCATTGGAATTTGCAATACTGTTGTTTAAACTTGATATAAATTTAGCCACCTCTCCTGATGAATTAGCCTGTTTCTCAGCTCCATCAGCTAATGCCTGCATAGTAAATGCAATTTGCTCGCTGATTTGTTGAATTTGCTCGGATGATTCTGTCAGCTTTTCGCTTTCTTCATTGACTTCTTTAGAAGCATTAGAAATCTGATAAATCATCTTTCTCAAGTTTTCAATCATTGTATCAAAAGCCCTCGATAAAAGCCCTATTTCATCATTGCTATCATAGTTGATTTTTTGAACGGATAAGTTTCCTTTTGCAATCTCATTGCTTAGGGATACTATTCGATTTAAACGCTTTTGAACTATACGGGATATCAAAAACATAATCAAAAATCCCAGGGCTGAAGATACAGCAATAGATATAATGAGAACAAGAATGGTCAGCTTTAAGCTGCTTTTTGCTTCTTTTACAGATCCTTCTTTTTGTGCTGTTATAATTTCTTTAACTTCTTGCAAATCATTCACGGTTACAGTTTTTAAAGAAGCAACTTCTTTTCTCTTCATCATATATTCTACTTTAAGATGTCTATTGGCAGCAGGAACGATTTCATCAATAAACATATGATTGATTTTTGAAACATTATTACTGATTTTTTCTAGCAACTCTTGATACTCCTGTAATTCAGGAACTTCTTTTAATAAGACTAACCCTTCATTAAATTGATCGATTTTGCTTTTAAAGCTCTCGACTGTTTCTGGAGAAAGATACGTAATATAGTCATATGTCAGTGCATCTATTTCATTAAAATTTGCACTCATATCCAGTATTTTTTCCACATAAGATGTCTTCTGCTCCACGATTTCAATATTCTTGTTTACATTCCCCATTAATCCATACACAAATGCAGCTGAAAGCATAAATAAGAAAATTGAAATCAATAATGAAACAGAATATTTTAAGCCAATGCTTAAATTTTTCCATCGAATGTTTCTAAAAAACTTCATAATATGTCCCCCCATTACCTCTTGTTATATTCTTCAAGATATATATCATATATATATTCGACATATATCTACTTTTTCCTTCTAATTTTAATTTTCAAAATTATACTTTTTTATCATCCATGAATTGGTTTTATTTCTTTTAAGCTGCATTATTCCATAGATTAATAATAAAGATAATTCTTTAAATCTATGTAAGCTCATAGCAAAAAAGGCTGTTAACAATTTATATATGTCAACAGCCTTTTTTGCTATATTCCTTTAAAACTAAATTTCAATTCCAATTGATTGCTAATATCAAGGAGATATTCTTTATGAGTTTGTGCGCCCCATGAATTGTCTCCCCCTACACCCATTTGCTGTTTTGCGACTCTGACTACAGTATAATGAACAGGCGGTAACTCATACGGATGCATTGCATTTTCCAATTCATGAGGTGTATATGGCAGGGCTGAAAAACTTAAATCTTTTCCGCTAAATAGTAGTCCTCTTCCCAGCTTATTCGTTACCTTGGCGTAATAAACCCCAACCTTATTGCCACATTCCTGAGGTACTAAGTATTTTGCAAGATTATCCCTGACTTCATTGCGGTAAATTCCTAATTTAGCCCCATGGCATCTGTCAACATAAGTTTCTTCTGGTCCCATGCCAAACCATTCAAGCTGGTCATAATCCGCATCCAGTTTAAACATTACTCCAAATTCCGGCATATCTCCTAGTTCCTTAACAGGATCATAAGCCAAATGGACTTCTATTGTTCCATCGCCATATACTGTATAAGAGAGCTTACAGCTGGATGCCGGGCGAGTAGGTAAAAGATAGGTGAAGGTGATTGTAACATGGTTATCCTTTTCTTCCAATACAGGAGACACAACCACTTTCCCATTTTCATCCTTATTGGAAGCATACATGCTGGCCAATTTCCATTGTCCATATCGGGCAGAGAAATTATTTCCCATATCATTATCAATGGGTGCTCTCCAGAAATTAGGTTTAGGCATTGCTTTGAGCATTTCTGTTCCGCCATACCTGTAAGACACCAATCCACCGCTTATACCGGAGAATAGTACATCAAAGTCTTCTCCTTTTACTCCTATATTCCATCTGCCATAAACCACTTTTATAGGCTTTTTGCAAAGGGCAGGCTTTCCTTCCACTTCATACACCTTTTGTCCAAAAGCAATTTCATGCCCTTTACTCGCCCAAAGGGTATCTTCTTTTAATCGGAATGAAACGGTAATCGCATATATACCTTCTTTTGACGGAAGTTCAACTGGCAGCTTTATTTCTTCCTGAGAAAGAGGTGGAATATTGGTTTCTATTCTTTCTTTTTGTATAAGTTTTCCGTTTCTTTCTACCAAGACAAAGCAATCATACGCATTGGTATTTACAAACAGGTTTTTGTTGGTTATAACCGCCTTGCTGCCGTCTATTTTAATACTGATTGGCTGATAATTATACTTTACTTCCTGCATTTTTGGAGAAACTTCTCTGTTTTCACCATACACAATGCCATTGCCACAGAAATTATAATCTGCAGGACGTTCATCAAAATCTCCGCCATAGGACTGGAATTCCTGCCCATACCTATTCTTTTTGGTAATGGACTGGTCAATATAATCCCAAATGAATCCTCCCTGGAACAAAGGGTCTTCCTCACTTAGTTCAATATATTTATGCATAGCCCCACAGGAATTGCCCATGGCATGAACATATTCACAGCAAATAAAAGGTTTTTCTCTGTTATGGGATAAAAATTCCTTAATTTTTTCTACAGGCGTATACATCTGACTTTCTATATCGCTGGTATCGTTATACCTGCGGTCCCAATTCACTCCTTCGTAATGAACCAGACGGGTATTATCCCATTTACGAAATGCCTGAGACAGCTTATAAATATTGCTTCCTCCAAAAGATTCATTTCCACAGGACCAAATGAGGATTGATGGATGATTTTTATCCCTTTGGTACATGGAATATGCCCTGTCTAAAATAAGATTCAGCCACTTTGGATTGTCTCCTGGAATGGCGTCTTCTATGCTTGCTGTACCCCGGGCTACAGTATCCCAGATACCGTGAGTTTCAAGATTTGTCTCATCGATTACATATAATCCGTATAAATCGCAGAGTTCATAGAGCTTGGAAGAGTTGGGATAGTGGCTGGTACGAATAGCATTGATATTATTTTGCTTCATCGTAATAATATCTTTGATCATTTCTTCTTGGGTCACGCATCGTCCTCTTAAAGAACTGAATTCATGTCTGTTTACTCCATTAAATACAATACGCTTTCCATTAAGACACATGACAGAATCTTTGATCTCGAACCTTCTAAATCCTACTTTCTGCAAAATCACTTCCTGAGTCTGCCCGTCATTACTTTTCACTTCAATGAGTAAGTCATATAAATAAGGACATTCTGCACTCCAAAGTTTTGGAGAAGCTACAGGAAAACTATAATGGGAGGATTCGGATAAGTCCGTTTCTTTTTGAATCACAATATTTTTTCCATCCATTAAAGATAATTTAATTTTTCCGCTGCGTGTTGCAACCAAATCCAGCATCAATTCTGCATTTTCATATGCATCATCCAATAAGGTCTGAACCTTTAAATCCCAGATATGCACATCCGGTATAGTGTAGAGATATACATCACGGAAGATTCCTGAAAATCTATAAAAATCCTGATCCTCACACCAGCTTCCTGCGGTCCATTTAAACACCTGAACCGCTAACTTATTTTCCCCTGTATTAAGATAAGGGGTCAGTTCAAACTCTGAAGGCGTAAAACTGTCTTCACTGTAGCCCACATAAACCCCGTTAAGCCACAGAGCCATACCACTTTCTACTCCCTGGAAGGATATAAACACTCTTTTGCCTTCCATATGGGCTGGTAACGTGAAGTATTTTACATAGCTGGCTGTTGGATTAAACTCTGTGGGAATTTCTCCCGGATCAATCTCTTCTCTTCCATCCCATGGATATTGAATATTGACATACTGTGGAACATCATATCCTTCCAATTGAATATGTCCCGGTACCCTTATAACATCCCAGGTTTTGCAATCATAGTTTAAATCAAAAAAATTCTTAATAGAAGAATCATAATTTTTAGCATAAGAAAATTTCCAAAATCCATTTAAAGAATATTTAAAACTACTTTCTTCTTCACTTAAGCATTCTTCCAGAGAAGAATAATAGTTATGGTCTGAATGGGGCTCCATTCGGTTTTCCTTAAAAATTTCCGGATTTTTCACAATCTCATAATCAAATGTCTTCATATCTTATGCCCTCCATTTAATGTTTAATCTATGAAACTTTTATTTAACTGCCCCGGTAATACCTTCTGCGAAACTCTTTTGTAAAATGAAGAAAATAATGATCGTCGGAATCGTACATAACAGTACGCCCAACATCAACATACCATAATCCGTTACATAACCCTCTGTAAGATTGGCAACCAACATGGGCATTGTAATACTTTGATCATTTGTCATAATAACCTTTGGCCATAAATAATTGTTCCATGCATTCATGAAAGTGATAGTCATAGCTGCCGCATAGGTTGAGCGCATCGTTGGAATAAACATACGATAAAAAATTTGGAGCTCATTTAGCCCATCTATCCTTGCCGCTTCAATAATGTCATGGGGGAAAGACCTGGCACTTTGTCTAAACAGCATGATCAAAAATGGCGTTGAAATCGTAGGTAAAATAAATCCAATAGTGGAATTGAGAAGACCTGCCTTTGAAAACATCTGGAACAATGGAATCATCGTTGCTGCAAAAGGCACCATCATAGCAAGCAGAAGTATGGACATCACAGTATCTTTTGCTTTGTCATGGAAAATTTCAAATCCATAGCCTGCCAAAGAACAAATACATAAAGAAATTAGTGTGAGGGTAACTGAATACTTAAATGAATTAATCATCGCCCCGGAAACATTTTGAGCTGTCAAAAGATTCTTGAAATTATATAACAATGCCGTACCGGGAATCAGTTTTCCTCTTATAACATCCACACTCATATTGGTAGCTGCACAAAACATCCAATAAAGCGGAAACACCGAAATAATAGAAACAATCGTCAAAAATACATATTCAAAAATTCTTTTTCCCTTCTCAATCACGTTTGTCACCTACTTTCATTTGGATAAAGGCTAATATCGCCACCAATATCAATATCAGATAAGACATAGCCGCTGCATATCCAAAATTCGGAACATATTTAAAGGACATGTTGTAAATATAGTGAGACATTGTAATCGTGGCATTTGCCGGACCGCCGTTGGTCAAGTTCACAGATTCATCAAAGAGCTGCAAGGTTCCATTGGTGGACATGATCGCAGTTAAAAGGATCGTTGGCTTTAAAAGTGGCACTGTAATTTTCCAGAAAGATTGAAATGAAGAAGCTCCATCTATTTTGGCAGCTTCATATATGGTATACTCAATGTTTTGAAGACCAGCCAAATAAAATACCATGTTATAACCAGTCCATCTCCAAATCAATGCAATAATGATAACTGCTCTTGCACTGTTGGGAAATGCCAGGAAATTATACCCTGTTTTGAATATACCTAACTTAATAAGCATCACATTAATGAATCCATCAATGGCAAATAAAGAACGGAAAATAATCGCATATGAAACCAGCGAAGTTGCACAGGGCAGGAAAATGGCTGTACGAAATAAACCTTTGAATCTTAAATTCCTGTCATTGAGCATACATGCCAGAACCAATGCTAAAATAAGCATGATAGGAACCTGTATAATGAGATAAATAAAATTGTTCTTCAATGCCTGCATAAATACATTATCCTGGAACATCCGAACATAGTTATTAACTCCTGCCCAGGTCATCTTGGCACCGATACCTGTGCGAAAAGAAAGAATGAGTGCTTTAAACATAGGATAAAAACTCATAGCCACAATTAAAATAACAGCTGGTATCAGACATGCCCAGCCAAAAAGATTTTGCCTGGTTTTTAATTTGAGCCTTTTATGAGAATAGCTGATCCCGGTATTCATCTCCAGATTATTATTGGAATAGCTCACGAGATCTCCCTCCCTTTACTGTTTTAATAAAAAATTCGAAAAGTATAGGGAACGGCCTGAATAAGACTGTTCCCTATATACAACTTCATGCTTTAGCCTCAATGACTTATTGTCCCATTGTAAATTTAACAGTGGATTCTGCCGTTTCCAGTTCAGCTTTTAAATCAGCGCCAGAAATAACATTGGATAATGCTGTAGCCACAGCATCTCTTGCTTCGTAGTAGTAGATACCAGTATTATTGCTTGGTACTTTAGATGCAAAATCTGTAATCATTGAATAGATCGCCTGATTCTGGAAGAATTCCTGAGGTTCGCCGTATACATCAGAATCTCCTGCCGGAATATAAGTTGCAAGAGCCCCTGATTTTGGCAGAATGGTTTCATAGAATTCTACGCTTCCGGCAAAGGTCTTGGACAAGAAATCAATAGCCAATTCTTTGTTCTTGCTGTTCGTAGTAATAGCCCAGCTTGAACCACCATTGTTGGAATAATTTGTGGCGCTGGATATATTATCTAACTTGGGCATATTGGTGATTTGCCAAAGTCCTTTTTGATCTTCTGCAGTCTGAATCGATCCTAAAATCCAGCATCCGTTAATTGTTCCTGCAACTGTTCCATTGGTGAATGATCCAACATATTGATCCCAATCGTTTACGTGAACCAATACACCAGACTTTATTAATTCAACATAAGTCTTTATAACTTCTTCCAATACTTGGTTGTTAACGATGTTTGGTGTTCCATCTGCATTGAATAAGCTTGATCCGGCAGACTGAAGCATGATCATAATTAAATCAGATTCCCCAGCTACACAGGAGTTTAGTGGTTTTCCGGTTTTTTCTAATACCACTTTAGCTTTTTCAATATATTCAGACCAGGTTATATCTGTAAAGTCTTCTATTGTAAATCCTGCTTGTTCCAAAACGTCTGTTCTAAGAGCCTGAATTACTGCTCCATTATCAAATGGAACGCCGTAGTTTTTACCATCTACTGTGGAATAAGCCACTTTAGACGCTCCAAATTTATCAAATGCAATACCTGAATTGGTTAAATCTACAAAAACATCCGGGAAACTCATTACATTCTTTTGGAATGCATTGTCCTGCATGAGTAAGATATCGGGCAGTGTGCTAAGATCTCCCGAAGTTGCAGCTGTTGTAAGTTTTGTCTGAATATCTTGCCAGGGGGTTTCAATAATATTGAGTTTAAAATCAGGATGATCTTTCTGATAAACTTTTTCAGCTTCCTGCATCGCATAGATATTAAATGCAGGGTCCCAGCACCAAACGGTCAATTCATTTGATCCGGAAGATGAGCCTGTTTTTGCTTCTGTTGATTGGGAATTTCCTCCTGATTGATTTGATTGGTTAGTTTGGGTGCCTGAACCACAAGCAGCCAAAGAAAGCGCCATAGTTGCAGTGAGCAATAATGAAATGATCTTCTTTTTCATTGTAAATCCCCTCCTCTTGTTATATGAGCATATCGAAAATAGTCATATTTGCGCTTTGAATTAGCAAATATGCATAAGTTTTTTATATGCTCATCTATTTTGTAAGTAAATTATACCAAAAATCATGGGCAATTGTTTTTATATTCACTCAAAAAATGTGCAAATTCAATCATTTATGCAAATACTACCATCCTTTTTGTGCACTAATTCTATAATTTAATAGTTTCCCTTCAAAATTTTCTGCAGATTGTTTCCATTGATATGGCGAAATTCCAACCAATTTTTTAAAATTGCGATTAAAGGTTGAAACCGCAGTAAATCCCACCTTATATGCCACATCTTCCATAGAAATCTGCGTTTTCTGAATGAGTTCACAAGCTTTTTGAATACGAATAAGATTGATATAGTCCACCGGTTTCATATTCATTGTTTCTAAAAACACTCTGCGAAAATGACTTTCACTCATATTGCAGGCCTGGGCCAACTGGCTTATTTTGATTTCGTCTCTGTAATTTTCTTTAACATAGTCCAGGGCTCCGGATATTCTGGAAGTTTGTTTTTTTATTTTTGCTTTTTGCTCTTCTTGATCATTCAATCGTAAAAGTTCTACAATGAGCACATGAACATATCCTTTTACACTTTCCTTATAGTAAATATCCTTTTTTCTCATCTCTCTTATGATGTTTAAAATAATCTGATTTAAAACAGGATACTCACTGGCACGCAACAATAATGGCCTTCGATAAATTTTTTTAAGAATTTCCTGAATAAAGAGGGTGTCATCCCTGTACATATTTTTCAGGCACTGCTCTGCATCAATAAATAGCCATTCCCAATAACTCTTTGTTCCCGGATCACTGCTTGCCCTATGGGGACAGTTGGGTGGAACAATAGAAAACATATCGGGACCCGAGCGTATACTCTCATTTTCAAGTTCCAATGCTCCAAAACCGTCATAGCAATAGCCAATCTCGAGATAATTATGGAAATGCAGGCCATCGATGCCTTCACTGTAGCTTCTAATCCATGATTCTCCCAAAAGCGCTAATACAATTTCATCGTTTGGCATTTCATAATATCTGAATTCGACTTTTTGCTTCCTTTTACTCATTCAGATTCCCCCCAATACCAATCTTATTTCTATTATAGCAAAATTTTGATTATAATATTTCTAAATTATTTATCTTTTCTTTATTTACACTCTAAATAAACAACTCATAATTTAGTCTTAATTGAAGAAAGGTATTAAATGTTAAGCGTAATTTGTTGAAATTTCTTGCCGTGTAAGATATATCATTGAGAGGTTAGTTTAAATACTTATCGGTATATAAATTAAAAAGTTATCATTCAGAAGAAGAATATATGCAAGCTTAGGATTAAAGTCATTACGTTATTCAGGTGAATGGTGCACTGGATGAAGCCTTCACTTACATCACAAAACCGGAAGTTAATTATGTGATTTCCTTTTGACGAAAAGAACCCCCATATTCCCAAAATAATAAACCTCCAGGTTTCAGCCTGAAGGTTTATCGTTTATCTGAAACAGAGAAACTCCCTGCTTTTATTCATATATATTTTTACTCAGATACCTGTCGGACCGGTCAGCAAAGATCATTACAATATTGCCTTTCTCGATTTTTTGAGCCTGCTTTAGGGCTGCTGCAAAGACAGCTCCCGAAGAAGATCCGACCAAAAGCCCTTCCTTTTTGGCCAAATCCTTTACTGCCCGAAAGGCTTCCTCATCACTGATTTTCTCTACATCATCAACAAAATCCATTTCTAAATTGCCTGGGATAAAATCGTTTCCTATCCCTTCTATTTTATAGGAGTGGCACGCCCCTCCCCCAATAATAGAACCATATGGATCCGCTAATACGCCTTTGATCGACGGATTTTTTTCCTTTAAGTATTTCATAACACCGCTAAAGGTACCGCCTGAGCCTGCTCCAGAAATAAATACATCAATCTTTCCTTCCATTTGATCATAAATCTCTCTTCCGGTATAAAGATAATGGGCCTCTGCATTATCGGGATTATCAAACTGATTGATCACCAAAACATCATCCATCTCTTTTTTAAGTTCTTCTATTCTTCTATATGCCCCCTGTAATCCTTCTTCTGTTGGGATGTTGATGATTTCTGCCCCTAATGCTTTCATAATCATCTGCTTTTCTACAGAAAACTTTCCAGGTACGATAAAGATAATTCTATATCCCCTGTTGACTGCTGCCAAAGCAATTCCTATACCTGTATTCCCTGCCGTTGCTTCGATAATCGTGCTACCTTTTTTAAGTCTTCCTTCTTTCTCATATTTCTCGATAAAATGCTTTCCGATTCTGTCTTTAACAGACCCTCCAGGATTCGCAAATTCTAGTTTGGCAAATAATTGAACATTCCCTGGCAGATCAAAATGATTGATTTTTATGATCGGAGTGTTTCCAATTAACTCTGTAACATGATTCACATAATGCATATAACATCGCCCCCTCATTTCAAAGAAATATCTAAATCTTTTATAATATCCTCCACGTATTCTATTCCTACGGACAATCTGATCAGTCTGTTGGTAATACCTAATTTTTCTCTTTTTTCTTCCGGAATGGATGCATGGGTCATTTGGGCCGGTACGCTGATTAAGCTTTCTATGCCTCCCAGGCTTTCCGCCAGGGTAATGATTTTCAAATTGGATAAGACTTTCTCTACAGTAGCTTCAGAATCTACTTCAAAAGAAATCATTCCTCCGGCTCTTGACATCTGACTTTTAAAGATCTCCTGTGAGCCATTGCAGCCTGGATAGTAGATTTTCTTTACCCAACTTTGATTTGAAAGCCAGTTTACAATTTGTTCTGCGTTTTCGCAGTGTCTGTCCATACGAACAGGTAATGTTTTAATCCCTTTGATTAAAAGCCAGCTGTCAAAGGGGCCTAAGATCGCTCCTACAGAATTTTGAATAAAGTGCATCCTGTCTCCCAGCTCTTTATTATTTACAACAACCAGTCCGGCAACCAAATCACTATGGCCCCCTAGATACTTTGTTGCACTGTGAAGTACGATATCTGCCCCTTGAGTGATAGGCCTTTGAAGATAGGGTGTCGCAAAAGTATTGTCAACTACGGTAAGAATCTCTTTTTCTTTTGCCAATTCTACGATAGAACGAATATGGGTTAATTTCATCAAAGGATTGGTTGGGGTTTCTATATAGATCATTTTCGTATTGGCTTTTATGCCGTTTCTTACTTTGTCGATGTTGCTGGTGTCTATAAAGTCATACTCTAAGTTAAAGTTTTTAAATACCTTATCAATGACTCTAAAGGTGCCTCCATATACATCGTCGCTGACCAGAATATGATCTCCCGATTTTAAAAGCATTAAGACAGATGAAATGGCAGACATTCCTGAGCTGAAGGCAAATCCTCTATAGCCTTCTTCCAGATCCGCGATCAGCTTTTCTAAAGCTTCCCTTGTGGGATTGCCCGTTCGCGAATACTCAAATCCCCGGTGTTTTCCCACGCTTTCCTGGGCATAAGTAGACGTTTGATAAATGGGAACGGTTACAGCTCCCGTATAAGGATCCCCGGTAATTCCTCCATGTATTGCCAAAGACCGAATATCCATAATATTACCTCCCCTAATTTTTTTGTGCAGTTAGTATCCAAACATAACTATTCATTTTTTCAATCTCATAGGTATATCCTTGAGCCCTAAATATTTGAATCAGATCTTCTATGAGCTCATAGTACTCCGTGTATAAATCTTTCAGGAGATTAAAAGCTCGATCAGCTTTCACTTTTTCAATAAGCTTAAGCTTATATTCCTTCGATTCAAACATGGTGTCTGCAATGACAATTTTCCCATCAGGTTTTAATAATCCGTCCATTAACTTAACAGATTCTATTTTTTCAGCATAGGTTAAATGGTGAAATGCATAGGATGCTACAAATGCATCTACCTTTTGCTTTAAGGGCAGTGATAAAAAGTGACCATCCAATATTTCCAGTGAAGGTATTTTTACTTTTGCTGCTTTTCTCATTTCGCTGGAAGGTTCAATCCCTATGACATGAAAGCCCTTTTTTGTCAGCAGTTCGCTTAAGTTCCCCGTCCCGACGCCTATTTCTATTACTGTTCCTGACTTTTTGTCTTCTACTTGTGTACTGATTTTATCTAGTATCTTCGTGTAATTCTCAAAAACTTCTGCATACTCATGGTTTTTGCCATATACTGTTTCGTCATAAGAACTTGCTCATTGGTCAAATAAAGCATTGAAATCAGGCATATTCATCCTCCTTTAAATATGGCGTGATCGGAAAAGCCAGCAACATGCAGTATGTGCGAAATGCGCATCCTGCCCGGAGGGCTTTATGATATAAAAAATCCTTAAGGATTTCCTATGTAATAAAAAAGACTTCTCCTCCATTACATTTAGAGGCGAAGTCTTCCGCGGTCCCACTCTACTTAGGCATAAGCCTATCTTTAATGCGCTATACAGGGCGCTCCCTGATTGCCTACTACGCTTTCAGCAATCCGCTCCGGAGTGCACTTCAGTCAGAATCTCTGCAAGCTGCTCTCAGCCGGTGACAGCTTTTCTCTGTGACAGGATTTCTAACCTACTCTCTCCTTCATTGCATTATCTTCTCAATTCATAGTATTCCGATAAGATTATATTGTTTTCTTTATGATAAAAAATTTTTTTAGATATGTCAAGTAGTTTTTCTCAATTTTGCCATAACAAAAAAGTGGCTGTTATGCCACTTCCCAGTTTTCCCTGATATATTCCCACTTTTTATCCCGACTTTCTATGATGTATGCAATGTCTTTTTCATCTAGATGCCTGAATCTTCCCTGTTTTCTTAAGAAGTTTTCTACGGATGAAAATTCTTTAGGATTCTTATTCAACTTAAATCTTCCGTACTCATATTCTGCCAGATACCAGAGCCCGGTATCTACAACTTCTTTAGCCAATTCCACTGTTATGTCCTCTGGCGTTCCCCACCCTGTCGGGCATGGAGCATAAACATGGATATAAGAGGTACCTTTCACTTCCTTTGCCTTAGCAAGCTTATTCATGAAATCCTGAACATATCCAATACTTGCAGTGGCTGCATAACTAATGCCGTGAGCCGCTACAATCTCAAACATATTTTTCTTCTGAGTGATACTTCCATGAATATTTTCCCCCGCGGGGGTAGTGGTGGTTCTGGCACCGAAAGGCGTTAAGCCGCTTTTTTGAATACCTGTATTCATATATGCTTCATTGTCATAGCAAATGTAAATGATCTGATCGTTTCTATCAATGGCGCCAGATAATGCCTGAATACCTATATCCGCTGTCCCTCCGTCTCCGGCAATCCCTACAGCATGAAAATCTTTAATCCCCAATGCCTTTGCCCCTGCAGCAATACCAGAAAGCATGGAAGCTGTTCCTGCAAAGGTAGATATCATGGCATTGGTCGAGAAACATAATTGGGGATAGACAAAACCTACAGCAGACATACAGCCTGCCGGAATAACAGTATAGGTTCTTTCTCCCAATACTTTTAAAGCCAGTCTCACTGCTAAACTTCCTCCACAGCCGGCACAACCCTTATGTCCATAGAAAAATTCTTTATCTGTGATATTGTGGGCATTGATTCTTTTAATTTCCTTCTCCATCTGTGTCCACCCCCAAGTTGATCCATTTGATGTACTCTTTTTTTACTCCATTCGCTGCTTCTTCCAAGTATGTATACATAAATTTGATATCATTTTTAGAAATATCCCGTCCACCAAGGCCTGCAATAAAATTATAAGATTGAATGGGTTTGCCTGATTTCAGAAGGGCCGAATTGACATTGGTATAAACGGTTCCCTCGTATCCAAAGGAAATATCTTTCTCCAATACACCTACGACTTTTGCCCCCCGGGTTATATCAATGATTTCTTTTTCGGGGAAAGGACGCATAAATCGAATCTTAAGGACTCCGACTTTCTTCCCTTCCCTTCTTAATTCATCTGCGACCACTCTGCAGGTTCCCGTAATGCTCCCTAAAGTAACCAGTATAATCTCTGCATCTTCACATCTGTATCCGTCCACTAATCCCCCATATCCTCTCCCAAACTTTTTATGATACATCTCGTCTACCTCTTTAATTACTTCCGCTGCTTTTGCGGCCGCTCTGTGCTGCTGATATTTAAATTCCATATTATCTCCCGGAGAAGAACTAAAACACATATTCTTAGGATTCTCAAAGTCCAGCTTATTTTCTGTTTCAAAAGGGGGCAAAAATGCATCCACGGCTTCCTGGCTTGGTACTTCTACCAGTTCATAGGTATGGGTCAGAACAAATCCATCTAAATTGACCATCACAGGGGTTAATACTTCTTTATTTTCAGCGATGGCATAGGCCTGAATCATCATATCAAGGCTCTCCTGAGCATCTTCCACATAAACCTGAAGCCATCCACAATCCAGCAGGGACAATGAATCTCTTTGATCCCCATAAATACTCCAGGGAAGCGCCAATGAACGGTTGGCGTTCATCATCACAATAGGAAATCTCCCTCCACTGGCGTAATGCAAGCACTCCGCCATATACAAAAGCCCCTGAGAAGAGGTGGCTGTAAAAGCCCTTGCGCCCACTGCGCTGGCGCCCATGGCTGCTGAGAGGGCAGAATGTTCGGATTCCACATGAAGGAATTCAGATGTAAGCTCTCCTTTTTCCACCATTTCTGCAAGCCTTTCAACCACTACGGTTTGCGGGGTGATGGGATATGCAGAAATCACATGAGGTCTTGCTAGTTTGACACCTATAGCAGCAGCTTCATTCCCTGATACAAACATTTTAGTATTCCCCATTTTCCCCCTCCTTGATCATTTCTATGGCTTTATGGGTGCAAGCTCTTGCACAGATCCCGCAGCCCTTACAAAAATCATAATCAATGCCTACTTTTTTATTTTCCTTGAAAATGGTCCCTTCCGGGCAATACAAATAGCAAAGACAGCATCCTGTGCATTTTTCTTTATGTACAATAGGCTTTCTGGTTCGCCATCCTGCATTTTTTACAACCAGAGTCCCTGCTGGAGCGGCTGGTCCACAAGGATAATCTTTGATATGCTTTGGTTTTTCATACTGCATTAATTGTGGCTTATTCATAGCCACTCCCCCTTAATCCGTTCATAAGATTGGTTTAAAACCCGGATATTTTTCTCTGCCAGGCTTGATGAAAACTCATTTTTTATACTTTCTGCCACAGCATGGACTGGAATCACTTCTGAAATACCAATAAGCGCCCCAATCATGGCTGTATTGGTTACAGGCCTTCCCAGTATCTCCTGGGCAATGGCCACTGCATCAAAAGTGACAATCCAATCCGGAGAAATTGCTTTATACTTTTCTTCCCGGGCAGTATTGATAAGAATCTTTCCTCCAGGTTTCAGATCCTGAAGCAATGAGGGGGCAAACAGCGTTTCATCCAATACAACAATATAATCACAGTGTATAATTTCACTTCTGTCCCTGATTTTTTGATCATCTATCTTGGTAAAAGCAGTGATGGGTGCACCTCTTCTCTCCGGTCCAAAGGAAGGAAAAGCCAAAGCATATTTATTGCCGTACAAAGAGGCAGCAGCTCCTAGTATTCTGGAGGCTGTGAAACTTCCCTGTCCCCCTCTGCCATGCCATCTGATTTCAATCATGATATCCTCCATTCTGCATTTTTTGCCTTTTCTCTTAATGTCGAAAGTCTTTTTAGGGCTTCTTTAAGAGTATCTGTCTTTTTTGCGAAGTGAAAGCGAATCAGGTGGTTTACATCTTCTTTAAAGAAGCTGGAACCTGGGACAGCGGCTACCCCTACTTCTCTGGCAAGCCATTCACAAAACACCGTATCACTTGGAGCGCCGAATTCTGAAATATCTACCAAAACATAATATGTTCCCTGAGGTTCTGTATATTTAAGTCCCAGCTCATCTAAACCTTTTAAAAATATATTTCTTTTCTCTGTATAAAGTTTTCTTAATTCTTCATAATATGCATCCGAAAACTTTAGGGCTGCTACTGCTGCTTCCTGCAGAGGTGCTGCTGCCCCTACTGTAAGAAAATCATGAACCTTACGGGCATTTTCAATTACTTGGGAAGGCCCTATAATATATCCAAGTCTCCATCCTGTAATTGAGTAAGTTTTTGAAAGAGAGCTGCAGGAAATGGTTCTCTCAAACATTCCAGGCAAAGATGCAAAATAAATATGTTCATTCGGTTCAAACACAATATGTTCATAGACTTCATCAGTAATCACAAAAACATCATACTTTTCTGCCAGGTCTGCAATAAACTCCAGTTCTTCCCGTGTGAATACTTTTCCTGTAGGATTGGAAGGATTACAGAGAATAAGCGCCTTTGGATTTTGCTCAAAGGCTTTTTTAAGCGCTTCCTGATCAAAGTGAAATGTGGGCGGATGCAAAGGGACATATATTGGTTCTGCCCCGGAAAGAATCGTATCCGCCACATAATTTTCATAAAAAGGAGAAAAGACAATCACTTTATCTCCCGGTTTACAGGCTGTCATCATAGCTGCCATCATAGCTTCCGTACTTCCACAGGTCACAACAATTTGAGTATCGGGGTCAATGGGAATATCCATGTATTTTGACTGCTTTTTAGCAAGCGCTTCTCTGAAGTTTTGTGCACCCCAGGTGATGGAATACTGATGAGGGCCTTCTTCTGCTGCCTTTTTTAAGGCTTCCCTCAATTCCTTGGGAGGATCAAAGTCCGGAAAACCCTGGGACAAATTCACTGCCCCATAGCGGTTAGCTATTCGTGTCATTTTTCTAATAACAGATTCTGTAAAAAAGTCCAGACGATTGCTTACTTGCGGCATATTTTTCCTTCTTTCTATTGTTCTCTTAAGTCAATAAATCTTTTAGCCTTGTGGGTAGCTCTTGGAAGAGCCCCTTCTTCCAGGATCACCACTTCTTTAGGTCTAACGCCTAATCTTGCTTTAATATTGTGAGATACCTTTTCCGACAATTCCTCGTTCGTTATGGTGACATCCGCATGTTTTTCCACTTCTACTTTAAATTTGGTGGTAAAGTTTTCGGAAATCGCATACACTCTGTATTCCCCATTGAGTTCCTTAATGTTTCGAACGATAAATTCTATATCGC
>ERZ773359.2607-NODE-2607-length-22495-cov-16.079278_pt1 | contig 22495 bp, 18 predicted proteins | sample MGYA00374955_ERZ773359 | MGnify/ENA primary metagenome ERZ773359 (study PRJEB29098, sample SAMN04486028) | biogas fermenter metagenome | study: EMG produced TPA metagenomics assembly of the Biogas fermentation microbial communities from Germany - Plant 4 DNA1...
TTTTTTCGAGAAGCAGCTACTGGAGCAATACTCATAGCATCAGCTTGTCCTTTAAGACCATTAACGTAATAAAGTTCCTGTACACCCTTTATGTTCTCTATTTCCTTTGCTACAGCAATAGAAGTATCATACCTATTTTCTCCTGCAAGTCTCTTAACTGATTTGCCTGAGTTAATTAACTCTTTTTCTAGATTAGGAGATATTACTGTATTTCCACCAACAATATATATATTAGTAGCTTTATTTAACTTTTCTAATGTACTTTCAGGAATTTTTGTATCTCTTGTTAATAATATTGGAGCATTTAAGACTCCGCTTAATCCACTTGCAGATAAACCATCAGCAATTGAAAGTCCATTAACAAGTATTGCATTATGGTAATCCATTTTATCTGCAATTAAACTAGCGGTTTCATATCTATCCTTGCCTTGTAGATAATCAATTTCTACAGCTTGTACCCTTGAACTAATGAAAGCAAGGACAATAGAAGCTGTAATGATACTTTTGATAAAAAATCTCTTCATTTAAGCACCCCCTATATTAATATAATAGATCATTTAGGAAATAAATCTATAATTTTAGCAAATTTAATAAATAATTCAGTTTTATATTTTTATTATTGTGATACTATAGAAATAGCTATGAATATATTTTACATAATATAGGAGAGAATAATGAACGGATTATTAAAAAAATTTATAGAGTTTTCAATTGGAAACGGTATAGTGCTGCTTTTAGGCTTTATATCTTCGCCGATAATAACTAGAATTATATCGCCGGATCAATATGGAAAAGCATCTATGTTTACTACATTTACTAGCTTAATAGTATTAATAGCAACAATGGGGATGGATCAGGCATATATTAGATATTTTAATGATGAAGAAGATAAAAATAGGGGAGGCCTACTAGGTAAAAGTATTGGAATAACCCTTGTCTTAAATGTAATAATTGGAGTTTTTATATTACTTTTTTATAAGAAAGCTTCCATTTTTATTGTTGATGAGCAATCCTTATTTTTAGTAATTTTGATATTAATACATAATACCTTTGGAATAATTGGGAATTTTTCTTTGATACATGTAAGAATGAAACAAAGAGGGAAGGCCTATTCAGTAATAACTGTTATAAATAAGGTATCCTACCTGATATTTATTGGGATATTTTATTTTCTATTTAAGGATCATTACTTAACTATAGTTATTGCAACTATATTGTCAAACATCGTTAGAATGCTATGGTCCATTTATATAGAAAAGTGTGATTGGAAAAATGTTAAGAGAGTGAATGAAGTAAAAACTACTACAAAAGAGTTGATTTTTTATGGAATGCCATTTATATTTTCAATGGCTATAACCTGGCTTTTTCAATCAATAGATAAAGTGTCTTTAAGAATTTTTAGTACATATGCAGAAATAGGTTTGTATAGCGGTGCAATGACTATTATAGGCTTATTAAATAATTGTCAGGCTGCTTTTACGACTTTTTGGACCCCTGTAGCTTATGAAAAGTATTCTAATAACCCGGAAGACACAAAGTTTTTTACTGATGCAAATCAAATTGTTACAGTAGCAATGATAATTATATCTATATGGATTATAGCAGCCAAGGATATAATTATTAAAATACTAGGAAATGATTATAAAGGGGCGCAATTTATTTTTCCTTTTTTAGTATTAATGCCTATAATGTACACAATTTCAGAGACAACAGTTCTTGGAATAAATTTTATGAAAAAAACAAAATATCACATATATATAGCTACCTTCTCTGCTCTATCTAATATTATTGGGAATTTACTACTAGTACCAAAGTACGGAGCTAGGGGGGCTGCTATTTCAACGGGTCTTGCCTATGTAGTGTTTTTTATAACAAGAACTTATTATTCTAGAAAGTTTTATAATGTAAAATTTTATATGGTTAGATTTTGGATTTCTACAGCACTAGTTTATATATTAGCTTCTTATTCAAGCGTATATAAATTTGATTACATTATATTATTATTAAGTATTTTTAGTACATTATTAGTCTTGTTTTTATATAGAGAAATTATAATTAAATCACTTTCTATGGTAGTAAGAAAGAGAAAGTAGAATTATGGAATCTAGACAATATATATATAATAGTATTATAATTAATAAAGCAATATCATAGTTGTAAAATCAGCTATGAAATGATTAAGGAGTGGAAAATTTGAAAAAAACTGTTTCAGTTATTATTCCATGCAGAAATGAAGAAAATTATATTGAAAAATGTGTTCAGTCTTTCTTGGATCAAAGCTATCCTATGGAACTTTTAACAATAGTAATTGCAGATGGAATGTCAACAGATAACACAAGAAATATTATTGGAAAATTAAAAAGAAAAAATAAAAATATAGTTTTGCTGGATAATGAAGGTTTGTCAGCTCCTAAGGGAATGAATTTAGGAATAAAATATACAAATTCAGATATAGTTATTATTTTTGGAGCCCATGCATATGCAGATAAGGATTTTGTATTAGAAAATGTTTTGGCTCTAGAAAATGAAGAAGTTGGCTGTGCTGGCGGTCTTATAACTACAATAAATGAAAGTACTAAGGGAGCTGCTATAGCAGAGGCTATGAGTTGTCCCTTTGGAGTAGGAAATGCCTTATTTAGATACGCTGAAACTGAAAGTTTTGTAGATACTGTTGGTTTTGGAGCTTATAGAAGAACTTTATTAGATAAAATTGGATTATTTGATGAAGAATTAGTTAGAAATCAAGATGATGAATTAAATTTTAGAGTCCAAAAAAGTGGAGCTAAAATTTTACTTACTCCAAAGATAAAATCTATTTATTTTAGCAGAGGAGATTTTAAAAAATTATGGAGACAATACTATCAATATGGTTTTTGGAAAGTAAGGGTTATTCAAAAGCATAAAAGGCCTGCTTCTGTAAGACATCTAATACCTCTTATGTTTGTATTGTTCTTAACCTTTGGTGGTATTCTAAGTATTTTTTCTAATTTTATTAAAAATATTTATTTTTTAATATTAGGATTATATTTATTATTAGATTTATTATTTAGCAGCAAAATATCAATAAAAAAGAATATGAGATATTTAGGATACTTAATTGTAACTTTTCCTATTCTTCATATATCTTATGGATTAGGATTTATTCTTGGAATTTTCAATTTTTATATATTTAAAAGTTCTAAAATTGAAGAGGCAAACAAGAGAATATCTAGATAGAAGAAGAAAATACCATTATTTGGTTGAAGAGGTGTATTATGAAGATATGTTATTTAAGCGATGCAAATAGTATACATACTAAAAAATTATGTTACTTTTTTAGGGATAAGGGTTATGATGTCAGTGTAATTTCTCTTAATGATGGAGAAATAGAAGGTGTTAAAGTTTACAGTATGTCTTTGAAAATTAAAAATGTAAGTAACACTATTTCTAAGATTAGATATTTAAAAAATGTTGCTAAAATTAAGAGATTAGTTAAAGAAATTAATCCGGACATACTACATGCTCAGTATGCTACTAGTTATGGATTAATTGGATCCCTTGTTAACTATAAGCCCTATATACTTTCTGCTTGGGGAAGCGATGTTTATGACTTTCCAAAGCAATCAGTTATTCATAAAAATATAGTTAAATATAATTTAAAAAAGGCAGATTTACTTTTATCAACTAGTAAGGTAATGGCAGAGGAGACTAAAAAATATACAGATAAAGATATATTAATTACTCCTTTTGGTGTGGACATAAATAAGTTTAAACCTAATAAAAAAGATAAAAAAAGTAATGAAATAGTAATAGGAACAATAAAAACTTTGGAAGAAAAGTATGGTATAGAATACTTAATTAAAGCCTTTCACATATTAACAAATAAACATAAGAATTTAAATTTAAAGCTAAAAATAGCAGGTAAAGGCAGCAAGGAAAATGAACTAAAAGCTTTATGTAAGGACTTAAAAATTAAAGACAAGGTAGAGTTCTTAGGCTTTTTACATCCGGATAAAGTGCCTGATACCCTTAATGATTTTGATATAGCGGTATTTCCTTCTGTATTAGATAGCGAAAGCTTTGGGGTAGCTGCGGTAGAGGCGGAGGCTTGTGGTGTTCCTGTAATAGTTTCTAATGTTGGAGGGCTAATGGAATCAACTAAGCCTGGCTATTCAAGTTTAGTAGCCAAGAGAAAAGATGAAGTAGATTTAGCTGATAAGATAGAAAAATTAGTAACTGATGATAATTTGAGAATATCAATGGGGCAAAATGCAAGAAAGTTTGTGGAAGAGAATTACAATGTTATAGATAACTTCAATTATATAGATGAAATCTATAAAAACATACTTAAGATATAGAATCAAGGAATTCTATATCTTTTTATACATAAATTGTAGAAGAACAGTCTTGATAATTAAAAGTTAGGGGATGAAAAAATGGAACCAGAAATAATTAAATTTGAAGATGTAATAAGAGGATGTATAAAAAGATGGAAGAGCATTCTTATTTTTACAATATGCACAACAATTTTATCTGTATTTGTTGCAAAAGGAATAAAGGATGTTGTTACATACCAAGGTAATTTTAAAGTTCTTGTAAAAAATGAGTATATTTTAGATGATGAAGGTAAAATAATTAAAAAAGATGACAACTTAGTTAAAAATTATATAGAATTAATAAAGACTAGAAATTTTGCTGAAAATTTATTGGAAAGAACTGATTTAAATATAAAGGTTCAGGAGGTATTAACTGGATTAGAACTTGTTAATATTGAGAATTCTGATTTTATTCAAATTAGATACAATAGTGCTAATGAGGAACAAACAGAAAAAGTATTAAAGGCTATGAAGGATGAACTACTTGAAGTAGCTGATAAGGATGAATACGGTAAAGTTACAGTAGAAGAAAATGTAGCTGTATCTAAAAAAAGCAAAATGGGTAATAGCAAATTAATAATTTTAGCTGGATTTGTTGGAGGTCTAGGACTTTCTTTCCTATTATCCTTTATACTTGAATGTATTAATAAAACTTTTAGAACAAAGGGAGAGCTTGAAAGGCAAGTGAAGCGCCCTGTAATTGCAAATATTCCTAAAATAAAAGAAGTAAAATTTAACGGAAGTTTAGAAACCTATAAGACCTTAGCGGCAGATATAAAGTTTGGAAAAATGACTAAGGATATAAAAATTATTTCAGTTACCTCATCCATAAGTGGAGAAGGAACAACAACAACAGCAGTTAATTTAGCATTAGCATTAAGTAATTCCAATAAAACCTTATTAATAGATGGAAACTTTAAGAATCCAGCTATTTCCAAGGTTCTTAATATGACTGAAACTAAGGGATTAACAGATGTAGTTAAGAAAAAACTAACCTTAGATAAGGCTTTAGTTAAATTTAATAATAATATGGATGTATTGCTAGCTGGAGAAGTTGAGGGTAATTCAATTGCCTTACTTGATTCTGTAGAATTTGACAATTTAATAGATGAACTTAATAAAAAATATGACTATATAATTATTGATACAGCCCCACTACAGGTAGCAGCAGATGCTAGGGTTATATCTAATAAAAGCCATGGTACTATTTTAGTAGTTAGGGCAGAGTATGTGAAAAAGGATTTAGTTAAGAATACAATTGAAAATATAGATAATTTAGATGGAAGTTTAATAGGTCTTGTATTTAATTGTGGGGATAGATTTAGAAATAAATATCATAATTATGAAGTTTAGATAGGAGACATTTCTGATGAGAGGTACAACTATTATTTATACTGAAAATAAATACAATAAGAATAGTTTGAAAACCAATGATGTTATAGAAAATGATAAGTTTATTATATATAAAAACTTTAATGGAAAGTTTGAAAAAGAAAAAGTATTTAAGGAATCTAAGGATTTAATTGCAGTTATTGATGGAGTAATATTAAATAATAAGGAATTGCAAAAAAATTATAAGGTAAGGGATAACTTTACTTTAATAGAAGAAATGTACTCTAAAAAAGGAATTGAATTTATAGATGATTTATGCGGTAATTTTTATGGCATGGTTTATGACAAAGTAAAGAATGAGTTATATACATTTACCAACCATCTTGGTAATAAGCCTCTTTACTATTATTTTGATAAGGAAAAAGAAACCTTTATTGCAAGTAGTGATTTATTTGATATAGTAAGGGCTCTTAAGGAATTAGGAGTAATTGCACATTTAGATGAGCTTGGTGCATATTATATGCTTACCTTTGGATATATGATAGAAGAAACAACCTTAATTAAAGAAATAAAAAAATTAGAACCGGGAACAATTTTACACTTAAAAGATAAGCAGATTAATAAAAAACAATATTTCTTTATTGATAACGAAAATTATCTAAAAGATAGTGAAGAAGAAATTATGGATAATATGCATAGGCTTCTTGAGAAATCAGTTGATATGGCTTTTAGAAAAGATATTGAAAATGGCTATAAGCATATTGCTTACTTAAGTGGTGGCCTTGATTCAAGAATGATTTCTATTATTGCTAAAAAATTAGGATATGAAGATATTACTACAATAACTTTTTCAGAAAATTATTCTAGAGATGAAAAGATAGCTAGAAAAATTGCAGACGACTTTAAATTAAATCATATATTTAAGAGTCTAAATAATGGAAACTTTCTCAAGGATATAGATTTAGCAGTGGAAGCAAATTTTGGACAAAATATATATTCTGGAGCAGCCCATTTAGTTACAACAAATGCTATGCTTAAATTTGATGATTTTGGATTTATCCATAATGGTAATTTAGCAGATGTTATGCACGGTGATTATATTGACGCGCCAAGGCATACTGAACCTAGCATAGAAAACTGGATGTATTCAAAGACCTTAAAAAGTAAGGTTGAACATATTGCCCCAAGAATAAAAGAAAAGTATAAAAATGAAGAAAGATTTGCAATTTATAATAGAGGAATAAATGGAATGTATAATGGTTCTATAAGTACTCTACATATTACTGAAACTTGTGAGCCTTTTACAAATAAGGATTTGGTAGCTTATTGTAGTAGAATGAGACCAGAGCATAAGTACAGGGAAGATTTGTTTTTGAAGATGATACAAAAATATTATCCAGAAGCAACTAATTATAAATGGCAAAAGTGGAATGTAAGACCAACAGAGTTTAATACTAAGTTTATGAAAACAATTTTTGGGAAGATATTTAGGGTTGCTGATGGTCAAATTCAAAGGTTTACTACTCAAAGCAATAATATGAATCCTTTTAATAAATGGTATGAGAAAAATGAAAGTTTAAGAAACTTTTTAAATGATTATTTAAAGGAAAATTTCTATTTGTTAGAGGGGTATCCAGAGTTAAATAGAGATTGCAGATTATTAATTGAAAGTAGTAATGTCATTGAAAAAACACAAGTAATGACTTTATTAAATTTTATAAAAAGGATAAAAGATATCTATGAATAAGAAAGAAATAAAAGATATATTAAGTAAGGGCTTAATTCAAATATTTAGTGCAAATTTTGTTAATAAAATAATACAGTTTACAACAGTTTTGTTACTTACACAAATAATTTCTGTTACAGAGTATGGTTCCTTTACTTATGCTCAAAATACCATGAATTTTGCTTTATTACTTGAGGGCTTAGGAGTTACTTCAGGAATATTACAATATTCTAGTATAGCTTCAGAACCTTCAGAAAAATATAAGTTTTTTGGATTTGGAGTAAAGCTGGGTTTCCTATTTAATATGTTAATAAGTGTTTTCCTTATGTTATATTCTTTATGGGGACCGGTGGCTATATCCTCAAGTAGACATTACTTGTTTATAATGTCCTTTATACCTTTATTTAGTATAATGTATAATACTATTCAGTCCTATTTAAGATCTACATTAAGAAATAAGGAATATAGTAGATTAACTGTTTTTAATACTGTTGCATATTTTATTTTTACAGTTTCCCTGTCATATATGATGGGAGCTAATGGTCTAGTTTTAGGAATGTATATTGCATACTTTAGTACTGTAATATTAGGATTTTATATAATTAGAAAAGATATTAAGAAATTTAAATTTATCAATATAAAAGATAAAAGTATAAAATTTCAATTTATTAAATATTCAGTAGTTACAGTATTAAGTAATGCAATGTCACAAATACTTTATTTGCTTGATGCTCAATTAATAGGTATATTTACACAAAGTGAAGAGTTATTAGCAAATTATAAAGTAGCAACAACAATTCCCTTTAATATAAACTTTATACCAATGTCTTTAATGGTTTTTGTTTATCCTTATTTTGCTAATAATAAGGATAATAAGCAATGGGTTAAAGAAAAACTTTCAAAGCTAGTTAAGGCATTAGGGGCATTAAATTTACTAATAAGTTTAGGGGGAATATTATTAGCAAAGCCTATATTTTACATTGTCTTTCCTAAATATAAGGAAGCTATAAATGTTTTTAGAATACTTATGGTTGGATATTTTGTTACGGGAACCTTTAGAATACCTTTTGGAAATATATTGGCGAGTTTAGGTAATGTTAAAGCTAATTTAATAAATGCTATCATTACAGGTTCTTTAAATATAGTTTTAGATGTAGTTCTTATTAGTAAATACGGAAGTATTGGAGCTGCTTTTACATCTTTATCAGTGGCTATTGTATCTTCAATAATTCAAGGTACTTTTTTGATAAGGCATATTAATAGAATTAAAGAAGCTTAGTTTGTTAAGGAGAAAAGGAGAATTATGAAAATATTATTATTACCTTCTTGGTATCCAGATGATGAAAAACAATTAAATGGCATATTTTTTAAGGAGCAGGCAGAGGCTCTTGTTAAGGAAAATATTGAAGTAATTGTATTAAGTATAAATATAAAAGATATAAGGAATATAAATTTTAAAAAGAAGCTAAATAGTCTTAAAATTACTAATGAAAATGGTGTTAAGGTTTATAGATATAATACTTACAATTATTTTCCTAAACTGCAAGAACTTTATTTAAAGTATTATTCTAAGTTGGTTGAAAAGTTTATAAACGAAATAATTATCAATGAAGGTAATATTGATTTAATACACATTCATTCCGCATTAGATATGGGAATTGCTTATGTAAAATCAAAAATAAATTTCCCTTATGTAATAACTGAACATTCTACTAAATATTCAAGAAATATTATTAATAAGACCCAGAAAAAATATTTGCCCCTTGTATTTAATAAAGCAGAAAAAGTAATTTCTGTAGGGAAGGGATTAAAAGAAGAGATAGATAAATATGCAGGAAATAAGAAGGTTGATATAATCCCCAATTTAGTAAATATGCCTAAGAAAAATATAAGTAAAGAGCTAATAAAAAAGGGGAAGTTTAGATTCTTTAGTTTAGGACTATTAACTTATAAAAAGGGAATGGATTTATTGATAGAGGCCTATAACCTAGGTAAAAATGAATTAAAGGATGTAGAGCTGCTTATTGGTGGAGATGGAGAAGAAAGAGATAATATCCAAGCCTTAATTGATAAATATGAATTAAATGATAGGGTTTTTTTACTAGGTCAGTTGAATAGGGAAGAAGTAGCAAAAAATATGATGGAATGTGATAGTTTTATACTAGCAAGTAGGTTTGAAACCTTTGGAATAGTATATATTGAAGCTATGAATTATGGAAAACCTGTAATTGCAACAAAAACTGGTGGACCAGATACTTTCTTAAATGAAAAGTGCGGAATATTAGTAGAAAATGAAAATATTGAAGAAATAAAGAAGGCAATGATAAAAATGAAAGATACTTATGATGAATATGATAAAAAATATATTAGTGAATTCTGTGAAAATAACTTTTCAGAAAAGGTTATAGCGCAAAGATTAATTTCCCTATATGAAGAGGTAATTAATAATGGAAATGCTACTTAGAGTATTATTAAACAATCTGTTTTTTAATATTATTATATTTTTTATTAATTCATCAATAAGTGATTCCTTATTTCAGCAATTTTATATTCATCCTAGTTTAGTAAGTGCTGGAAGATTATTTTTAAACTTAATATTTATTTTTATAATGTTTTTTTACATTTTAACAAAGAGAATTCATTTAAGAACCTATGATAAAATAGTAATATTTATTTTATTAATAGGTAGCAGTATTTTAATTACGCCAGAGAAATTTGAAGCAATTAAGGTTTATATAAATTTTATTGGTATGATTTCTTACTTTATTATTTTGTTCAATGTTATTGAAAAAGATAGAGTAATAGTTTTCTTGAAAAATTATGCTAACTTAATTGTTATTTTAGATTTAATTTCCATATTTATTTTTAAAGATATTGGCCATATGGATAAATCTGATGTTATCAGTGGAATACATTTAAGTAGAAGTACTTTTACAATATATTTATTTCTGTGTGTGTTCATATACATTTATTATTTATATGTTTTTTATAATGTAAACAAAAGAATTAAAAAATCAATTGTTTTAATGATCTTATTAAGTACATTTTTGATTTTTATATCAAAAAGTTCTACAGGAATATTAATTCTATTATTAATATTTCCATTAATGAAATTTATTAAAACTAATAAAAGATTATTATTAACCGCTATTGCATCAATGGGGTTTTCAATTTTACTTCCAATAATGAATTTAAATTCTAGTTTTCTTAATAGGGTTATAAAAAGTGTATTTAGTAAAAATATTACTTTTAGTGGAAGAAAGTATATATGGGACTATGCTTTAAATCATTTTATGGATAATCCTATTATAGGCAATGGTTTTAACAGTATAAATTCCTTATTTAGTAAAAAAGTTATTCCTATATATGAGAGAGTAGCAGCTCATTCTCATAATGGATTTTTAGAAGTATTTTTACAAAATGGTTTATTTGGATTAGTATTGATTATTACAATAATTTTTATATATTTTAGTAATATTAAATATTTTTCTGAATTTGAAAAGAAATTACTTGGTTCATATATGATTTTATTTATAGTCTTTAATTCAATGGAGCCTTACTTACTACAAACAGTTTCTGTTTGTACATTTTGGTTAGTTGGTTTTTTCATTATCATATATAATAAGAAAAGTAAGGAGAAATTAGATGGATAAAAACATTTTATATATAACATTTGTTGACTTTAATGAACAAAAAAGTGGGTCATCTGTTAGACCTAAAAAGATATATGATACCTTCTTAGAAGAGGGATATAAAGTTACCCTTTTAACTGGATTACAAAATAGAATGAAAGAAAGATGGAAAAATGCACTTTCATATTTAAAAAAGATAAGAAAAAATAAATATGATTTTTGTTATGTGGAGCCTCCGGCAGGTCCCATCTTTAATCTTTGTGACCATATATTATTGTTATATATAAGTAAAATAAAAAAAGTGCCTATAGGTTTATTTTATAGAGATGCCTATTGGAAGTTTGCTGATTGGTATGATGCAAAAGGAATAAAAAGAATACTAATTAATACCATGCATAAATTTGATTGGTTTATAATTAAAAATACTTGTAAAAGAATATATTTCCCGACTAATACCATGGCGAACTTATTTGATTTTAAAGATAAGAAGCCTCTTCCACCAGCTTGTGAATTTCTAGATATAGATAAAAAGGAAAGTAAAGATGTCGAGCTTATCTATGTTGGGGGAGTATCGGAGCAATATGGCGGGAAATTATTACTAGAAACCCTAGATAAAATAAATAAAGAAAGAAAAATGAATTTACACTTAGTTTGTAGAAAAGAAGAAGTGAAGGCAATAGAGCAATACACTAATAAACCCTGGTTAAAGCTTTATCATGCTTCAGGGGAAGAACTTAAGGATATATATAATAAGGCTAATTTAGCTATAATACCTAGGAAAATTGATTTTTATATGGATTTTGCTATGCCTGTAAAATTATTTGAATATATAGCTTATGAATTGCCTATTATAGCCACAAATTGTAAGGAAGTAGCCAATTTTATTAACTCAAATAAAATTGGTATAGTATGTGATGATAATGTAGAAAGTTTATATGAAGCATTGATAAATATCGATCTAAAAACTATTTCGGAATATACTAAAAATGTAAAAGTTGCTAAGGAAAATAATACATGGAATAAGAGAGTAGAAGAAATAAGCAAATTAGGGAAAAGATAAACTTTCTATGGAGGTTAGTTAAATATGAAAATTATAACAGTTGTAGGAGCAAGACCACAATTTATAAAGGCAGCTCCAGTTTCTAAAGAATTAAGAAAATACTTTAATGAAATTTTAATACACACAGGTCAGCATTATGATGATAATATGTCTAAGATTTTTTTCGAGGAATTAGGAATTCCTAAGCCTGATTATAACCTTAATATTGGTTCTGGAAATCATGGGAAAATGACTGGTGAAATGCTGGGAAAATTAGAAGAGATATATCTTAAGGAAAAGCCTGATTGTATTTTGGTGTACGGAGATACAAATTCAACTTTAGCAGGGGCTTTGGCTGCAAGCAAGCTATTAATACCTGTTATTCATGTTGAAGCAGGTCTTAGAAGTTTTAATAAGTCAATGCCTGAAGAACAAAACAGAATTCTTACTGACCATATATCAAAACTATTATTAGCTCCAACTAAGGATGCAGAGAAGAACTTAGAAAAGGAAGGCATAAAAAATGGTGTACATAATATCGGAGATGTTATGTATGATGCAGTTTTAATGTTTAAGGAAAAATCTAAGATAAAAGAAAAGTTATTAGAAAAAATTGGTGTTAAGAAGAATGAATATATACTAGCTACTATACATAGAGCAGAAAATACCAATAATATTGAAAGACTTAAAAATATTATAGAGGCCCTAAATGAGTCTAGTACAACTATTGTTTTACCATTACACCCTAGAACAAAGAAATTTATTGAGGAATATGGCCTAAACTTTGCAGAAGATATCAAAGTTATAGAACCTGTTGGATATCTAGAAATGTTAATGCTAGAAGGAAATTCACAAAAAATTGTTACAGATAGTGGTGGAGTTCAAAAAGAAGCATATTTTATGAGTAAACCATGTATTACCATGAGAGATGAAACAGAATGGGTAGAAACAGTAGATGTAGGCTGGAATGTTGTTGTGGGAACAGATAAAGCTAAAATTCTTGAGTCAATAAAAAACTTTAACCCTAAGAATGAACAACCATATATATTTGGTGATGGAAAAGCATCAGAAAAAATCGTAGAGTTAATTAAAAAGTATATAAAATAAATAGACGATTTATTTAAATATCCCAGTAAGGAAAATAAGGGGCTTTACTGGGATTAATTTATGTCAATTATCTATTATATTATATATCAATAAATTACAGATTTATTAATAAAGTATGATTTGTAGACAATTAAATGTTATTAGTAGTATAATTATAATGTCTTTGATAAGAATAAAAAGTTCTATAGATAAATGTTAGGAGACGGAGAGATGAATAAGCTAAAAACATTTTTGTTATTAGTAATAGATGCTTTTTTAGTAAATATGGCATATTTATTGGCTATAAATATTACCTTTTATGAGAAGTTTACAGAAATTGCTACTATATATCAAAAAAATGTGATAGTTGTAACTATAATATATACAATATGCTTTTACTTTTTTAAGCTATATAATTCTTTATGGGACTTAACTGGAACAGATGAATTTTTACTTGGAGCTGGTGGAGGTATTCTGTCAGGTTCTTTAGTTATTTTATATACAAGGCTTTCTCCTAATATTACAGCAGTTGGGGCAACTATTCCTCTAAATGTTTGTGTTATTGGAACTATGATGTCCTGTATTTTTGTGTTAGGATATAGAGTTTTATTTAGAGTATATAGAAGATCTTTATTATATGCACCTTATAAGTATGATAAAGACCAACAAAGAGTTATGATTGTTGGAGCAGGTTCTGCTGGAACTATGATTATTAATGAGATGCTATCTAGAAGAAATCTTAAGCTTAATCCAATAGTTTTAGTAGATGATGATGATTATAAGCAAGGTAAGAGAATAAGTGGAGTTAAGGTAGAAGGCAAAAGAAAAGATATAGTTAGATTAGCTGTTGAAAGGGAAATAGATGTTATTTTAATTGCTATTCCATCTATTGATAGCAAAAATAAAAAAGAAATATTAGAAATATGTAAAAAAACAAATTGTAAGATTAAAATAATACCTGGTATTTATGAAATAATATCAGGAAAAGCTACTGTAAGCAGAATAAAAGATGTGGATCTAGAAGACTTGCTAGGTAGAGATCCTATTGTATTAGATGATGAAGGTATATCAAGTTATTTAAATAATAAAGTAGTTTTAGTTACAGGTGCAGGTGGATCTATTGGTTCAGAATTATGCAGGCAAATTTCAAAATATGGTCCTAAAAAGTTAATACTTTTTGATATATATGAAAATTCAGTTTATGATATACAAAATGAGTTAAAAACTCATTTTACTGAGTTAGATATGGAAGTTCTTATAGGTTCTATAAGAGATAAAGAAAGGTTAGAGGAAATTTTTAATAGCAATAATATAGAAGTAGTCTTTCATGCAGCAGCTCATAAACATGTTCCTTTAATGGAGGATAGTCCAAAGGAAGCTATAAAAAATAATGTTTTTGGTACTTTAAATTTAGTTCAAACTGCTGATGAATTTAAAGTTGAAAGATTTGTGCTTATATCTACAGATAAGGCAGTAAATCCAACTAATATTATGGGAGCTACAAAAAGATTATGTGAAATGATAATTCAAGCTTATAATACTATAAGCAAAACTGATTTTGTAGCAGTTAGATTTGGTAATGTTCTTGGAAGTAATGGTTCTGTAATACCTTTATTTAAGAAGCAAATTCAAGAGGGAGGACCAGTTACTGTAACCCATAAAAATATTATAAGATATTTTATGTTGATTCCTGAAGCAGCACAGCTTGTTTTACAGGCAGGAGCTTATGCAAAAGGTGGAGAAATATTTGTTTTAGATATGGGTAAGCCAGTTAGAATATATGATTTAGCAAGAGATCTTATAAAACTTTCTGGTTTTGAGCCAGGTGAAGACATACAAATTAAAGTAACAGGATTAAGACCTGGAGAAAAGCTTTATGAAGAACTTTTAATGAGCGAAGAGGGCTTAACAGCTACTAAACATAAAAAAATATATATTGGAAGACCTACTTTTGAAAATATAAATAGTTTAAATAAAAAATTAGAAGAATTAAAAGAAGTTTTAAAAGAAGAAAATAATGAAATGGTTAAACTTAAAATGAAACAAATTGTTCCTACTTATAAAGAACCCAGTGAAGTAAATGAAGTAGCATTAACTGAAAGTTAACAATTTTAAAATCAAGAGGTAAAATAAATGAGTAAAGTTAATAGGGCAATAAAAAGAATATTTGATTTTGTAGCATCTTTAATTGGAATAATAATCATATCACCAATACTTACAATTGTTGCAATATGCATAAAACTAGATTCTAAAGGAAAAGTCTTGTTTCTTCAGAAAAGAGTTGGGAAAAAGGGTAAGCCTTTTAATATTTATAAGTTTAGAACTATGGTAAGTGATGCTGAAAAACTTGGAAAGCAGATTACTATAGGAAAAGACAGCAGAATTACAAGGGTTGGAGCTTTTTTAAGAAAATATAAAATAGACGAACTTCCTCAACTTTTTAATGTTTTAAAAGGTGATATGAGTTTAGTTGGTCCAAGGCCAGAAGTTCCAAAGTATGTTGATCTTTATACAGAAGAAGAAAGAAAAGTTTTAGAGGTTAGACCTGGTATAACAGATTTAGCCTCTCTAAGATATAGTGATGAAAATGAGATTCTAGGAAAAGTTGAAAATCCAGAAGAATACTATATAAATGTTATTATGAAGGATAAACTTAAATTAAATTTAGAGTATATTGAGAAAAGCAATATTATTTTCGATATTTATTTAATTATTAAAACAATAATAAAATGTATATAAGGTGGTAATTCATATGAAAAAACTTAAGTTTGCTATAGTAGGATGCGGAAGAATATCTTATAAGCATGTGGAAGCTCTTGTTGAAAATAGAGATATAGCCGAGCTTGTTGCTACTTGTGATATAAAGTTAGAGTTGGCAGAGGCTAAAAAAGAAGAATATTTAACAAAGATGAAGGATAGTAACTTAGAAGTTGCTACTTATGTTGATTACAAAGAAATGCTTGAAAAAGAGGATATTGATGTTGTAACTATTGCAACAGAAAGTGGATATCATGCAGATATTGCAATTTATTGTATGAATAAAGGAAAGCACGTAGTAGTAGAAAAGCCAATGGCTTTATCTATTGATGATGCAAATAAGATGATAGAAGTTGCTAAAGAAAATAATGTAAAATTATCTGTAGCACATCAAAATAGATTTAACAAACCAATACAAAAGTTAAGATCTGCTGTTGAAGAAAATAAGTTTGGAAGAATAATGAATGGAACTGCAAGAATTCTTTGGAGAAGAGATGAAAACTATTATAAACAAGCACCATGGAGAGGAACCTGGGATTTAGATGGTGGTACTTTAATGAATCAATGTATTCACAATATTGACTTATTACAATGGATGATTGGTTCAGAAGTTGAAAGAGTTTATGCTGAATGTGATACTTTCAGAAATAATATTGAAGGTGAAGACTTTGGTGCTATATTAGTTAGATTTAAAAATGGATCTATTGGAATTATTGAAGGAAGTGCCGTTGTTTATCCAAAAAATTTAGAAGAAACTTTAAGTATATTTGGTACAGATGGAACTGTTGTTGTTGGTGGACTTGCAGTTAATGAACTTAAAACTTGGAGATTTGAAGGTGAAGATGAGGAAGCAGTAAAGAGAGGCCTTCAAGTTGAAATAGACAGCGTTTATGGTACAGGACATACACCTTTATTTAAAGATGTAGTAGATGCTATTAATAATGACAGAAAACCATATATAAGTGGTGAAGACGCTATAGTTCCATTGGCAATAATATTGGCAGCATATAAATCAAGAAAGACTGGCATGCCAGTAACTTTTCCGCTAAATAATTTTTCAAGTTCTGATATGAAGTAAAATTCAATTTAGTATATTTATCAGCTAGTACACAAGGAATAATGGTAAGGTGGTTGGATGAAGAAAAAAATATGTCATATTTCAACTGTGCATAGTGAAAATGATAATAGAATATTTTATAAACAATGTAGAAGTATTAGCAAGGCGGGATATGATGTATCATTAATAATTTCTTCAGATAGAAGGAAAACAGTTGACGGTGTAAATATTGTGCCTCTAGCTAAAGGAAATGGAAGAATAGATAGACTGTTGCACAATCGTAATGAAGCATATAAAAAAGCTCTAGAAGTAGATGCAGATTTATATCATTTTCATGACCCAGAATTAATACCCATAGGAAGTAAGTTAGTTAAAAGGGGTAAAAAGGTTATTTATGATGTGCATGAAGATGTTCCCAAGCAAATTTTATCTAAGAGCTATTTGGGTCCAAATTGGTTTAGAAGTTTAATTTCTATTATCTTTAATAAATACGAGAAATCTAGATGTAAGAATTTTAGTGCAGTTGTAACAATATTAGATGAATTAAAAGATGAATTTGAAAAATGTAATAAGAACGTAATTAGTGTTAAAAATTATGCTATTAAGGATATGATAGATAAAAGTTCTCCAATAGAGGAAAAGTCAAATAGAGATGAATTTATAATAATTTATATAGGAGCTATTACAAAAATCAGAGGAATTAAAGAAATGATTAGGTCAACAGAAGTTTTTAATGGCAAGGTTAAACTTTGGTTGATTGGTAGCTGGGAATCTGAAGAATTAAGAAAAGAATGTGAAATTCTTGATGGATATAAGAATACAAAATATTTTGGCCAAATGGAAGCAAGGGATTTATATAAGTACGTAAAGGCTGCAGATGTAGGAATGAGTGTATTACATCCTACTCCTAATTACAAGCAGTCTATACCAACTAAAGTAATAGAATATATGGCTTGTGAAATACCTATAATACTTTCAGATTTTCAATATTGGACCGAGCTATTTGGCGATGTGGGAACCTATGTTAATCCCCTAGATATTAATCGTATATCAAGGGCAATAGAGGACTTTATTAATAATAGAGATGAAGCTAAGCATATAGGTCATAAAAATAGAGAAAGATTTATGAAACATTTCTGCTGGGATACAGAAGAAGAAAAACTTCTTGAGCTATATGAAAAAATATTATCTAATGAATAATATTATCCATATTAAAGTAATAGTGGAATAATTAAGAAAGTCTTAGTTGTTTTATTATTCCCAATTATTTATAATACTAAGTGTATAATTTTTTGTGCACTTAGTTTTTTTATTTGTAGGAGGACTTATGAAAAAATCTACTTTATATTCTATAATAAGCCTTATAATAGTTTTTTTAGTAATAAATACTCTTTCTAGAAAAACTAAAATATATGAAAAAGAAATAAATTTTACTACTCCAGAAGAGGCAATATCTAATTTTATTGGTTATGCCAATGCTTATGAAAAACTGGGAAGCAAAGATACCTATATTAATATTGCTCCTGCTGAATTTTTAGAAAGCTTATCAAGAAGATATAGATTATATATCAACAATAGAAATGATTTTAGATTTATAAATGGTTATATACCAACTTTTTATAGCTATGAATTAGCTGAAGTAAATTCTGATATAATAAAACAGTATTACGAAGAAAGCTTTAAAAGAATACCTAATTATAAAAGAGGAGAAAATATTAAGTTTTATAGATTAGATGGAATTGCAAATAGTAATAATAAGGAAATTGTAGATAAGACTTTAGTTAAGGATAATGGAACAGTTTCAAGTTCTGAAAGATCTAATGTTGAAGAAGACCTAATAAAGACTTCACTGCATATAGTTGTGGTAGATGAAGGCGAAGGCTTTGTGGTTGACTATTATACAGAAATTTTACCAGATGAAATATAAGTTAAAAGGGGGGAGTTAATGCTAAAGGTTGAAAGTTATTCTTTAGAATATGGAAGTAATTTAATTTTAGATAATATAAGTTTTTCACTAGAAAAGGGAAAGGTCCTTGGAATAATTGGGCCCAGCGGATGCGGTAAAACTTCCTTAGTTAAGGCTATTGTGGGAATATATAAATCTACAGCAAGCAGTATAAGATTGTATGATAAGCAGGTTTATGATAATCCTGAAGTGAAAAAGAATATAGCTTATGTTCCAGATGAACAGCCCAGTTTTTACTTAGTAACTATTAGCGAAATTATTAATTTTTATAAAAGCATATATTCTTCTTTTAGTGAGGAAAGATTTTATAAAATAAATAAGATATTTAAAATACCATTAAATAAAAGATTTATGCAGCTTTCAAAGGGGATGAAAATGAGGGTAAGCATAATGATAGCCTTTGCACTAGATGCTAATTTACTAGTTTTGGACGAGCCTACCTCTGGCCTTGATCCAATTTTGAAGAAAAGCGTTTTAAATTTAGTTAAAGAAGAGGTAAAAAGTAGGGAAAAATCAGTAATAATAACTTCACATAATTTAATTGAACTAGAAAAAGTCTGTGATGAAATATTGATACTTAATGAAGGTAAGGTGGATTATTACAATTCCCTAGATAATATGAAGGATAATATTAAGAAGATTCAAGTTGCCTTTGATAGGCCCATTTATGAAGAAGATTTAGCTTGTAAGGGAATAATAACTATGAGTAATGTTGGAAGGGTATTTACTATTATTACAGAAGAATATGATGAGAAATTTATTGAAAGGCTACAGGAATGTAATCCTTTGTTTATTGAGGAAATCAATTTAAGCTTAGAGGAAATTTTTATACATAAGCTTGGAAAGGAAAAGGACTATGAGAAAATATTTAAATAAAAGCTTATTATATCAAGGAGATTCGAAAATAACATTATTTCTATCTATAGTTTATCTTGTATCCTTTTCTTTAAATAAAGGAATGGTAGATACCTATTTTAACTATTATATAAGAAGTTATTTATATAATCAAAATTACCATATAAATGATATACAATTGATGTTTACAAGTTTAGGAATGTTTTATCTTTGGATTTACTTAATTATTTGTTATTTAATTATAGTAGGAGTTCATAAGAGAAAAAATGGTCATTATTATTAAGTGGACCTTTTTCAAAACTTGATATAAGAAAAAGAGAGCTTGTATTGATAATAATCTCCCTTTTAGTATTTTTATTATCTTTTATTATTACAGTTGTGCAAAATATTTATTTAAATTATGAAATAGTTTCTTACATTGCAGAGATTAAAAGAATGTTTTTATTAGATTTAATTAGAGTTATTAGTATCGCTATAATAATTATAGGAGGCTTAGCTTTACTTGATTCTTTTTTTTCTAATATATATTACGTAATCGGATCTATAGTATTTATATTTTTATATCTTTTAGCAATACTTGCAAATTTAGAAAGTTTAATTTATAGATATGCTACTAGCAACAGGGTTTTTAATTTAATTTTAGATAATATTCAGTCCTACCTGGGAGGTTACTCTTATTATGGAAATTATGTAAAAAGGGTGCTTATAATATCTGCTGCTTTAACTATTGCTGGAATAATATTGGTTTTAATTAGTAAAGCGCTAACTAAGCATATCTATGTAGAAAATATGAATGAAGGAATCCTACTGAAATTTCCTAAAAAGGCATTTAAATTTATGAGTATAACCTTCCCAGGAATGGCCTTAGCACCTCTACTAAGCAATTTAATCAATGAATTTTATTTTTCATACAGATTAAGTTTTAATATATTGTTCATTATTAAGTTGCTAATAATAACAGGTCTCTCTTTTATTTCTTGCTATTTGTTGAAAATGTGGGATAATAATAAAAAAGACATCTATTACTAGTGTGGAGTTTTTGTTAGTGTGGAGTTTTTGTTAGTGTGGAGTTTGGAGTGTGGAGGACTGAGTTGAGTTTTTTGGTTTCAGTTTAGTGCAGGGCACAACTCACAGGTCACAGGTATCTATGTGGAGAAGAAGGAACGAGTAATAGGTAATAGTTAATAATTTTGCTTTGCAAAATATGGTGTGGAGGAATTTATATGCTACTAAGTGAAGTCTCAAAATTTATTGATAATGTTGAAGTTTTAAGGGAAGGAAGTTTTACATCTTTAGGTCTTGCTGTATCTAAATGTGATGAAGACCTTCTTTCTTTTATTGAAAGTGAAAAGTATATAAGTGGATTAGGTAAAAATATTAAATGTTTAATTACTACTAGAGAGTTGGGAGAAAAGCTTAAGGATAGGTATGGGATAGTAGTTTCTCAAAATCCTAGAATGGATTATTTTAAGCTACATAATAAGCTTTCTACTATGGAAGAATATAAAAGAAAAGATTTTGATACAGAAATAGGAGAAAACTGTGAAATAAGTAAATTAGCTTCTATAAGCAAGAAAAATGTTAAAATAGGTAATAATGTTAAAATAGAAGAATTTGCTGTTATAAGAGAAAATACTGTTATTGGAGATAATTCTATAATAAGAGCAGGTGTAGTTATTGGTGGAGAAGGTTATGAATATAAAAGAGTTGATGGAATAATAATGAATGTAAAGCATTGTGGTGGTGTTATAATTGGAAACAATGTAGAAATTCAATATAATGCTTGCATTGATAAGGCTCTCTATCCTTGGGATAATACTATTATAGGAGATTACTCAAAATTAGATAATTTAGTTCATATTGAACATGGAGTAAAAGTAGGGGAAAGATGTTTAATAGCCTCAAGAACAACCTTTGGAGGTAGAACGGTAATTGGGGATGATTCTTGGGTAGGTCTTGGCGCTGTTATATCAAATGGATTAAATCTTGGAAATAAAGTAAGTATAAGTTTAGGGTCAGTTGTTACAAAGAATTTAGAGGATGGAAGCAAGGTTTCAGGTAATTTTGCAGTAAATCATGATAAATTTATAGACTTTATTAAGAAAATTAGATAATTTTCATAAAAAATTTGTATAAAATTTGTAAAAGTATATAAATTGGTGCTATAATGTACTTGTTATGATTATGTAAATTAATTTGATTGAGAGGGATATTTATGAAAGTAAGAAAAGCTATTATACCAGCAGCTGGGCTAGGAACTAGATTTTTACCAGCAACTAAAGCACAGCCAAAGGAAATGCTTCCAATAGTTGATAAGCCAACTATTCAATATATTATAGAAGAAGCTGTAGCATCTGGAATAGAGGAAATCCTTATAGTAACTGGTAGAAATAAAAAATGTATAGAAGATCATTTTGATAGATCTGTTGAACTAGAATTAGAACTAGAAAAAAGCAACAAAGATGAAATGCTAGAAATGGTAAAAGAAATATCAGATATAGCAGATATACATTATATTAGACAAAAGGAACCAAAAGGTTTAGGCCATGCAATTTTATGTGCAAGAGCCTTTGTAGGAGATGAGCCTTTTGCAGTTTTATTAGGAGACGATGTGGTAGACTCAGAAGTTCCTTGCTTAAAGCAATTAATGGATTGCTATGATGAATATAAAACTTCAATATTAGGAGTTC
>ERZ773359.2611-NODE-2611-length-22479-cov-5.435293_pt1 | contig 22479 bp, 27 predicted proteins | sample MGYA00374955_ERZ773359 | MGnify/ENA primary metagenome ERZ773359 (study PRJEB29098, sample SAMN04486028) | biogas fermenter metagenome | study: EMG produced TPA metagenomics assembly of the Biogas fermentation microbial communities from Germany - Plant 4 DNA1...
ATGCCTGGAGACATGTTAAATTATTCACGTACTTAAGCTGGCAGCCGGAGGGAGAATAAAAATGAGTGAAGTTACACAAAAGCAAATACAAGAAAAATCATCGGAACAAATAAACTTAAGAGCATCTCTGCTTTTAATACTTGTTTTGCTGGGTGCCGGTTTGTTGTTTATATATCGCCGTGGCGCTTTTTATCCTTATGTGTTCGGTTTATTCTTTGGCTACATTATGCAACGATCAAGATTTTGTTTTGCCGCCGCTTTTCGTGATATTTTCCTTATTCGCAACACGATGCTTACACGGGCACTGCTTGTGGCTTTATTCCTCACCACTCTTGGATTTTCTGCTTTACATTTTTCCTCGCATCTTGATTTGGCGGTGGCGGGGCGAATATATCCGGTGGGGTTGCACACCGTACTAGGGGGGGTGCTTTTCGGTTTTGGTATGACCGTGGCCGGAGCATGTGTTTCCGGTTCCCTGGTGCGGATGGGGGAAGGTAATGTGATGCAATATGTAACTTTTCTGGGATTGCTGTGCGGATCACTACTGGGAGCATGGCACTTAAATTGGATTGTGCCTCTAACTGTTGCTAAAGCTCCCACAGTTTTTTTACCGGAGCAACTGGGTTGGATGCCGGCTTTAGCCATCCAGTTAGGCATTTTAGTACTGCTTTATCTGTGGGCAGTAAGGGCAGAAGGAACAAAACAGATTTTTTTCATCTTTCAAAAAAACTCAGCAGTGATGCCATATGGTCGTGCTGCCGTTTATTTAGCCCTGGGCAATACTTTGTTTTTGTTGTTTTACGGCAGACCTTGGGGTATCACCACCGGTATTACCAATATAGCCGGCTGGGCGGCAAATAAATTTGGAGTTTCTGTGCACAAGTGGCTTTATTTTCAGGAGAACTACCGACTGGCTGATACCGGCGGAGCTTTTCTCTCACAGCCTTTAATCTTTTTGGTTTTAGCAATGCTTTTGGGGTCAATGTTTGCCGGTTTGTACCATCATGAATTTCGCTGGCGTTTTCCCCGTACAAGACGTTATTATTGGGCAGCTTTGGTGGGGGGAATCTGTATGGGATATGGCTCAAGATTGGCCATGGGATGTAATATTGGTGCTTTGCTGTCGGGAATTTCCTCATTATCACTACACGGTTGGGTTTTTGCCATTGCCTTGTTTCCAGGTGCATATTTGGGTGGAAAAGTTTTAATCCGCTATCTTTTAACGGCAAATTGACTTATGTTTTGACCTGCTAAAGATTAATTAGAGCTTTAGTGGTTTTAATAACTTTCCTGTGGTATATTGAGAACAAAAACACGCGCAAATAAAAATGGCTCTTATAGGTTAAGAGCCGATTATATGCACTGGAGGTGGAAAAGGGGAAAATGGACTATAAAATTGATGCCATCGGGGAAATGTGCCCCTTGCCGATAATGCGTGCAGAAATTAAGTTATTGGAGTTAAAGCCATATGATCGCGTAATTTTAAAAACTGATCATAGCTGTTCCTCTGCCAGTGTGATCAATCATTTCCAGACTAAATATGATTATCCTTGCCAGGTGCAGCAAATTGATGAGGGAATCTGGGAAATTATTATTGAAAAAAGATAGTTTTCTAGCAAAAACCACGGTCAGGAGAATGTAAAAGTTCCAAAAAGTTTCGGTGAAGCGGTTTAGCCAGGTCATCCGGATAATATAGAGTAGTAATTTCATGTTGGAAAGTTACTTCTTTAACTTGTATTTGCTTTAAAATTTTATAATGTAGTTCTTTACGCACTGCCATTTTAGGTAGCAGAGTAACACCTTTATCGGAAGTGACGGCGGAGATGATACCGTTGGTGGACTCTAATTCCAGTACAATATTCAAATCATCCAGGGCCATACCTAAATCAGACAGGACCATTTCCATGGTTGTGCGAATACCTGAACCTTTTTCCCTGATGATCAGCGGTAATTCCTTAAAGGCATCAAGTGAAATTTCATCTTGCGGCCATTTTTCACTGTTATGGGCCACTAAAATCAGTTCACTTGTGGTAACGCTTTTAGTTTCAATACCTTCCTGATTCAAAATCCGGTGGTTTTTTTCTGTCAGCGGTCCTTCCACCAGGCCTATATCAATTTCATGATTGATGATTTTTTCAATTACAGTTTCCGTGTTAAAGGTTTTAAGGTTAATATGGTATTCCGGGTATTTTTCCTTGAAATTAAAAATGGTGCAAGGGAGTGCATAATTACCTACGGTACTGGAAGCTCCGAGCTGGAGTATAACCACCTGATTACGGGAACGATCCAGTTCCTTGGTGATTTTTTCACCTAAAAACAGTATTTTTTGGGCATGCTGGTAAACAACTTGCCCGGCATCTGTCAATGTAACTCCCCGATTTGTCCGTTCTAAGAGTTTAGACTGACAAAGGTTTTCAAGATCTTGAATTTTTACGCTTAAAGAGGGTTGTGAAACATAGAGCTTTTTGGCAGCCTTGGAAATACTGCCTGCTTCAACAACTGTGCAAAAGGCTTTCAAACTGTCAAGATCCATATCTCTACCCTCCTTTATATATCTGTCTACTGTTATTTTAATTCATTTAATCTGAACGTTCAAGCAGTCACAAGGTGTGTTGCCGGCAAAAATCATTAACTGGGGACAAAATATTTTAAATTTTTATATCCGGCTGTAGTGATAGGAAACTTGTATAGCTATTGAAGTTGACTATAGCCGGATATATTTATGCCCAAAATAGCGAGTATCAGCGAGGTTAAGCGAGAATAATGCACAAAATTAGCATTTTGACGAGAGAATAAAATTAAGAGTATGATACTGGTAAAAGAAAAAAATCACAAAGTTTTCCGGAGGTGATTATATGTTTTCAAGACTTGGCCTTGGTGAGCTGATCTTAATTTTAATTGCAGCTTTGCTGATCTTTGGCCCCAAAAAACTGCCCGAAATAGGAAAAGCACTGGGTCATGGAATCAGAGAATTTAAAGCTGCTACGAAGGAACTTCAAAATAATCTTGCCGATGCGGTAACCGAGACAGAAGAGAATAAAGCTTAAGCGGAATCTGATGCCGGCTGGCTTTAATGCGTTTCTATCCAAGCCCATCTGGATACTTGAGGGGGTAAGTTGTGATGGGGCGAGAGACCAGGCGCCTGACAATAGTGGGGCATCTTGAAGAACTGCGAAAACGCTTAATAATTTGTCTAATTACTTTTGCTATAACTACTGCCGGCAGTTTTATTTTTGTCGATAAGTTACGCGAAATTATCATACGGCCTGCCGGTGAGATTCAGCTTATTTTTATCACACCCCCTGAAGCTTTAATGGCAGATTTGCGTTTAGCAGTTATGTTTGGGCTTGCTTTGGCTTTGCCTGTACTGGTTTGCCAGTTGCTTGCCTTTGTACTACCGGGCTTTGAGACCGGGGAAAAAAAGCTCATTGTACCCGCAGTAATTGCTGTCGTTTTTTTCTTTAGTCTAGGGGTACTTTTTGCGTACTTTATAATTTTTCCTTTTTCAGTTCGTTTTTTTCTCACTTTTGCTTCAGACGCCCTGCTGCCTATGTTTACCATTTCCAACTATTTGTCTTTTGCCGTTAATTTTATTTTTGCTTTCGGAATTGTTTTTCAAATGCCTCTACTATTTTATCTTCTGGGGCACCTAAATATTATTAATGCAAAAATACTTCGTCGCTACCGCAAATATGCACTGCTTATAATATTAATCCTGGCAACTTTTCTCACCCCCCCGGATGTTTTTTCTCAATTAATGATGGGCATTCCTCTCTACGGTCTTTATGAATTAGGGATATTACTGGTGGCGGCAAGCCAAAGAAAAAAGAAAGTGTAAAGGAGGTCAATTAAAATGTCCGATGCAAAAATCACAAAAGAAAAAGAAATTTCAAGAAGGAAGTTTTTACTAGGCGCCGGGGCAGCTATTGCCGGTGTGGCACTGGCAGGGGGAGTTCACAATTTCCTGCGGGGCGATGGTTCCCGGTCAGAGGCTGCAGAAAATGCAGAGGCGGCAAAATGGCCGGTGGAATACAAAACACTTGATCCTGACATTGCGGCGGAAAGAGCCTATCAGGGATATAAAGAAGCCGGGTGAGGATATGGTGCTGCCCAAGGTCTTTTGGGCTATATGGCGGAAGAAGTTGGTTATCCCTTTAACCAGCTTCCTTTAGAAGCCTTTACTTCTTTCCAAGGCGGTGTTGAAGGTTGGGGTTCCATTTGTGGCGCATTAATTGCTCCTATACAGCTCATTGGTATGGTGGCTGAAGGGGAAGATAAGTCTGCCATGGTTAATGAATTGCTCTCTTTCTATACACAGCATCCTTTCCCGGAATATCAGACCGGGGAATTTGATTTGCCCAGAGTGGCGGTCGGTTCAACCCTTTGTCATGTTTCCGTGACCAGGTGGATGAATGAGACGGGCATGGGCCCGCGCAGCAGACCGGAACGTAAAGAAAGATGCGCCGGTTTAACGGCGGATGTCTGTAAGTTTACTGTGCAGATGCTGAATAAATATCTTGAAGGCACCTTTAAACCGGGAGAATATACTTCACCGGCAGTAGCCGGAGAATGTATGGTCTGCCATGGTGAGATGGAACCTTTCGCACACGGTAAAGAAAACTGTCTGGATTGTCACGATGATCACCGGTAAAGATATTAAATCAAAAACACCCAAGCCAAAACGGCTTGGGTGTTTTAATTTAACCTCCGCCTATAGGCGGGAAAAGCGCAAGGGTATCACCATCCTTAAGCATATGCACTTTGTTGACCAGGATGCCGTTTACCATGATGAGAGAAATTTCTTCCTCTGGAATAGCCAGAAACTTAATCGCTTGGTCAACTGTTATTTCTGTGTCAAATTCTATTACTTGCTCTTTAAAACGGCCATGGCGCAGAGTGGCAAATAGTTTTACTGTAAGCTCCATAGCTTTCACTCCGTTTGTGTGTGGATCAGGTAGGATATTACAACTCTAGTTCATTTAATCTTTCATGCGAGGGAACACCGTTATTTTCCCACCCCCGCACCTCATAATACTGAGGTAAAAGTTTATCAAGCGGGTGAACATGTCCTTTAGTGGGACCCTCAGGCATAGGCTTCTAGCTTTGCACCAAAACCTTGATTGTCTCCCATACGTTTAACCCATGCAACAATAGCTTCAGCATTGCCCCAAGTCAAAGCCGGGCCTCCAGCCAAGTCAGCGTCTGTAATCAAGCCGTGTTGGTATAATTCCATGGCAGCAGCAATGGTAGAGCCGGCAGAAATGGTATCGACACCAACTTCGTTGCAGGCAGTGTTTGCATAGATTAGAGCTTTAAGATCGGCGATGCCGCAGTCACTGCCAAAGGCCCAAATAGTTTCATATTCCGGGCCGGCACCTTCCACGCCGTCTATTTCACAATGGCGACCGCAAGCAAATTTTTGCCATGGCAACCTATTGCTGCCTCTGCCTAACTTCCCAGAACTAAATACTTTTTTACAACTAAATTTATAAAAATTCTTTCAAACACAAAAAAGCAGCACCCCATTGGCACCGCTTATGCGAACTACTTCTTTGCTACATCAGCCTTTTACCCGTAACATGCATTTACCTCCAAGGTAATTTAAAGCGCACGGCAAATCTTTTTAAGGAAATCTGGTTAAGCCGGTGTATAATAAGATTAACCGGGGGATACCGGCGGAAGGAGAAAAGCAGCATGATAATATCCGGAAGAAAATTTGGCTTTCTTGTTTTCACATTACTAGTGGTTTTATTTGTTTTTGTCACCAATTTTTATTATCCGCTGCGCAGCTATCTTATTATGTTTCCAGTGAGCAAATATTATCAATTTACGGGTCTTTTTCGGGAAATACCTTTACATATCCCTTCCGGGAGTTTGGCGGGCCGGGGCAGTTTTTTCCCCTATGTTTTATACTTTAACGCAGGTGAAGGCTTTGCCAGATATCTTAATCTAAAAGAAGACATTCAGCTAAGTATTATCTATAATTTCGGCAATTTTTCTTTCGGTAAAAAATATGCTGCTTATTTTGACCCTCAAAGTGATCTCTATTCGGCCTTTTACGGCGCTTATGCCGTTAATAATAAAGAATTGTTTTTTACTGCCGATGGTAAAATTAAAATTGAAAAGCTTACTGCCGTTCCTGCCTATGACCAGAAATACTTAGTGATGCCTGCTATCGGTTTAGCAGCTAATGATGTCACTTTTGAAGCAGATTCTATAACAATAGAAGAAGATGTCCACTATATAGAGCTGCCAGGCTGGGGTAGAATTGATGCCATGCTTAAAACCAATACGCCTGCTCACCGTTATCGGACACGGCAGATAGGCTATCTCCAGTATGGGGTTCCCAAAGGCCTGAAAGTTAAAAGTGACTATCAGGTGGAATTGCTGGCGGCAAGAGTCTACTGCAGGTATTTTGCAGAGTACAATGCCACCATTGTTTTTTATATCATGGCTAAAGACAGGGAGCTGGTGGAAGAAATAGATACCGTTATTCTTTCCCGCTCTCTCTTAAAAAAGAAAAAAGAGTATTAATCCCCGGCCTTTTTAATGACCACAATCAGTTCCTGTTGACCGAATTCAATAGCTTCTGCCCGGGAGGAACAGGCTAAATCTATATTATTGGGGCCGATACCGCTACCGCGGTCTTGTACAATGTACCAGCCCTGACCCTCCACGTATATTTCCGTCCCAAAAGGAATATTGGGGCCGGCGGCTGCCGTTTTGCCGGGTATGACTTTTTCGCCGCTGGCGGTAATTCTGGGATCACCGGTAAAATCATGCCCCGGGACGGCGTCAGCGGAGGTGGGAGCATATTTGGTTACTTTCATAACTTGAGTGACATACTGTTCTGACTCCAGGGAAAGTCTTCTGGCTTCCTGCATTTCTTTTTCAGCATTTTGCGCTGCCTGCCGGTATTGGTGCACTTGGGCGGACAAACTAGTTGCCGAACGGAGCACTAAAAGCAGTACCAATGAAGTTATGAGTAAAAGCTGTTTTACTGTCAACATGAACTTTCTTCCTTTCTGTAAATATAATAAATAATAATAAGACATTATTGCCGAAAGAGGGCGATTTTATGGGTTGTTTATTATGGCTGCTTTTATTTGTTTTATGTTGGCCTTTGGCATTATTGTTTTTAGTTTTATACCCTATTGTCTGGGTTATACTGCTTCCTTTTAAATTATTTGGTTATTCTGTTATGTTTGTGCTTGATTTTATTTGGCACATTGCCACTTTGCCTTTCCGGCTTTTACGTCGCCGGTGATAAGGCGGTGATAAAAATAAACAGGCTTATCTGAACCTGCTAAAATTATGAACTTATTTTAAAGATTTTCTGCTTGACAAAAACTTCACAAGCATTTAAACTATAGATAGAAGTACATAACTGTATATACAAGTTAAAAACTTTTCTTAGATTGTGCTATGAAGGCACTGAATTAGAGACAAAGATACTTTTTACTACTTTAACCATGAAGGTTAATGGCTGGGTTACCCGGCCTGCTTCATGGTTTTCTTTTTTGAAAAACAGATTTGAAAGAGAGAGAAGAGGGAGATTAATGCAAAGCCGTATTGAAAATTATTGGCAAGGCGAAGCAAATCGTTACAATGAAAATATTTGGGGAGAAATGAACAGCTTTAAAAAACAAGCCTGGCAACATTTAATTGCAGAATATTTGCCCTGTATAGAAAGTTTGCAAGTCCTTGATATTGGGACAGGCCCTGGCTTTTTTGCCATGATTTTAGCGGAAATGGGGCACCGGGTTACTGCCATAGATTGTGCGGATAACATGCTGGCACAGGCAAAAAATAATACGCAGGAAGCCGGTTTTCAGGTGGATTTTTTCAAAATGGATTCCCATGACCTGGCTTTTCCTGATGCTACTTTTGCTGTTTTAGTTAACCGCAATCTGACTTGGATTTTACATGATCCTAAGCAAGCTTACAGAGAATGGTACCGGGTTTTGAAACCTGGTGGACGGTTACTTATTTTTGATGCTAATTGGAACTTGCGCCTGCATGATGCCAAAATGCAGGAAAGCTACGAGGAAGATCTCAGGCGAGCCCAAAAACTGGGCATTGCAATTAATGATCATGAAGACCCGGAAGAATGCGATCGCATTGCCAAAGATTTATTTTTTAGTAAGCAGCTTCGCCCGCAATGGGACAGTAAAGAGCTGCTTGATATCGGCTTCAGACGTCTCTGGATCGATACAGATATTTCCGAACGTGTGTGGGACTTGGGTGAAAGGATTCTCAACCGCTCCACACCCATGTTTTTAATTTGTGCGGAAAAATAATTAAATTTCGGTAAGGGGAGTAACATGGGCGCAAATGATAGTTATTTCAGCGGAATTAAGAAAATATTTAACCGGGAGCAGCCCCGGATGCCTGTGATTATTTTCTGTTTAATCCTGGTCGCAGTGATTTCAATTATTCTTGCCATCGGCTTAGGTCCGGTCAGTGTTGCTCCCGCCACTGTGGCCAGAATTATCGGTAGTAAAATACCCTTTCTTAAAGAATATATTTTACCTACTTGGGCCAAAGTGGATGAGAATATTGTTTGGGGCCTCCGCTTCCCGCGCGTCTTGCTGGGGATGATTGTAGGATCGTCACTATCAGTAACCGGAGTAGCAATGCAGGCATTGGTGAGAAACCATCTTGCCGACCCTTTCATTCTGGGGGTATCATCCGGAGCCTCGGCCACGGCAACATTGGGCATGCTTTTTGGCGTGTTTTCTTTTCTCGGCCCCTATGCTTTATCTATTAGTGCCTTTTTCGGTGCAGCCCTCACAATTATGCTGGTTTATACTATTTCGCGGGTCCGGGGCAGGATTAATATTCCCCAGCTGCTCTTATCCGGTGTGGCTCTTTCCATGATCATGGATGCAGTCACGCGCATTATCACTTTAAGTGCACCTAATGCCTTAGGTTTACACAATGTAACCTACTGGCTTTCCGGGAGTTTGGCAGGGGCTAAATGGGGATATTTAACTCTTCCTGCCGCCACCATTTGTTTTTGCATGATTATTCTTTTAGCCAACCATCGTGCTTTAAACGCTCTATTAATGGGTGATGAAACGGCCGGCACGTTAGGGTTTAATGTGGGGCGGTTACAAAAGATGTTAGTGCTGGTTTCTTCCCTGATGGCCGGAACCACCATTGCCGTCAGCGGAACCATAGGTTTTGTCGGTTTAATGGTACCTCATATTACCCGTCTTTTGGTGGGTTCAGATCATAAAAGAGTGCTACCGGTTTGTGCCCTCCTTGGCGGTATTTTGGTGGTTTGGGTGGATGTAGCGGCAAGACTGATTATTGCGCCGGAAGAACTTCCTATAGGTGTTTTAACGGCTATTTTTGGCGGTCCCTTATTTATCTGGTTATTAAAACGCAATACTGCGAGACGGTGAGGTGGATAAAATGAAACTGCAGGTGGAAAATTTAAGTTTTGCTTATGATCAGGATCCGATTATAGAAGATATTTCTCTGACAGTTGAAAAAGGGGAATTTGTGGGTTTAATCGGTCCCAACGGCAGCGGGAAATCTACCGTTCTGAAAAATCTTTACCGGGCCTTGCAGCCCAATGCCGGAGTTGTGAAACTGGATGAAAATAATTTATTTAAGTTAAGCCATAAAGAGGCGGCAACTAAAATAGGTGTGGTGGGTCAGGAAAATGTTTTGCCCTTTGATTTTACCGTGGAAGAAATAGTGGCCATGGGTCGTAGCCCTTATAAAAAACTTTTTGACGGAGATACCCAAAAAGATAAAGAGATTATCAGTAAATCGTTGACCTATATGGGCATAGCAGGGATGGCAAAAAGAAATTTTCTTCATCTTTCCGGAGGTGAGAAGCAAAGAGTATTGCTTGCCAGAGTTATAGCCCAGGAAACAGACTTTTTAATTTTAGATGAGCCTACAAACCACTTGGATATCGGGTATCAAATTCAAATCCTTGACTTTGTCAAAAACTTAAAAGTTACTGTTTTAGCAGCGCTGCACGACTTAAACCTGGCCGCCATGTATTGTGACCGGCTTTATGTGCTGAAGAACGGCTGTATCTACAAATCCGGCACCCCGGAGGAAGTTTTAACTCCGGAAATAATTTATGATGTTTACGGTATTAAAGCAGATGTTTCCAAACATCCAGCCACCGGTAAGCTTAACATTACCTTTTTGCCGGGAAGTTTAAATCTCAATTAAAAGGGGTTAGAAAGATGCAAAAAAATAATTTTTTTCTCCTGCTTGTCTGTCTGCTTTTACTTTTGGTGCCTGCAGTTTCCGGATGTGGCGCGAAAGTACAGCAAAACGAGCCTGATCAGGGCCAAACAGAAGATTATGCCACGCTGACAATCAATAATTACGGCAGGGAAGTAGTTATAGAGTCGATGCCACAGAAAGTACTGACCCTGGGGCCCAATTGTACTGAACTATTCGTAGCTTTGGGTTTGGCTGACAAAGTTATCGGCAATAGCCTTAATAACCACAGCAGGGGGCCCTTGCCGGAATACGCGGAAGAATATAAGCAGATTCCCGAATTAAACTATGCCAATGCCACCAGGGAGGCTGTGATCAGTAGCGGTGCAGATTTTATTTACGGTATTGATTGGGAATTCGGCGGTGACGGTTTAGATATTAATGAGCTGAAAGAGTACGGAATGAATGTTTATCTAAATCAAGCGTCTACTTTAGAAGAAGCGTATCAGGAAATTGCCGATCTGGGTAAGATCTTCCGCATTGAGGACAGGGCCAATACTTTTATTGCCGACCAAAAGGCAAGAATTGCCGCGGTGGAAGCAAAGGTAGCCGGCAGGCAGCCGCTGAAAGTGCTCGTCTATGACTTTGGCGGCGAAGGAGTTTATACATGCGGTGGGACAAATTTTGAAACTTTACTCATTGAGAAAGCCGGTGGCCAGAATATTTTTGCCGATATCACTGATAAACAATGGACCATGGTCAGTTATGAAGAAGTTTTAAAAAGAAATCCTGATGTGATTGTTGTGCATGACTACGACGTTCCTTCCCTGGAAGAAAAAATCGCCGCCATCAAAACTGCTCCGGGATTGTCGCAATTGGATTGTGTGCAAAATGAGCGTTTCGTACCGATAACACTGGAAAGCGTCTTACCCGGTGGGAGGATGGCTTATTCCGTAGAACTCCTGGCAAAAGGTTTTTATCCGGAATTATTTGAATAAGCTTTAAACTCACTTAATCTTTTATTAATTGATTGAAGACGGTAAAGCGTTTATGATATTTAAGGCTGGAGATTCCTGTACCAGCCTCTTTTTTCGTTTTGATTAGGAGATTGGATCAACCTTGCAAAACGCCGTCTTTCCTGTGCAAAGAAGAAATAAATAGTGTAAATTAGCCTTTTCAAATTGTTTTTAATATAATAGAATAAGATAGTAAAAAAATATTATGTGTACCCGTTAGGTGAGGTTACTATACAAAAATACGCTACTGCCCTGAAACATCGAGAGATGCCAAAGGGTTAGCAGGCAGCATCGGATTAAGGTGCTACCTAATGTAGCTAGGGATTTCCCTTACGTTGTGTAGAGCCAAAGCTGTCACGAGGGAGAAGTATGATTATTTTCTTTTGTTGTTCTCTACTCGTTGACACGAGTAGTTTTTTTATGGGGAAGGAATTAGATCGATCTTGATTTTAACGGAGGTGATTTAGAGATGGATACAGATCCCGGGCGAAGTATAAATAAAAAATTTGATCTTGGGGGATTATCGTCTTTAGATCACCTTACGGCGATAACTCCTGATCGTTAATGAAAGGGAGGTTGAGCACAATGAATTTCGCAAACTTGCAGGCATTAATGCAAAAGAAACAGTATGCAAAACTGATAGATAATCTGGCTAAAAGCCATTATGCCGATATCGGTGAATTTATTAATCAGTTAGATACAAAAGAATCAATCCTGGTTTTTAGGTTGTTGCCGAAAAAAGTGGCGGCGGAAGTATTTGCCTATTTGGATCCGGAAAGCCAGGCACAAATTTCGATGCAAATTAATGAAAAAGAATTACATGATATTCTCAACGAGCTTTACTTTGATGATAAAATAGATTTTCTGGAAGAAATGCCGGCCAATGTGGTCAAACGCATCTTGCGCAATTCTCCGGAATCGGAAAGAAAACTGATTAATCAATTTCTTAATTATCCGGAGGATTCCGCCGGCAGTTTAATGACAATTGAATTTGTTGACTTAAAAAAGGAAATGACAGTGGAAGAAGCACTGGCGAGAATCAGGGAAATTGCCCTTGATCGGGAAACTATTTATACTTGCTATGTTACGGACGCTTTTCGTCACTTGGAAGGGATTGTTTCCCTGCGTGATCTGGTCATTGCCCGGCCGGAACAAAAACTGGAAGAAATAATGCAAAAAAGAATGGTCGCGGCCACCACTTTGGATGACAAAGAATATGTAGCCGACTTGATTAAAAAATATGACCTTTTGGCTATCCCGGTAACAGATATTGAGAGGCGTTTGGTTGGTATTATTACGGTGGATGACATTGTTGATGTCATTGAAGACGAGAACACTAAAGATATTCATAAAATGGCCAGCGTGGGTGAAATTGACATTAACTTATTATGCGCAAGCCCTCTTTTTCTCATTAAAAAACGTTTGCCGTGGCTCTTGGTTTTAATATTTGTCAATATTTTTTCCGGCTTAGGTTTGGCTTATTTTGAAAATACAATCCAGGCAGTCATATCTTTAGTCTTTTTCTTGCCGCTTTTAATTAACAGTGCCGGTAATGCCGGCTCGCAATCTTCGGCACTTATGGTTCGTGCTCTGGCTCTGGGGGATGTTAATAAAAACGATTGGTTTAAATTGCTGAAAAAGGAAGTTGTCGTGGCATTGCTTCTGGGTTTAGCCATGTCGCTTGCCGTTTCCGTTATTGGTGTTTTTAACAGCACTTTTGATGTTGCCATTGTTGTGGCTTTATCCATGCTTTCTATTGTGCTGATAGGCAGCACCATCGGTATGTCACTTCCTTTCCTTTTAAGTAAACTAAATTTAGACCCGGCCACGGCCAGCGGTCCGCTTGTAACTTCCATAGCCGATATTGCCGGCGTCATTGTCTACTTCTCAATCGCTACCTGGTATTTCAAACTTTAAGCCTGCAATACTGGAAAGGGGGGATGCAACATGACTTTAGACAGAATTAAATTCTTATTAAAAAATAAAGATTATACCCGGCTGAAAACGGAGCTCTTACAAGAACACCAAGCCGATATTGCCGAATTTATCAATGAGCTTGATGCCAAAACATCATTAATGGTATTCAGACTCTTACCCAAAGATGTGGCTGCTAATGTTTTTGCATATCTTGCTCCGGAAAGCCGGTCCCAAATATTGCTCCAAAGCGAGGAGACAGAACTGCATGAGATTTTGGATGAACTTTTCTTTGATGACAAAATAGATTTTCTGGAAGAAATGCCGGCCAACGTGGTCAAACGCATCCTGCGCAACTCATCTGAAGCAGAAAGAAAATTAATTAATCTGTTTCTAAACTACCCTGAAAATACAGCCGGCAGTCTTATGACCATTGAACTTGTTGATTTGAAAAAAGAAATGACTGTCAGTGAAGCATTGGAAAAAATCAGACGTGTTGCCCCCAACAGGGAAACAATCTACACTTGTTATGTCACTGATGCTACACGCTATTTGGAGGGGATTCTTTCTTTACGTGATTTAGTGATTGCTTCCCCGGAACAAAAACTTGAAACCATTATGCGCAAAAAAATCATCTCAGTGAGTACACTGGATGACAAAGAATATGTTGCCGATTTAATTAAAAAGTACGACTTAATTGCCATTCCTGTCACAGACACTGAAAACAGGCTGGTTGGCATCATCACAGTTGATGATATTGTTGATGTCATCGAGGATGAAAGTACTGAAGATATTCACAAAATGGCAAGTATTGGTGAAATTGATGTTGATTTGCAGGAAGCATCACCTATGTTCTTAACGAAAAAGCGTCTTCCCTGGTTGTTAATCCTGGTTTTTGTGAATATTTTTTCCGGATTGGGGATTGCACTATTTGAAGAGACGCTGCAAACCGTCATCGCTCTTGTGTTTTTTTTGCCGCTTTTAATTGACAGTGCCGGCAATGCCGGTTCTCAATCTGCCACTTTAATCATCCGGGCATTGGCTTTAGGTGAGATAAAAATTGACGACTGGCTTGAACTGTTAAAAAAAGAACTTGTTGTGTCGCTTGCTTTAGGCCTGTCCATGGCTGCCGCAGTTTCTGCCGTTGGCTTCGTGCGTGGCGGTTTAGATCTGGCTATTGTTACTTCACTTTCTATGGCTGCCGTTGTTTTAGTCGGCAGTACCATTGGTTTGTGCTTGCCCTTTCTGTTAAGTAAATTCCAATTGGATCCGGCCACAGCCAGCGGCCCGCTGGTAACTTCCATCGCAGATATTGCCGGTGTTATCATTTATTTTTCCATAGCCTCGTGGTATTATGGCATTTAATTGCCATCTTCATCTGAGATGTATAAATTTAAAAAGGCGGCAGGGATCATCCCAACCGCCTTTTTCTGATGTTTTTCAGCTTTAAAAGTCAGGTGTGCCCATCATATTTTTGCGACGTTCCACATCCGGGTGGTCCTCATAACGACGTAATGCTTCCATAACTTCAGCATGATTTTTTTCAATGAGGGGAATAAACTCAGGAAAAGGGAGAATCCATTTGTCATTGCGTTTGATGCCTTCTAAAGTGATGCGGGCCAGTTCTACCGGATCAATGCCCCATTCAATTGCTTTTTTCAGTTCAGCAAATACTTGCGGGTCTTCACCGTAATAGCCGGTATTGGCGTACTTGGCAGGCCTGGTTTTTACTGCTTCGTGTATATTGGTATTTACGCCTCCCGGACATAGACAGGAGACTCCGATATTATATTTTTCCAACTCCAGGCGTAAGGCTTCACTTAAACCGCGGACGGCAAATTTTGAAGTTGTGTAGATGCCGGCAGATGGTACGGCGACAAAGGCACTCATGGAAGCAGTGTTGACAATATGGCCGCCTTGGCCGTAGTCAATCATCCTTGGCACAAAAGTCATAATGCCGTTAATAATTCCTTTTAAGTTTACATCTAGCTGCCAATCCCAATCGTCATATGTAGCTTTTTCAATGGGACCAAACTGGCTGACGCCGGCAGTATTACAAAGCAATTGTACTGTACCGAAAACTTTTTCCACTTCATCAGCCGCTTTGGCGTAGGCAGTCCGGTCGGTGATATCCAGTAGGATGCCATGAACTTCTACGTCTTTGTCTTTAAAATATGCCAGTGCTTGGTCTAAATGATCTTTACGAATGTCGGCAATGACTACTTTCATGCCTGCCTCCTCGGCAAATACTTTTGCCTGGCCGAAAGCTACACCGGATCCTCCGCCTGTAATAAATGCCACTTTACCTTTGAGTTCTTTCACAATTTCTCCCCCTTGTAACAAAAATGTCAAAATCTTCTGTGTTTTCATCATAGCATGCGGCTAAACTCCGGTCAATTTGTTTGTCAAGTGTCGGCCCCTGAATCAGTTAGAATTTAAACTAATCTGACTGCTGAAGAAAGGAAAATTCTCCATATTGTCGAAGATATTAAGCAAATCAAGCTTGCTTCACCATGAAATTCACTTGCGTAGACACTGAAGGGAGAGTGTTGCCCAGTAAAAACCTGTATGATAGAATAATTTTAGATTTCTGCTAATTTTCAGAATTGGGGCGTAGATATTAAGAAAGCGTTGGGCCGGCTCTTTGCCAATCCAAACCCAACAGCTAAGGAATGGAGGACATATGAGCAAAAAGCTACTTACAGTTTTAGACCCTAAGGGGCAGCCAAGTGGTATTTTTGGAAAAGTTTTAGATCTCAAAAACCCAATGGCTATTTTGGATCCTGAGAAGCAGCCCACCAGTACCCTTGAAGCGATGATAGGACAAAAAATGGCCGACCGGCTTGACACCCTGGAAGGCAAGACTGTCTACTTGGTAGAGACGGGCTTTGCCGGTGCCGCCGATTTTATGAAGGAAGTTGAAGGCTGGTTTCAAAGAAATATGCCCAGTGTTAAAACAGTTATGCGGTCTAAACGGGGAAATATGTTTACCGATGATCCGGAATTGTGGCAGGAAATTAAAGAACATGGAGACGCCGCCATTGTTGGCGTAGGCGGGTGAGACGGATGTTCGGCGAGTATCGCCGATATCGCCCGTACGCTTGAAAGTGAGTGCGGTGTTCCCACTGTGCCTGTGGTAACCGCCCGTTTCGAGCATTATGTCCAAAATGATTCGCGGAACCATGGCATGTTTTTGCGTTATGTCTTTCCTCCCCATCCGGTAGGTTTTATACCTAAAGAAAAGCTGCGTGGCTATGTGGATGGTATTAACCCTGTTTCCGGTAAACCGTTAATGCCAGAAATGGTAGAGGCTTTAACAAAACCGTTAACAGAAGAAGAAAAGAACCCTGTAATTGAAAAGAGACCGAAACGCCCGCGTCTGCTGCCACCTGATACGGAAGAGAATTTATACCGGCTCTTTATTGAAAACGGTTGGACTGACGGCAACCCCATTATTCTGCCGACAGAAGAACGGGTAGCCGAAATGTTGACCGGTACAGATCGCGATCCCCAGGAAGTTATTGGCAGAATGTCCGTTACCACTCATCAGGAGCGCCTCGAATACACTGTAGAAAAAGTGGCTGTGATTGCCGTCATGGCAGGTTGCAGACCGGAACACTTACCGGTACTTTTGGCTATTGCTGCTACGGAAATCCCAGCATTTCCCAGCTCTACCACATCTTTTTCCAGTATGATTATGGTAAACGGTCCTATTCGCCATGAGATCGGTATGAACTGTGGTTTGGCAGCATTAAGCCCCTTTAACTATGCCAACTCCGTCATCGGACGCGCCTGGACATTAATGAGTATCAATTTTGGTGATGCAAGGCCCGGAGATACCTTTATGCATTCATTGGGCCATCCCATAAACTATAATAACCTCTGTCATGCAGAAAACGAAGAAGACTCTGCTTTTGAACCTTACCATGTGGAAAAAGGTTTCAAACCGGAAGAAAGCACAGTTACTTTATTTAGAGGCTGGAATTACAACGGGATAAATTTAGGCCCGGCCAAAGCTATGGCGGAAGCGCTTAAAAGACAATCTTCCATGGGCAGGGCAGGCACCTTTATTATGGACCCGCTTGTTTCTGCTCACCTTAAAGATGAAGGTTTCAAAACCAAGGAAGAATTGCGCCAATATATTGCCAAAGAAGCGGAAACCTTCCCGCAAATGATCAATCTTATTGTGGTGGGCGGGCAAACAAATCCCATGTGGGCATTAACCGACTATACACCTTCTATTACCGTGTCCATTGACGAGTGGATCCCCAAAACAGGCATCAAAAAAGATGAAAAACCAATCAGGATGCCGCAGCCGGTTCTGTGTAAGGACGGAATTTGCGGTATTTAGTATGACTTGAGATAAATCTTAAAACGGCTTTTGGCATTGCTAAAAGCCGTTTTAAGGCAAAATAAACTGCTTTTAAAATTTAAACTAATTATTTTGTCATGGGAGGAATGGCCGGTGACACGGAATAATGTGGTAACAGTATTGGATCCCCGGGGACAGCCTAGCGGTGTCTTTGGCCGCCGCTCAAGCGGTGACAATCCGGGAACAATCTTGAGTCCCAGGGTACGTCCCGTAGATGATCGGGAATCAATGGAAAAATTGCAAATGGCGGAACGGCTGGATACGCTGGAAGGAAAGCTGATTTACCTGGTGGATGTTGGTTTCCCCGGCAGTAAGGAATTCTTGGAAGAATTGGCAGAATGGTTTAAAGAGAATATGCCCAGTGTGAAAGTGGTTTATAAGCAGAAAAAATTTGATCCTTACAGCGATGATCCTGAATTATGGGAAGAAATCCACGCCAACAAAGGTGACGGAGTTATCCTCGGCGTGGGCGGGTGAGATGGCTGTTCAGCGAGTCTCGCTGATTTCGCCCGTACTTTGGAGGATCATTACAATATTCCCACTGCTCCCATTGTTACAGCCCGTTTTGCCGACTATATTTTGAAAGATTCCAGAAGCCACGGTATGCTTTTACGCTATAGTTTCCCTCCGCACCCGGTAGGTTTTATACCCAGATCTCATTTAAAAGATTATATTAAGGGAAACGACCCGTATACCGGAAAGCCTTTAATGCAGGAAATTATCGATGCCCTGACAAAACCGCTCACTGAAGAAGAGAAAAATCCTGTTGTGCCGAAAAGGCCTGGACATCCGCGCTTGTTACCTCCCGATACGGAGGAGAACTTGCACCGGTTGTTTTTGGAAAGCGGTTGGACAGACGGCTTGCCTATTGTGCTGCCCACAGAAGAAAGAGTGGCAGAAATGCTGACCGGCACAGATGCCGATCCCAATCAAGTGGTGGGCAGGATGTCCATAGCTTATTATGAAGAAAAACTGGAGTATACGGTAGAAAAAGTTGCTGTCAATGCTGTGATGGCAGGCTGTAGACCCGAGCATTTGCCGGTGCTTTTGGCCATTGCCGCCACCCAGCATCCCTCACTGCCCAGTTCCACCACTTCGTTTGCCAGCATGCTTTGTGTAAACGGTCCTATTCGCCGTGAGATCGGCATGAATTGCGGTCTGGCGGCCTTAAGTCCCTTTAATTATGCCAACTCTGTAATCGGCCGTGCCTGGACGTTAATGAGTATTAACTTTGGCGAAGCCAGGCCGGGTGATACTTTTATGGCATCAACAGGTCATAATTTAAACTATAACAATATGACTTTTGGCGAAAATGAAGAGGATAGTCCCTTTGAACCTTTCCATGTGGAAAAAGGTTTTAAACCGGAAGAGAGCACTGTCAGCATTTTCAGAGGCTGGAATGTGTTGGGTCTTGGTTTAGGTAATGCGGAAGAAATGGCAAAAGTCCTCAGAAACCTTCCCTCCATGGCTCCCACCGGGACATTTGTGATGGATCCCCTTGTAGCCAGGAGTTTAATTGATGAAGGATTTAAAACTAAAGAAGAGTTAAGGAAATTTTTTGCGGAAAAAACCGGCTACCCACCCTTTGCCATCAACTTTATGGTGGTAGGCGGCCAGACTAACCCGCTGTGGATTACAACAGACTTTGTTTATACGGAAACTGAAAGTATTGATAAGTGGATACCCAAAGACGGCATCAGAAAAGATAAAAAACCTTTACGTATGCCTGAACCTTTGGTTTGTAAAGACGGAATCTGCACTTTACCAGGATAGGAGGAAGAAAAGTATGCAAGATGTAGCAGGAAAAGTAGCCTTTATCACCGGTGGAGCCAGTGGCATCGGCCTGGGTATAGCCAAAGCTTTTGCCGGAGCCGGAATGAAAGTTGTAATTGCCGATTTGCGTCAGGAAGCCCTTGATGAAGCAATGGCTTATTTTCAAGAGAAAAACCTACCGGTACATCCGTTAAGGCTTGATGTCACTGACCGCGAGGCGTATGCCAGGGCGGCAGATGAAGCGGAAGAAGTATTTGGCAAGGTTCATGTGCTGGTAAATAACGCCGGGGTAGCAATGCCGGGCAGTATTGAAAAAACCACATTTAAAGATTGGGATTTCGGTGTGGGTGTAAACTTTATGGGCGTGATCAACGGAATTCTGACTTTCTTGCCTCGCATGCTTGAACTCGGCGAGGAAGCCCATATTGTCACGACCTCTTCCATGTCCGGATTATCTGTGGTGGATGGAAATGTGATCTACAACTCTACGAAAGCAGCTCTAATTACAATGACGGAAACAATGGCTGCAGATTTAAGAAATTCAAACGTGGGTGTTTCCGTGTTTTGCCCCGGGCCGGTATCTTCAAATCTTGGATATACATCACAAGTTGTCCGGCCGGATCATTTGAAAAATGAGTGGCAACTGAAAAACCCGCCCCCGCAGAAAAACTCTTCCGCCCATGATGTCTTTATGTCGCCGGAAGAAGTAGGTCAACGTGTGCTGCGCGGTATCAGGCGGAAAGATCTTTACATTATTACCCACCCTGAATTTAAAGACGGACTTAAAGCTCGCTTTGATGCCATCTTAAGAGCATTCCCTGCTGAACCTATTAATGAGGAACGTAAAGCCGTCATTAAAACTATAGGCACATTGCTTTATAATCCAATCTATGAAACGCAAACTACCCCGGGAGAGCCGGATTGGGATTAGAAACCAGATGCACTGCCCCAAGGGCAGTGCATCTTATTACAAAGCAAAAGACAAGCAGTAAACTCGGCCGTAAATTTAATAAATTAAATAGAAAAGGAAAGAAGGAGGCAGGTTGATGGAAAACTTACAAGGCAAAACTGCTTTTATCACCGGAGCTGCCAGTGGCATCGGTCTTGGCATTGCTAAAGCATGTGCCCGGCACGGTATGAATGTAGTTATTACAGATGCGCGCCAAGACGCACTTGATGAAGCAATTACTTATTTTAAAGAGAAAAACTATCCAGCCCATACTATTTTGCTGGATGTAACCGACCGTGAGGCTTACGTGAAAGCAGCAGATGAGGCAGAGGAAGTTTTTGGCAATGTTCACGTTTTAGTTAATAATGCCGGGGTAGCTGCCGGCGGCGGCCCGATACATGAAGCTACCTTTAAGGATTGGGACTTTATTATTAATGTTAACTGTACAGGTGTTGTCAACGGTATCGCCATTATTGTTCCCCGTATTCTGAAACACGGTGAGGGCGGACATGTGGTCAGCACTTCCTCCACAGGAGGTATTTTTGCTGTTACAGGATCCGGTCTTTATAATGCCACCAAATATTTTGTGGCCGGATTAATGGAAACACTGGCCTGTGATCTAGAAGGTACCGGTGTAGGTGCGTCAGTTTTTTGCCCCGGCCCCGTTGCCTCTAATTTAGGTATGTCTTCCCAGGCTGTTCGCCCCGAACACCTGAAAAATGAAAATACTTCGCCTCCACGGATTCCCAAAGGGGTGCGTCCGCAAAGAGCCACGGATTGGTCGAAGCATTTTATGACACCGGAAGAAGTGGGCGAACGTGTTGTAAGAGGCATTAAAAGAAATGATCTTTTCATTTGGACTCATCCCGAATTCAGGGAAGGTATTAAAGCCCGTAATGATGCTCTTTTACGCGCCATTCCTGATGAACCTATTAATGAGAAAAGGGCTCAAGTTTTAAAAAATTTTGGTACTTTGACTTATAATCCAATTTATGAAAAACAAACTACACCCGGGCCATTAGAGTGGAAACCTGAAGAGGAATAAGCCAACAAAAAAGAGCTGCTGCAGCGTTAAGTTTAAACGCTAAAACAGCTCTTTTTCATTTTTCTGCTTGTTTTACCAATAAGAAGTAAGCATAGGCAAAAGGAATTTTATAAATTGTTTCCGGGCGTACTTTTTCCGGGCAAAAGTTTGTTTCCAGGTACCAAAGCTTACCCTGCCGGTCAAGGGCCAAATCAAGCCCCATTTCGGCCGACCAGGGGTAAATAATGGCAAAACATTGAGCCAGTTTAAGGCTTAATGCTCTAATTTTTGCTCTGTCTTTCTTTTTAAGCTTCAACTCTGAAAGGGAAACCATCTTTCCACCTTGGCTTATATTAGTAATCCGGTCTTTTTCACCTGCCATCCGTGCCACGCGGCTGGTTAATTGCCATTTATTGTGTCCGTTTCTTTGTACTATTGCTCTTAAGTCAAAGGGAAGTCCCTGATCATTTTTTAACCAAATCCATTGCTGGACCAGAAAGGAAGTCGGCCGGGGAAAATTATTGTCATAGAAGCTTTTTAGCTGTGTGTCTAAAATAGAAACCACTTTGGGAGGGGCGGAAATTTTGGCGTTGCGGTGCTTATTGCCGGGAGAAGTCTGCATGATCCAATATTTATTTGCCTCTTTTTCGATAGTCGTTATATTTCTGCCTTTAGAACCAAAGAGGGGCTTAATAATTACTTTCTGGTATAGATTGATTAATTCATTTAAATGGGCAAAGGACAATTGCTTTGTGGCCGGCACATGCTCCTTTACATCACTAAACTGCTGTAAAAACTCGCAGTTTTTTAGTTTATTTGCTTGTTCAATTAAAGGCAGGTTAATAAAACAAAAATTTTTGTTCTGCAAAATTTTTATCTTTCCTACTATTTGCCTGTCCCTGATATAGCTTGTATTGCGGACAAGATTAATTTGTGGCAGAGCAATAGTTTTCTTTTCTGTTTGCTTGTGGACAGGGGAGTAGACCAGTGCTTCCACCAGAGGCGAATCTTTTTTGAGCTCCTGCAAACTAAAGAAGCAGATATCTGTTCCGTATTGCTCCGCCAAATCTTTGTAGTGGTTGAAATCAGCAAATAGACAAGGCCGTTTACCGCTGAAAAAGGCAGAGGGCAAGATAATTCCAATCATAGAAATTTTCCTTCCGTGACAGGGTGGAAAAAATCAAGATAGTTTTTACGTTCTTTAATTAATTGAAAACCATATTTTTGCAGGCAGTTT
>ERZ773359.2613-NODE-2613-length-22470-cov-15.470756_pt1 | contig 22470 bp, 19 predicted proteins | sample MGYA00374955_ERZ773359 | MGnify/ENA primary metagenome ERZ773359 (study PRJEB29098, sample SAMN04486028) | biogas fermenter metagenome | study: EMG produced TPA metagenomics assembly of the Biogas fermentation microbial communities from Germany - Plant 4 DNA1...
CTTGAACCCCTGACCTCTTGACTGCCAGTCAAGCGCTCTCCCAACTGAGCTATACCCCCATAGATTATGTCCATTTCTGTCACCAAATGATATTATAACCTATGGAGGTATATTTGTAAAGGGGTATTTTATTGCTATATTCTATCAATAGGCCCTGGCGAAATATACCATATGCTTGGCTTCCTCACCGCAACAGATGCAATGATCAGCCAGTTTCTCCTGCTCAAAAGGTATACACCTGGCTGTCAAGCTAAACTCATCCTTTATCCGATCCTCACAGCCAACATCTCCGCACCACATGGCCTTTATAAATCCCTTTCGGGTTTCTACGATATCCTTGAACTCATCCATGTCATGGGCAACGTGGGTATTCTCCTCCCTCATGGTAAGAGCCTTGTCATACAGTCCCTTATGGATTTCCTCTAGCATATTGTGAATCGTGTCCGTAAGCTCTTCTACGGGTACAAAGGTTTTCTCATGATTGTCCCTCCGAACCAGGACGACTTGATTCTTTTCCACATCCCTGGGCCCGATTTCCAAACGAATGGGCACACCCTTCATTTCCCATTCGTTGAATTTCCATCCGGCACTCTGTGTGTCCCTATCATCCAATTCAACCCTGAAGCCCGCAGCCTTTAAATCTTCATATATAGCCTCTGCTTTATCCAATACCCCTTCTTTATGAAAAGCAATGGGTACCATAATAACCTGTATCGGGGCTACTTTTGGTGGTAGCACCAATCCCCTTTCATCACCATGGACCATTATTATAGCGCCTATCAGCCTGGTGGTAACTCCCCAGGAAGTCTGCCAAACATGCTTGCGCTGCCCGTCCCTGTCCAAATATCCGATATCAAATACCTTGGCAAAATGTTGGCCCAGGTTATGGGAAGTTCCAGCCTGAAGGGCCTGGCCGTCCTGCATCAAGGCTTCTATGGTATAGGTACTCATGGCACCGGCAAACTTTTCCTTCTCTGTCTTTTTCCCTGCTACCATGGGGATTGCCAGTACATTCTCTGAAAACTCCCTATATACGTTTAGCATTTTCATGGTTTCCTCTTGGGCTTCTTCCTCTGTAGCATGGGCTGTATGACCTTCCTGCCATAGGAATTCCAATGTCCTTAAAAACGGCCTGGTTGTTTTTTCCCAACGCACTACATTGCACCATTGATTATATAGAACCGGAAGATCCCTGTAGGATTGAATCCATTTTGCATACATAGAGCAGATAATGGTCTCGGAAGTAGGGCGGACCGCCAACCGTTCCGTCAGTTCCTCGCCCCCGCCATGGGTTACCCAAGCCACCTCCGGGGCAAATCCCTCCACATGGTCTACCTCTTTTTGAAGCAGACTCTCTGGGATAAATAGGGGAAAATAAGCATTCTTATGTCCTGTGGCTTTAAACCTATTGTCCAATTCCCGCTGGATGTTTTCCCAAATTCCGTATCCATACGGTTTTATCACCATGGACCCCCTAACAGGAGAATAATCAACTAAATCGGTTTTTAAGATGATATCGGTATACCATTTAGAAAAATCCTCTTCCCTGGATGTAATATGGGCAACGAATTCTTGCTTATTCTTGCTCATCAAGTTTACCTCCCTAATATTTCCATATAAAACAAAAATCCTCCATCCCTAAAGGACGGAGGTTATCCGCGGTACCACCTTATTTAGCTTTCGCTCACTCAAATGGATAACGGCGTAACGCCGATAGGGAATACTGGTTTTCATCCCTATAGCTCCAGGGCGGGTTCGGCATTTACTGCCTACTATTCCCCTTCATCACATTAATATTTAATTTTATTACAGTCAATTTTCTAAACATATTGATAAGACCGATCGACCATATCATTTTACCATTTATAAGACTGTTCTACAAGATGTCAGACTAAATTTTTCTTATTTATTACTTACTGCTATCAGGTTTTTGTATAATTGTATAGTATTCAACCAATAGCTTATCCAATTTTTTGCTGGCCAACAGGAGTTCCGATCCCTTTATACCTTTTTCAATAAGGCCATTTAAATGTGCCCTCAACTCCTCGATGTTTTCGTTAAGTTTATCCATTTGTCCCATAATCTCACCCTTGCCTTAAAAGTATGTACATAACCATAAACATCCCTGCCCATAATCATGTGTAGAGAGAATAACAAAAACACTATATATAGTATACGACATGTTTTGGTAATATCCTTCTTTTTTAATCATATTTGTGTTGAATTTAGAGATAATTTATAGAATGCTAGTAGATATACCCGGTTTTTTGGATTTTTAAACGTCCATATATCATCAGTATTGTCTTTCTTGCAGTTTTTTTACCAGGACTTTGAGAGAATCCCTTGCCGGTATTTTAGGCAAAGCTTTTAAGTTGTTAATAGCTCTTCGGATATAGCGATCTGCCAGCGCCTTGGAATAATCCAATCCCCCGCTTTGATGTACCCTTTCCCTGACATGGTCCAGCACCGCCGGAGTAAATTCCCTTCTATCTACTATCTCGCGGATTTCATCCCTAAAATCAGGCTGCTTTAAAGCATATATTATAGGCAGAGTAATTACCCCGTTTCCAAAGTCCGTCATTGGTGACTTGCCCATAGTCTGAAGATCCCCGCTGAAATCTAAGAGGTCATCGATAATCTGGAAGACCATGCCCAGATTTTTTCCAAACTTCCAAAGATTCCATACAACCTCCGGAGCGCATTTGGATTCTTCAGCTCCGATTCGGCAGCTTAGGGAAAACAATAGGGCTGTCTTCCTACCTATACGTTTCAGGTAATCATTCACAGTGATATCTAGATTATAGCAGGTCTGGTACTGATCAATTTCACCCTCGCATATAGCTTTCATCACATCAGACAATTTATGCATGTTTTCAAATTCCACATTTTGAGTAATTAATGAAAATGCCCGAGTCAATAGAAAATCCCCGGTAAACACCGCCATGTCTTTTCCCCATTTTGCCTGTATGGTGGGTACACCACGACGAATGTCCGCATCGTCGATAATATCGTCATGTACCAGGGTAGCCATGTGCAAGATCTCGATACCCGCTGCCAGGGGCATAAGCTTTTTTCTGTCATATTCTCCAAACTGGCCTGATATCAATACCAAAGCCGGTCTTATCCTTTTGCCCCCTGCATCCAACAGTTCCTTTAGTCCTTTGGCCAGCACTGCCTGCCTGGTCCTTAGGGCACCTCGGATATACTTTTCTACCTCAGTCAACTCCCTGTAGACATCAGTGCATTTTCTCCAAAAACTCATCCTTAGCTATCCTCCCAACAACCATATCCCTTCATGACCCAATCTCCACCTTGTTTTTTAAGTATCCCAGTATATATCGAGCAACCAATCCGTTAAAATAGCCCGTAACCACCGCAGCTACCATTAGTATGGGTAAATAAGTATACAGGATGCCTATTGTATTAAAGATCCATGAGGCGGCAAGTAGTTGACCTATATTATGAAATACTGCCCCTGCAGTACTTATACCCATAAATGAAAAATAATCCCTAAAATTTTGATAAAGTATCGACATAATTATTCCACTTAAGATCCCACCGGATAAGCTATACAAAATTCCGGTTACACTGCCTCCCAGTAAGGGGCCAAGAACAGCTCTTATTATTACAATGGCCATCGCTTCTTTAAATCCAAATAACACCAGAGCCACCATGGTTATGATGTTAGCCAACCCCAATTTAGCACCCGGCGCCAATACCGGAATAAAACCCTCTATATAGTGTAGTACCAATGCCTGGGAAACCAGCAGCCCAAGCAATGTCAGTTTTCTTGTCTTTTTCATCATCCCTACCTCACGATGCAGTATCGTCCAAAGCCTCATTTTCAGTCCCTTGACCTATAATTCTCACTATTAGTTTGTGGGGTATACATACTATGGATTGCCCCGGATTCTTAATACTGGGTGAATAAACACATAGTCTATCGGGACAATCAGCATCCATTATTTCTACACCATCAGCGGAAATCTTCACAATATTATATCCCCCATCCACTGCATCGATCCTTATTTCTCTGGCTGTTCTCTCCGTTTCAACTCCTGGCATCTCCACCGACTCAATTATGCTTCCATCTAACTCTACCTGAACCATGAGCTTGCCCTCATGATTACCCATGGTCTTGAGGCCTATGAAACTTAGGCCTACCAGAAGAATTATAAAAATATAGACAAAAACATCTCCTATTTTGGGTTTCATCTATTCCCTCCCGGCTTCAGGGTTCAATAATATTGTAAAGATCGTTTGATGGGATGAGCCCATCCTTTAATCCCTCGGTAATATATACATCCTTATCCAGGGTTACGGCTATTGCTTCATAATTGCCCAGATCCTCAATGGTTTTAAATCCTTCCTCATGGCCCATTATAAACAATATGGTAGACAGGGCGTCAGCATCCATGGAGGATGCGGAAATAATCGTTGAAACCATAAGTCCGCTTTGGGCCGGATAACCGGTTCTGGGATCAAAGATATGATGATACCTCTCCCCCGTCCTTTCATAGACATCTACCATATATCTTTCATAATCCCCGGAGCTGACAACTGTAGCCCCTTTCACCTCTACTATGGCAAAATGGTTTCGGCCTGTCTCCTGGCTTCTGGGGTCCTGAAGACCTATCCTCCACGGGCTCCCATCAGGTTTTCCACCTATTGTTATCACATTACCTCCCAAATTCAGAAGGGCACTTTTTACTCCTGACTTCATTAGTATCCTGACAGCTTCATCGGCTGCATAGCCCTTGGCTATAGCACCCAGGTCCACAGCCATCCCCTTCTCTTCTAAAAAGACAGTCATATTGTCTTCATCTATCCTAACCTTCCTGTAATCTACCAGTGAAAGCTTGTCCTTTATATGATTTTCATCCGGAATTTTTGACTTTTCCGATTTTATGTCCCAAAGATTTACTATGGGTCCAATTGTAATATCAAATACTCCCCCGGTCAATTTTCCATAATTTAAAGCCCTTTTTATTACATAAAAAGTGTCCTCGTGGACCTTGACAGGCTCTATTCCAGCAGCTCTGTTGATCTTTGATACATCGCTGTCCTCAAGGGTTGGGCTCATATGATCCTCTATCTCCCGAATCCTTTCCGCCGCCTTATCCAAGGCCTTCTTGGCGGACCTACCACCAAAAACCTTGAGGGTTATTACAGTGTCCAGAGCAAATAAATCCCTGTTATACTCCCTCGTATTTCCGATTGTACAGCCAATTACAAAGGTCAATACCATGATAAGTAGAACACTTAGGGCAAGGGTTTTTCTTAATTTTGTATGCATAAAGAATTCACACCAACTTCTTCAGAATATATTCCATACAGCCATTTTTTATATTAACACAGTCCTATCTTTTCTGCTAGTATTTTCACATGAAAAAGCCCGCCCAGATGGGCAGGCCCTTTACTGCGATTTAAATTTTGTTATGCGATTATTTGGCTTTTGCAAGAGCTTCCTTTACCAAAGCCACAAATCCATCAACATTCATGGTTACGCCCGCAATGGTATCGGTTTTACCATCGTCTTTTACATCGATAGCGTTTACATCTTGTTTTTCTATCAAGAATTCCTCTACCTTTTCGGCTTGCTCATGCCATTCTGCTATAGCATTGCCCTTTGCGACCATGGCATAGTCCCCATCCTTGGACGAAGTCTTCTTATCCTTTCCCCCATCTTTATGGGTGCTGTTCCAATCAACTTTAGCGATTTTTCCGTCTTTGACCTCAATGGTTACATTATCTTTCCAACCACTCTTCTCATCAAAATCTGCTTCCTCTGCAGTATAGGTGCCGTCCTTTAAAGCTGCGGCATCATCGCCTTTCTTGTCCCCACCGCAACCGGCGAAGATGGTAACAACCAGCACTAACATAAGTAAAATGCTAAAGAGTTTTCTCATCATTTTGACCTCCTAAATATAAATTTATCATTCCCTATATTGGTGTTTAGTTATCCAAAATTAAAGGGATAGTTAGATAGCTATGCAAATTGTATCACGATCTTCCAATTCTACATAAGTTAAAAAATGATTTAAATAGCCCATTTAACGCCATATATAATTATTTACTTAGGTTACTGCCATAATGCGTAATCTATCATTGAATTAATTTGTTTGGCTCTTTTTCTTATTTATTTATTAACCCAACACCTATTAATAATAACATTTTTTTGTGAAAAAATAAGCTTATCTTCAATAATAGGGTTTATGTTGATTTGTGTCGTTTCTAACGGGTATACATCTACGTACACTATATATATGCTTGTTTAGGAGGAAAGATGCATTATGGCAACCAAACACATTGTAATACTTGGAGCGGGATATGGCGGGCTTCAAGCTGCCAAAACCCTTCATAAATATATTAAAAAGCGTGACGATGTCAAGATTTCCTTGATAGATCAGAACGATTATCATACATTACTCACGGAGCTTCACGAAGTTGCGGGATATGGCATTGAGCCCCATGGGGTAAAGGTGTCCATTGAGCATGTTCTGGAATATACCAAGGTGGATTTTATAAAAGACCGGATTATAGGAGCCGACCTAAAGGAAAAAAAGCTTTACTCGGAGACGGCCCAATATTATTTTGATTATCTCATTATCGGGGTTGGCAGTGAGCCGGCCTATTTCAATATAGAGGGTATGGAGAATCATTCCTTCCCACTGTGGTCCTTGGAGGATGCAAAGAGGATTCAAAAGCATATCACCCATATGTTCGAGCTCGCTGTAAAGGAAGGAGATCCCAATAGGAGGAGAGAGATGTTGACCTTTGTAGTGGGCGGCGGTGGATTTACCGGTGTCGAGATGATGGGTGAGCTAATAGTATGGGTAAGAAATCTGTGCAGGAAATACGATATCCCGAGAGCAGAGGTGCGCCTTGTCCATGTGGAAGGGCTCCCCCACCTATGCCCTTTTTTGGATCCCAAGCTGATAGCCAAGGTAGAGGGCTACTTAAGAAAGAAGGGCGTAGAGGTCCTTACGAATTCCTTTATTACAGGGGTTACTCCAAACAGCCTGACCATAGGGGAGACAAAGACCATCCCTACAAGAACCTTAATATGGACCGGCGGAGTTAAGGCCAACGCCTTTGTAAAGGAGCTTGGTGTATCCCTTGGTGATAGGGATAGAATCGTTACCAATCAATATCTCCAGACCCTGGAGTATCCATATGTATATGCCATCGGCGACAATATGGAATACCATGATAAGGATGATGAAATACTGGCCCCGCTGGTGGAGACAGCGATCCAATCTGCCGATTGTGCAGCTTATAACATCGCTGCTGATATAGAGGGCCATGATAAGAAAAGTCTGGACCCCAACCTACATGGGGTTATGGTCTCCATAGGTCCCTTGTATTCTGTAGCCCAACTATCGGGTATGCCCTTGCTGGCAGGATTCCATGCGACACTAATAAAGCACCTTGTGAACATCCACTACCTCTTTGGAATAGGGGGCTTGGAGTTAGTCCTGGAGTATCTCAGGCACCAATTTTTCTATAAGTCCAGAAGATCCACCCGCCTGCTGCAAACAGGGATTGGTAATATGCAACGGAAAAATTCCACCTTCTGGTTACTGCCCCTACGGATTTGGCTGGGCCTTATGTGGTTGATCTCCGGCATACAAAAGGTGCAAAATGACTGGTGGTCCAGCTCCTGGCCATTGATAGGTCTTACAGGATCCACAGACGCTACTGCTTCTGCTACCATAACTCCCCTGACAGGGCCCCATACCCCAAACTGGTACAAGGCTATCGCAGAGAGACTAATAATGCCGAATGCCCTGTTATTTCAAAAGCTTATAGTCGTAGTTGAAATTGGGCTTGGCATCGCCTTTATATTAGGGGTATTTACCTTTATAGCCGGTTTAATCTCCATTGGGATGCATATCAACTTCGCTCTGGGAGCAGGGCTGCCCCAGACCAATGGACTTCCGGATCTCTGGTGGATTGCTGCATCCATTGCTATGTTGGCAGGAGCAGGAAGGGCCTTTGGGATAGACTACTACCTCATACCCTTCTTAAGGAATCAATTGAGATACTTCCAAAAAAACAAGCGGCTAAACATCCTGGAGGGATGGGAGCTATAAAGAAAAAGGGATGCTGTTTCTGATCTTACAGCATCCCCTTTTTATACTATCCTATTGCCTTACCTATTTCCGCTATTCTTCCATGACGAATGTATCAGCATGATCCCGATGATGATTATAATAGCAGGCCAAAAACCGTGCCTGATAATCCTCCACAGGACAGGGAACAATCCGCTTATAAGGGCCAGTATGCCCACCACAATCAAAACAAGGCCCAGAATAGACATTGCCTTGGCCTTGTCTACCGGTGGAAATCCATCCCCGTTAGCAAAGGGTTCATTATCCTGATAGCCAAATGGCCTTTCCGGTATAATAATGGCACTTATAATGTAGATTAGTAGCCCCGATCCAAAGGTAGATAGCGAAAGTATAGCCCAGATGAGCCTCACAATTGTAACATCGATATTAAAGTACTCTGCAATACCGCCACATACTCCTGCCAGCATCCTCTGATTTCTTGAACGATATAATCTTCTATTCATAATTTCCAGCCCCCTATATTTAATGGCCTAACCGGTCCCTAAATGCTTTAATCTATTGTTTCTCAGATAATTATATCACATTTTTATCACCTAAAGTACTTTAATGTTTTTGAAAATAACTTCGGAATTTTTAAATAATCATTGCCCCCTATTAAAAGATGGGGTAGAATGGGATTACAATCTAAATTGCTTATGAAAGAGAGGTATTTCCCATGGAAGAGGAAAGAGATATATTGGTCTTTGTCGATGAGGACGGAGTAGAGATTGAGATGGAGGTTCTGGACTATTTTTATCATGAGGACCAGGAGTATGCCCTGCTGACATCCTACGATGAGGATTGCCATTGCCAGGATTGTGATTGTGAAGAGAAAGAGCTTTACATAATGAAGGTGGTTTTAGATGGAGATATGGAGGAGTTCCAACCTGTGGAAGAGGATAAGATGGAAGCTCTGATACAAGCTGTAGAAGCCCTCTACTACGACGAGGACGACGAAGAATTATAAAAAACTCACCTCCAGTCTTGATATTACCCTGTTATGGAGAAGATGTGGATAATGGATAAGGAGTTGATATACTATGCAAAGAACTGATGGTATGAACTACGCACCGAAAGGCAAGCCAAGACCCGTCTGCCAGAAGGGGGATTTTGTTTTCTCTGCCATAGCCTTGGACCATGGTCATATTTATGGGATGTGTAACGGTCTCACTGAAGCCGGGGGACTTCTAAAATCCGTTTATGATCCAGACCCCAAAAAGGTAGAGGCTTTTTGTAAGGCCTTTCCCGGGGTCAAGGTTGCCTCCAGCGAGGCGGAGATTTTGGATGATAAAGAAGTTATGATGGTGGCTGGTGCGGCCGTCCCGTCAGAACGTGCAGCCCTTGGCATGAGGGTGATGGACAGCGGCAAGGATTATTTTACGGATAAGACGCCCTTTACTACCCTTGAGCAGTTGGAAATGGCCAAAGCCAAGGTAGCTGAAACCAACAGGAAGTATATGGTATATTATAGCGAACGACTCCACACAGAAAGCGGTGTCTTTGCCGGAGAACTAATCAAAGACGGAGCCATTGGCAAGGTCATTCAGGTTTTGGGCCTGGGACCCCACCGGTTAAATGCTCCTAACAGGCCTAAATGGTTTTTTGAAAAGGAAAAGTACGGCGGTATTCTCTGTGATATCGGTAGCCATCAAGCTGAACAGTACCTGTATTATGCAGGTGAAAAGAATGCCACCGTTGTCAAAAGCCAGGTTGCCAACTACGCCCACCCCCAATACCCGGAGCTGGAGGATTTTGGCGAGGCCATGATACTTGGGGATAATGGTACCAGCAACTACTTTAGAGTCGACTGGTTTACCCCCGATGGCTTGCGTACATGGGGTGATGGCAGAACAACCATTCTGGGGACCAAGGGATACATTGAACTAAGGAAATATATAGATATCACCCGGGACAATACGCCGGACCATCTATTCCTTGTAGACGAAAAAGGAGAACACTACATTAACTGCAGTGGTAAAGTCGGCTATCCCTTCTTCGGAGAGTTGATCCTGGATTGTCTGAATCGAACCGAGAATGCAATGACCCAGGAACACGCCTTTAAGGCTGCAGAGCTTTGTCTGAAGGCTCAGGCTAATGCCGTTAGAATCAGCGGATAAGAATAACAGATTAAAAAGGGACGGTTTCTGTTTAATAAAGAACAGTGAACCGTCCCTTTCGTGTCTCTTTAGAAGTATTTCTTTAGAACATTTTTCTTAGGTTTTCGTATACCTTTGCGCCTTCTTTTTTGGCTATTTCCTTGCCCTCTGCAGCCCAGAGAAAACCCCTTCTCATGATTTCCAAGGCGGGCTCTATCTCAAAGATATCGGCATGATGACCGAGTGCGTTATAGAAAACACGGCCAGCGCCCCATCTCTTGGTCCAGATCTGAGGAACATCTACTTGCCCGTTGGTAGCATGGGGACCATCCACAATCGGGAACCGGGTGGTCGCTAAAACCTCGACGGCTGGATCTACGTGGAGGTAGTACTGTTCACTCTTTACAGGGAAGTCCTCAATACCCTCTACTATGGGGCTTGAACCCTTCTTTATATTAATCATGTATTCAACCCCGTCGCCACCGGGATGGGATACCCAGTTTCCACCGGTCATAAATTGCCATTGTACGCAGTTTCTAAAAGCATCGCACATACCACCATGGCAACCAGCCAGGCCTACCCCTGATGCAACCGCTTCAACAACAGGCCACATCTGTTCATTAGTAATCTGGCCCATAGTCCACACCGGAATAATCAAATCCAGGGTTTTGAGTTTCTCCCCGTCCAAAAAAGAATCCAAGGTATCGGACAACTCCACTTGAAATCCGGATTCTTCCAATACTCCTTTAAATATCTCAGATACCTGTATCGGCTCATGGCCGTCCCAACCACCCTGAACTATCAAAGCTTTTTTACTCACAATATAACCTCCTTAGGTTTGATAATATATCATAACTTTTGGAATATCCCCTTAAGCTGTGGATAGATATCCCTGTACACCTTGTATCTCTCATCATATAGAGCTACTATTTCCGGATCCGGCTCTACCGTCAACCTGGTCCTTACTAGCCTTTCAGCTGCCTCCTCTACGGAAGCATATTCCCCACATCCTACTGCGGCCAGCATTGCTCCCCCTAAGGCAGGGCCTTCCTCCGCCTCCAGGATATCCACCTTTAGGTCTAATACATTGGCCAGGATCTTTCTCCATAGAGGGCTCCTTGCACCACCACCGCACATCTTGGTCCTCTCTACCTTGATTCCCAGGGCCTTGGCGATCTCATAGGAATCCCTGATGGCAAAAGCCACTCCTTCCATCATGGCGAGGGTCATATCCTTTCTGCCGGTCTCCATGGTCATACCAAGGAAAGCCCCCTTCGCATTAGGATCATTGTGAGGTGAACGTTCTCCCATCAAATAGGGTAGAAAATATACCGAATTCCTGCCAAGATTTTCTATATCCTCCTGTTCCCCTTGAAAATCCTTGGTATTGAGGATCTCCTCCATCCACCATTTGTTACAGGAGGCTGCACTTAAGACCACTCCCATGAGGTGATAGTTGCCGTCGGCATGGGCAAAGGCATGTAGGGCATTGTTCTTGTCGACTCCAAACTTTTTGCTGGAGATAAATATGGTTCCGGAAGTACCCAGAGAAACGTTGCACTTACCCTCCCCGACAGTCCCGGTCCCTACTGCCGCGGCTGCGTTGTCCCCGGCCCCGGCCACAACCTTCACATCATTATTAAGGCCTAGCCTTTCTGCTATCTCCTCCTTAAGGGTTCCGACAACCTCATAGCTTTCAAATACGTCGGGCAACTGTTCCCGGGTTATCCCACAGATTTCCATCATTTCCTCCGACCAACACCTGTTCTTAACATCGAAGAAGAGGGTACCCGATGCATCGGAAGGATCCGTACAATGCACCCCGGTCAATCTATAGGCTATATAGTCCTTGGGTAGCATGATCTTATGTATCTGCCTGTAGTTCTCCGGTTCATGCTTTTTCATCCACAGTATTTTGGGTGCCGTAAAGCCTGCAAAGGCAATGTTAGCCGTATATTCCGACAGCTTTTCCTTCCCAATCTTTTCATTCAGGTAGTCGGTCTCTTCCGCGGTTCTCCCATCATTCCAGAGGATGGTGGGCCTTATAACCCTGTCTTCCTCATCCAAAACCACCAGCCCGTGCATCTGGCCGCCAAATCCGATCCCTGCCACCTGGGACTTATCTATACCATGAAGGAGCTCTACCAGCCCTTCCTGGGTATTTTCGTACCAATCCTCGGGATCCTGCTCGGACCAACCCGGCCTTGGAAAACTGATAGGGTATTCCTTGGATACACTCTTTACAATAGTGCCGTCCCCGGCCATCAGAAGTAGTTTTACTGCTGATGTGCCAAGGTCTATTCCGATATAATACATATTGCACCCCTTTTCCAATAAGCGATTCAATATACTAATCCAACAGACTTATAATCAATCTATAACAGGTTTAAGCGTCGATGACATTCACCATAACTTCGCCTACAGAATATCAACCAACTATTATGGATATATAAGCCATTGACATTAACCAAAGAGTATGCTGTTTATAATACCCTCCAGATACTCCTGCCTGCCGGATCCGGGAAGTTCCGGAGCACCCAGCTTCTCGGCATACTCTGCCAGCTCAGCCAGATTTGTTTCGTCGTTTATTATCTTTGCACCTATTCCGCTGTTAAAGCTTGAATATCTCTCCTTTATAAAGTCGTCAATCCTGCCGTCCTCTATTATCTGGGCAGCTTTTATGAGACCCAGGGCAAAGGTATCCATTCCCAAGATAAACCCATAGAACATATCCTCATGGGTATAGCTGGGTCTGCGGTTTTTAGCATCAAAGTTGAATCCTCCGTTTTTAAGCCCTCCGGCCTTTAATACCTCGTACATGCACATGGTTGCCTCATATACGTCAAAGGGGAAATGGTCCGTATCCCAGCCAAGGAGGTAGTCGCCCTGGTTGGCATCGATGCTTCCCAGCATTCCGTGTATGGCGCTGACCCGAAGTTCATGCTGGAAGGTATGTCCTGCCAGGGTTGCATGGTTTGCTTCTATGTTAAGTTTAAAATCCTTATCGAGGCCATATTCTTTCAGGAAACCGATTGCAGTAGCTGCGTCAAAATCATACTGGTGTTTGGTAGGCTCCTTGGGCTTTGGTTCGATATAGAAATCTCCCTCAAAACCTATGCTGCGTCCATATTCTACCGCCATCCTCATAAGTCTGGCTATATTATCCAGTTCGAATTTCATGTCGGTGTTTAGAAGGGTCTCATAACCCTCTCTTCCACCCCAGAATACATAGCCCTTACCACCTAATTTGACCGTTAAATCCAGTGCCTTTTTGATCTGGGCAGCGGCAAAACAGTAAACATCAGCCGAATTGGTGCTCCCTGCCCCATTCATATACCTTGGATTGGTAAACATATTGGCTGTACCCCAAAGTAGCTTCTTACCTGTAGCTTCCATCTTCTCTTTCATATAATCGGTGATCTCATCCAATCGGGCATTGGTCTCGGCTAAGGTGTCAGCTTCGGGAACCAGATCCACGTCATGAAAACAAAAATACTCTATTCCCAGTTTGTCCATGAATTCAAATCCTGCATCCACCTTGGCCTTGGCGTGCTCCATGGTACCAACCTGGGCACCAAAGCTCTTATCTGCAGTACCGACTCCGAACATATCTGCGCCGGTTGCGGAGAGGTTGTGCCACCAAGCCATGGCAAATGGTAAGTGCTCCTTCATGGTTTTACCCAAAATAACTCTATTTTCGTCATAATACTTAAATGCTAAAGGATTTTTACTTGTAGGACCCTCGTACTTTATCTTTGGTATGTTTTTAAAGATTTCGGACATAGTATACCTCCTCAATTTGTTAATGGTTATACCCATATTATACACTAAATTTGGAAATTAACATACCATGATACTACTGATTAGATATATCTATAGATATTATATATAAAGTTTCATAAAATTAGCGCATTATGCCAGTCAATCATATCCTGGTAATAGCTATTGATCGCTCCCTCTTATCAATAGCTCATTACCTAAGATTTTGAGCTGGCACAAGAGGTTAAAATTAGGGACGGTTATTCCCCCCTTATGACAGGAATATCCGTCCCCAAGTCGTCATTCTATCTTCAGTTATCCAAAGTCATGGATAGAACTAATCGGTAAAGCTCATTAAAAACTCAAAGTGATGCTTACCTGCAAAAACCTTATGCTTGGGATCAAGTTGGGTGGACCAGGCCATATTTCCACCGATACCAGCCATGGCACCGTCAATATTAATGTAGACTTCATCCCTGCGTACAAGTTCGTGCTCATGGTAAGCATTCCAATAATCCTCCACGGTATTGTGGTGTACGTCAAAGGAGAATAAAGAGCCCTCAACGGTGATCCTGCTGCCATCCTCGTCCTCCAGGGCAAACCACCTGGTATCGGCGTGGCTGCCGTTATGGCTGACAGGCACAAAGGGAAAATGGGTTTCCTCAACTGACGAGCTATACCTTCCAACGGGCGCAGCCAGTTTCCTGTCGCAATAGCTCTCACCCGGTCCCCTACCGTACCAGTGCAGGGCCTTAAATCCTTCCGGTGCTGTAAAGCTGAGGCCTACCCTCGGGAGGTGTACGTAATTGCTGTCTATATCTATGGCAGCACTCACCCCAATATCCCCGTCCCTATACACGGTGTAGGTAACCTGACTATATATGCTGCCCTTGTCTCCGTCAATTCTGTTGGTAAACATAACCCTGGCATTACCTTCTCTCTGGGTGACACCATAGTCCGCAGCTAAAGGTACCCTCTTCAATTTACCGGGCATAAAGGAAGGCCATAATCCATTGGATTCTCCCCACCATTTAGATTCTAAGTGGAGGCCTGTCCTGCTCCGATCGAAGTTTTCCACTCCGCTCCTTAGGATATATTCCTTCCCGTTTCGTTCATAACTAAGTAAGGTGTTGTCCTCGGAATCAAAGGTTACCTCAAAGTCCTGCCCCTTTACTGTTATAAGAGTCTCTTTCACCTCTATGGACAGGTCGCATCCGTCTGAGGATACCTTTGGTTCAATAGGAGCCGGACCCTTTAATTCAAACTGGTAATTGGCTATTTCGTGGCCTTTCTCAGCCCAAGGATAGTCAACTGCAGTCTTTACCCTTATATTTATATAAACTTCATTGGTCTCATCCTCAACTGAGGACAGATCCACCATAAAGGCAATATCATCAAGGGACTTATCCCCGGTTGGAAGATGAATATCCCCGCTCTCAACAATCTCCCCGCGTACCAGGATTTCATATTCAAAGGATAACTCATCAAAGCCGATACTCTGGGACCGGTTCTTTGCTATAAAGCTTCCTTTGACCTCCTTGTCAGCCTCTATGATGATAGGGGATTGAGCCTGTTTTAATTCAAGACCGCTGGGCTTTGGCGTAAGATCTGCCATAACGATCCCATTTGCACACATATAATAAGGGCAAACCCAATCGGTTAAATCCTCTCCCCAATCTCCGCCAAAACCAAAGAAGGTCTCACCTTTTTCATTGACCGCCGGTAAGCACTTATCCTGCCAGTCCCATACAAAGCCTCCTTGGAAGATCTCGTATTTTTCTGCCAGACGGTTGAACTGTTCAAAATTCCCGCTGGAATTGGTTATCTGATAGGCGTATTCTATGAGCACTATGGGTCTTCTGTCGTTATTATCGGCAATCATGTATTCAAGTAGCTCCATGGTTGGGTACATGGTACATTTGATATCACTGGCAATAAGGCCGGGATCGTTGTTCTCATACTGTACCAGCCTGGTGTCATCGTATTCCCTGATCCAGTTGGCCATAGCCGCATGACCGGGACCATATCCGGATTCATTCCCCAGGGACCAGGATACTATGGAAGGATGGTTTTTATGGATTAATACCATACGTCTGGCCCGCTCCAGCATAGCTTCCGACCATTCCGGATTGTTGGTTAAATTGCCCCCCAGTCCATGGGTTTCCAAATTGGTTTCGCAAACAACCATAAGCCCATATTTATCGCAGAGATCATACCATACCGGATCATCTGGATAGTGGCTGGTCCTGACAGAGTTGAAGTTTAGCCTTTTCATCAGCTTGATCTCCTCTATCATATGCTCCTTGCTTACGGTTCTTCCGGTCAGCCAGAAGTGCTCATGCCTGTTTGTGCCCCTAAAGACTACCCGCTTGCCATTTAGTTTGATGACGTTGTTTTCGATGGATATCTCTCTAAAGCCAATGTTTAGAGCTTCATAGTCCGTTTCCTGCCCGCTGCCATCTATCAGCGTAAATACAAGCCTATATAAGTTTGGCCTGTCAAAGTCCCAGGGCAGTACATCATCTACTTCAAGTTCAAAGAAGGCGGACTCGGTAATTGGGCGCATCCCCTTAAAGCCCCATCCGGAACCCATACCCATAATCGGGCTTGTAGTATCCACGGGTTTTGTGCACTCTATCAATAGTTTGCCGGACTGATCGAAGAGGGAAAGCCTTATGGTAGAGTCTGCAAATCCCTCTGTCCTGTTGACAAAACAGCGGGCATTTATAACCCCGCCACCGTGAACGGTAGGCTTTGCATCCACTTTAAAATCCTGAATGCGCAGTTTCGGTTTGGCTATTAATTTTACAGATCTGAATATACCGGACAGGTGGAAGTAGTCCTGACCTTCCAGCCAAGTACCGTCACAAAACCTGAGTACTACCAGGGTTATTAAGTTTTCACCGGTAGTCAGGTATTCTGTTATCTCAAATTCTGACGGAAGTTTGCTGTCCTGGGAATAGCCTACCGGATGACCGTTAATCCAGAGATAATAGGCAGACTCCACTCCGCCGAAGTTTATAAATACGCTACGCTTGTCAAAGGATTCGGGCAGCACAAAGGACCTGCGATAGATGCCGCAAGCGTTATCCTCCGGTACATAAGGAGGATTATATCTTTGATAGATATCATAATCCTTCTTTTCGCCTATATTCAGTAAATACTTCTCCCCCATCTTGTCCTTAAAGGGGTAAAGGGTATTTACATATACCGGTTTTCCGTATCCTTGAAGTTCCCAGTTTCCCGGCACCTTTATCTTACCCCATCCCGACAGATCTGCATCAGTTTGGTTAAAGCCGCCAGGTATAGCCTCCGGACTATCTACCAATAAAAAATCCCATTCCCCGTCTAAGGATAATATAAACTTGGAATTCCCATCCAGCCTGGCCTGTTCAGCATTTTCATAAGCAGACCAGGGAAAGTGGGCAGGTGCCCGGTTTATTTGGGTTATGTATTGGTTATGATAGTCTGGCTTCTTATGAAATCCTTTGAATACTTCTAGCATTATGTCTTGCCTCCTTAAAAAAAGGGGCGGCTTCCCTGCCATTGGAAGCAGGTGGAACCGTCCCCTTCGCTATAGTTTAATCCACTTTAAATTCCCCTCGGTACAATGCCTCTATATCAGTTAGCATCTTTTGTACCATGGGTTTGTTTACCGCGAACTCAGACTCACCGTCTATAAACACGGCATAGAAATCGTCATCATAGGGTACGTAGTTTATATGCATCTCTCGATTTTTCCCCTTGTTTAGGTAGAAGATAGCCTTAACTTCTGCTTTCCCCTCGGTACCTTCTCTGACCTCGGCATCCGCGAGAACACCTACGATACTCTGGTATACCTTCCTAAAAGGCTTATCTTCGACCTCTTTTCCATTTATCTTGAAGGTATGGATTACCTCGTCCTCTTCTCCCTCTTCTTCTGCCGGCTTTGTCTCCCGTTCCAAGGTCAGGGTATGTTTATGCCCTAAGCCCTCCACTACTATCTTATCCACATAGTCGATATTTACTATATAGATAAATTTGTCAACCAGCTCAAAGGGCGTTACATCTAAAAATTTCGTATTGCTTTTCTTCATTCCATAAACGGAATCAGAATCCGGCGTTTTAAAGTATACCTTATCATCTTCGTATTCATCACCGATCAATAGATGTAAAGTTTCTTCGTTGTCCTTTAGGATAAACTCAGCCGAGGGTTCATCAAGACCGTACTTCGAAAGATCCTTGGCCCCGTCTTCAATGAACTCGTCTATATTCAGGACAGGCACCTTCTCCATATACTTGGATAAGGCCTCACCGTTAACGTTCATATACTCCCTGTACGGTTGTATCATCTTCAAATCCGTAAGGGTGGTCTGGACATAATCCTCATCGTCTATATCCGTTAGCTTGATTTCGATGGGTCTGCCGTCCTTTTTATCTACCTTGAGATACGTTATCTCCTGAGCATTAATCCGTGGTAATCTATTGTCTCTTACATCGGCAAGGCTATACCTTAGATGATCTCCGTGGTTGGTCCATACCTCATATACCTTTGGATCTCCCTCGAGCATCAGGTAGTAGGTATTACCTATAGGGGTACTGTTTCCTAGATAGAGTACCTCTACAGTACCATCCTTTAAGGTAACCTTACCTGTAGCCTGGGGGTTATCCAGTCCATAAGGTGAAAGATCATCCGGGGTCTCTTCTTCTATAATCCGCTCAGCCTCCAGATTGGCAAAGCTATAGGCCAAGTCATCCACCCGTATTTCCCTTAACGTTACCTCATAGGGATAATCCACTTCCCATACGGACTTCTTTACCTTCTCTTTTTTTCCGTCCTTTTCCTCTTCTACTTCCTTCTCTACCTTGTTGAAGGTCAACTCACCGGATTCATTCTTAATCTCCATCTTAACAATATCATCCTTGTTTAGCTTCAAAACAGGGATCTTATCATTTGCATCCGGCTCTTCGGGTTCAGGCCTGTTGGAAAGGAAAAAATAGGAGCCTGTCAAAATACCAAGTACTACTAGCAGTATTATGATATTCCTGGACTTCCTCATAGGTGTCTCCTCCTAAGCCACATAACCAATCCTGCACCTAATATAATCAGGGGTATGAGAATTACGGTTATGCCGGCAAACAATAATCGCTGGAAAGCATTAATATTAAGGTATCTGCTCAGTAAACTCTTAGGTCTGATGGAGATGCTCTCCTGCTTATCCTGGAGCCAGTTAAGGCTGTTTAATATGAAGTCCGCATTTCCTATGCTGGCAAACCTGGAATCAATAAACTCAGCATCCCCGGCAACTACCAGTTTTGTCTCATGGTATTTACCTATCTTTTCGTCCCAGGTCTTATCTGCTATAGCCACAGCGATATTGAAGGGCCCGTCTATATCTCCTTCTTCCTTTTCAGGGGCAGTGGATGTATAGTCGGTCCTTCCCCAAGCAGAATCACTGGTTACCAGCAACGGTTCAATCTCGATGCTCCTCTTCTTCATATCCAGTATATCGATACCCTGGGCTCCTAATGTTAATACCTGCATCTTGTTGACCTTCATGGGACTTATAATCATATGGCTAATCATTTCGGGGACTAACCATGTAGGATTTTGGAAGTAATGATTCCTGTCTCCCTCTATCGTTAAGGCCTTATTCAAGGCTATTCCATAGCTCTTAAAGAGAGCATCAAAATTTGGCATGTCAGCTTCCACAATATCCATTAAGAATATCGCCCGGCCCTTGTTATCCAGATATTTCCTGATCTTTTCTTCCTCTTCATCGGTCATATCCCGCTGAGGAGCTATTATCATTAGTATAGCTGCATCAGATGGTACCTCATCTTCTGTTAAAAGGGACAGGTTTTTAATTTCATAGTTCTCCAGCTCCATCTTCTTCCTCAGATCATAGGGCAGGCTCTGTTCCATATGGCCCTCCAATAAATATACAACAGGGAGCTCTTCTGCCGTCACATATTGAATAGCACTGGTTACCCTTTCCTCCAAGGCCAGGGATTCGGCACGGGTGTTTCCGTACTGGTCAGTTCTTACATTAAAGATATCATAATAGTCTATTACCTTAAATCTATCTCCACACTCTACGATATAGCTACCATCTCTGAGAGTGGTGCCGTCCTTGGTATACTTGCTGGAAAAGGTGGGGTTTTTTACAGGATCTACATAGGTTATGGTGATATTTTTGTTTTTTCTCCTATACTTTTGCAGTATCTCGTCAAATACCTTATCCTCGCTGCCGGTCTTGTACAGGCCAATGATCTGTATTTCCTGATCCAGGTTTTTTAATATTGTGTCGGTCTGATCCGATAGGGAAAACAATCTATTCTCCGTCAAATCGATCTTGAAGGGGATCTGCCCTACCACCAAGTTTACTATAATCAGGATAGCCAGTACAAAGGCTGTCAACAAAGTCGCATATCCGCCATATTTAAACTTCTTATCCTTGAATGAATTTAGTATCTTAAGCCTATCTAATTTCATAATCCTGACTCCCCCCTAACTCCATCTTCTCTTCTCCAGCACCCTAATTGTCAAAAAGACGAAGGCTGCTGAAAAGGTAATATAGTATACTATGGGACTCAAACTCAAAATACCTATTTGAAACTCTTCATAGCGCTTCAGTAGCGAAAACCATTCAAAAACCCTTACGATAAATCCATCGAAGAAATACTTATCCGCCAGAAAATAGGTTAAAACTATAATAATCGCACCCACCAGGGTGGTGGCTACGCCCACATATATGTTTCTTGTATTAAAATATACGAATGCTCCTAAAGCCAGGGCAATTATTCCGGCGAAAATAATGCCGGATGTTTTGTCCGTAGGAAGTCCCTGGGTTACCCAATCGAGTATCCACATAAACAGCAGGGCACTGAAGGTGATTACCGCCGCTATTACCTGGTTCTCCGTCAATGTGGATATAAACAGCCCTATGGAGATAAAAGCCGAACCCAAGAGTAAAAATCCTATATATCCACCTACTATCTCCCATGTTGCCAGGTTTCCAAAAAAGGATAGGATGATGGGATATATGCAAGTTATAAGAAGAGTCAAAACGAATACAGAGACAGCGGCGAAATATTTACCCAGCACTATACCGGTTAAGGAAGTGGGGCTGGTAAATAATAGCTGGTCGGTTCTCTGCCTCTTATCATCAGGCATCAGTCTCATGGTTAGAATGGGCACCACTATTAAAAAGATAAAGGTGATGCTGCCCAGTACAGCATTATAGTCGGGACTGGCCGGAAATAAGTTGGTCATTGCAAAAAAGAATCCGGACAGTAGCAGGAAAAATCCCATAAAGATAAAACCTGTGGATGAAGTGAAATAAGCTCTCAATTCACGTTTAAACACTGCTAACATATTAGGACACCTCCACTTTTTCCTGGGTGGTTACCTGTAGGAAAATATCCTCCAGAGTAAGATCCATGGATTTCATCTGTAGGATAGGATATCCCGCCCGGCTCAAGGCGTTAAAGACCGGTCTTCTTACGTCTATATCCTTCTCTGCCTCTATCCATACATCTATGGTATCCGGTTCCCTGACCCCTTGGGCTTCTACATACTTGATGCCGGCTACATCCCTAAGAACCTTTACAGCCTGCCTTTCAGGAGCTGCGATCCTCAGGGTCAACTTACTGCTCTCACCAAGTCTCTTGGACAGGTTCTCAGGCGTATCGCTGGCAACAATCCTTCCCTTGTTGATGATGACCACTCGCTGGCATACCGCGCTGACTTCCGGCAGTATATGGGAGCTTAGGATGATGGTATGCTTTCTGCCAAGCTGTTTTATTAGGTTTCTGATCTCGATTATCTGCTTGGGGTCGAGACCTACCGTCGGTTCGTCCAAGATCAGAACCGGTGGATTGCCAACCAATGCCTGGGCAAGGCCCACCCTTTGCTTGTACCCCTTGGACAGGTTCTTAATAAGCCGGTCACGTACATCGGTGATCCTAACCAGTTCTAAAATCCTATCCATCTCCTGCTTCCTATTCTTAAGGTCGACTTTCTTAATTTCAAATACAAAATTTAGATACTCTCTGACCGTCATATCCAGGTATAGTGGTGGAAACTCCGGCATATAGCCTATACGTTTCTTCACCTCTTCGGGATTGTCTAAGATGTCGTATCCATCTACCGTGACGGTACCCTCTGTAGCAGAAATATAGCCTGTGATAATGTTCATGGTTGTGGACTTGCCTGCACCGTTGGGTCCGAGAAAGCCCAATATTTCACCTTCATTTACGGTGAAATTCAGATTATCTACAGCAAGATGCTGACCAAACCGTTTTGTTACGTTTTTAATCTCTATCAATTATTCTCCCCCCATTTCTGCGATCTAAGGAATACTAAACACACATGATTATATCATCATAGCTGATTATAGCAAAGTAATTTAAATAAAATATGAATAAAGTGTTAACAATGGGCATAAATCAATTGTATTCTTGATCGGATTAAGTCCGTATAATGGTGTAAAAAGAAAAATAATTTGAGCCAAGGCTCA
>ERZ773359.2614-NODE-2614-length-22437-cov-31.913993_pt1 | contig 22437 bp, 24 predicted proteins | sample MGYA00374955_ERZ773359 | MGnify/ENA primary metagenome ERZ773359 (study PRJEB29098, sample SAMN04486028) | biogas fermenter metagenome | study: EMG produced TPA metagenomics assembly of the Biogas fermentation microbial communities from Germany - Plant 4 DNA1...
ACTGATTTTTCCGCCATAGGAACGGCATCAATCTCTATTGCTTCTATGCGTTTAGTTATTTCATCTACCAAAGCCGGATCAGCTACGTCCTTTAAGTACAGCAGGCATATATCGGTTTTGGACCTTCTGCCGATATTCACCAGTTTAACCCGCAGTTTGGGATCCCTGATTCTTCTTCTGATCAGAGCCGTGTTAAAGACTAAGGTTTCCGTGAAACCATCCCGAGAGCCCCGTACTACCCTTTCAATATCTGGTTCCTCTGGATTGCGGGAGGGATAGGTTCGCGCATCTATTACAAAGGCTTGGTCACAGCCATCCACAATTAATAAAATAGCCCCGGCCATTACGAGATAGATCAGTTCATCTATTTGCTCTTCAGTACTGAGCTCTACATAGGGAATGGTACGTTCCAAAACAGTCTTCAGGGTGGCAGATCCAAATTCTTCACCAGACAGGTTGAGCAAGGTCTTCATTACTAAAGTAATAATGTCATCCTTAACAAAACCATCAATACATATAAAGGCTGCTTTTCGGCCCATAACCCGCATTTCGCGAACTATAATGTCAAAGCTCTCCCCTTCTCCCAGTTCCTGTTTGAACAAATCAAGATTATCGGCATAATTTCGGCCTAAATACAGATGCTCACCTTTATCGCGCAAGAGAATCGCTTCCTTCCAGAATTATTTCCAAGCCCTTGCCAGTTGCCTCAGCTATGTTGTTTGCGCTGTCCAGGCCATCCATTTTGCCAGACTCTCCACATCCCACTACTAGTAAACCCGTATAGCTCTCCAGCATCTGAACCCTTTCACCTTCCAGGCGGTGATGACGGGGTGGTTTCAACAGTACGGATAAAGGTAGGGGATCTCCGGCTGCAGTTTCAAGTGGGTAGAGTCCCAGGAAATGGGAGGCAGTTTCTACAGCTTGGCAGGTTGTTCAGTTTCCGTCGGTTACCATCATGACTCTGACCCTGGCTGGTTGGTGATTCACTTGGTCAACCCTTGGGATTAAACAGGACTGCCGCTACATAACCAAAAATAATGGCTGCAGTGATTCCGGCTGCGGTTGCCTCCACTCCGCCGGAAATTGCTCCCAAAAGGCCGCTTTCTTCTACTGCTTTTAAGGTTCCTTGCGTCAGAGAATGGCCAAAGCCAGACAAAGGAATGGTAGCGCCTGCCCCAGCCAAATCAACCAAAGGTTGATACAGTCCCAGCCCACTTAAGAGCGCGCCAACACTTATATAACCTACCAGAATATGTCCCGGTGTGATGGCCGGTTTGGTGAGATCCATAATTAACTGGCCAATCAGGCATAGCACTCCTCCCACCAGAAAGGCCATTAGTAATTCATTCATACCCATCAACCCCGCTTATAGATTTTCCAGAGCCACCGCATGAGCTATACCTGGTATACTTTCCCCTTGAAATGAAGTGGTAGGACTCATCAAAGCACCGGTGGCTACCAACAAAAGCCGCGCTATTTTGCCCTGTACCATTTTTTTCAGCAAGGGACCACATAACATAGCTGCGCAACAACCGCAGCCACTTCCTCCCGCATGAGTATCCTGATTATCGTTGAATATCAGAACTCCGCAATCGCTGTAATTTGGCTCTGGCACCACTCCATTCTTTATAAAGAGCTGTTTGACCAGAGCAGAGCCCACCTTACCCAGATCGCCAGTTACAATTAAGTCATAATAATCCGGAGAGCGATCGGTATCATTAAGATGGGTTTTTATAGTATCTGCTGCAGCTGGTGCCATAGCGCTTCCCATATTATTGGCGTCCTTTTGCCCCATATCAATAATTTTTCCGATAGTGGCACAGGTTAAACGGGGGCCGCCATAAATCCCTTTTTCCAGTACGACAGCTCCGGCTCCAGTGACGGTCCACTGACTGCTTATGGAACGCTGGGTGCCCTGCTCAGCTGGAAAACGAAATTGACGTTCAGCCGTGTAATAATGACTGCTGACCGCTGCCACTGTCCGCTCAAAATACCCGCCATCAATAGCCATGGCTGCGGTTAAAAGAGATTCTGCCATGGTAGAACAAGCTCCATACATGCCTAAAAAAGGGATCTGCAGTTCCCGGGCAGCAAAGCTGGAAGAAGTGATCTGATTCAACAGATCGCCGGATACCAGCAGTTCTATATCCTGAGGTGAATAGTTTTTTTTACTGACCGCTAATTTTATTGTTTCCCGCAGTAGTTTGGTTTCAGCCTTTTCCCAGGATTCTTCTCCAAATTCATAATCCTCCATGACCCAGTCGAAATCAGACCCCCAGGGGCCTTCCCCTTCCTTGGGTCCCACTATTGTCGCCCAGGCTGTCAAAACTGGAGGATTCTCAAACATTATAGTCTGCGAGCCCAGTTTTTTTTGGTTGGCCATAAGTCCCCACCCTTCAACTGAAAACCACTTTAATAAGTCCTATAACGACAGCAATTGCAAAGCCAAATACCAGAGTGGGACCAGCTACACTGAAAATGCGTGCTCCCACCCCAAAAATATAACCTTCCCGCTTGTATTCCATAGCTGAAGCCACAATGGCATTGGCAAAACCAGTTATGGGCACTATGGAGCCAGCGCCAGCATGTTTGCCCAGCACATCGTACCATCCCAGCCCGGTGAACAGGGCGGCCAAGAAAATCATGACCACAGATGTGGCAGAGCCCGCGTCCAGTTTGCTCAATCCCTGCCCCATAAAGAAATTCAGTATTATCTGTCCCAGAGTACAAATCAGGCCACCTATCACAAAAGCCCAGATACAGTTTTTTAGCACAGTTGGTTTAGGTTTAGTCTGATTTACCAGATCATCATACTCCTGGGCTTCTATTTTCTTCAGTTGGTCTGCAGACGTGTTCAAAGCCGGTCGCCTCCCTACCAAAATATTATTGGCCAATGCCAAAACCTTTATTCTCTGAAAAAAGCAGCACCCCGATCACAGAGTACTGCTTTTTTCACTTGTTGTTATTCCACATAGGCGACCTTAATATTAGCTTTGTATTCGATTATTTTGTTATCCTGACAATTTGCTGTCCAGTTGTACACTTCCACACCAGTCAGATTAGGATACTTGCGCGAGGCCTCTGTGACCGCATTTTCAACAGCATCCTGCCAGCCTCGCTGAGATTCAGCCACAATTTCAGCAACCTTTACCTGCAATTTGTTAACCTCCTTTTCCAATTAGCTATTCCTAGCTTGGATAGAAGATTATCAGTTTATGCACAACATTTTAGGAGCATAATGATCTTTTTACTTGGCTCGCCAGCCCCCGTCAATGGTAAGGGTAGTGCCGGTAACATAACCAGCCTCATCGGAAGCCAGGTACAACATTCCATAGGCAATGTCATCTCCGATACCCCATTTGCCCAGGGGAACATTGCCTTCAATAGTCTGAGTAGCTTCCAGATCAGCAACTAGGTTTCTAGTCATATCAGTAATAATAGCTCCCGGACAAATGGCATTTACCCGGATATTCTCCTTGCTAACTTCATTGGCTATTTGCCTGGTCAGACCCACAACTCCGTGCTTGGATGCCGTATAGGCTGTACCGCCGGCCATTCCGCCAGTTCCGGCAATAGAAGCAGTATTGATGATAGCCCCTCCTCCACCTTGCTGCAAAAATTGCTGGATGGCTCTTTTGCAGCCGTAGAAAACCCCTTTCAAATTGATGTCAATGATTCGATTCCACAGAGCATCATCTGTATCCAGAGCGCTGATGAAATTGTCAAATACACCTGCGTTGTTGACCATAATATCCAACCGGCCAAAACTATCCACGGCTTTTACAACTGCGGTATCGATATCTTTCCATTGGGAAACATCACCTATTACAGCTACTGCTTGGCCACCAGAGCTATTGATTTGAGCCGCGGTGTCTTCAGCAGTCTTCTTAACATAATCAACGACAACTATTTTGGCACCTTCTTTGGCAAAGAGCAGAGCCGTAGACTTACCCATGCCTGCTCCAGCGCCTGTAATTACGGCAATTTTTCCATCAAGTCTTCCCATTAGGCTTCATCCTTTCCATGGTTTTTCTTCTCTGCTAATGTTAGCTTTATACAAAAAGGGGATATATATGAGCATTATTTAGAAGCAGACAGGATAAATGAAACTCTTTGGGATGAAGGCATCTTCAGCTGTATCCCTCCGGACGCCAGGCGCAAAAATGTCGGGGCTCAGTTATGATAACTGCAATACCCCGACACTCTTATAAATCTTTTATTCAATTATAGTCTGCTCTCCCAGCAGGCTTTTCAGCTTCTGCAAAGCTCCTTTTTCTATGCGTGATATCTGTACCTGGGAAACTCCCAGATCCTGCGCTATTACAGATTGGGTTTCATCTTTGAAAAAGCGCCGCAGAATGACCTCCCTTTCCCTATCGTCCAACTTTCCTAAGGCCTCACGCAAAGCCATCTGTTCCAAAATTCTAACCGTATTCTCCTCGGATGCCAGGCGATCCAATAAGGATCCTTGGTTTTTTTCTTCTCCGGGAATCACATCATCAATATATGCCGGAGACTGGCAGGCTTCCATAGCCAACACAATTTCTTCCTTGTCTATTTCCAGGCAAGCCGCTATTTCATTAACATTAGGTTCCCGGCCCAAATCCCCCCGCAATTTGTCCTGAGCCCAACGAATTTTGCTGTACAATTCCTTGTATCCACGCTGAACTTTTACCATACCATCGTCCCGGAGAAATTTCTTAATCTCGCCGATTATCATAGGCACAGCATAAGTAGAGAAGCGTACCTTAAAAGAAAAATCGAATTTATCAATAGCTTTAAGAAGCCCGATAGATCCTACTTGGAACAAATCCTCTTGTTCATAGGAAGTACCCCGGAACCTTTCCAATACCATGTAGATCAGACCTACATTAGCCTGGTATATTTGCTCCCGAGCTTCCTCATCTCCCTGTTGGGCTCTTAAAAGAAGCTCGTCATTGTCTTGATAGGAGTGGGTAGAGGACATAGACCTCCCCCCTTACGCCATGGCCCGATGGTCCTGAGAAGGGAAACAACGCAATAGCCGAACGCTTGTCCCTTTGCCTGGCTCACTGACTACGTCCATTTCGTCCATGAAAGAGCGCATAAAGGTAAATCCCAGCCCCATACGGGATGGATCACTGGAATAAGTGGGTTCCATGGCTTGGTCAATGTTTTCAATGCCTCGGCCATAATCTTTAATAATGATCTCCAAGCTGTTGTTTTCCAATATACTGACTACCACTTCAATGGTTTGGCTGGGATCATTATTATAACCATGAATAATACTGTTAGAGACTGCTTCAGATACTACTAGTTTTATTTCTTCAATATCCTCCAAGGTACAATCCAATTGAGAAGCAAAGGCACCCACACATGACCGGGCAAAGGACACGTTTTCCGGCAGACTGCTGAACTCTAAGCGAACATAATTCTTAACATTCATGCGCAATTCCAGCCCAGGGCTGGACCACCTCCCCTTAATTACTGACTACATCTTTTTCGCTCCTATACAAAGGTACCAGCTTGTTTATTCCCGAAAAGAGAAGTATCTTTTCCACCGACGGGCTAGCTCCTACGATATAAATTCTCCCCTGCTGAGCACTTACCTTTTTATATCGGCCGATAATCAAACCCAGCCCCGAACTGTCAATAAATGATACCTTTTCAAGATTTAAGACGAGAGTATTAATGCTGTTGCTGTCCAGTCTATAATCTATTTCCTGACGCAGTTGATCGGTGACCAGCATATCCAACTCCCCGGAGATACGTACTACCAGAGTATTACGCACCTGTTTGAAATCTGCTTTCACCTGCATATCTCCTCCTAAAAACAGTTATTATGGTTACTCTAAATGTGTGCTAAGCTTTCTACAAGGCGGAGATATTTACCTTCCACAAAATTCCATCTACAATAGATAGGTTTCGGCAAGCATCTTCAATATTTCCTTTAGAAAACCCCCTTTAGGAACATCGGAAGCAGCAACTAGATTTACCTCTTTTACCAGGTTGCCATCATCATAGACCCTCATTTCCCCCAGTTTCTGGCCTTTCTCTACCGGCGCATTGACGTAGTTTTGAAGTCGTTTTTCAGTAGTAATTTTCTTTTCCTGGCCTTTTTCCACAATAGCACCTACATCATCTTCCGCTATAACTTCTACACTATCCCCTATTCCTTTGCCAACCTGAACAACGCCGCAAACACTTCCCCGGCTGAAAAAGCTTTTATAAGCATACTTGGCAAAACCATAATTGAACAGTTTCATCATGTCACGATGGTTGCCATGCTGCTTGGGAGAAGCCATCACTGCCCCAATTAATCGTAACCCATCTCTTTTGGCGGTAGCTGTTAAACAGTATTTGGCTTCATTAGTCCAACCGGTCTTAAATCCATCGGTGCCTTCATACCACCACAATAGTTTATTGGTATTAAAAAGCTTAAATTCGCCCTGGCGTAAGTTGTACTCTTTAATAGAACAGTATTCCAGTATTTTGGTATATTGTAAGGCATAACGAGCCATAACTGCCATATCATAGGCACTGGTATAATGGTTTTCCGCGGGCAGGCCATAGGAATTTACGAAATGGGTGTTTTTTAGTCCTAGCATTTTAGCCTGCTTATTCATACGGTCCACGAAATTCTTATGAGTACCTTCCAAATGTTCGGCTACCGCTACGCTAGCATCATTGGCAGAACCTACCGCAATGGCAATCATCATGTCTTCGAAAGTCATTTCTTCGCCCGGTTCCAAATATATCTGTGACCCTCCCATTTTCCAGGCCTCTTCACTGGTTATTACCTTGTCTTTAACACTCACTTTGCCTTCTTCCAAGTCCTGGGCTGCCAGAATCATAGTCATCAGCTTGGTCATACTGGCGGGCGGAAGCCGTTTATGCTCATTCTTAGCCAACAAAACCTTGCCAGAGTCCGCATCCATAAGCACGTAGGATTCAGCTTCCACCTCCACCTGTTCAGCCTGTACTGGACTCACTGCGACCAGAGTCAGCAAAATTAAGCACAACAATATCCAGACCGTTCTTTTCCTGGGCTGCATCAAGACTGCACCTCCCCGATTTTTCTACTTTTTAGATTATATTTGCGGGATGCAGAGTTTATTCCAGGCAGATACAGCGGAAAACGCCCGTGACAACACGGGCGTTTCAGTGGTTTAACTAGATTTTATTTGAGTGAGATTTTATGAAGGTGTCGCTGACAGCTGTATGCCGCTCATCATTTCATTCAACTTACGAGTATTTTCCTGCATCTGCTGGGCTACAGCCTCGATAATATCAGCCGCCTGTGAGGCCTGCTCACTATCGGCCGCAATTTCACGGGTCTGGGCTGTAGTATGTTCAATGGTCATAACAGTTGATTCAATACCCTTGACGATTTCCTGGGTGGATTCAGCCAAGGCAAGAAAGTTGGAGTGCAGCAGCTGGGTTAAATTATGTATGGATTCACCATCGCTTTTATAAGCTTGTCCAACATCCTCCAGAATCTTCTGATCTCTGGTCACATCTTCACTGATAAACTGCAGCAGGTTGTTGCACTGATCAATCAGATGATGCATGGCCTGATAAACCTGCTGGTTCATACCCTGTATATGCTGAACTGTAACCGCTGATTTGTCAGCCAGGGCGCCAACTTCCTGGGCAACAACGGCAAATCCTCTGCCGTGCTCCCCAGCCCGGGCTGCTTCTATAGCGGCGTTTAATGCCAACAGATTGGTTTGATTAGCCAACTCTGATATTTGCTCAGCTAGCCCCGATATTTCCTCTACTGCTCTGCTGTCGGCAATAGCCTGAGTAACTTCTTTTTGAATGTTTTCATACAGCTGCATAGTTGCCTGGCGGGACTGTTCAGCTCGTTTCAGTATTTCCTCAGTCCTCTGGTCAATCTGCTCGGCTTCAGCTTCAGCCTTATCTATTTCCTGCTGAATAGTACCTAACATTGCGTCTACTTCTTCACTGGAAGAGTAGATTTGCTGGGCGGCAGCAGATAGTTCTTCCATATCACTGGCTATGGAACTTGTTTGATTTGATATGTTCTCCATGAAGGCGGTTATATCTTTACTTTTAGCCGCCAGGTCCTCGCTGATACTCAGGATTGAACCCGAATGGGCTGAAACATTAGTCAGTGTCTCACCCAATACAGAGGTAAGCTCATCAGCTTCAGCCTGCTTGGCTGCGGTTAGGGTAATAAGCTGACTGGCTCTGTGCACTAAAAACATTGCTATAATGGCGGCTACAACAAACAACATAGGACTGAAAAGCCAGAATGAAACAGGGTAATTAATTAGATAGGAATCTTGGACCAGCACAAAACCCAGTGCATTAAAAAGCAAAGTAGTAACTACATAAAAGGCTACCAATCTTAGGTTGTAATACATGGCTGCGGCAATTAGGATAATGAAGGGAAGGAGAACTACTCCGCGATTGGCTTTATCCAAAACAATGAATACTGCGGTGATGAAAGCGGACATAAACAATATATAAAGATATTTCTGAAGGTGTTTGTATTTTCCTTTGCTAAGCAAACGGGCTAGTAGTGCTGCCACTACCCCCAGTAGAATACTGGCACTTTTGGTTACAGGTACATGCAGTAATAAAACTGTCAACGGGAAAAAAGCTATCGATGCCAGGGAAAAAACATAGAACAACCTGTTGTTTACCTGTTGTTCATGTTCCAGTAAAATTGCAGATTGCTGCACTAACCCTCGCCTCCCACTGAGCTCATGCACTTATACCGTCTGATCCTATGGAGGGGTTACTCCAAAAACTGAATTAACTGAAGGCGAATCCCCTGGGGATCTTCAATGAAAGCGATCTTACGGTCAGGCCTGAATTGGGAGGGGGGTACCAAGAAGGTTACCTGTTCCTGCTGTAGCCTGTCGGCCAATGCCTCCAAATCCTCGACGGCCAGAGCAATATGCCCGATACCATTATCATAGGGGTTTTTCCCTGGGGTGCGGGATGGCTCGATCTCTATCTTAATGGTTCCATCACCCACGAAGTAGTAATTGACCCCGCCCAGATTAATGGTTTCCTCCTGTTCAAATCCCAGTACTCTGGTGTAGAAGTCGAGAGCCTTCTCAACATCCGGCACACAAATTCCCACATGATGAATACGCATAATCTTGCCTCCTATCTCCTCAATAGTTCTAGCTAGTCAGCACGCCTTTATATAAACCGTCACACCCCGCTGCCAAGGCTGGTTTCACCTGTACAACCCCATGCCAGGCCGCGCGCCTTGGCCACAAAGTTAACGGCCCATTCCGGATGAGCCCCAGCATAAATATGACTATAGGACGCAATTACATTTCTATGAATAATGCCATCTATTTTCCCGTTGAGGCCAAAGCCCCTCTGCACCTGATAGATGTGCTGAAGTTCTGAAGGACTGTAGTTTATGATCTGGGAATGATGGAATTCATGACCCCGTACTACCGTACCTACTGAAAAAAGATAATTAGGAGCAATGGTGCTCATGGCTGAATAACCATGGCCTTTGGGTTTAACTGACATTTGCGTATCACAGGGCAGGACACCGCACATGTCAAAACTGCGCCCCTCATAGTGTAATTTTCTAGCTAAATACATTAAACCGCCGCATTCAGCATAAACCGGCAGTCCTGTAACCACTGCCTTTCGAATCGATGTTCGCATAGCAGTGTTTTGTTCCAGCTCAGTCCCGAAAATTTCAGGAAAGCCGCCGCCAATATACAAACCGTCAATAGCAGGCAGGCTTTCATCCCTTAAACTGTCGATATAAACCAAATCAGCTCCTGCCCGGTTCAAGGCCTCCAGGTTTTCAGGATAATAAAAGCTAAATACTTTATCACGGATGACCCCAATTCTAACCTTTTTAATTGATTCTGGCTCTTCATGATATCCATGTTCAATTACTGGCAAAGATCCGGCACTTCCTGCTATGCGCAAAACCGCCTCCAGATCAGTGGAATCAGTCACGGTTCGCCGCAAATATTCCATTATCTCGTAGTTTCTTTCCATTTCCCCGGCTGGAACCAAACCCAAATGACGATCGGCGATTACCAGGTTTTTTTGTTTGGGAATGGCGCCCACTACCGGTATCCCCGTGTAATTTTCAATGGATTTCTTAAGCATTTCTTCGTGACGTAAACGGGCGACTTTATTTAATATAACACCAGCAATTTCAGTACCCTCTTCAAAATTCTGAAATCCCCGTACCAGTGCAGCCGCACTTCTGGTCATACGCGTTGCATCAACTATTAAAATGACCGGGGCTTTAACAGCGCGGGCTACCGCAGCAGTACTATCGCTTCCCTCAAAATCCAGACCATCATAGAGGCCCATAGCCCCTTCTATTACAGCTATGTCAGCATTAGCGCAGCTAGCATAAAAATGCTGTGCCAGGTTTTCATGGTCCATAAAATACAGATCCAGATTCCGGCACTCTCTTCCCGCTACCAGGCTGAGCCAACTGGGATCAATAAAATCCGGCCCCTTCTTAAAGGGCTGTACAATCAGACCCTTTTGGCGCAGTGCAAGAATTAGTCCCAGTGTTACCGTAGTTTTACCTGAGCGCCCATGAGGTGCCCCTATGGCTACTCTCATTATCTCACCTCATATATAAACATAGCTCTTGCTGAATCGATAAAATAATTACTGTTATGGGAGGAATAACGCTAGTTTCAATGTAGCATCCACCTTACTCTAAGTAAAATAGGATAATATTATCGTTGCTATAATCGCTAACATATGATGGAAATTATGTCATTGTGGACAGCAAAAGGGGGAGGTTTTACCCCTTGACCTCCCCTCTGTGCCATTTATGTTTTATTATAATTTCATACAAGTATTTACCGGCTTAGAAACTCGGATGCAAAATCCCCGCCCACACAGTCCATATGCAGAGCCTTTTCCAGCATATCCTTATTATGAAGAAAATCAATCAGGAAATGTTCTTCCTTGGTTTTGGCGTTATTAGCATTGGTTAGAATGTTCAAAGGACGTCCCATGTAACAATCCTTAATCTTAATCGCCTTGAGGATCTTTTCTTCATTTTCCTTGCGAACCGTTAGGGCAGAGATGATAGTTACACCTAAACCGGCAGCTACCACATTCTTAATGGACTGGGTACTGCCCAATTCCATAGTGATATTGAAATCTGATAACTTGAACCCTTTTTCTGCAAAAAAGAGTTCGATTACCTTGCGAGTGCCCGACCCCACTTCTCTGAGGATCAATTTCGCTTTGGTAAGCTCATTTAAAGTTATACTGCCTTTTTGAGCCCATGGGTGATGATAGGGTACTACTACCACTAATTCATCATGCCAAAAATTTTCAACTACCAAATCCTTGTTTTCAGGTACGGGGCCTTCTACCAGGGCGATACGATACTTTCTTTCCAGTATGTCCCTGGCAATAGTCTCTGTATTGGCTATAGTAACCTTAAAATCGATATCCGGTCTTATCATATACAAACAGGCTAATATATTAGGAAGAACATATTCACCTATGGTCAAAGTCGCCCCTATTTCCACCTCGCCACCGTGGTCCTCAGCCAGTTCATTAATCTCTTCCTGGACTCTGGTTAACATATCCAGCATTTTACATACATAATCGTAGAAAATGTGTCCCGCCTTAGTTAAAGTAACTCCTTTATTACTGCGATTAAAAAACTTGGCTCCATAGTAGTTTTCAATGTTTTGTATTTGCAGACTAACCGCCGGTTGGCTGATGTGTAACTGCTTTGCAGCCATAGTTATATTCTTGGTTTCCGCAACAGCTTTAAAAACAATGAATTCCTGTTGGTACAAGCCATCTTCCGCCTTTTGCAAATTAATTTTCCATCCACTCTGCCTATAATATTATACCACAGCCTGGACGTTTCTCCATTGATAGTTAGAAACAGCGGACCTGTCAAAAGGTCCGCCGTTTCAATTAATGGTACTATACGCAACCGGTGGGTTTAGGTAAACCTGCGATTTTACAGGCTCCTTTGCCCGGGCCGCTGGGGAATAGGTTGTATATCTCGGCTTGGGTTTTCCCGGTGTCTTTTAATAATTTTCTTACCATGGGAGCCACTCCAAAATCGGCATAGTATTTACGCAAATAATTAATAATTTCCCAATGTTCCTCTGTTAATTCTTCTACTTCTTCTGTGGAAGCTAATGCTGCTGCCACCTCTTCATTCCAGTCGTCAGCATTGTCCAGGAATCCATCTTCATCTAATACCACCACACGGTCTCCAACTTTTAATTCTGGCATGTTAATCCTCCTTTATTAATGTATTAATTATGACCAGATTTTCTGGCATAATCACCATACTGATTGTCAAAGAGCTTCACTTTGGTTATTATCGATACTCTGCTCCCTTACCGCAATCACCACCTTGTACAACACTGTTAGTATCAGCAGCCCAATCGCGTAAACACCCATAATGATGGCTAATTCTGCCCCGGTAGGTATATACTCTGTAACGTGTCCAAGGGCATTGGGAACAAATCCCCCCAGAACCAAACCAATACCTTTATCCAGCCACGCTGCCACAAATACCGCTATCAGGGCCAGGAAAAGCACCTTTTCATTGCGTCGCCATTTGGGGATCAGCAGCAGGATAATACCCAGGAAAGCCAATACCGCGGCACTCCACATAAGTGGGACAAGGTTATTATGTCCACCCAGGCCAGCAAATAAATACTGAAAAGTGGCCATATGCCCTGGTATGTTACTGTAGAAAGCCGTAAATACCTCCAACAGGAAGAAAAATACATTAGCTATCATAGCGTAGACCACGATGGTTGCCAGGGACTGAATAGCCCGGGTTGAGGTCTTAAAAGACGTTAATTTGCGCAGTATCATACACAGAATGATAAGCAGAGCCGGACCAGCTGCAAAAGCCGATGCCAGGAACCGGGCGGCCATAATCGCCGTCAACCAGTAGTGCTTACCGGGCAAACCCGCATAAAGAAAGGCGGTCACGGTATGAATACTGATTGCCCACGGAATAGCTATATAGGTCAGTACCTTTACCCAGCGTGGAGCCGGAAAACCCTTCTTCTCATATCCCAACACCGACCAGCCAATCACAAAATTCAGCACCAGATAGCCGGTTAATACAACCATGTCCCAAAACATGATGGAACCTGGAGTGGGATGCAGCACTATGTTAAGAACCCGGGTGGGCTGCCCCAGATCCACAAATATAAATAGTACGCATGCCACCACCGCAGCTACCGCCAAAAATTCACCCAAAATCACGATTTTACCAAAAGTTTTATAATCGTGGAGATAGTAAGGGATGGCCACCATAACTGCTGAGGCTGCTACCCCCACCATGAAGGTGAACTGGGAAATATACAGCCCCCAGCTCACATCCCGGCTAAGTCCAGTAACACCTAAGCCGTAATTGAACTGCTTGAGATAGGCAACCAGACCAATGGCAATCAGAATCATTAACAGCCCAACCCAGGCATAATAACGTTTGCTTCCATACAACGCCTTCTCAAGCACCCTCTCCGCCTCCTCCGATTATGTAGTACACACTGGGTCCAGTCCCAAGTTCGACTTTGCGGCGAATAGAAAAATTGTCTCTGAGCACCTGACGGACTTGGGAGTTGGGATCTTCCAGATCGCCAAACATAATAGCTCCCTTTGATGCTTCCACACATACGGGCAGCAGCCCCTTATCCAACCGTTCCATACAAAAATTGCACTTTTCCACCACGCCTTTGGTTCGGGTGGGAACTTCACTGTTTATTTCTTCGATGTAGGGACGAGGATCAAAGAAATTAAAACTTCTGGCACCGTAGGGACAGGCGGCCATGCAATACCTGCAGCCGATGCAGCGGTGAAAATCCATCACTACCACTCCATCAGCCCGCTTAAACGTAGCCTGGGTAGGACACACCCGCACACACATAGGATTTTCACAGTGATTGCATAAAACCGGAAATTTTAATTTTTTTACATTCTCACTTAAATATTTACTTTCCAATTCCGCAAAAGTGTGTTCAAAATCATCCTGCCAGATCCACTTCACTTCATGCTTGGAATTATCAATATCCGGCACATTGTGATACTGGTGACATGCCTGGGCCACTGCCTGAAAATCTTCAGCGGTATTAAATTTGCTTACATCAATGACCATGCCCCAATGTTTAGCCTGCAGCCTTTTGCTGTTGGGTACTATATCAGCAGCCTCAGTACCGAATTTGTCCAGACCATGGAATACCAGTGCTCCGCCTAAACCGGCAGCAGCTATACTCTTTAGAAAATCTCGTCTGTTCATTTTGCTATACCTCCACCGTGACAATCCCAACAATACAGCTCCACTGACGTATAGGTATGACAAGCATCACAGAATTGACTTTGATTGGAATGGCACTGCAGGCAGTTATTGTCCAAACTCATTTCATACCTTTCCCCGGAACTGCTGACATAGATGGACTCCCCTTCGCGTACCACCTGATCACGCCAATCATTTAACAGCTGAGGATGCTGGCTGCGCATAAATTCAACTGATTCAACACACTGCTTTTCACTTAGCTGATTGATTGCTGGTGTATCCAGACTGATTTCCGGCAGTTCATTAGCCTGGCCCACATTCAGCAAAAAGGGCGCTGAGATCAATAATACGAAAATGATCAAACCAGTGATTATCTTTCCGCCGTTATACATCACTATCCACCCCTTTACCAGGTAGTGGTTGGAGCCTCAGGTCAAGAGTTCGTTCAATTTCGCCATCCATCACCAAAGCATTGCCCAGCAGTTCATGTACGCCCATTACATCAACTCCCGAAACCCAGTAATCCATTAATGAAGGAAGGGCTGCCCGGTCTACGGCACAAACATTAGCCAAAACATTTACGCCGTGGTTGTCCCGGACATGTTTGACCGCATTGGCGCGGGGGAACCCTCCCCGTAAACGGAGTTCCATGTTTTCCCCGGCATTAAGGCCTGACCCGCTGCCACAGCATAGAGTTTTTTCCCGTATGGTTTCCTCGGGCATTTCATAAAAATGGTTGCAAACATGTTTGATGATATAGCGGGGTTCCTCCATGAGTCCCATGGCTCTAGTCGGGTTACAGGAATCATGGAAAGTGACCCGTAAGTGGTCGTTACGGCTGGGATCCAATTTAATTTTATTGTGGTAGATAAGATCAGCGGTAAACTCCGTAATATGAACCATTTTGGTGGATTTAGCATTGGTAAATTTCGTTCCGGTTATCGGTGAAACCGGTTCTTCCAAAAAATCGGCCGGACCATGCCAGGTTTCCATATACTGATTGATGACCCGCCACATATGGCCGCACTCACCGCCTAATATCCACTTAACTCCCAGCCGTTTGGCTTCCGCGTAAATTTTGGCATTGAGCCTTTTGGCCATCTCGTTGGAGGTAAAAAAACCGAAATTACCCCCTTCAGAAGCGTAAGTACTCAAGGTATAATCCAAGCCCAATTGTTCAAAAAGCATCAAATAACCCATGCAGGTATAAATGCCTGGCTCAGCAAAGAGATCACCTGAGGGAACAACAAAAAGAATTTCAGCACCCTTACGGTTAAAGGATGGTTTGATCACCTTACCGGTGATGGTTTCGATATCCTCACACATAAATTCCACATTGCTTACGATCCCCTGTGGTTCCATGCCTACATGATTCCCTTTTATGTAACAGTTAGCCACCGGGCCGGCGATCCATTCAATATTCAATCCCAACAGATTCAATAGCTCTCTGCCCATGATAGTAATTTCCGCCTGATCTATCCCATAAGGGCAGAACACTGAGCAGCGGCGGCACTCCGTACATTGGAAGAAATAGTACCACCACTCTTTCAGGACATCTTCGGTCAGATCGCGAGCGCCTACCAGATGCCCAAACAACTTGCCGGAGGTAGTGAAATAGCGTTTATAAACTGACCGCAACAGTTCCGCTCTCAAAACCGGCATGTTTTTAGGATCACCCGATCCCATATAGAAATGGCATTTATCAGCGCAGGCACCACAGCGCACACAAACATCCATAAAGAGCCTAAAAGACCGGTATTTGGAAAGGCGCTCGGCCATACCTTCCAGAATTATCTCCTGCCAATTCTCCGGCAGTTTCCAGTCAGCATCACTGGGCGACCAGTCCCGGGCATTAGGGAGACCTACAATCTGAAGGTTCTTGCTCTTGGCACCATAGCAAAATGTGCCCGGTTTGAAATCCACAGGAGTATTCATCCAGTCCGTGGCAGGGACATTATATTTATATTGCAGCATTTCTTCTTTGGCAGGTAACTTGGCCATGTCCTCACTCCTTTTCCAGGGGTAATCCGACTTTACGCATCTTATCCCTGAACTCATCTTCGTACTCGGCATAAGAATGAGTTTTTACTTCGTAATTCCAAGGGTTGATGTGCCTGACAATGCGACTGTTGTTAGCCAGGTTTCTGGTGGGACTCATGAAAATTCCACCGGCATGCATGAGCTTGCTCCAGGGAAAATAGACCGCCAGACTACATACCAGGAACAAATGTATATAAAAGATTGCTCCGATTTCAGAAGATATCTGGGGGGTAAAGGCTACCAGATTCATGGCAAATTCTTTGACACTAAATATATCTACTCTAAACACATAGCGCATCAGAATACCGCTGCCGGCAATTCCCAGCAGTAAAAACAGCGGAAAATAGTCTACTGCCTGAGAAATATACCTTACCTGCGGAATTAATACCCGTCGCAAGAATAGATAGGTCAGGCTAGCCACAATAAACAAATCGGTAAGATATAAAACCGGAACCCCCATTTGCAGAAAACCATCCAAGGCTTCGATACTCTGCACCACCACCGGAACCGGATCCATAACATAGCGCAGATGCCTGATAACGATGATCAGCATTGACCAGTGAAAGACCAGGGCTCCCAGCCACAGCCATTGCGTAGATCCGAAAGCCAGCTTTTCACCCCTTCTCTCGGTTTTGGTATTGCGAAGCAAAGAGCGAAAGAATAGGATTTCCAAGGCCATGCGGACAATTACTCCCCACGTTGTAGAGGGATTTTCGATTTTATTCTGCTTTATCCATGGCAATGATTGCTGCTGTCCACAGGTGGTAGTTATACGGAAAGGAATCGGAGACTTTCCCCATCTCACCACTCTGATAATAATACCCACCACCAACAGAGTGAAGGCTGCATAGGGCAGGACCACCCCAAATAAGGCAGTCAAATGGAAGACTTCAACCCCCCACCATGCTATTAAAGCTAAAGCTACTACGGCGAGCAGAGAAGACCAGATCTTCATCCCGCATCTCTCCCATACATCCTTTTGATTTCATTAACTCTCAGTTCATAAATCTGAGCGCGGCAGGCACAATAAAAATCAAAAGCCTGCCAGGCGATCGCATCGATACGCTCATCCACATCCATCAGATCATCAGTATTGGGGTGAATTGATTTGCTTCTTGCTACGGTTTGGTGAATAACTTGTTTAAGAGTCCCTAAAAATCCTAAGGCTTCTGACGGTTTACTACTCTGAACCGCCCTTAGCCGGCATATTTCTTCTAGTGCTTCCGTTAAAGCGGTATCATCAGCAGCTTTGAGCAGCCATTTGAGGATTGCTGCCGTATTTTTCTCGATGTTATAAGATACGGGGTCTGTAAACTGACCTTTGGATGCAGATCCCGCCGGTAAATCATTTTTGAACTGGCTAAAGACTGCTGACTGCCATTTTGCTAAAATGGACTGCTCATTGTCCTGCAAAAACTTATAGATTGATAATCCCATTTGTATTCACTCCTACAGTCAAGAAGGAACTGGTTCCTTTAAGCTGGGAAGGGCAGATAATTGATTCATCTGTCCTTCCCCAGGTCACTATTTATGGAGCCCCAACTTTGCCTTTCAGTGCTATAAAGGTTGTTGTGATATAGAGGTATTCAACTTTGTCTTCCAAGGCCAATTCTTTAACGGCGTTGTCCACATCAGCTTTCTTTTCATTAATAGCTTTGGCAATGTCCTTGCTTTTGGCCTTTTCCACCGTATCCAGATAGGCCAGCACCTTTTCCTTAATTTCTGGACTTGCGGGACCTTTCTCCATTGTGGTTCCTCCTTTCCTTATCACCAGAGTTTTGCGGAAGGTATATATTCCGCCGCACTAGTATTTGAATGTTGCACTGGTACGGAACGTCTCACGGGAGAAGATATAATCATCGATGCACTTATCTGAAAATGGTATGTTGGCCAGTGTAAAGAATCTTTCCCAGCCGATACGCTCGATCCATTCACCTACACGTTCGCCGTCCCTTGCATGTCTGAGCCAGGTTTCTACGATATTGCGCACCGCCTCGGTAACTTCCGGCCAACGGGGCGGATTATTGGGCAGGAATGGAATAACTAACCGGGAAAAACTTGGAACTGAGCGAGCATTGGATACTTTACCCCCTACCAGAATGGCAATACCATCATTTTCAGCGTCTAGAATCTGCATACCGGGAGACATGGTGTAGCAGTTGCCGCAGTACATGCATTTTTCATCCTTAATAGCCACACTTTTGTTTTTGGGGTCGGGCCGAATGGCACCGGTTGGGCAGCTGGCTACCAGACTGGGTATTTCTGTGCCTTTGCGAATAATATCGTGATTGATTACCGGAACTGTCCGATGAACACCCAAAATAGCGATGTCACTGCAGTGAACAGCACCGCACATGTTCAGACAGCAGGCCATAGCGATTCTCAGCTTGGCGGGCAAATCATCACGTCCAAAGTATTCATACAGATCGTCCATTACCGCCTTAACGATCCCGGAAGCATCTGTGGCGGGAGTGTGACAATGTATCCATCCTTGAGTGTGGACAATGTTACTGAGGGAGCGGCCGGTTCCGCCTACCGGAAGACCTTTGGCCTTCAAAGCCTCTATAAGAGGCTCTACCTGGGAGGCATCACCAGTCAAAAACTCCACGTTATTGCGGCTGGTAAAACGCAGATAACCGTCACAATACTCATCTGCAAGTGCGCAGATATCACGGATAAAGTCAATACTTACCAATCGGGGAGATCCAACTCTGATAGTATATAGTTCAGCTCCTGATTGAGCCACATGTTTTAGAACTCCAGGTTTTACTTTCTCATGGTATTTCCACTGCCCGTAATTTTCCTTAATGACCGGGTGGAGATTTTCCTTATAGTCAGGGGGGCCTATATCGATTTTAGCCATCCATTTTCACCTCTTGTTTGTTTATGAATTTTCCCTTTGAAGTAGCTTTCCAGGAAAGCTCATCTATTTCTCGAAGTCTTCCTTTTGCCAGAATACATAGGGATTAGCCCGGGGACGGAAGACCATTTGCGGTACCGGCGGCAGTCCCACTTCCCGCAGGAATGTTCCCATGCCCACACGGTAAATCAATTCACCCAGTCTTTCGCGGGTTTTTCCATTCTCGTCCCACCAATCCCAAATGCGACGGATTAAATCTTTAAACTCGGTGTAGGGAGGCTCCATTTTCATAAAGGGAACGATGACCCAGGACATAAAAGCTGATTTGACGATGGTAGATTTTCCTCCCAGAAGGATAGTGGCACCCTTTTCCTTGCCAGGCTGAATCGCTTTGGGCATTACATTGATACAATGCATACAACGGGAGCAATCTTCGGGAATAACCGTCAGTTCCTTGGTCTCGGCATTATATTCCAGAGCCCGGGTGGGGCATTTGTCACAGACCACCCGTTGAATATTCAACCCGCTTTCGGCATAGGCTTTGACCTCATCCTGGTCGATTATGATCGTATCGCGCCAGGTTCCAATTATTGAACAGTCGGCACGAGCTATGGCGGCTACGCAGTCATTGGCACAGCCTGACATCTTGATCTTAAATTTATAAGGCCACATAGGACGATGTATCTCATCCTGAAATTCTTTGGTCAGGTCATAGCACATATCCAGGGTATCGTAACAGGCAAATTCACAACGGCCTGGTCCTACACAACAGCTGGGAGTTCTTAAATCAGATCCTGAACCTCCCAGATCAAAGCCAGCCTCACTCAATGCGTCAAAGGTTGGCTGTAATTCATTGGTGGTGGTTCCCAGCAAAATTACATCCCCGGTAGAACCATGGAAATTAGTCAGGCCACTACCATGCTCTTCCCAAATATCACAAAGCTTGCGCAGGGTATCGGTACTGTAAAACCATCCACTGGGCTGGTTAACACGCAGGGTATGAAACTCTTTCAAATGAGGGAATTCTTCAGGCAAATCAGTATACCGGCCTATAACTCCCCCGCCATATCCTCTTACTCCAACAATGCCGCCATGCTTCCAATGACCTATGTTATCTTCATAGGAGCGTTCCAGCAGGCCTAATAAATCATCGGCGGCTGGATTTTTGGCCGCAGCTCTTTTCATTTCCGTAACAAAGCTTGGCCAGGGCCCCTTTTCCAGCTCATCTAATTGAGGTGTTTTCCTGTCTTCTGACATAATCGATCCTCCTCTTGGTCACTAGTTATGAAATCTATATCTCCATAATTGTGATTGCTCCACTTTCACAAACGGTTATACATGCTTCACATCCCATACATTCCGTTTCATCTCCGGATATGAAAGCCTTCTTTTCATCGTCATTGAAACTAAGTATGCGAGCAGGACAACTTTCTACGCATAAACCGCATCCATTGCATACATCCTCGTCAAGAGAAACTACAAACAATGTTCTGCACCTCCTTACATCAAAACTATACGCACGGCAACCGTGAATTTTCCTAGTATTTGTGGTTTTTCCCTACTTTAACTTAATCATTGAAAAGGGTGACTGTAAAATATTAAAAGCTAATCGTATTATCAGAAACTCTTATTACCACCAGGTAGACCTGCCGCCTTCTATATAAGCTGCTTGGTTCAGACCCTTGGAATGCAGGAAACATACCGCATCATAGCTACGGATTCCCAGGCCGCAATATACTGCCACCAACTGATCCTGAGGTATTTCCTGATAGCGATCCCGCAGTTCGCCAAAAGGGATCACCAGTACATTCTCTTCCTTGAGAGGGGTGGCACGAACTTCATCCGGTTCACGTATATCCAGAAAGCAAACTTTCCGACCTTCCTTCTTCATTTGTTCCAACTGGGTAGGAGATACCCCCTGAGCCTGGCCTATGCGCTTATTCTCCAGCATATTAGCCGCATGAATAGCCACGTCAATAGCTTCTGAATAGGGCGGAGCATATCCCAAATCCAGGTTGGCAATATCCTTTAATGAGGCACCGAACTTCATAGCTGTACCCAGTACATCCAGGCGTTTGACTCCATCCCCGCTTCCGCAGACCTGGGCCCCCAGAATCTTGCCAGCCCTCCGGTCGGCGATCAGCTTAATAGTCACCGTACCATGCAAGGGGTAATAGTGAGGCGCATCATGCCCGGACACGATACCAGCAATCACCTCGCAGCCTAATTCCCGTGCCTCCCGCTCCCCTAAACCGGTTTTGCCTATATTAAGATCAAAAGCCTGAAGAACGGTGGTCCCCATCACCGCGTTAAACTCGGTATTTAATCCGGCAATATTATCCGCCACTACCCTGCCCTGTTTGTTGGCAGTGGAAGCCAGAGGAACATATACTTCCCGCTGACTAATGGTGTTTACTTGAGCGGCGCAATCACCAGCAGCAAAAATACTGGGATCACTGGTGCGCAGGTGCGCATCCACTTTTATAGCCCCACTGCTGCTGATCTCAAGTCCGGCCTCTTTAGCCAAATCAACGCGAGGACGCACCCCGGTTGCCACTACTACCGCATCGGTACTAAATTCCCCCGCGGTGGTTGTAACGCTCCTGACACGGCCTTCTTCATCGGCATTCAAGGTTTTCACTTGACAAGACAGCTGCAGATCCACTTTATGCTGCTGCATTTGGCGAGTCACCAGCCGGGCAATATCGGCATCCAATAATTTGGGCAGTACCTGCTGTCCAGCCTCGCACACCGTTACCTGCAAACGATGTCCGGCTAAAGCGTCCGCCATTTCCATGCCGATCACGCCCGCTCCTATAACAGTGACATGCTGTGCGTTGCGGCTTTGCAGGTAGGATTGCAGCTGTAGGGCATCATTAGGCTGATGCATAAAGAAAACGCCGGGCAGTTCAATTCCCTCAATGGGCGGGCTTACCACTTCCGCTCCAGTTGTTAGAACCAGGTAATCATAGTCCAGTTCATACTGCTGTTGGCTCTTTAGATTAAGAGCCCGTACTTTTTTGTTGGCCCTGTCAATGGCGACCGCTCGGGTGCCTGTCAATACCCGAACATCCTTGCGGGTAAGGAAGAAATCGCTGTCCCGGGCAACTCCGTAGGAGGTAGCATAAAGACTGTCGAATTGCGGCACCAGCTTAGCCATGTAAAACGGCATTCCACAAGCCCCAAAGGAAATGTACTCCCCCTGCTCGATAATGGTTATTTGTGCATCAGGCGCCAACCGGCGCAGCCGAGCCGCTGTTTTCGGGCCAGCCGCCATTCCCCCGAT
>ERZ773359.2616-NODE-2616-length-22424-cov-5.708436_pt1 | contig 22424 bp, 12 predicted proteins | sample MGYA00374955_ERZ773359 | MGnify/ENA primary metagenome ERZ773359 (study PRJEB29098, sample SAMN04486028) | biogas fermenter metagenome | study: EMG produced TPA metagenomics assembly of the Biogas fermentation microbial communities from Germany - Plant 4 DNA1...
CGGTCAGCTCTCCGACCTGATTCATAATCTCTTCTACGATGCCGGGAATTGCGTTGTAGTATGGGTTCGCAGCTTCACGGCCTTGGAAGTAAATATCAGGGTTCTGAGCTGTACCGCGTAGTTCAGGATGTTCGGGGTTCATTGCCCGAGCTCTGAACTCGGCGAGTGCCTTCTTGTCTACGAGTTTCTCGATATCTTCGTAGTCAATGACATCGATCTTTTGAATCTCGTGAGAGGTCCGGAAACCATCGAAGAAATGCAGGAAGGGTACCCGCCCTTTGAGAGCAGCCAGGTGTGCTACTAAAGCCAGGTCCATAACTTCCTGTACAGAACCGGATGCCAGCATAGCAAAGCCAGTCTGGCGGGCTGCCATTACGTCAGAATGGTCACCGAAGATAGACAGAGCATGTGCCGCGATGGAGCGAGCAGAAACATGGAAAACTGCGGGCAGCAGCTCGCCAGAGATTTTATACATGTTCGGGATCATCAAAAGAAGACCCTGGGATGCAGTAAAGGTAGTGGTAAGAGCACCAGCCACCAGCGAACCGTGTACTGCACCGGCAGCGCCTGCTTCAGACTGCATTTCGGCAATCTTTACTACCTGCCCAAAGATGTTCTTCCGACCACGGGTAGCCCATTCGTCACAGATTTCGCCCATGGTTGAAGATGGCGTAATCGGGTAAATCGCTGCTGCATCACTCAAAGCATAAGCAATATGCGCCGCAGCGGTATTACCGTCAATGGTCATCTTGCGCATAGATACACTACTCCTCCTTGCAGAATATATTGAGATGAGGCCTGGATGGCACAAGAACTCTTTGTGAGACTCCTAACACATTAGTACTGATTATCCAGGATTTTATGTGTAGGTGTTCACAAAGACAGAGTGCGACAAAATCCTCGCTTGTCCTTTCGCCAAAAAGGCGCTGATCCCTTCCCATTATATACATTAATTAGATTACAGGTCAAATTTATCCAAGCAGCGTCACAGCACCGTCAGAGATACGAAATTCGCAGAAAAAAGCCTCGCTTCCCAACAGCGGAAAGCGAGGCATTCTTTACTTAGAAGGGCAGTGTAAGCTTATCTCCGGTTAAGCTTAACTCAGCATGTATAGGAGCAGACCCAGTCAGAGCTACGCTGCGTTCATCGGGGCCGCAGCCACCGACAAAGATCGTGTAGCGCCCAGGCTCTACAACACAGCCGCCGTCCTCATAGAAAACTGCAAACTGTCTTGGATTCAGGGTGAACTCTACCAGCGTACTCTGACCCGGCTCGAGATGGACTCGGGCGAATCCCTGCAGTGAATGGTTCGGTACTGCCACGCTAGCATCCAGCGCACGAACATACAACTGCACAACCTCGTCTCCCGCCACCTCTCCTGTATTGGTCACTTCTACCGTAACAGTGATGTCATCGCCTACTTGCGCTTCCGAAGCAACGTCGAGGTTCGAGTAAGCGAACTTGGTGTAGCTCAGCCCGTATCCGAAGGGATAGAGCGGCTCTTTTTTCAGGTAGCGATAGGTCCGTCCTTCCATCGTATAATCGGTAAACTCAGGAATATCATCCAGCGATTTAGGGAAGGTGACTGGCAGACGTCCCGCAGGGTTGTAATCTCCGAAGATAATGTCTGCTAAAGCATTTCCGCCTTCTTCTCCTGGGTACCATGCTTGGATAATGGCTGGAATGTTATCCTGCGCCCAGTTAATAGTCAGAGGACTTCCGCTGAAGAGTACGAGCACAATGGGTTTGCCGGTTGCATGGATAGCTTTTAAGAGCTCCTCCTGCATACCTGGCAGGTCGATGTGAACGCGGTCTCCGCCTCCATCCGAGTTTGCAGCTGCTCCTTCTTCGCCTTCCAACTCTGGGGAAACTCCTAAGCACATAATGACCGCATCGGAGCGTTCGGCTGCCGCAATAGCCTCGGCAAAGCCGGCTGTAGGACTGTTGCCCCAATAGGAGACTTCTTTATTGAAGAGATGACAGCCCTCGGCATACCAGACTTTTGTATCAGGTGAGACCCGGTTGCGGATTCCATCCAGCGCAGTAACAAGGTGCGTGGAAGTACCGAAGTAGTTCCCTAACAGTACGTTCTGTGCAGCAGCATTAGGTCCAATGACTGCAATGGACTTGATATCAGGAGAAAGAGGCAGGAGGTTGCCTTCGTTCTTAAGCAGCACCATGGATTCACGTGCAACTTGGCGTGCTTTAGCCCGGTGTTCGGGACAGGCTACGATTTCATAAGGGATCTGGGCGTAGGGTACTTCTTCTTCTGGATCAAACATACCTAGTTTGAACTTGGTGCGCAGTAAACGTGTTAGAGCTTCGTCAATGGTCTCTTCAGAGATAAGGCCCTGTTCCACAGCGCCTTTAAGTGCCCAGAATACTCTGCCGCAGTTCAGATCGCATCCGTTATTTACAGCTAAGGCAGCCGATTCTTCTGGCGTTTCAGTAACCTTATGATACATATGGAAGTCTGAAATAGCACCGCAGTCTGAGACTACGTGACCTTCAAATCCCCATTGTTCTCGCAGTATTTTTTGGAGCAGCGTCGGGCTTCCGCAGCATGGTTCGCCGTTTGTGCGATTGTATGCACCCATCACGGATTCTACATTTGCTTCCTTAACAAGAGCACGGAAGGCGGGCAGGTATGTTTCGTACATATCCTTGAGAGTAGCCTTGGCATCAAAGCTGTGACGCTCGCTTTCAGGACCGCTGTGCACTGCGAAGTGTTTAGCACATGCCGCCGTCTTTAGATAGCGCTCGTCATCGCCCTGCAGTCCTTCCACAAAGGCTATACCAAGCTGTGCTGTTAAATAAGGATCCTCGCCATAGGTTTCTTGTCCTCGACCCCACCTAGGGTCTCTAAAAATATTGATGTTAGGAGACCAAAAAGTCAGACCTTTGTAAATAGAACGGTCGCCTTTGCGGGCAAATTCATGGTGTTTAGCCCGTGCTTCGTCAGATATAATTTGGGCAGTTTCTTTGATCAGAGGGGCGTTAAAGGAAGCGGCCATACCGATTGCCTGCGGGAACACAGTGGCAACCCCAGCTCGGCCGACGCCGTGAAGGCATTCATTCCACCAGTTATACTCAGGGATTCCTAAACGGGAAATTGCAGATGAGTTGTACACCATTTGAGAGATTTTTTCCTCGAGGGTCAGCTTATCGAGTAGATCTGCTATTCGTTCTTCAATCGGTCGCTTCGGATCGCGAAACACTTCGTTCACAAGGCACACTCCTCTTCCAATTGTTAATACTGATTCGAGTGTATCACATTGTGGTAACATTTGCGACTTGTCAAGGTCGAAATCTTGGTATTTAGGGCAATTGTTGGAAGGAAATACGACCTGTGTTTAGAACTAATTAACGAAAGCGCTTTCTGTGAAATGAGGTGTAAAAATGAAGTTTACCGATGGCAACTGGCTTCTGCAGCCTGGAGTTCTCGTTGAAACTCCAACCCAGCTTTACGACTATAGCATTGAAAAAGATCGCGTTTTTTGCTTAGCACCAACACGGTGGATCAACCACCGGGGGGCGACCCTGGATGGTGCGGTTTTAACGTATAAGTTGTTTTCACCGCTGCCCAATGTGATCGGTGTTCGAATCTACCATCACACCGGAAAGAGAGATCTCGGTCCCCACTTTGAGCTGGAAACAGACCCGAATCATGGCCCGGAAATCATGGATGAAGACCGGCAGATTGTTTTTGTAAGTGGTGAAACGCGGGCGGTGATTCCGAAGGATCAACCTTGGGAGCTCAGTTTCTACTTCGGTGATCGCTTCTTAACAAAGAGTGCAAATCGGGCTGCCGGCTACATTACGTGGGAGGGCAAGGGCGCTTATATGAGAGAGCAGCTCGACCTGGGTGTAGGTGAATGTGTCTACGGCATGGGTGAGCGCTTTACTGCCTTTGTCAAGAATGGACAAGTCGTAGATATCTGGAACCGCGATGGCGGTACCGGCAGCGAACAGGCATACAAGAACGTGCCTTTCTATATTACAAACCGCGGGTATGGTGTATTTATCAATCACCCTGAAATGGTGTCCTTTGAAGTCGCTTCTGAGCGGGTGTCAAAAGTACAGTTTAGTGTAGAAGGCGAGTATTTAGAGTACTTCATCATTGGCGGGACTGATCCCAAACAGGTTCTCGAGCGCTATACCGCGTTGACAGGAAGGCCTGCGGTTCCACCCAAATGGTCTTTTGGCCTGTGGCTCAGTACTTCATTTACCACTGATTATGACGAAGCTACGGTTACAAGCTTTATTGAGGGAATGGCCGAGCGTGATATCCCGCTGCATGTTTTCCATTTTGACTGCTTCTGGATGAAAGAGTTCCACTGGTGCAATTTCCAGTGGGATAAACGGGTTTTTCCTGATCCCGAGGGTATGCTGAGGCGTCTCAAGGAGCGGGGGCTGAAGATCTGTGTTTGGATCAATCCCTATATTGCTCAGCAGTCTGAGCTGTTCGAAGAGGCCGTTGAAAAGGGTTACCTCATTAAACGGCCGGATGGCAGTGTATGGCAGTGGGATAAGTGGCAGGCTGGAATGGGAATCGTGGACTTCACCAATCCAGAGGCGTGCCGCTGGTACCAAGATAAGCTGCGTACCCTGCTGGCAATGGGTGTGGACTGCTTTAAGACGGATTTCGGCGAACGTATTCCATTAGATGTTGTCTATTACGATGGCTCTGACCCAGCCAAGATGCACAATTACTATTCCTACCTGTTCAACAAGGTAGTCTTCGATCTCCTTAAAGAGGTCAAGGGAGACGGTGAGGCAGTAGTCTTTGCCCGCTCGGGCACTGCAGGTAGTCAGAAGTTCCCTGTTCACTGGGGCGGCGATAATGCAGCGAATTATGAGTCGATGGCAGAGTCGCTGCGCGGAGGTCTTTCCCTCTGTCTATCTGGTTTTGGCTTCTGGAGCCATGATATCGGCGGCTTTGAACACACTGCGACACCAGAGGTATACAAACGGTGGACTGCCTTTGGGCTTCTCAGCTCACACAGCCGTCTGCACGGCAATATTTCTTATAGGGTGCCTTGGCTGTTTGATGAGGAAGCGATAGATGTGATGCGTCATTTTACTAAACTGAAGTGCCGTTTGATGCCTTATCTTTACGCGGCTGCTCTCGAAGCAGGGGAAAAGGGAATCCCCATGATGCGGGCCATGTTTGTGGAGTTTCCTGATGATCCTGGATGCGACTACTTGGATCGTCAGTACATGTTTGGAGAGAACCTCTTAGTAGCTCCCGTATTCTCTGACGAGGGTGATGTTGATTACTACCTACCCGAAGGAATATGGACCCATTTTCTTACTGGCGAAAGGGTTGAGGGAGGCCGCTGGGTGAAAGAAAAGCATGATTTCTTCAGTCTGCCTCTCCTTGCACGGCCGAACTCCATTATCCCAGTCGGAGCAGTCGATGACTTGGTAGATTACGATTATGCTCAGGATGTTACACTTCACCTCTTCGAACTTGAAGATGGTGCGATTGCATCTGTTGAAGTAGGCGGAGACTTGCGTGTCACGGCCAAGCGCGATGGAACCCAAATCATGATCCATTACAAAGGTGCTGGTAAGCCGTGGCAGCTTTATCTGCGTGGCGTCTTTTCTATCGCCGGTGCAGAGGGTGCGCGAGCCGAGAGCGCCGAGTTGGGTCTCATTCTAACTCCGGAGTCTTACGGCGACGGAAAGTTTGTCATTAACCTTTAATCTGAAGAGAACTTGTGGGAGGTGCAGCCATTGGATGCTCCACCAGCTCGAAAGGCGAAAACCCTCAAAGATATCGCGGAACTGGCTGGGGTTTCGGTGACTACCGTATCAAAGGTAATCAATAACTACAGCGATGTCAGTGAAAGCACTCGAGCGAAAGTGCAGGCTATTATTAATCAACAAGCCTTTTGCCCTGACCCAGTGGCTTCTAGTCTGTCGGGAAAGGCATCGTATTCGATAGGGGTCATCTTGCGTTATAACCCAGTTTGGGGGCTGCACCATTCGTTTTTTTACAAGGTGATGTTCGGGTTAGGTCGACGGCTGGGGCAGTCAAACTATGACTGCGTTGTCTTTCCTGACGCATGGTTGGGTGAGCCAGTAGACTATTTAGAAAAGTGCGTAAGGCGCCGGGTAGATGGCGTCGTGCTGATGGGTGTTGACTTCGATTCTCCTAATCTAGAGGCGCTGGCTCAATCGGATCTGCCCTGTCTATTTATCGATATCGTGGGTGACAGCTATCCAGGGAACAACGGATACTTCTTGGCTTGGGATCATCAGCAGGGAGCTTGTCAAGCCGTAGATTACTTGTATGCTCTTGGTCACCGAAAAATTGGGCTGCTTGGGGGACTCCCCAATACATATCCAGCCCGCAGTCATCGGGAAGCATTCAAAGAACGTCTATCGGATTACGGACTTCCCATCTGTGAAGAGTGGATGGTTGGCGATGATTTTACAGAGGACTCGGGTTATTACGCCATGCAGAAAATCCTGCAGCAGCCCACGAAGCCTACAGCAGTAGTCTGTCAAAGTGACGCCGCTGCCGTAGGCGCACTCCGGACGCTTGAGCGTTCTGGTCTCAAATGTCCCGATGATATTTCGATTATCGGCTATGACGACATTGAAATCTGCAGGTACACTCATCCCGCTCTCACTACTATTAGACAGGACACTTTGTTGTTGGGTAGGTTAGCCGCAGATACGATCATCGCATGCATCAGAGATGGCAGCGCTCCACGGGAGCAGATTCTGCCAGTAAGTCTTATTGTACGCGATTCATGTCGGAGGATTGAAAGTCATGCATAAACTTTGGTATCGTCAGCCTGCCAAGGATTGGAATGAGGCACTTCCCCTGGGTAATGGCCGTCTAGGCGCAATGGTGATGGGTGTCCCTGAGAAAGAACGCATTCTCATAAACGTAGATACGCTGTGGACTGGTGGTCCGATAGAAACCCTGGCCGAACCGGGGGTCGGCGTGCTCGATGAGATACGATCCTTGGTGTTAGAGAAAGGTGATTATGCGGCTGCCCATGAACGAACGAAACTGCTGCAGCGTTCGGATACCGCCAAGTATCAGCCCTTGGGTGAGCTGTGTTTTACTCAGAAGCTGCCAAACAGCTGGAGCAATTACAGGCGTTCGCTCGTACTAGGTGATGCCGTGTCCCGCGTTGAGTTTCAGGTAGATGGGATTACTTATCAGCGTGAAACCTTTGTTTCTTATCCTCATCAAGCACTTGTTCTGAAAATGACGGCATCATCTGAAGACGGTCCAGTGCCAGCACTTTCAGGTGAACTCAGCCTCTGGTGCCCCCATGAGTGGAGTCTAGAGGTACATCCAGAAGGGCTCGCCTTGCTCGGACAGGTAATCGATGCAGAGCGCGGTCCGGGCATGCCGTTTGCAGCCTATGCTCATGTGAGCTGTGCGGGAGGCAGGCTGAAAGCAGGAGCTGATCGTCTAATAATCGAGGATGCTGCAGAGGCCGTTATTATTCTAACTGCTGAAACAGGTTTTCTTGGCTTTGCCGAGCCTCATTTCCGCCGGGCCGTGCAGGTTATGTCTCACTGTGTTAAGCATGCTCACGAGACTGCATTGATATCGCACGATCAGCTTTTTGCAGAGCATAAAAATGATTTCAGGAGTTTGTTTGATCGGGTCCGAATTTATTTAGGTCCAGGCCTTGATGAGCTGCCTACCGATGAGCGTCTGCAGAAAGTTAAAGAAGGAACGTTTGATAAAGGTCTGATGGCTCTCTATTTTCAATACGGGCGTTATTTACTTATTTCAAGTTCTCGACCAGGCAGTCAGCCTGCAAATTTGCAGGGTATCTGGAATTGGGATTTGGATCCTCCTTGGCGTGCTAATTACACATTGAACATCAATACGCAGATGAATTACTGGCCAGCTGAAGTCTGCAACTTAGCAGAATGCCACGAACCGTTGTTTGCCATGATACGTGAGCTTCAGGTAACAGGCACCGCAATGGCACGATCTTTATTGGGCTGCAGAGGATGGGCTGCTGCTCATAATACAGATCTGTGGCGCTCAGCTGCTCCTGTTGGAGGCGGTACGGGCGATGCCAGCTGGGCTATGTGGGTGATGGCCGGTGTCTGGCTCTGTCACCACCTATGGGAGCACTATGAGTTTTCCTTAGATCAGGAATTTCTGAAAGCAGAAGCTTATCCTATTATGCGGGAGGCTGCTCTGTTTTGCTTGGATTGGCTTGTAGAAGATGGAGACGGCTATCTGACAACCTGTCCCTCCACATCTCCTGAGAACGTATTCATACACGAAGGAAAACGCAGTGCTGTAGCACATGGAGCAGCGATGGATCTAAGTATGATCAGCAGCTTATTTGCAAAATGCATCCAAGCAGCCAAAATCCTTGGCATCGATCAGGAACTGCGCAGCGAGATAGAGCAGGCAGCTGAACGCCTGAGACCTCTTAAGATTGGCAGCGCCGGCCAGCTTTTGGAATGGTGCTGTGAGTTTGATGAAGCTGAACCGGGCCATCGCCACGTCTCTCATTTGTGGGGCGTGCATCCGGGTGACACGATCACTTTTGAAAAGGCGCCTGAGTTGATGGAAGCAGCTGCAAAATCTCTTGAGATGCGGCTGGCACAGGGTAGTGGACATACTGGATGGAGCCGGGCTTGGATTGTCAATTTATGGGCTCGCCTGAAAAATGGGCGCCAGGCATGTGCGAATCTGCATGCACTCTTGGCCGACTCGACGCTGCCTAATCTTCTGGATACCCATCCCCCGTTTCAGATAGACGGTAATTTCGGAGGATGTGCGGGTATAGCAGAAATGCTTCTTCAAAGCCACGCTGGGGTGATTGACCTGCTGCCAGCACTGCCTAAAGCTTGGTCCCAGGGCTATATTACCGGTCTTAGAGCTAGAGGTGGATTCGTGGTTGATCTAAGCTGGACGGACGGTGTGCTCCATCAGGCGGTGATCAAAGCTGAGCGGGGAAGGCGCTGCCGCGTGCGTTCTCATGTTCCACTTCAGGTATTCGATGAGGTGGGTCAGGTTATTCCCAGCGAGCACTTGAGTGATCACACGCTTCAGTTCAAGACCCAGATTGGGCGCTGTTATGTCGTTAAACCCCTCTAAGACACTCGGCGAAAAGGAGAGATACCATGCGTTATCTGCGCATAGTGTTGGCAGTTCTGATGATGCTGAATTTGTCAGTGGCAGTTGTAGCTCAAGAGATGTTAGAGGATGGTGCGGATATGGAATGGATTCGCTACGAAGTTGAAGACGCGGCGCATTTGGTGGATCTAAGGCTGACTCAGACTGCCAAGGGTTATTCGGGACGAGGGTATGCCGTAGGTTTTACAAACGATACTGGTTCGGCGATTTTTTCGGTTGAGATTGAACAGGCAGGTATATATGAAGTTGTTGTAGGCTATCGTGCGCCGAATGGTGAGAAGTATGCTATGTTTCTGCTGAACGATGAAGCCGTCGGGAATGTGTATCTTCCTGCTACGGGTACCTTTTCTCAAGCTCATGCGGGGAAAGTACTGCTTAATGAGGGCATCAACACCTTGACGATCGAAAAGGGTTGGGGCTGGTATGAGCTTGACTATATAGCTCTGCGGCCGGCTGAAACAATCCAGATTCCCCAAGTCAGTGCTGAGCCCATTAATCCCAATGCCACACCTGAAGTTCGGGCTCTCCTGCAGTTTCTCGCTGCCAACTTCGGTAAGCGCATCATTGCGGGACAGCAGGAGTACAACGGTCGCTTGATGCGTGACACAACATACATCAAGAGGATTACTGGCAAAGAACCGGCCTTGTTAGGTTTGGACTTCATGGATTATAGCCCGTCACGAGTTGAGCGGGGAACGAAGAGTCATGACGTCGAAGCTGCGCTTGACTGGCACAAACGCGGCGGCATCGTAGCTTTCACCTGGCATTGGAATGCACCTAAGGGCCTAGAAGTCAATGGTCGCGAATGGTGGAGCGGGTTTTATACGGACGCCACCAATTTTGATATCGCTGCTGCGCTTGCTGATCCTGAATCCGAGGATTATCAGCTAATTCTGCGGGATATTGATGCAATTGCGGTACAGCTGAAGAGGCTGCAGGATGCAGGTGTTCCAGTCTTGTGGCGCCCGCTGCATGAGGCGGAAGGCGGTTGGTTCTGGTGGGGAGCTAATGGACCAGAGCCCTGCAAAGAATTATGGAAGCTATTGTACCATCGTTTGACAGAACATCATCAGCTCAACAATTTGCTTTGGGTTTGGAATTCAATTTCTCCGGAGTGGTACCCTGGGGACGAGTATGTAGATATCGTGAGCTGCGATATTTATACGCAGCCGCTCTCATATGGCCCTTCTCCTGCAGAATTTGAGCGCCTGCTTGAGTTGGGTGAACGTCCAAAGATCTCTGCTATGGCGGAAAATGGCGGCATTCCTGATCCTGATGCGGCGCAAGCCTATGGCGCCATGTGGAGCTGGTTTATGACCTGGAACGGAGATATTCTACGGGATTGGAATGATTCTGAACATCTTCGGCGGGTATATAATCATCCATTAGTCATAACACTCGATCAACTCGAACTGTGGTCGAATTTATAAGAAAAAAGAAGGAATAACGTAGTTAATGTGAAATATATGGTGTAAGAGTTATTCTAAACGTTTAAGCGATATGGGGGTGCCTGGTATTGCGCCGACGGATGCTCTTATGGTTAGTGATAGTTGTCGCAGTCTTTGGATTCGAGATACAAGGCAGCACGCAGGACATATTTGTTGCTAAGCGCGCTCTGGATTTTCATCATTATCTGAACAGGTACGCCCATCTCGAAACTAGCGATTACAGGATGGTCATACCAGCTGGTACCTGTTCGTATGCAAGTGCAGGAGTAAGCCATTGGGAAGATCCTACAGGAACATACAATAACGCTCTTTATACAGGGGAAGACGACACAGTTGAATGGCGGGTTTATGTAGAAGAGGACGGCCTGTATAACATAGCTGTGACCTATTACCCTGTGCCTGGGCGCCGCTCCTCAATTCAGCGAGAGATTTATATTAATGGAGAACTGCCCTACGAAGAAGCAGGCTTCATCGAGTTCCATCGCGTGTGGGGAGATGGTGGACTTGTGCAGGTAGACAATCAGGGGAATGAAATTCGTCCCAGCCAAGTGGAAATTCCAGAATGGCGTACAGTTCTCGTGGCAGACTCGATGGGGACATACAGTATTCCCCTCAGTTTTTATCTGAAGCGAGGCTGGAACACTATTGCGCTCGTATCGCGCCGCGAACCAGTGGTTATCGGTCAGCTCGAGATATTAAGTCTCACAGAACACCCTTCTTATGCAGAGGTGGAGGCTGATTACAAGGCGCTAGGCTTCAGTCCAACTTCCGATATCCTTATCAAGATTCAAGGTGAAGATGCGGTGCGCCGTTCTAGTCCGAGTTTGTTCCCGCTAAACGATCGCTCGGATCCTTTGGTAGAACCATATCATCACACTTTGATTCGCCTAAATACCATTGGCGGAGAGCGCTGGAGCCGTCCTGGTGACTGGATTGAGTGGGAATTTGAAGTTCCAGAGTCAGGACTTTACCAGATTGCCATTAAAGCAAAGCAGCATGTTAAGCGCGGCTCCTACAGCTCCCGGCGGCTCTTGATCGATGGGCGTGTTCCCTTTAAAGAAGGGGAAGCGGTGCAGTTCCCTTATTCAAGCCGGTATGAAATGGTGCTTTTTGGGGACGAAGAGACAGGTACGCCTTACTTAGTGTATTTGGAAAAAGGCAAACATACTCTGCGTTTGGAGAACGTGTTAGGTGAGCTCGCTGAAATCGTGCGGGCTACACAGGAAAGCCTCTATGAATTGAATACGATCTACCGCAGGATTGTCATGATTACTTCTGCTAATCCTGACCCGATGCGGGATTATCGCTTAGAAGAAAGGATCCCCGGCCTCATCAGTGCTCTAGAGCGTCAGAGCCGTATTATCGGCGAGATTGCAGAAGATCTCAAAGCAATTATTGGTGAATCTGGAGCGCAGGTAGCTGTTTTGGAACAGCTGTCCCGCAGTCTGTGGCTGATGGCGGATCGGCCTTTTACGATTCCGCGCCGCCTGGCTGCCTTCCGGGACAACGCAGGAGCTCTGGGAACCTGGATTTTGGAGACGCGTGAACAGCCTCTGCAGATTGATTACATTGTGATTGCCAGTCCCAACGTTGAACTGCCTAAGACCAAGCCGCATGTGGGGCAGGTTATGCTGCATGAACTGCGGGCATTCTTATCGTCGTTTGTTTATGACTATACCCTTGTTGGAAATGTATATTCAGCGGAGGATTTTCAGGTTGAGCCTCTCCGTGTTTGGATCGGCAGCGGACGTGACCAAGCACAGATTCTTAAACTGATGATTGAAGACACGTTTACGCCTGAAACCGGAATTCCAGTTAATTTAGAGCTGATCAACATTGGAATTCTGCTGCCTGCGACACTAGCTGGGCGCGGGCCTGATGTTGCTCTGGGCGTGCAGGACACGCAGCCGATGGACTTCGCACTACGTGGAGCAGCAGTCGATTTGACACAGTTTCCTGACTTCCCAGAAGTGGCGGAACGCTTTCACCCAAGTGCTCTGGTCCCTTATTCATTCGGAGGCTCTGTTTACGGACTGCCGGAAACCCAGACGTTCTCGATGCTGTTTTATCGGAAAGACATTTTGGAGGAACTTGGACTCGAGGTGCCGCAGACCTGGGATGATGTGATTAAGATCATTCCTGATCTGAATAAAGACCATATGGACTTCGGCCTCCCTTACTCAGGTATTGCACAGGCATCCAGCGGTGCCATTGGTGAAGGAAGTGCTACAGTTTCGGTGCTTGCACATGGTGGTGTTTCCACATTTCTAACGTTGCTTTTCCAGCGGGGCGAAGATCTTTATCTTGGTGATGGCATTGCTACTAACCTAGAGAGCGAAGCAGCTGTGCAGGCCTTTACTCAGTGGACTGAGCTGTACGAGCTGTATGACCTGCCACTGTGGTACGATGCAGCCAACAGATTCCGGATGGGAGAAATGCCCATCTTAGTGCAGGACTTCGGTTTCTATAATTTCCTGCAGGTATTTGCACCAGAATTAAGGGGCGAGTGGGATTTCACCTTAATTCCCGGGACCGAACGGGACGGGATCATTGACCGTTCTGTACCCGTATCTGGGCCAGCATGTATGATTTTGTCAGCAGCCCGGAATAAGGAGCATGCTTGGGAGTTCGTGAAATGGTGGACATCGACTGAAACACAAGTCCGCTTTGGTCAAGAACTCGAATCTATCCTGGGACCCGCGGCGCGCTACGCTTCAGCCAACTTAGAAGCTGTAAGTCAGCTTCCGTGGACTGTGGAAGAGTACCAGCTGCTTGAAGAACAGCGGTCTTGGGCCAAGGGTGTACCGAATGTGCCTGGAGCGTACATGGTGGGGCGGCATCTTGATAATGCTTTCCGGCGTGTTATCTACTACAATGAGCCGGCTCGAGATACGCTTCTTGACTACAACCGTGTGATTAATGAGGAGATTACGGTCAAGCGGGAGGAGTTTGACTTAGAGGTTCTGGCTCCGTAGTTGGAGGAGGGAAAGTGATGAGTATGCTTGCTAAGGCACCGCGGCCCCAGCCTCGGTTTCGACTCAGACTGGCGACCAAGTGGGAGGAGATCAAAGATAACAAGATATCGTACGTGTTCTTAGCGCCATACGGGATCTTCTTCATCTTGTTTACGGTACTTCCCGTATTGATCGCTATTGGACTCAGCTTTACCCACTACAACATGCTGCAGAGTCCAAAATGGGTTGGTTGGCAGAATTACCTTCGTCTATTTCTAGCCGACGATGTATTTCTGATAGCGGTAAAAAACACATTTATCTTCGCAGTAATTACCGGCCCTTTGAGCTATTTGCTCTGTCTGTTTTTTGCCTGGATGATTAATGAGCTGCATCCAAAAGTCAGGGCAGTGCTTACCTTGTTGTTTTATGCTCCTTCGATCTCAGGGAATCTGTACTTAATGTGGACGATTCTTTTCAGCCCTGACTCTTACGGATATGTCAATGGTTTTCTACTCTACTGGGGTATCATTGATTCTCCAATTCAGTTCTTGACTGATCCGCGCTGGATGATGCCTTTAGTCATTGTTGTTGTCTTGTGGATGAGTTTGGGAACCAGTTTCCTAGTCTTTATAGCTGGACTCCAGGGCATTGATCAGACTATGTACGAAGCGGGAGCGGTTGACGGGGTTAAGAACCGAATACAAGAACTCTACTATATTACCCTGCCCTCCATGCGGCCCCAGCTCATGTTCGGGGCGATCATGTCCATTACTCAGTCCTTTGCAGCCGCTGGGCAGATCATTCCTTTGGTGGGCTTTCCCAGCACTGATTACGCAGCCCATACAGTGGTAGCTCATCTCTTGGACTATGGAAATATCCGTTTTGAGATGGGTTATGCCTCGGCAATTGCAGTAGTGCTCTTCATAACGATGGTTGCTGCTCAGCGTATTGTTCAGAGGGTTCTGTCCAAATTGGGGGATTAGGGGTGACATTATGCAGATTCGTCAAAAACGTCTGACCCGTTCCGCTGGTGGTGACTTCATTATTTTCGTCGTCTTGTTTCTGGGGGGGGCTTTTAGCGCACTGCCCTTGGTGTTTGCCATCAGCAATGCGTTTAAACCATTGAACGAGTTATTCCTATTTCCGCCGCAGTTCTTTGTGCGTAATCCTACCTTTGATAACTTCCGGGACCTGTTTGTGCTGATGGGTGAATCTTGGGTGCCCATATCCCGCTACTTGTTCAACACAGTGTTTATTACAGTAGCTGGGACGGGCGGACACGTCCTCATGGCGTCTATGGCTGCTTATGTGCTGGCCAAACATAGGTTTCCGGGTAGAGACCTCTTTTTTGCCATGGTCGTCCTTTCACTGATGTTTGCTTACCAGGTAACAGCCATCCCCAACTACTTAACCATGTCTGCCCTAGGTTGGCTGGATACCTATGCGGCGATTATCGTACCAGCATGGTCATCATCATTAGGCCTTTTCTTGATGAAGCAGTTTATGGAACAGATCAATGATTCGCTCCTCGAGGCAGCCCGCATTGATGGTGCGAGTGAGTTCCACATTTTTTGGCGGATTGTGATGCCCAATGTAAAGCCTGCCTGGCTCACATTAATCATTCTGTCTTTTCAATCACTGTGGAATGAGACCGGCGGCCGCTTTATCTATTCGGAAGAGTTAAAGACCCTGCCTTACGCTCTAAATCAGATCATTCAAGGGGGCGTTGCCCGGGCAGGTGTCGGAGCGGCTGTAGGAGTGATCATGATGATTGTACCCATTGTTGTATTCGTCTTTAACCAGTCGAAGGTTGTCCAAACAATGGGCGCTGCAGGAATCAACAAGTAGGAAGGGAGGGAGCTTGATGCGTACAGCCGCCAAAATAATGGTTCTCCTTGTGCTGCTCTGCAGTACTGAGGCTCTAGCTCTACCGTATCAGAGTTATTCCTTTGACTATTGGTCCGAAACTGTGTCCGCTGCTCAGGCTTATGTTACGCGCAGAGTAATGGGCAGCCGGGAATTGGGTGCGACTCTGAGCAACCCTCAAGATATCTTTGTAACCGATGAGTATATCTTTCTGCTTGATACTGGGAATAATCGGATTCTTGTCTTTGATCATGAATGGAAACTCTCCCATGAAATATCTGAATTTGAGAACAGTGGGGAAATGGACAAATTCAACAACCCCAGGGGATTGTATGTATCCCCGGAAGGTATCTTGTATGTCGCAGATCAAAATAACGCCCGCATTGTGCAGATGACTCAAGAAGGTCAATTTATTCAAGCCTTCGGAGAACCCAAAAGTGATGTGGAAGGTGTTATTCCGGAAGGTTTTCGGTACAGGCCTCGCAAGATTGTAGTAGACGTGGCCGGGCGGATGTATGTTATCTCAGAAGGAACCTTTGATGGTATTTTGGAGTTTGACGATGCGGGTCAATTTAGAGGCTTTATTGGGGCGCCGCGGATTAGACCTAATATCGTGGATTATATCTGGTCCCGCATTGTTACTGATGAACAGCGTAGCCGGCGAGCGCTCTTCCTGCCTACGGAATACAGCAACCTCCATATCGATGAAAGTGGATTCATCTACGCCACCGTCTCAGGCTTGACGACCAACGAAACAGACGCTATCAGACGTCTCAATCCCAGCGGTAAGGATGTCCTTAGGCGGCAGGGATTTTTCCCTCCAGTTGGTGATGTACAGTATCCTTACGCTGGGCTTGGAGCCTCGATTGAAGGTCGTTCGGTTTTTGTGGACGTTGTCAGCCGTGAGCATGGTATCTACAGCGCGCTGGATATTCGTCGTGGCAGAGTCTTTACTTATGACAGCAACGGTTCACTTCTATATGTTTTTGGCGGTCCTGGTGACCAGATTGGGTTAGTTCAAGGACCTGCTGCCATTGAAGCTTTAGGCGATAACCTTTTGGTATTGGATAGTCAGTTGGCACGCATCACGGTTTATGAGCCTACTCCTTACGCTCAGTACATCCATGCAGCCATTGCCCATCATCAAGCTGGTGAGTATGAGCAAGCTGCGGATATGTGGCGGCGTACCTTAGCCTATAACGCCAACTTAGACCAGGCTTACAGCGGTATCGGCCGCTCGCTGCTTCGACAGGATCGCTTTGCTGAGGCCATGGAATACTTCCGACTCGGCAATAACCGCCGTGACTATTCTAAGGCGTTAGCACTGTACCGCAGAGAGGTTATCTTTGATAACTTCCCGACAATTATGACTGGATTGGTAGCTGCTTCTCTGGGATTATTTCTTCTGATAAAAACTAAGCCGTATGCACCTTTGAAGGAACGCTTGAACAGTTATTATGGGTGGAATCCTCACAGTCGCCACCAGACGGCCTTTGCTCAAGATGATGTCAGCGGTTGGCGTTTGAAGGCACGTCTAACCATCAGGGCTTTGTGGTATGCGGTATATGTCAGTCTGCATCCTTTCGATGGCTTCTGGGATCTCAAGTATGAAAAGCGGGGTAATATGGCAGCCTCCAACATACTCTTGGTACTGCTTGTATTTACCAATGCCTTTGGACGTCAATTTACCGGTTTTGTTCTTAATCCGAATGACCTGACCAAACTGAACATTTTGATGGAAGTTGCCGTAGTGATGGTTCCCTTTGTGCTTTGGGTTGTGGTGAACTGGTCTTTGACCACACTTTTTGAGGGCAAAGGGACCTTCGGTCAGATCTGGATTGCCACAGCTTATTCTCTGACTCCACTCATTTTAGTCAATATTCCCATGACTATCGTGAGCAACTTTATTACTCTTGAGGAAGCCGCTTTCTACTATGTCATAACTGCCATAGCGGGAGTATGGGCTTTGGCTCTGGTCTTCATCGGAAACATGGTTACTCATGAGTTCTTTGTAGCAAAGACTATTTGGAGTTCTTGTTTTACACTGGCCGGTATGCTCCTAGTAGCCTTTATTGGTTTGCTGTTTTTCAGCTTAATTGGAGAAATGACCAACTTCGCTGCTTCCGTCTATCGCGAAGTAACTTTCCGAATGTAGGAGGCGAGGAAAAATGCAACGGCTGTCTCTCTTGGTGATTATATTCCTCATTGCTGCTGCCTCGCCGGTATGGGCGGTATCCCTAGACTACGAGCTTGTGGCAGAGAGTTCCCAACTTCAGCTTTATATAAATCCGGAGACTGCAGAAATCGCTGTTGTTGAAGTGGCTGATGGTACGGTCTGGTATTCTAACCCACCCAACCGCGATCGAGAAGAAACTGTGGCTCGCGGTGCTTCAAAGAACGCTTTAGGGGCACAGCTGCTTCTCACCTACTTCACACAGATAGGTGCTGAAGTCACTTTGGATAGTTACAACGAGAGTGCTGTTTTTGATCAGATTGAAATTCATCCTATTGAAAACGGCATTAGAGTAGAGTACACAATCGGGCAGGAATGGACTGATGATGCGTTTGTTCCTAATCTTATGACTAAAGCCCGTTTTGAAGAAGAAATTCTGAGCCGAGCGTCGGAGAAGCAGCGGGAAACACTCTTAGATCTTTATACCATGATCTGGTTCGAAGAAGCTCCTGAAGATTATCAAAGAGTCTCAGTCACCCAGGTCAATAAAGAACGCCTGCTTGGCAGCCTGACACTGATGGCCGATGAAAAAGCACTGGCACGACGCAATGCCAAGCGGGACCTCTACAATAACCTCTTCGATCATATTGTAGCAAGAACAGATGTCTCTCGGCGGAGTGATATCACACCAGAAATCATGGAGATATTTACATCTCAGCCCCTTTATATGCTGGGAACGCGGGTTTCGCGGTGGGATCGAGAAGAAATCGCAGAGATTATGCGGGATATAGGCTTCACACCCTATGATCGGGCTGTTGATTTAGAATACTTCGGTTTTCCCGAATTGCTGCCGAACCATCGGGTGTTCCATGTCGCCATCGAGTACCAGCTTGATGAGGGCGATCTAGTTGTGCGGATTCCTGTCCGGGATATTGAGTATCCAGTAGATGCGATTAATCCGGAGGATCAGGAAGCACCCCCAGTTACACTGCCAGTTTATTCTGTGAGCTTGCTGCCCCATTTCGGTGCTGCTGGCAGAGACGATGACGGCTACCTGTTTGTGCCCGATGGCCCAGGAGCGCTTATTTATCTAAACAATGGCAAGACGACTGCTCCTGTTGCCAACATTCTTGTTTATGGTCGCGATGGAGCGATTAATCGCGACGAACAACTACGCCTATTAGTTGAATCGGTCATGCCTGTATTTGGGATGAAAAAAGGCGATCGGGGATTCTTCGCCGTCATTGAACAGGGCGATGCCATGGCCCGTATTAAAGCTGATGTGGCTGGACGTTCTATCTCGTACAACGTTGTCTATCCAGAATTCATTCTGATGCCCAAAGGGACAGCTACTCTGCAGACCACCGATCAGTTTACTCGAGAAGTAACGATTGCGGTACCCCAATCAAGGCCCATTATCGATGACGTGATTGTCCGCTATACGTTCCTCAGTGGGGAAGAGGCAAGTTATGTAGGTATGGCTCATCTGTATCAAAAGTATCTCAGAGCCCAGGGTTTGGGCGCTCGTGGATCAGTAAGACCAACTCGCTTCTATTTAGACCTTATTGGAGCTATTCAGGTCAAGCGGCCTGTACTCGGGATTCCACAAACAATTATGCGTCCACTAACCTCCTTCGAACAGGCACAAGAAATCCTAGAAAAGCTGCAGAAAGCTGGCCTAGAGGGTATTACCGTGCGCTACCGCGGCTGGTTAAAGGGTGGTCTGGATCACGAGTATCCCAGCAGGGTGAAGTGGGAGCGTTCTGTCGGTGGCAGAGAAGGATTTCTTCAGCTGCAGGAATATGCAGCCAGCAGCCAGATTGGGCTTTATCCAGATGTAGATTTTCTCACAGTTGCAAATAATAAGCTGTTTGATGGGTTCATAGCCCAGCGCGATGGAGGACGGCTCCTAGATCGCACAATGGCGAAGTTATACGAATACGATCGAGCCACATTTCAAGCAGTCAAAGACCGCTATCGTCATATACTGTCACCCGGGCGCCTCAGTACGTTGCTGGATAGTTTTCTCGTTGACTATGCATCGCTTGGACACGACAGTATTTCTCTAGGTGATATGGGCAGTGAGCTTTACTCAGACTTCCGCTATAACCCCGATAAGTTGATTGATCGTGAACAAGCAAAGAACATCATTCGGGAGCAGTTTAAAAAGCTGAGTGATTACGACATTATGGTGGAAAAAGGTTTCGCTTATTCCCTGCCATATGCAGCGCATGTTATCAATTTGCCCAGTTATGGAAATGGATATCGTTTGATTGATGAATATGTGCCCTTTGCTCAGATCGTGCTGCGCGGCTATGTGAGTTACTCCGGAGAGCCCATCAATTTTGCGCATGATCATACGTTCAGCATATTAAGAACCATCGAGTTAGGTGCGGCACCATACTATGTCTGGAGCTGGGCTTCCTCGTCAGCAACCAAGCATACCGATTACGACTACATGTATGCCCTTCATTATAAGGACTGGTTTGAAGAGGCCGTTAGTTTGTATAAAGAACTTGAGCCTTTCTTTGAACTAACAGAAGGACAACGCATTGTCGATCATACCAGGCCCGAGCCTGATCTGGCAGTCACCACTTATGAGAACAACGTCATGGTCCTGGTCAATTACAGCACAACTGAAAAAGAATTTGCGGGCGTTTCTGTCCCACCTCTGGGCTATGCCCTGGTTGAAAGGGGGAATTAAAGGTGGCTGGTCCACGATTTCGCATGACCCGCAGCCGCCGGCAGGCTTTGACCGGAATTCTGTTCACTCTGCCCTTTGCTGTAGGTTTTGTGCTCTTCTTCTTGTATCCGTTTTTGCAGTCTATTCGATTCAGTATGAGTCAGCTGCAGATCGTGGCGGGAGGTTATCAGTTGGAGCCTGTCGGGTTGGAAAATTACCGTACAGCAATCTTGGTTCATCCCGAATTCCTGCAGGTGTTTGTGGAAGCTGTGTTCCGAACCTTAATCGATGTACCATTAATTGTGGTATTCGCCTTCTTTGCAGCTAATTTGCTAAATCAACCGTTTAGAGGGAGAACCCTGGCACGCGTCATCTTCTTCCTACCAGTCATCATGGGTGCGGGTATTGTCCTTCAGATGGAATCGGCCGACTATATGATGACACAGCTGCGAACGGCTGCTAATGAAGGTGGGCTCTTGAGCGGAGCTGTACTGCGCAATTTCTTGTACGAACTGCGCATTCCTGAAACTACGTTAGATTACGTGACATCGGCAGTGGACCGTATCCCTGAAATTATTAGGGCATCAGGAGTGCAGATTTTGGTGTTCTTAGCGGGTTTGCAGTCTATTCCAAGATCCCTGTATGAGGCCGCAGACGTAGAGGGGTTCACATCATGGGAAAGATTTTGGTTGATCACTCTGCCGATGCTCAGTCCCTTGATCTTGACCAATTCGATTTATACCATTATTGACTCCTTTACAGTAGGAACTAATCCCCTCGTTAAGCTGGTGCGAAGTACAGCGTTTGGTGGAGGGGGATTTGGTCTCAGCTCAGCGATGGGAGTGCTGTATTTCTTGTCGATTGCGGTGATACTGCTGATTGCCGGTTCGATTATCTCCCGGTTTGTATTCTACGACAATTAGAGGGGGGAGCAGAGTGTCCGCAAGTTTAGAGCGCAAGCTCTTTTGGGAAAGAGTAGGTGGAATTGCCTGGAGCATTGTACGTGGTGTCATTGTCTTAGGGATTTGTTATGTCATTTTCTATCCCTTAATCGTAAAGCTTTCCTCATCTCTGATGCGGGAAGTGGACATGTTTGACAACATGGTTCAATTTGTGCCGCGCATGCTTTATTTGGAGAACTATAAGATTGTTTGGGAGTACATGGACTATCCTGTGACCTTTCGAAACTCTCTGCTCCTGACCTTGATGGTCAGCTTAATGCAGCTGGCATCATGCACTCTGATTGGATATGGTTTTGCCCGCTTTAGGTGGAGAGGCCAAAGTCTGCTGTTTGCTTGTGTAGTGTTTACTCTGGTTGTGCCTCCTCAGATGATTATGATTCCGCTTTATCTGAACTTCCGGTACTTCACCTTTTTCGGCCTTTTACCGGAGCCAGGAGTCAATCTTCTCGGAAGTATCTGGCCCTTTGTTTTCACTTCCCTTACGGGAACGGGGCTGAAAAACGGGTTGTTTATCTACATCATGCGGCAGTTTTTCCGCAACATGCCTAAAGATTTAGAAGAGGCAGCTGCCATTGATGGAGCGGGAGCTATGCGCACCTTTCTTCGTGTGATGCTTCCCAATGCCGTACCAGCCATGCTGACAGTATTTCTCTTCGCTTTTGTATGGCAGTGGAATGATTACTTCTTTACTTCGATTTACCTATCAAACGCCAAAGTGCTCCCAGTTGTACTTGAGAGCGCCTCTATGAACATTATGAATGATATCAATTACATCGCTGATCACTATCGTTCTATCTTGGACAATACCGGTATGATTCTCTTTATTGCGCCACTCCTTATAATTTACGCCATACTGCAGCGTTATTTCATCGAAGGTGTCGAGCGTACGGGTATTGTTGGGTAACAAGGAATCGGTACAAACAAGGAGGTGGTAAAGCGAAGAATTAATGTGTGGTGCACTGACAAGCTTAGCAATACTAAAATACACAAATAAAAAGGAGGATCTGTAATGAAGTTTCTGCGCAGTTTAGTTGTTGTGTGCTTGTTGGTAGGACTGTTTGTGACACCCGCAGCTGCCTGGGAATTCCCTGAGATTGACCTGGGCGGAGCGACAGTTAACCTGTGGTGCTGGTATGACATCGGCATTCCTGAGCTCATCGCCGAAGCAGAAGAATTGTTCAACTGCAAGATTGAGCTG
>ERZ773359.2622-NODE-2622-length-22404-cov-7.060629_pt1 | contig 22404 bp, 23 predicted proteins | sample MGYA00374955_ERZ773359 | MGnify/ENA primary metagenome ERZ773359 (study PRJEB29098, sample SAMN04486028) | biogas fermenter metagenome | study: EMG produced TPA metagenomics assembly of the Biogas fermentation microbial communities from Germany - Plant 4 DNA1...
AGCCGAGACGCGAGCTAAAAGAGACGAGGGGCCGACCTTTTGGGACAGCCCCGTCACCTATCTTCAAGAGCCCACATGTTTTGTACGCCCAAACCGCAAGGGGAACAGGGCTGTAATGCTTACCGCAAATCATCTCGCAGCATCATGTCCCGGCTATTGTCAGGTTTTCCTCCCCCGAAAATGAGCCGCCCGAGCGGCGATAGAGCTTTCCGTGCGATTACTCACAGCCCCTCAGACTCATACTAGAACCAAAGCTTTGCCGCATCAGGGGGGTTGAGAGCTTTGGATATGATGGGTATCTTGGGCTTGGTCAACTTTTTCTTCGCTGTTGTTATCGGCCTGTATTTCTGGAATCTATTGCGCTCACAACAGAGCAATAAGTCGGCCGTCGACCGCGAGTCACGCAGAGAGCTAGAGCGGCTACGCAAGCTGAACTCAATCTCTCTCACTGAACCATTGGCGGAACGAACACGACCGGTCTCCTTTGATGAGATCATAGGACAGGAAGAAGGTCTGAAGGCCCTGCGAGCCGCGCTATGCGGGCCCAATCCACAACATGTCATCATCTACGGACCCCCGGGTATAGGCAAAACCGCAGCGGCTCGTCTTGTCCTTGAAGAGGCAAAGAAAAACCCGCTCTCACCTTTTTCGCCGTGGGCCAAGTTCGTCGAGATCGATGCCACAACAGCACGCTTTGATGATCGCGGTATCGCCGATCCGCTAATGGGATCCGTACATGATCCGATTTACCAGGGCGCCGGTCCGCTGGGTATAGCAGGCATACCTCAACCCAAACCGGGAGCGGTTACTAAGGCACACGGGGGAGTGCTGTTTCTGGACGAAATCGGTGAGCTGCATCCCATACAGATGAACAAGCTCCTGAAAGTCTTGGAAGACCGTAAGGTGTTCTTGGAGAGCGCCTACTACAGCTCCGATGATCCTAACATCCCGGCTCACATTCATGAGATATTCCAACGAGGGTTGCCTGCGGACTTCCGTCTCGTGGGGGCCACCACACGCCTTCCGCACGAGATTCCGCCTGCCATCCGTTCCCGCTGCGTTGAGATCTTCTTTCGTCCGCTCAGACGAGAAGAAATAGCCGTAATTGCTCGCAATGCTGCTGACAAGATTGGATTGGACATAGAGGAGGCTGCTGTCGATGTTGTTGCTACATACGCCGTTAACGGACGTGAAGCCGTAAACATAATACAGATCGCCGCAGGAATAACGCTTACGGAGGATCGCAAACAGATCACTCAGGCCGATGTAGAATGGGTGGTAAACGCCAGCCAGTATCAGCCTCGACAAGATAACAAAATCTCCACCCATCCCCAGATCGGTTGCGTCAACGGATTGGCGGTCTACGGTCCCAATCAAGGAGCCGTGATCGAAGTAGAAGCGACAGCTACGCCCACTCAAGCGGGGCAAGGTAAGATGATAATAACCGGTGTTATGGAGGAGGAAGAGCTCGGAGGCGGTATGGGAGTGACCCTTCGCCGTCGTAGCGCAGCACGTAGCTCGGCAGACAATGTCATCACGGTGTTACGCGGTTGTCTTAACCTGCGTCCGCAGGACTATGATATCCATGTCAATTTCCCCGGAGGTGTGCCTATTGATGGCCCGTCTGCCGGAGTAACCATGGTTACCGCCATTTATTCCGCAATTACACGGACACCGGTCGACAACAAGGTAGCCATGACCGGTGAGGTCTCAATCCGAGGCCTGGTTCGTCCGGTAGGCGGTATTGTCGCCAAGCTGGAAGCAGCCAGACTGGCTGGAGTCCGACGGTGTATCATTCCGCAGGAAAACTGGTTGCAGAGCTTCACCTCAATGTCTGATTCAACCATGGAGATCAAACCTGTATCACATATTCACGACCTTCTCAAAGAGGTCCTTCTTAAGCCATCGGACACTACTTCTGCCTAAGAGATCCCTGACTTGAGGGCGCGCCAAATAATGTGAATCTCACCGAAAAAAGAAGGAGTATGCACCTTCTGGGGGAAACACTGACTGACGCACTCATGTGCGGAAATCTTAGGAGGAGAGATAGAATGGGTGCGGATAAAATCAGAATTCTTATCGCCGACAATAATGCCGAACTATGCGATATGTTGACGGAGTTTATCGAATCACAGGGTGATATGACTGTGGTAGCGACAGCCATGGATGGCGAAGCTGCCTTGGAAGCGCTCAGCGAGTTCGCTGTGGATGTGGTGATTCTGGATGTTGCTATGCCGCGACTAGATGGGATCGCTGTTTTGCAGCGCATGCGCGAACTCGATCTGCAACCGCACCCACGCATCATTGTGTTAAGTGCATTAGGGCGGGAGGACATTATGCACCGTCTCACGAATTTAGGGGCGGATTACTACGTCGTCAAGCCTATCGATCTAGAGGTACTAGCCGAACGCATAAGGGAGTTCGGTCCGTCGCCGACTCAGGGAGTCGAATCCACCTCCATGGGCGGTACCCGTGGGCCCGTACGGCAGCGCACTCCCTCCTATGAGCTCCAGGTAACCGAAATGCTTCACAAGCTAGGGATACCTGCCCATATGAAAGGCTACCTCTACCTGAGAGACGCGGTTCAGATGGTCTTGGAGGATGATCGTCTGCTGGCCGGAGGCCTAACCAAGAAGCTTTATCCGATGGTAGCTGAGAAGTATCAGTCCTCCCCGGGAGGGGTCGAGGCGGCCATTCGTAATGCACTTACTGCGTGGTGGGAACGAGGCAACCGGGAGTTGTTTGAGGCCATGACAGGGCGTAACGGCTACGGCAAGATACCCACCAACTCAGCCATGATCGCCGAGTTGGCGGATCAGATCCGCTTCAACAGCCTCGAGAAGCGCCAAACCCTCTGAAGCCGGTCGTTCCGGCATGCTAACGAGGCGGCCGTTGCGCCGCCTTATGTTTGTTATGATAGAAGACAAACCCGAAGTTGGAAAAAAGGACGTGATCCGATTGTCGCTCAAGCTATCGATAGAACAAAAAGCCTCTTTAGCTGCCATGCACGGCAGGGATTTTATCAGCCTGCATGACTTTACACCGGTGGAAATAGCAGATTTATTGGCATTGGCCAAACTCTTGAAGCATCACGAGCCCCTGCCAATTCTGAAAGGCAAGCAACTCGCCATGATTTTCACCAAAGCTTCTACGCGCACCAGGGTCTCGTTCGAGGTTGGCATCCGCCAGCTGGGCGGAGATGCCGTTGTCTTGCTTAGCGGCGATACGCAGATCGGACGCGGGGAGCCTATAAAGGACACGGCCCGGGTGTTGTCACGCTATGTCGACGGAATCATGATCCGTACCTATGATCATCAGGATGTCCTGGATCTTGCTAGGTGGGCCTCCATTCCTGTCATCAACGGTTTGACAGACGATCTGCATCCCTGCCAGGCCCTGGCCGATTTACTGACCATCCAGGAACATAAAGGACACTTGACCGGGCTGAAGATGACGTATATAGGTGACGGCAACAACATGGCGACATCACTCATGTTCGCCGGCGCCAAGACAGGCATGCACGTGACTATCTGTTGTCCTCCGGGATATGAACCGAGCGCCGCCTATCTTGAACAGGCGCGTGGGGATGCCCGCGGTGAGAGCCGTATCGAAGTAGTGCATGATCCCCAGACTGCGGCAGAAGAGGCTGATGTGCTTTACACCGATGTATGGGCGAGCATGGGACAGGAGGCAGAGCGAGATTCACGGGCAGCGGCCTTTGCACAGTATCAGATTGACGAGGATCTCCTACGGGTGGCGGCAGAAGACTGTATAGTCATGCACTGCTTGCCTGCTCATCGCGGGGAAGAGATCACGGAAGAGGTTATCGAAGGTCCGCACAGCGTGGTCTTCGATCAGGCTGAGAACCGTCTCCACGCCCAGAAAGCCATCTTGGCCACTTTGATGGGCCATCCGGAGGATTTTGTATAGGGGTGTGAATGTAAGACAGACATGGAACACGAACGATGTCATCCGGATCTCATTGAGGTACCGATCCACGATCTTGGCCATAGGGGTGAGGGTGTTGGACGCTTCCAGGGGCAGACGGTATTCGTACAGGGCGCATTGCCGGGCGACACGGTGCTGGCCCAGCCGTTTGAGGTCCATCGTCGCTATCAGAAAGCCCGTCTGGTTAGAGTGCTCGATGCCTCGCCCCATCGTATAGATCCTCCTTGTCAGGTGTTTGCGCGTTGTGGCGGTTGCCAGCTCCAGGACTTCTCCTATGAGGGGCAGTTGCGCTGGAAAGAGGAGCGAGTAAGACAAGTAATACGACGTCTGGGAGGCATTGAAGACCCAAATATACGGCCCATCATTCCTGCTCCCAGTCAGTGGGGATATCGCAACAAAGCACAGTTCCCGGTACAGATGGTGGAGGGTCGCCCGCGCCTTGGATTTTACGAGCAGTACTCACATCGTCTCGTCCCCGCGGAATCATGCCTGATCCAGCATCCGTCGATTTGCGCCGCCGCGACTCGCGTAGTTGAGCATCTGCAAGAGCTGCCTATTCCTCCCTACGATGAGACAGACGGCAGAGGCGTCTTACGCCATGTGATCATAAGAACCAGTTTTTCTCACTCGGATCTGCTTATCACCCTGGTTGCCACACAGGAGGATTTCGAAGGCCGCGCCGATCTCGTCCGTGTCCTGCCACGTGACCTGCCGTCTCTTGTTGGTGTGACTCTAAATGTCAATAGCCAAAAGGGCAACCGCATCATGGGAGACCGCAACGTCATTCTGTGGGGAAGAGATTTCATACGTCAGACACTTGATGTCAGTGGGATGTGCCTCGATTTTCATATCTCCGCCCCTTCCTTTTTTCAGGTCAATCCTGTGCAGGCGCAGGCCCTCTACTCGGTAGCGCTTGAATACGCGCAGGTCGATTCTCAGACGAAATTGCTGGATGCTTACTGCGGCACGGGTACCATTTCACTGGTTCTCGCCAAAGCGGGAGCAGCAGAAGTATGGGGGATCGACAGTGTCCCAGATGCGATTGACAATGCCAAGGTGAATGCCCGTCTCAACGGACTTGATAATGTCAGTTTTCACGTTGGTCGGGTCGAAGAGATTGCCGGTCAGCTCATTGACGCACGCGGCAGACCTGATGTGGTAGTCGTGGATCCGCCGCGGTCGGGACTGGATCCCGGATTCCTGCGAGACATGGCCAAAGCAAGAGCTCAACGTTGGGTCTATGTGTCGTGCAACCCGGTAACCTTAGCTCGCGACATCAAGATGTTACGTGATTACAGCTATCGGCTCGAGCGGGTGCAGCCTGTCGATATGTTCCCCCATACGCCCCATGTCGAATGCGTGACGTTATTGTCAAGGGTGACGTCTTGATCACTTGACTTGACCCGCTTTCTCGGCCTTACATGACGTGTGAGGCTCTGTAATGTACGGCACCCTAAGTCCGTCTGATGACGAGCCACGTGGATCTGATGACGAGCTACGTGGCGAGCGAATAACATGAACGCCGCGGTGCTGCTCCAGCTCCAGGCTCTGCGGCAGGTGGTTAAACGGCACGGATCAAAACAAAAAGCCGCTCCCGAAGGGCATGGAACGGGCTTTTCTCTATATAGGAAGTCTCAATTCAGCGATCATGCCTTTAGTTTTTGGGCTTACTCACCGCGGCCCCGGTTGCAGAAAAGTCGTTGCAGCTTTCGTTGCCAGGATCATGCTTTTGCTGATCACACCGGTGCGCTCTGCCTTCTACAAAAGAATAGCAAAGCACCCGCTTAGAACAACATAATCATGAGACGTGGGGCAAAGCAGTGGCCGTTCGGCAGATGGACTATTGAGCTCACAGGGCTCACGCTGAAGGCTGTTTGCCGTTGCATCGGAAGCGGGGGCTTGGAAGCCCCCGCTAAGTAACCCTTCAGCTCATCCTAGACTTTAGGAGGCTGAAGCCCTTGCTCACTTACCGTAGACGGACTCGGCACGGTTCCTCCGCTGCCGGAAAGACCGGCTTGGAAACCCGTCCGCACCGCCGAAGTTGCCTGATCAATCAGTGACTGCTCTGCCGCTGCGATCATGCGGCGAACCATGTGACCACCCACAGCGCCGTTTATCCGAGAGGGGATGTCACCCAAGTATCCCTGGTAGTTCTGAATACCGAGCTCGGCGGCCACTTCCTGCTTGAACTGTTCGAGAGCCTGATAGGCACCGGGGACTAAGGGGACGTTTCTCTTCTGACCTGCAGCCATTCTGTTTTCACCTCCTGCACGCTTAGAATGGCCAGAGCCTCGCCGTCAAATACAGACAGGAGTTGGTGAGGCTGTGTCAAAATGCTGTTGACATGCGAAATACCCCTGGCAGTGCAAAAGGGCACCGACGGCGTGCAGAAGGAGGGAAGATATGTTACCATGAAGCTGTTGACTGCGCATTTCAACCACCGTGAAAGAAGGAGAGTAGCATTGCATGCCGTCTGAAGATACGATGACCCATGACAGCACGGGTCGCAACACCACAGATGAGACTCAGCAAAAAACAGAAGTATTTCTTGCGCAGCCGACGGAGAAGAAGTCGGTGATGGATCAGCTGAGATCCCGGTTGGAGGAGAGTCACGTAATGGGTGATCTGTGGAGCACGATTGTCGAAGTCTTGATCAGTGTATTGCCTGTAGTTCTTTTCTTGCTCTTCTTCAACTCATTCGTGCTTAAGCAGCGCTTGACTAATCCTGCCCAGACCTATATAGGCCTTCTTTTGGCTATAGTCGGGCTTATAGTCTTTACGCAAGGTCTGAAGATGGGCTTTTTGCCCTTAGGGGAAAACGTAGGCCAGAACCTTACACAGAGTGTCGCTTCCAGTGCTTGGCTTGTGTTGCTGTTTGTCTTTGTACTGGGTTATGGAGTCACATTGGCCGAACCTTCCCTACAAGCGTTGGGCATTCAAGTGGAGGAGCTTAGCGCAGGCGTGATCAAGAAAAACCTCGTGGTCCATGCGGTGGCTCTTGGAGTGGGCATGGGTGGTGTGGCGGGTATGCTCAAAATCATATATCAAGCCTCTACGGGACTGGTATTGGCCGTAGCCTATGCCGTAGCCATCACCTTGTCCTTTTTCGCGCCGAAGACGATCGTCGGAGCGGCCTTTGACGCCGGTGCGGTAACCACAGGGCCCGTCACTGTGCCCATCATCATGGCCTTGGGTGTCGGCGTTGCTTCGGCACTGGGTGGCAGAGACCCGTTAATCGACGGCTTCGGCCTCGTGACGTTGACAGCAGTTGGTCCGGTTATTTCCATGCTATGTCTGGGCATAATCTTCAAGATGTAGGGGTGTGAGCTAAGTGAGATATGAATGCATATTCGCCATTTTGGCGAGGGGCGAAGCCGACAGAGTAATGAACGCAGCAAAAAAAGCCGGCGCAAAGGGTGGCACCATCTTTTTTGCCCGTGGCACAGGCAGCCATGAAGCCAAGACGTTTTTCGGTATTACCGTCGAAACCGGTCGAGAGATCCTGATGATCCTGTGCGAAGAAAGCGAAACGGAAGCTATTCTGGAAGCCATAGTGGAGGCCGGCAGATTGAAAGAACCGGCTGCCGGTATTGCCTTCGTTGTTGAGGTGAACAGGGTAGTCGGCCTACAGCACAGACAAGGAATCGAAAAGGCGAATAGCGATAGCTAACAAACCGCAGTCATCTGCCATCAATCGGCGGTGGCTTCCGATCCTTGTGTCACCGCTTGCCGGAAGGCCACGCAGTTGGTCCGGATACGGCAGATCAACATGCCGCATCTCTTTGTAATTCATCGCTGGGTTAGCAGGACAATGCTTGTTACATCGCCAGCGCTTCTGCTATAATGCAAACAACTTCCGGCCTAGAATGGGCTGTCGAGAGCAAGAAATGAGGCGGCATCTGTGAGAACGCATTTGGAAATATCCAATCTGCATGTAAGTGTCGAGCAAACACCTATTCTCAAAGGCCTCTCCCTGCGTGTGCGCGGCGGCGAAGTTCACGCTATCATGGGGCCGAACGGCTCAGGAAAAAGCACTCTGGCCTTTACTCTGATGGGCCATCCAAGATACGAAGTCACGGACGGATCAGTTGTCCTCAACGGACAAGATATATTGAGCCTAACCCCTGATGAACGCTCTAAAGCGGGTCTTTTTTTGGCCTTTCAGTATCCCCAAGAAGTACCCGGAGTCAGCGTAGCCAGCTTTTTACGTGCAGCGTGCAATGCTCACCGCAGTTCGGAACAAGAACTGTCCGTGATGCAGTTCACTCGAAAGCTACGAGACAAGATGGCCGCGCTGGAGATGGATGCCGCCTTTGCCAACCGCTACCTCAACGAGGGTTTTTCCGGCGGCGAGAAAAAACGCAACGAGATACTCCAGATGGCGATGCTTGAACCGAAGATCGCGGTTCTCGATGAGACAGACTCAGGTTTGGACATCGATGCCTTGAGAATAGTGGCCAACGGTGTGAATCAACTGCTCAATCCACAACTGGGCATTATCGTCATTACGCACTACCAGCGCATTCTTGAGTACCTGAAACCTGATTTTGTACACGTTCTCATGGACGGGAGAATCGTCCGCTCTGGCGGCCCCGAACTGGCCGATGAACTCGAAGAAAGGGGATATGACTGGATCCGGGAGGGGATCGCAAATTGAGAGCCAACCATGAACGGCTGACGGAGCTGCGCGCTGAGGCCCTCAAAGCGTTCCAGGCTCTCCCGGACCCTGACTGGTACGATACGTCCGTCTGGCCTCGCGTACAGCTAGTCGACCCCACGCCCAAGCTTGCGTGTGAGACGCGCTCACAATCGCTGGCTTCGGGTGTCATTTGTCAAGACTTGTTTTCGTCCTCCGCCAACGATAGTGAGTTGGTCAAAAGGTTCCTGGGTTCCGTAGTCAAACCCGCGACCGATAGATTGGTCGCCTTGCACTATGTGAACATGAACTCAGGATGTCTTGTTTATGTACCCCCACATACGGAGGCGGACGTAGTCTTGACCGTTGATCGTACCCGCGATGACTCAGATGAAGGATCCTTTCACCATACGATGGTCATCGCCGATACCGGGGCTCGTCTAAGATTGCTACAGACGGATGAGTCTCCAGATACAACGCTGGTTGTCGATGTGGTGGAGGTCATAGCCCAGGAAGGTGCGTACGTCGAGTATAGCACCTGGCAGGATCTAGGTATTGATACATGTCACTACAATGTCAGGCGAGCATTGCTTCATCGCGATGCAAGCGTAGACTGGCTTCTGGGAACCTTTGGTGCACGCGTCAGCAACGAAAAGACCCTTTCTCATCTGCAAGGAGCAGGGAGCCAGTCCAGTTGCTTGGCGCTTTTTCTTGGTTCTGACAGACAGCGCTACAATCTCGCCGTAGATATGCTACACGAAGGTGAGCATACCGCCAGCGACATCCTGACCAGAGGCGTACTGGACCGAGATGCACGAACCGTCTATGTAGGCAGAGCAACAATCGGTTCTTCGGCGCGTCATGCTTCAGCGTTTCAGCAACAGAACACGCTGTTGCTGTCCAAAAACGCCCGTGTCGATACAACGCCGGAGCTTTTAATCGGGGTGGACGAAGTCCAAGCCGGGCACGCTAGCACTGTCGGTCAAATCGATCAGGATCAGCTATTCTACCTCATGAGCCGCGGGCTGCCTGAACAGATCGCAACGAGAATGATCATCCACGGGTTTTTGGCACCTATTGTCCAGCGTGTGCCGATTCAGGATGAGCAGACGAGGCTCATGGAGCTTATCGACAGGAAGATTGCCATATGAACGTGTCTTTGATACGCAAGGATTTTCCCATATTGCACCAACGCATACACGGCAAATCGCTGATCTATCTCGACAGCGCAGCCACTTCTCAAATGCCCTTAAGCGTTATCAAAGCTATCGAGGAGTACGCCCGGAATGACAACTCAAACGTACACAGGGCCATTCACACACTTGGCGAAAGGGCTACGGCACACTATGAAGGAGCCCGGGCTAAGGTCGCTCGTTTTATCGGGGCTCCCGCCCCGCAACAAGTTATCTTTGTAAGAAACACTACCGAAGCCATCAACCTTGTGGCTTGGTCATGGGGCATGAACATCCATCCGGGTGACGAGCTCTTGCTGACGCCCATGGAGCATCACAGCAATCTGATACCCTGGCAACAGTTGGCCCGTCGCAGAGGGGCGAAACTGATGTTTATGCCGCTGCGCAGCGACGGAACAATAGACCTCCAAGAGCTGCCCCGGCTCATAACGAAAAAGACTCGTCTTATCGCCGTAACTCATGTTTCAAACGTTCTCGGAGTGATCAACCCCATACAAGAGATAATCTCAGCGGCGCGCCAAGTGGGAGCCCGAGTGTTCGTAGACGGCGCACAGAGCGTTCCACATATGCCGGTGGACGTCAAAGCTTTGGACTGCGATTTCTTGGCTTTTTCGGGACACAAGATGTGTGGTCCCATGGGTATCGGCGTTCTCTATGGCAAAGCGGATGCTCTCGAGGAAATGGAGCCGTTGATGTTCGGCGGTGAGATGATATCCACGGTGAGCCTGGAGACAGCAGACTGGAAAGAGCTGCCTTGGCGCTTTGAGGCGGGTACTCCCAATGTAGTCGGTGCCGTAGGACTCGCGGCGGCCATTGACTACCTGACGGAGCTGGGAATGGATTCCATACATGCCCATGAACAACAGATAACAAGATACGCCGTGCGCCTTTTGAAAAGAATCCCCGGCGTGACCATCTATGGTCCGGAACACCCCAGAGGAGGATTGGTCACGTTCAACCTTGGAGATATTCATCCGCATGACGTGGCCACGGTACTTGACCAGGAGGGCATAGCCGTACGAGCCGGACATCACTGCTGTCAACCTCTGATGAGGTGGCTCGATGTTCCGGCGACAGTAAGAGCAAGCTTCTACTTATACACTACGGAAGCGGAAATAGATGCACTAGCCCACGCTCTGGAAAAAACGAAGGAGTTTTTTGGCCATGGCATTGGATGATCTCTACCGAGAAGTGATCATGGAGCACTATCGCTCGCCGCGGAACTTCAGGGAGTTGGACGATGCCACTGTCTCGTTAACACTCACCAATCCCCTGTGCGGTGATGAGATCACCCTCTACGCACGTATCGCCGACGATCGTATTGAGGATGTTACGTTTCTTGGACGCGGTTGCTCCATCAGTCAGGCTTCAGCCTCGCTCATGACAGAGGCCATTAAAGGCAAGTCACTCGACGAGGCTGTGAGTATCATGAGTGATTTTAGGGGAATGATGCGCGGCGAACCCGTCGAAGACGATGAATCGCTGGGCGATCTGCTGGCGCTCTCGGGCGTGACCAAGTTTCCCGTACGGGTCAAATGCGCCGTATTACCTTGGGAAGCCCTGCGACAAGTCATAGCACCCGATCAGACCCCTGAATGACCGTGACAGCAAGCGGAGGGAAGACTGTGGTACATAAGGTAACTTTGATTCCCGGTGACGGTGTCGGCCCGGAGTTGACAGAAGCTGCCCGGCGCGTGTTGGAAGCTACAGGAGTCCAGTTCGAGTGGGAAATCCAACATGCGGGAGCTGAAGTCGCTGAGAAAACCGGCACTCCGTTACCTTCCGAAGTGCTGGAGTCCATTCGACGCAACAAAGTCGCTCTTAAAGGGCCGATTACAACCCCTATCGGCACCGGTTTTCGGAGCGTCAATGTGGCTTTGCGACACGAACTCGGTTTGTACGCGTGCGTTCGTCCCTGTACATATTACCCGGGGGTACGTTCTCGCTACAACGATGTGGACATAGTCGTGGTTCGTGAGAATACTGAGGATCTATACGCTGGCGTAGAGTTTGCCCGCGGCAGCGTTGAAGCTGAAACCATACGGAGTTGGGCCCCAGGAAAGATCCATCCCGATTCGGCTATTTCAGTGAAGCCCACCTCCGCAGAAGCCTCGAGGCGCATCGTGAAATATGCCTTTGAATACGCCCTGGCTCACGACAGAAAACGGGTAACGGCCGTGGCAAAAGCTAACATCATGAAGCTCACGGACGGCTTGTTCTATGAAGCTGCTCGAGAAGTGGCCAAGGAATACGAGGGACGGATCGAATACGATGAGTGCCTTATAGACGCTCTGTGTATGCGACTAGTACAGCGGCCTGAAATCTACGATGTACTGGTCATGCCCAATCTCTACGGCGACATTGTGTCAGATCTGTGTGCGGGACTTGTTGGCGGCTTAGGCATGGCTCCGGGAGCCAATATCGGTGACGGAGTAGCGGTTTTTGAGCCAACTCACGGATCGGCGCCCAAATACAAGGGTCTCAACAAGGTCAATCCGTGTGCGTTAATACTCTCAGGCATGATGATGCTTGATTACCTGGGCGAAAAGGATGCCGCACGGAGCCTGGAATCGGCGGTGAAGGCCGTTTTGTCCGAAGGTCGGTTCGTCACCTATGACTTGAAAGAAGACCGCGATGATCCTACTGCCGTCGGTACGCAAGAGATGGCGGACGCTATTATAGAGAAGCTACAGAGCTAATGCTGGCTGGCATTGTAGCGTGTCGGCGGGATCGGTTCCCGCCGACACATTGCGAAAAGGAGGAACGGCTTTGCGCCTGGCTGTCATTGGAGGCACAGGTGTTGATGCCCGCAGACTGTTTGGCGATACGAAGCCTCTTAGCGTCGAGACGCCGTACGGCTCCGTCGTGCTGCAAGAAGCCCAACACGAAAGCGGTAAGAAAGTCTTTTTCTTGGCCCGCCACGGAGCAGGTCATTCAGTTCCTCCTCATCGTATCAACTATAGAGCCAATGCTTGGGCTCTCCGTGAGCTCGGAGTGGAAGCCGTCTTAGCCACCGCAGCTGTAGGCGCGCTTCGTCGACAGATTCAACCCGGAGATCTTGTGGTCATCGACTCGTTCATTGATCTGACATCAGGACGCCCAAGCACTTTCTTTGACGGTGAGGACGGTCGAGTCGTTCACACTGACATGACAGAGCCCTATTGTCCCATCTTGCGTCAGGCCGTGTTGGCAGCGGGTGGAGACCTTCCGGTCCGGATTCATAGTACAGGCTGTTACGTATGCACAAACGGCCCGCGCTACGAAACCCCCGCGGAAGTGGCTGCCTTTGCCATGTTGGGCGGCGATGTGGTGGGCATGACAGGTGTCCCTGAAGTGGTATTGATTCGCGAGCTTGGCCTATGCTATGCAACTATCGCTTTGGTCACCAATTTGGGAGCAGGGCTGAGTTCGGACCTCTTGAAACATGACGACGTGGTCCGTACGATGCAAGCCAGCGGTGACCTGGTCTGCAAGCTTTTACGGGACGTCATTGATTCCCTGCAGATCTCTAATTGCAGCGTGTGCCGCCTCCCAGGTAGTACGTGACACTTTTTTAGAACAAGCCCTTGCGTTCACGACTGAGTGGTGATATAATTGCACTTGGTCATTGGGGGATGGGGTAACGGTAGCCCGATTGGCTCTGGACCAATTAGTTCTGGTTCGAATCCAGGTCCCCCAGCCATAGGCCCCCATCGTCTAGAGGCCTAGGACACATGGTTCTCAGCCATGCGGCCGGGGTTCGAATCCCCGTGGGGGTGCCAAACATAAAAAGCCTGCCTCATTTGGTGGGCTTTTTATATTATAAGTTACCTATACGTCTGAATTGCACTTCGCATGTGGCACTGGTCATAGGTACGCGCACTGGACGGTCGTTCCGCCACGTACTCCCCTTGCCGGGGTAAAAGTAGTTCCGTCTTGGAAGCCTACTACCGCGAGGGGGGTGAGAAGCATGAGAAGCTTGGCTGATGTAGTGCGTAAAGCACTCACGAACCGAACTCGCCGCTTGCTGGACTTCGAGACCGCCAGTCTTGGCGGAGAGGCACAAGTCGCCGTCATGGACTCAGTCACGCCCCCAAAAGAGAGCATCTTCAAAGGGGATGGCGTGCTTGTGACCCCCACTCCGATTACAGCAGGGGAAGAAGTCCAGGTTTGGTACGCGGGTTCATTGGCCAAATCAGGAGCCCGCCAGGTTTTTCTGCATTATGGCGTCGGTCCCGGAGCTTGGCAACAAGTGCGCGACATTCCGATGACACAGTCATCGCCATCCGTTTGGACCTGTACAATCCGCGCGGCTAGCGGAGGTCGGTTAGAGATGTGCTTTCATGACGGGGCGGGAAATTGGGACAACAATTTCGGGAAGAATTGGAGCTACACAATACACACCGGCCTGCGACAGTGAGCGGACAGTAGCAGGAAAGAAGCCCTTGGCTATGGAAGCAAGCGTGTAGTACAACAGGGCCCGGCAAAACCCTGCTGGGCCTTAACGCCTCGGCAAGGGTCCTTAGGAGGTCACTGAATGGCGCATCTCATTATCCGGGGTGGCAATCCTCTGTACGGGGAGATCTCGGTCAGCGGATCCAAAAACAGTGCTATGCCCATTTTAACTGCGGCCGCACTGAGTGATGAGGAGAGCATAATCGATAACGTACCGCGTGACACCTCTGTCTTGACGATCTGCCTCATCCTCAGAAGCTTGGGCGCCGAGGTCTACATGGATGATAAAGGCCGCATACACGTTAGAGGTGCCGGGATCAATAACCATAGTGCCCCGTATGATCTCGTCAGACGTGAGCGCGGCTCGTTCTATACGGCGGGTCTGTTGCTAGGTCGTCTTGGCTGTGCGGAAGTCCCGCTGCCTGGAGGATGTGCCATAGGCTCACGACCCGTGGATTTTCATATTCGTGGCTTCCAACAGCTAGGGGCCGAGGTGACAATCGAGCACGGATATGTTAAGGCCTCAGCGCCGCAGTTGCGAGGTACAAGTATTTTCATCAATCGTTCGAGCGTGGGTACCACCATAAATCTGATGATCGCCGCCGCTAAAGCAGAAGGGGTCACTATCCTGGAAAACGCGGCCAAAGAGCCGGAAGTTGTTGATCTGGCGATCTTTCTCAATAGCATGGGAGCGCGTGTACGCGGCGCGGGCACCGATGTGATCAGGATAGAAGGGGTCAAAGAACTCTATGGCACGGAATATGGTATCATCTGCGATCGGATAGAGGCAGGAACGTATCTGATGTGCGCTGCCGTGGCCGGCGGAGAGGTACTGCTGAAAGACGTAGTGCCCGAACACTTGCGTTCGCCGATTCTGAAACTCATGGAAGCCGGAGTAGAGATCAAAGAAGACAACAGCAGTATCCTCGTTCGTTCCCAACGCAAACTGAAGGCTTGTGATGTAGAGACCGCCCCATACCCTGGGTTTCCCACTGATCTTCAGCAACCTTTTGTAGCTTTGATGTCCACTGCCGAGGGAACCAGCGTCATTCGCGAGACGATCTTTGATAGATTTCGCTATGTGGATGAGTTGCGAAGAATGGGGGCCGACATACGCGTTGAGCACGATACGGCCATCGTTCGAGGAGTCGAGCAGCTGTCGGGCGCGCCGGTAGAAGCTACGGATCTTCGGGCAGGGGCGGCCTTGGTCGTTGCAGCTCTGGGTGCTGTAGGCGAAACCCGGATCTTGGGGTTGGAGATACTTGACAGAGGATACGAAGGTTTGAGCGAGAAACTTCATGCCTTAGGAGCCGATGTAGTCCGCGAAGAATCGCCGGACTCAGTGAGCCAAAAAATAACCTTTGCCGCACTGCGATTATCAAAGGAAGTGGACCAGGATGGATAACCAGCCGTCTGTCTGTGCTGATTTCATTATGGTCAAGGCGTTAGAAGACGGAGTAACGATCATCGGTCTAACGCGCGGAAGCGATACGAAATTCCATCACACCGAGAAGCTCGACAAGGGAGAGCTCCTGATAGCCCAGTTTACCGAGCACACCTCGGCTATCAAGATCCGCGGGCGGGCTCGTGTGTGGACAAAACACGGCGAGACCGAATGCGGTGACTGATCCCATCGAACAGGAGGGCTCGGGTGCGACGCCTATTAGACAGGGTTTATAAAACAGCAATCTTGATACATCTGTTTTTTCGCCGGAAACCGGTAGCTATCGGAGCTTCCGTTATTTATATGGCCGGAGCCGTCACGCTCACTTTGCTGCGTCAGCGTTTGCTTCTATGGAGCCGCGTCGGGCAGACAACCCTTCTAAAGATCTTCAAGTCCTTCCCTCATGCAAGACTTATCGATGTCAGGGCGATACTACAGCGTGCCGAGGCATTTTTCAACTAGCTCGCGCACCGGTTCTTCATTTTGTCGTTTCCGGGGAGGTACATGGAGTGTGGGTAGTCGTTTACGTGGCTCGCTCAAGCAGCGCGGCTGAGCACATCCTCGACGAATTGAGCAAAAACGGAATACTTGCCCGTTCGCGGCAAATAAAACATAAACACGGCGAGATCCGGCATTATGAGATCCTCGTGCCTGAGACAGAGCTTGATGAAGCCTGTCAGTTGCTGGGGAGGGCCCTCATGGGTAGGTGAGCTATGTGGTTAACAACATCTTCGAGTGGGAAAAACCACTCGTTGAACTGGAACAGCGCATTAAAGAACTGCAAGAGTTCACGAAGGAAAAAGGCATCGATTTCACGGAAGAGATCCGCACGTTGGAGCGCAAAGCCGATAGCCTTCGTCGAGAGATCTACGCAGATATCACTCCGTGGCAACGAGTTCAGATGGCTCGTCATAAGGATCGCCCTACGACTCTTGATTATATTGAGTCCATTTTCACGGGCTTTGTCGAATTACATGGCGATCGCACCGTACGCGATGATGCTGCGATCGTCGGCGGCATCGCGTACCTTGACGGACGGCCTGTCACCGTCGTAGGACCACAGAAGGCAAGGGGACGAGATACAAAAGAAAGCATTCGGCGCAATTTCGGCCTGCCTCATCCTGAAGGATATCGCAAAGCTTTACGGTTGATGCGTCAAGCTGAGAAGTTCGGCCGGCCGATTATTTCGCTCATAGACGTAGTCGGCGCCTACCCCGGTGTTGAGGCGGAAGAAAGAGGTCAAGGGGTAGTAATCGCTGAGTGCATCCGTCACATGTCTTTTCTCCAGGTTCCTATCATTTGTATCATTACCGGTGAAGGCGGTAGCGGAGGGGCACTAGCAATCGGCGTGGGAGACAGAGTGCTCATGCTGGAAAATGCATGGTACTCAGTGATTTCCCCGGAGATGTGTGCTCAGATCCTATGGAAAGACACCGCGCGTGCTGAAGACGCGGCCGCCGTATTGCGTCTTACTGCATCTGATCTACTCAGATTAGGAGTCATCGATGAAGTCCTGTCTGAGCCCCTCGGAGGAGCTCATCGTGACCCGGCTGCAACTGCCGCCACCATGAAAGAAGCCATACTGCGGCACTTATCTGAGCTTTCTCGGATACCATCATCACAACTCATCGCAAGAAGACTGGAACGTTACAGAAGGATTGGCCAAACCCGCCCTGCGGGATGGTAAACATAGACATCTCCTATAGTTCATCCCTCAACAGGACGATTCTTGGCGTTTCCGGACTACACAGAAGTGCTTCGGCAGGAGGGATATGCCATGCCCAGGCCGGCTCGAATCGGCGTTCTTACAAGCGGAGGGGATGCCCCCGGAATGAACGCCGCCATTCGCGCGGTTGTGCGCAGCGCGTTATCTGAAGGTATTCGGGTTTTTGGTGTTGAGAGAGGGTTTCAGGGCTTAATTCAAGGCGCCCTCGTTGAGCTTACATCTCGATCGGTCGCAGACATCATACACCGAGGAGGCACTATCTTACGCAGCGCCCGCAGTGAGGAGTTCAAGACTCCGGAGGGACTGGCCAAGGCTCTCGGTGTACTCAAACGACTCAGTATCGACGGGTTAATTGTTCTCGGAGGAGACGGCTCCTTTCGAGGTGCGCGTGATCTCGTTCACGCCGGAGTGCCTGTCGTCGCTATTCCAGCGACCATTGACAATGACATCGCCTGTACAGATCAAGCCATCGGTTTCGACACGGCTGTCAACACCGTAGTCGGTGCTATAAATAAGATTCGCGATACAGCTACTTCACATGAACGAATCATCGTCGTCGAGGTCATGGGCCGCGAAGCGGGTTACATCGCCCTTCATGCTGGCTTAGCGGGTGGTGCGGAGTCCATTTTGATCCCTGAAGTCCCTGCGGATCTCGATGAGGTCTGCGCTCGAATATCTTTCGCTTTTCGGGTCGGTAAGGCCCACAGCATAGTCGTGGTCGCCGAAGGGGTCGGCACTGATGCCTGGGCGGATAGAGACGGACCGAAGTCTGCAGCCATGTACGTTGGGAATTATATAATGGAAAAGACAGGGCTTGAAACTCGGATCACTATTCTAGGTCATCTGCAACGAGGGGGGACTCCCACGGCTCTGGATCAGATTGTGGCGTCTCGGCTGGGACACGCCGCAGTAGGCTTGTTGGCTGCGGGGCAGGGTGGCCGAGTGGTGACAATGGTCAAGGGTGAAGTCCGGACCTTCGATATCGATGAGGCTTTGGCCATGCGCAAAAGCATTGACCCCGAGATGTATCGCCTCGCCCATGTCTTATCTTCTATTTGAACTCCAATTCAACACTGGTTCAGCGCGCGATTGGGCAATGTTTTCAGCGTACTTGATTTCCATGAGAAAGGATGTAGGGGCTTGCGCAGAACCAAGATCGTCTGCACCATTGGACCCGCCACGGAAAGCCTCGACCAAGTTGAAGCATTGATTGCCGCCGGTATGGACGTGGCACGCCTCAACTGCTCGCATGGTACGTTAGAGGAGTTTGCTCAGCGCATTGCCACTATCCGAGAAGCGGAGATCTCCGCAAAACGCTCTGTCGCTATTATGATCGATATCCAGGGTCCCAAAATACGAATTGGGGAAGTACCTGTGGGAAAGCGTATGGTGGCCAAGAGTGAGCGTCTGACCCTTACCGTGGATCCCAGAATCGCTGAAGACGGCGAAGCCATCTTTGTTGACTACCCAAAGCTTCCCCTTGATGTAAGGCCTGGCAGTATCATTTTTTTGGACGACGGTCTATTGGAACTTCATGTAGAATCGGTTTCCGGCTCTAACGTCGTCTGCGTTGTGGCGACAGGCGGCGAGCTCAAATCCCGCAAAGGGCTTACTCTGCCCGGTGTAGCAGTAGACCTGCCTCCATTAGGTGAACGAGATATTGAACACATCCGCTTCGCTGCTGAGCAAGGCTGTGATTTCATAGCCGCTTCGTTTGTCAGGCGTGCTGATCATATACAGGCGGTTAAAGACGTTATCGCCGATTCCGGGAGCACGATGCAGGTCATTGCCAAGGTGGAAAGCGAGGAAGGGGTTCGCAATATTGACGAGATCATCGCCGCGGCCGACGGTATCATGGTGGCCCGCGGTGACTTGGGAATCGAGTTGCCCCCTGAAGAAGTACCATTGGTACAAAAAATGTTGATAAGAAGGTGCAAGGCTGCCGGCAAACCGGTAATCACAGCCACGCAGATGTTGGATTCCATGGTGCGCAATCCACGTCCCACTCGAGCTGAGGTAGCGGACGTAGCCAACGCCATATTTGATGGAAGTGATGCCATCATGCTCTCGGGAGAGACCGCCGTAGGTAAATACCCAATAGAAGCCGTGAGCACTATGCACAGGATCAGCCAGCGCACCGAAGAGGTCCTTGAATACTCAGACGATCTACCCCGAACCCAGGTGTCGGTGGCCGAGGCCATCGCTCGGGCCACGTGCGCCACAGCAGCCAGCGTGGACGCCGCAGCGATCCTTTGTTCTACCCAATCGGGTGCCACCGCTCGCTTGGTATCCAAGTATCGCCCGAGAATCCCTATTGTCGCCTTAACACCTCATAGGTATGTAGCCCGACAACTGGCTTTGGTCTGGGGCGTTCACCCCATAGTAGTGCCTCGTTCAGATAACATCGATCATATGCTTGACGTCGCCATAGATGCCGCCTTGCGCTGGCAACTGATAAGCCCGGGAGACACTGTCGCCATTGCCGCCGGTGTACGCACGGGTCCTCCCGGAAGCACAAACATGTTACAAGTGCTGACGGTGGAGGAGGGTCACGCTGTATGAAAGCAGGAAAGCTTGCTCCGCAGCAGTTGGAACGTCTTGTACTCGGCCGTTTCGCCCACCGGCGTAGCGACGTGTTGGTTCGTGCTGCCTTGGGGGAGGATTCAGCAGTCATCGACTTTGGTGAAGAAGTCTGCGTCATGTCGACGGATCCAATCACCGGTGTCGCTACGGGCGCCGGTCGACTCGCTGTTCACGTCTCGTGCAATGATGTAGCCGCCAACGGCGCTCGTCCGATCGGTGTGCAAGTGGTCCTCTTGCTACCCGAAGACACAGAGGAAACACTGATCACTCAGATCATGGATGAAGTGGAGCAGGGATGTGAAGAGCTCGGAATCGAAGTCCTAGGAGGGCATACTGAGATAGTCTCCCGGGTTACGGCTCCGCTTGTGGTCATCACTGCCGTCGGTCGAGCTGCGAAGGATCGCTATGTAACCTCGGCGGGAGCTCGACCTGGTGATGCCGTAGTAGTCACCAAAGGAGTGGGTATAGAAGGCACGGCCATTCTGGCCACCGAGTGGGCGGACACGATCAGACGGGCCGCCAAGAAAAAGGATCCGCAAGTCTCACCCGAAGTCTTGGATGCCCTGCTAAGAAACGCATCGGCATTCTTCGAGGACATCAGTGCCGTAAAAGAAGGCATAGCCGCTGCCTCCTTCGGCGTCAGTGCTATGCATGACATTACCGAAGGAGGGCTCTACGGTGCTCTGTTTGAAATGGGGGCGGCCTCCGGATTCGGTTTTCGAATAGATAAAGCCAAGGTGCCTGTGCGCCCTGAGACGTCTGCAATCTGTGAGTATCTGGGTCTGGATCCTTTGGGACTGATCTCATCCGGGACAATGCTTATCACATGTCCCGACGGAGACGGACTTGTCAAACACTTAGACAGCGAAGGTGTGCCTGCTTTCATTATAGGTATAGTTCATGAGCAAAAAGACAGTGTCCTTGTTCTTGAGAACGGAGAAACACAAGCATTTCCTCAGTCGGTTGAAGATGAGCTCTGGCGCTTTCTGGCGGGCTCAAGCTCCTGATTCTCTGTAACGAGAATGGGCCTCATCGTAGGCCTGTTTTTTTCGACGACGCGTCGCGCTTGTTGGGTAAGCGTCAGATAGAACACCCCTTCCAACCTGACCTTCGATATCCCAGAATCATGAAAATGGGAGGGCGCACGATTTCTGCAAGGCCTGGTAAAATGAGCTATTGGGCAAGCAGTGTGAGCATGTGTGACAGGTACGGATTCTTGACCCGAGGACCATAGAAGAGCAGCCTTTTGAAGTATGTGACAGTACAAACGGCCCGATCGATCGTTGTATCCTACCCAAATAGAGTGCGGCGTTCTTGTGGTGTATTCCTACCTGAGTCTCTTTGCAATAGGGAAGAGGAGCCTAGAGAAGCACTCGCGCCGGATGCTAAAGATCTCCAATGAGTCGCCATCCGTGGCATCCGGCTTTCTTAGTCCTGGCTTGTTGCTGCCTCACCTCTTGACACTGTTTGTAAATGCAGGTATACTCGTGCAAATATTCAATCGATGAGGTAGCACCGTGGCTACTATTGAAGCGAATGGTTTATGTAAAGTGTTTCGTACGAAAATCAAGGAACCGGGCTTGCGCGGCAGTGTGCAGGCACTGCTGCGGCCAAGATACAGCGGAGTGGTCGCCGTGAAGGGAATCACCTTTGAGGTGGAATCCGGTGAACTACTGGCCTTTATCGGGCCCAACGGGGCCGGGAAAAGCACAACGATCAAGATGCTGACCGGCATCCTGCATCCGACAGCGGGAACTGCCAGGGTCTTGGGGCTGGTGCCGTGGAGGGCTCGACGCCAGCTGGCGTATGCCATTGGCTCGGTGTTCGGACAAAAATCTCAATTGTGGTACCATCTTCCCGTTCTGGACAGCTTTCGTCTGCTTGGCAGCATCTACGAAATCGATGGTAAGGACTTTGCCAAACGACTGGACCAAGTGGTTGAACTGTTCGAACTCGCGGATTTTATCAAAACGCCGGTGAGAAAGCTCTCCCTGGGCCAGCGCATGCGGTGCGAAATTGCAGCCAGTACCCTTCACAGGCCGAAGGTGCTATTTCTGGACGAACCAACTATCGGCCTTGATGTGGTAGCCAAACTCAAGATCCGAGAACTGATAAAAAGGCTTAACCAGGAAGAGAAAACGACCGTATTCCTCACCTCTCATGACGCAGGTGATATTGAGCAGCTATGCAAGCGCGTCATTGTGATCAATCACGGCGAAATAATCCTCGATACATCCACCTCTCACCTGCGGCACAACTACCTGACCACGAAAACAGTAAACGTGAGGTTCGCCGCGCCTTGCCCTGAGCTCACTCTATCAAACGTGGAGATCCTCAAGCACACTGAAAAGGGCGTCAAGTTCCGAGTCGACACTAAGATCACCGCCATAGAGAACGTGTTGACCGAGCTTTTCGCCCAAGTGACTACCGAGGATATCAG
>ERZ773359.2625-NODE-2625-length-22387-cov-7.248791_pt1 | contig 22387 bp, 14 predicted proteins | sample MGYA00374955_ERZ773359 | MGnify/ENA primary metagenome ERZ773359 (study PRJEB29098, sample SAMN04486028) | biogas fermenter metagenome | study: EMG produced TPA metagenomics assembly of the Biogas fermentation microbial communities from Germany - Plant 4 DNA1...
CTCTAACTTACTTGTACGATCTTTGAGTGTCCACCAAACCAGGGGAGGCTCAGACATCAGGCTCTACGATGCCACCGACATGATGATGAAACGAGTCAACCACTATATCGAGGAAGACTGGGGTCTGCAGATGAAGCGGACGACGGTTTGGAATCGCTTCGCCGTCATGCAGACCTTTCTCAACACGCTGCAACAGGGCGTGCTGTTCGGCTACTTAGGCTTGCGGGTGCTTGCCGGAGCCATCACCATAGGTGAGTTTCAGATGTTGATCAGCACTGCGGGAGCTTTCTCGGACAGCCTCCAAACGGTGCTTAACCAGGTGCTGGACATCGGAAAGAACGCTGATTTTATGTACGAATACGTGCGGTTCATGGAGTATCCTCAGGCGAAGGTGTCGGGAAGTGAGCCTCTGCCTACTGGCGTATCTTACAATTTGGAGCTGCGCGGGGTCTCATTCAAATATCCCGGTTCAGACACGTATGCCCTCAAGGACGTATCACTGCGCATTTCGGAGGGACAGCGATTGGCTGTGGTGGGACCGAACGGGGCCGGGAAGACAACTTTGGTGAAACTTCTTACCCGCCTATACGACCCCGACGAGGGGGAAATCCTGTTGAACGGCCATGACATTCGTCAATTCCCTCTGGAGGATTACACTCGTCTGTTCTCGGTCGTCTTCCAGGACTTCAAGTTACTCTCGTTCAGTGTCCGTGAGAATGTCGACATCGGTGACGGCAGTGATGAGGATCGTGTACGCGCCGCCTTGCGTCGGGCAGGCTTGGAGGAGAAGGTTTCCGGACTGAAGCGCGATATTGACACGCCCGTCTACAAGAGCTTCGACGAAGAGGGCATCGAGTTCTCAGGCGGTGAAAGCCAGAAGCTGGCTATTGCCAGAGCGATATACCGCGGATCTCCGATCGTCATCTTGGATGAGCCTACCGCCGCTTTGGATCCGGTGGCTGAGTATGAGATCTACCGTCACTTTGATCGCCTTGTTGGGGATAGGACCGCCATCTACATATCGCATCGTCTCTCCAGCTGCCGGTTTTGTGATCGGATCGCTGTCTTTGACGAAGGACGTATCCTCGAGTACGGCACCCATGATGAGTTGCTCGCCCGGGGCGGCTTGTATCGCAAGATGTGGGACACACAGGCGCAGTGGTATGTTAGGCGAGACGCGGCGGCCGGATGAGGAACAGGCTTAGGGTCATGTGCTGTGATATGCCGCCGCAAATGCTCACTAGGGCCTCGGGATACGATCGAAAAAGGCGGCATTGTTGACGCGTTCATCTTCAAGGAGACGATCCCATCTTCGACAGGATGGGAAAATAAGACCCCCAGTATCTCCGATCCGTGGTGGCATAGAGTCAATCTGGATGCCAAGCACCGCCGATTCGGATTCCTGATAGTGGCAAAAGATCGATCTGAAGAGATAACTCAAAGAGTCCTTCTATCGGGTTCCGGCGAGAAGGTAAAGGTAGACGTGCTATGAACAGTCAAGCGCGTCGCAGTACCTTGGCAAGTGAATAGGGGTCTTAGATTAAGGTGTTATCACCGCCCGGAGGAGTCCAGCGGTAATCTGTATTGTAGAGACAGTTTTGCGTCCATAGAGCATGGATGATGTGAACAAGTTTACGGGCAACTGCGGCCATGGCTACGTAATGGTGTTTGCCTTGAGCTCGCTTTAGATCGTAAGACTCTCGAAGCTGCGGACTAAATCTCACTGCTGAGATTGCAGCAAGCCATATTGCTCGACGCAGATAAGGTGACCCACGCTTTGACCGTAGCATCGAAACCGGCGAAGGCCGGGCATTGGAGAAGGGGCTGTCCCAAAAGCAAGGTTGGGACAGCCCCATTGGCCTCTCCAAAACGGCAGAGGATGGGAGAACGGTCATAGAAGTCAATCCGGCTTATACTTCTCAAACATGCTCTTCTTGCGGCCAGCTGTTTGGTCCATCCGCTCGGACTGTTGCTTGCTCCTGCGGTCGGGTTCTTGATCGCGATGTCAATGCCGCCGTTAGTATCCTTCCGTACGATGCTGGAACGGATACGTTTATCTGTCTGGCCTGACGTCGGGAACCGAGGACTACCGCCCGTAGAAGGGGCTTCCTGACTGAAAGGCGCGTTCAAGAATCGGAAGGCTCAACTTCCCTCGCCATGCACGAGAGCCAGAGGTAACCGCCAAATAAGGATAAGGTTCTGACTCCGTGAGCGTAAGGCCAAGGCAAGAGAGAACCCGTGTTCCGAAAGGAGCATAAGACTGGGTGCCCAGTTGTCGACATGATGATAGAGCGTGTTCGCGCGCCTGGAAGTTGATCGAGGCTTTCGACGGATTCTTCTTCGCTGGATTGGGAAGGTCAGCGTCGAATGGGGCCTGCCGTGTATGGCAGATGATTTGACAAGACTCGGCGCCATAGCCGGGTGATGAACAGGGATCCGACGGTCAGCTAATTCGGAAACACCGCCAAACGTTCCATCGGATGCTCTGAGAGACGAAAGCCGGAGCCGTCCCAGCTTTGCCTGTGGGACGGCCCCCAGGCCGCAGAGCGGCTTTAGCGTTCAACGGTAGTCGTTTCTGCGTCGATCATCTCCGCGCATGGTCTTTGCTCCGCAACTACCCCTTGAGCCGTGATCCGCAAACGGTGCATCGCCAACCAGGAGACCAACATCTCTCGGAACTTGTCACGGACGGCAGCGTCTATGTCCTCTTTGTCGAGTCGATCCCACGGATTCCATTCCGGAAGACCGATGGATTCCGTATCCTCCGGTTTAACATCCAAAGCACGAAGTGCAGCAGAATAGACCTTGGTGAGGCCGATCATGTTGTCGAGATAGTGATCCGGTTCGGGCTCCCTCGAAATCATCCTGTTTGTGAAATCAGATATGGCTTTCAAATACAAGGGGTGTTCGGCGTATTCAGTTGCGAGTTGAGCAAGATCGTCCCACATCATGACGTTGCGGTAATCATCTTCTTTCCAGGTGGATTCTTTCAGCATCCTCTCCGAGATCGTCGCCAAATAAGTCTCCAGGGCTTCCTCGTCGCCCCGCAACGCTTTGAGAACGAGATATCTGAGCGCCGCGGTGGTAGCCGAATCATCGGGCCGCCCTTGTGAGTAGGCTTCAACGATGGGAACCAACCATACTCGTTCAAATCTCTCAAGATCGTCTGCGCCTTGCATAGGCCGATCCGACATCCATTCAAAGACTTGCTCTGCTGTGAAGCCGTAATCCTTTGACTGATCGGGTGCTATATCACCGGCGAGCAATCCCATCAAGAAGTCTTCTTTTTTCAACTGCTCTTGCATTAGCTCAAGGATCAAGCCGCGAACGGAAGGTGTTATCGAGACACCCAGTGCTTTCAGTTGGGCGGCGATAAGTCTTTCCGCCACCTGGGAGTCTTTTTTGTTTGGCAACGTGCGTACAGCCATTGGCAGAGCTGTCTGTCCATTCCATTCGGCACTCAAATCCGCACCGGCATCGATCAAGACTTGAATGACTTCCGGACTATCGCTCCATGTTGCCGCCACGATAGGCGCAGTCATTCCGGACTCATCGGCGGCGTTGACATCCGCCCCGGCTTTGATGAGTGTCTCAAGCGCTTTTGGATTGTCACTCCATGCAGCCGCCGCGATGAGCGCGGTCATACCGGATGTGTCTCTGGCGTTTACATCGGCGCCGGCATCTATAAGGGCTTTGATCACTTCCGGATTGCCATTCCACCTTGCGGCCTCCATGAGTGCGGTAACGCCGGATTCATCTCTGGCATTCACATCGGCACCGGCGGTAACGAGGGCTCGGACCACTTCAGGGTTGACAGTCGACATTGCTGCCGCCACAAGTGCAGTCACATCAAACCCTAACTCATCTCTGGCATGTATATCGGCACCGGCGTCTATGAGAACCTGGATCACTTCAGGATCGTTACTCCATCTGGCCGCTTCAATAAGGGGGGTAGAGCCGGATTCGTCTCTGGCATTCACATCGACCCCGGCAGCTATCAAGCTCTTGACATCAGCTGCTGTCCAAGCCGGATTGAACGGCAACAGCGATGGAACTGAGGCGGTTGCAAGACACGACGTCAGAATGAGAAGCAGAGAACTTATGAGCAGTGGTGTTCGCTTCATGAGGGCCCCCTCTTTTCTGCTGGATTCCCGATCGCTCTCGCGGTGCCATGTATCTTGGATGAGCGACAATAGACACTATACGTCACTTCTCTTCTCGCCGTTTGTCTAATAACCTGCAGTGTTTCCGGCGATCCGGGGTAGGCGACCGCTCAGCTATAATTGAAGATCTGATCGGAACCGAGCGAGCGCTTCATTTATCAGTCTTCGATTCAGGCATTCAGCCGAGCGATGAGGATAAACGGAGGTTACGGCCGGCAACAGGAGTCTCGATCGGCCATTGACATCGGCCCTCGTTTTTGATTCTGTATCTGCACGTATCGCAATCACAAGAAGGGCGACTCAACGTAGAGTGGGATCCAACGCATAGCCTACATAGATCCATCTAGATGAACCAGTCAGCAAAGTCGATGCTTCAAATTGAGATTACTTGACGCATAATAATCAATATGATATCCAAAGGTTATGTATATAATATCAATGGTGTAATCGTGTGTCGATATGCCGGTTGCTCGTCTGTCGACACCGGACGGGGTTTATTCGAGGCGACCTCTTAGGATCCGTATAGCTCCCGATGATGATCAGCGTTGATTGGAACCGACGGTATCATCTTGTCGTCTACCAAGGGTCCCGATGAAGCTTGGCGGTTGGTGAAGTTATTCCGCGGTGGGTATGTCCAACGAGACAAAGCCCTGAGCAAGTTGGAGGTATCCATTCGATCAACCCATAGAGATCGACGCTATCAACCAACATGAAGAAGCACGTACGATTTCGAAAGGTCCGATCACAACATACGGAACCGTAAAGCAGGGTTATCTCTATAGATTTAGCGTTCAGGCGCTGGCCAAGATTGTGGCTCAGACCAACGTCAACTGGCCCGAGTACGTTCGTGACGCAGTGAGGAACGTAACCGCTCACTCCGCCTGGCTCTTCCAAGCCAACCCCGAGCGCTATGATGTGCTGCAGGCGATCAAAGACCTCGATCAGCTTACCTGGACGGTGAGCAAGTATGCTAACCGGATCCGAGCGGGTGACAAGGCCTACATTTGGGAGTCAGGGAAGGAGGCGGGTGTGATTGCCGTGGCGAGGGTGCTGTCCGATCCGGAGCAGATGACTCCTCTCGAGGACGAAAAACCGTATTTTCGCGACAGAAACCTTGCCGAGTCTGAGTCGGTGGGGTGACCATCGCGATCGAGAAGGTCCTACCCAATCGCATCACACGCCACCGGTTTCAGGAGCATGAGGTGCTTTCGCAGGTGAGCATTCTCAAGCAGCCCCAAGGGGCGGTCTTCCGGCTCACATCCGAACAGGCGGCGGCTCTTGAAGAGATGATCAAAGGACAGCAGGAGGTCGGTCGGATCGTCCGCGTTGGAGTTGCTTGGTCCCGCTGGCAGACGTATCGTGAGCAAGGCTACGTATCCATCGGTTGGCGAGCGGTCAGGGACTTGCGACAATACAGTTCATGCGAGAAGGTCGCCAAAGCGGTTCATCAATCTTTGGCTCAGGAATGCCCGACTGAGCGGCAACGCGAATCGGTTGCCCGTCAACTTTGGAGTTTTCGCACCTTGCAACCCGGCGATGAGATCATTGTCACTCAAGGCACCTCAGCCATATTGGCCGTTGGCCGGGTTCAAGAACCGGGCTATCGGTGGGAGGGAGAGGAGGTCGGGCACACCGTTGTCGCAGACTGGGATGAGACCGTTGCCCGGCGAGTAGGCAGGCATCCCCACTGGCGAGCGACCGTCGTGGAAGAGGCCGACAACGATCTGGCCGAGCTTATTCGCACACCGGGACCTAGCCTACCGCCTCCTCTTCCGGATCTGGCTACGGTATCTAACCGGTTCGCTGGCGCTCTTATCGACAGTCATATTCGCTTCGGACGTTATCACGATGAAACGGTCACCGCATTCGTGGTCAGTCTGGCCACCAAGCCCTTCGTCATTCTGACCGGCCTGTCCGGATCCGGCAAGACATTGATCGCCGTCCGCTTCGGTGAATGGTTTGGCTCCGAGCGCCACCTTGTCGTCGCCGTAAGACCCGATTGGACCGGACCTGAAGCTCTTTTCGGTTACGAAGACGCCCTCCGGGAACAGGATGAACACGGACAAAGGCCCTGGTACGTTCCTGAAGCATTGGCCTTTATGCTCAAGGCGGCTCGCGACCCAGAGTATCCCTATCTGTTGATACTCGATGAGATGAATTTGGCGCACGTCGAACGTTACTTCGCGGACTTTCTTTCGGGTCTCGAGTCGGAACAACCCGTTTTGCCCAATCTGATCAAGGGAGACGACGGATGGTGGCGTCTGATGCCCGGCGGACCTGAGCGCATCCCCATTCCCGAAAACCTTTTCGTAGCCGGGACCGTGAACGTCGATGAGACCACATATATGTTTTCACCCAAGGTACTCGATCGGGCCAATACGCTGGAATTCGAGGTCGATAGCGCCGATCTGTCCGAGACAATGCGGCGCCCCACCCCGAGCGAACCCGGCGAAGCCGGACTCGTACGGGGTTTTCTGACCATCGCTACAGATCCGGACGGTCATTTGGAGCAGAGTCCGGTCGATCTGTCCCAATTCACCGGTTATCTTCGTACTCTTCACCGCCTACTGGCCGACTCAAATGTTCGGTTCGGTCGCCGCGTGGTCTACGAAGCCAATCGATTTGCCGCTCTTTTGGGGCACGCAGGCATCACTGATTTGTTAACCGCCCTCGATTTGCAGGTCTTGCAGAAGGTGCTTCCTCGCATACATGGCTCGCGAAAACGCATTGAACCGATCCTTCGGGCCCTGGGCCGTTTCTGTTTCGATCCCGATCTGTCCCTTGAAGAGGCAGAAGCTGAGCTCACCGTTTTTGATCCTGAGGAACTGCCAGAGGGAGAACCCAAGCTGCCCCGGTCTTTCCGCAAGGTACGGCGCATGATGAAAAGCTTGCGTGCCGATCAGTTCGTCAGCTTCACGGAGTGATGGCTGTGGGTGCGGTGGGACAAGTCAAGCTCCGAATCAAAGACGGTAACGGTCAGGTACGCGGGCAACTCATCGTCAAGATACTGCCGCAAACCGGAGGGCGGGGCGGAGGGACTCTCGCACCGCTCGTCGACGAGACGGACAATCCCGATCGTGACCCGTTTCTTGAGCCCGTACAGCTTCTGGAGGGGGAAGAGTATCTTTATCGGATCGTGTGTTTCGAGCCGGCGACAGTGGTCACCACCGATCAAGAGAGTCTTTTCCATCCTGACAATGCGACCGGGAAGCGAGGTCGTCTTCGTCCGGGGCTGTATACGGGCACCGTTGAGGTCCGCTTCTTCGTCGGCGATCATGAACTGGGAACGACTTCTTTTGAAGTTCGCTCTCGCAAGGTCGACTACCTGACTCAGTATCGATGGATGCTACGGGATATCGCTGAGGCTATGACCGAGCTGATCATGGAATCGTTTACTCCGTCCGAGCAGCGTTTTGTCGCTGGTGGAACCCAAGATGCCGCAACTTTATATCAACGATTCGCCTTTTTGAGAAGCATCATCCTGGACGAGGCTCTGGAGGATGCCATAATCTGCATAGTCAACCGCCCGCATCGGGCCTGGGTGGAGGCCAGTGAATGGCGCCGTCCAAGCCAACTCATTCCGTCCTCGTCATCAGTGGCCAGGCAACTGACCCGACCCGGACCTCGGATTGGCGGCGATGTAGGCACAGGTGTGATCCGCTACCCTCTTCCAGCCAAGCTTGAGGCGGTTCGCACTCGCGAGACTCTGGACACGGAGCCTAACCGCTTCGTCCGTTTTGCCTTGCAGCAGTGGCGTTGGCTGGTGGAAGATATCAGCCAAGCGTTGCAAGCAACAGGGGTCCGTGCCCGGCGTGCACACCGGGAGATACAAGCTGTGCTGGATCGCCTCGACAGCTATCTCATGATGACGGATTTCCCCGAGCTGTCGCCGCTCACTCGCTTTCCGATCGGAAATACAGTCCTCCAGCGCGGTGAAGGTTACCGGACGATCCTTCAGCTTTATTTGCAGGTCGAAATGGCCGCGCGTCTGTCGTGGTCGGGCGGCGATGAGGTGTATCGCGCCGGTCAAAGGGACATCGCCACCTTATATGAGTATTGGGTCTATCTCCAGCTGGCTGCTATCGTTGCTCGGTTGTCCGGAGGCAAGCTCGATCATGGCTCACTGATCTATGTGAGTGAGCGCGGCCTCACCGTGGATCTGCGAAAAGGGCGGGAGCATGTGATCCAAGGTTCGCTTGAGCGCCTGGGCCGCAGATTGCGCCTTGAATTCTGGTTCAACCGCGTCTTTTCCCCGCAACGGGGCGGATCGTGGACACGAGCCATGCGGCCGGACTTCTCTTTGCGCATTGTGCCTGAGGATGAAGGGGCAAGCTATGCCGAGACGTGGATTCACTTCGACACCAAGTACCGGGTGGAAACGATCACACAGCTTTTCGGTGCGTCAAGCGGCACGGTATCGGATGGCCTTGATTCGGCGCCAGTGATCGAGCGACATCCGGCAGACGGGCAGGTATCCGGCGCGGCGGACGCCGTCGATGAAAGACAGGATTTCGGCGATGCGGAGGACGTCAAGACCGGACGTCCTCTTCGGGCCGATCTGCTTAAGATGCATGCCTACAAGGACGCCATCCGCCGTTCCTCCGGAGCGTATGTGATCTATCCGGGCATTGAAGAAGAGCGTCGAGTTGAGTACCATGAGATCCTCCCCGGACTCGGCGCCTTTCCTTTGCGTCCTACCAAGGATGGCCTGGCTGACGGTAGCGACGTGTTGACTGGGTTTATTGAGGATGTCATGCTCCACGTTGCTTCGCAGGTGACACAGCATGAGCGGGAGCTATATTGGGTGACCCGGGCCTACACCGGAACACCGCCGGCTCTTCCGATACGGGCAGCTGAGTTCTTGTCTAAGCCACCCGCCGATACACCGGTCTTGTTGGGATATGTGAGAGACGAGGCTCACCTGGCCTGGATTGAGGCCAGCGGTCGCTATGATCTGCAGGTCGACGGAACTACAGGCAGCGTAGGATGGCAGACCGCCCAGTTGGGGGCTGAGTTCGTTGTGCTGTATGGACCGCCTCTTTTGACGGCTCAGGTATGGCGGGTCGTAGACGGTCCCCAGGTGATGACTCGAAAGCGGATGGAGAAGCTCGGCTATCCGGGGCCGCATGGCGAGGTGTATATCTGTTTACCGATCGAACCTGTTATGGGGGAGTGGGCAACTCGGCTGACGACGGAGAACATGGAGCGTCTTAGGGCGAAAGAGGCTCCGGATGCATCCTATGGTGCACCTGTGATGACCACCTGGCTTGGTGTAGTAACCGGTTCCGGGAAATCATAATCGGCGTTTATCTTTGAATATAATACTGGAGCTGTTGTCGGGCTGCGGGGGTCCATGCCCGTTTAACCGCGCCATTGCAGGCCTTGATGTCAAAGCTGTGTCGGGATCCATCGCTGACGGCTAGGTAAAGAGCGTAACGGGCGTTTGATCAGGGTATTTGATCATGATCTGCGGCGAAGGGTGAGCAAACGTGTGGCGGCGCAGAAACGTGCTGGCATATGAACGGCCGGAATGGTATCTCAATACGCCGGACACCTGTCGGTTATTTGTACAGGAGTACGGTATAGGGGACGAGTATGTGGTCGTCCTTCACGGCGGCTGGGGCGGCGAGCACAGCTATCTTCTTGACGCCTTTGAAGGGGTGGAAGAGCATTTCGTGTTGGTGTTTTACGATCAACGCGGTTCATTGCGTTCTCCTTGCCCAAGCGAGCTGATCTCCGTTGACAAGCACGTTCAAGACCTGGAATGCCTGCGAGAACAACTGGGTGTGGACCGTTTGAACATCGTCGCCCACTCCATGGGCACGATCTTGGCCATGATGTATTTGGATCGCTATCCCGAGCGGGTGAAGGGGTTGGTCTTTATCAGCCCTTCGGCGCCGCGTAGCCCTTTTGAAAAATGGGAACTTGAGTTGCTGGAAAGACACGAGCAAGCCAAACAGGCTTTTTTTGAGCGTCAGGAGATCGATCTGGAGATCAAAAGACAAGGGCTGGACAGAGAGTGGGATGAACTCTCCGATAAAGAGAAAACAAACGCTTGGAGGATTCGTTTCGCCGGTTCAAATCTCTATCACGTGGAGCATTGGCCGCAGCTTAAGGGAGGGCAGATCTTTTTCAGTCAAGAAGCCGCTGAGGCAGCGTTGCGGAGCATGCCTCGGCAATACGACTTCACTTCTGCACTGGCCCGGCATCCTTGGCCCATACACATTATCGAAGGCGATCACGATTTCGGACCCGTGTATGTGGAATACACGCGCCAGTGGGTGTCAAAGATCGGGAACGCTCGGCTCACGGTCATTCGAAACGCAGGCCACAATCCGTGGATAGATTCACCTGACGAATTCACAACTGCACTCATTGAGGCCCTTTTGAACACGACCTGACATTTTGACCCAGGTATCCTTTCAAGCTCGAACAGAGGCACATAGATGCGCCCCCTGCGGTAGGGGGCGTGTGTTGTTGACAGCTAGATCTCACGCAATCTCTCTTCTCATCTCACCAAACGGCGAAAGGAGACGTCATCGAAAAAGACATCTCCTTGACCCTTCGACCGGAGATACACCCGGGCATAGGCGGCGGCAGCCGGTGCCTGCACGTTGATTTTAACCTCACGCCACTCGGACGATAACCCGTCGAAATCGATACCGCGGCCGCGCAGATATCCTGCTCTGCTGAGTTCACTGTAGAACTCCACATACAGGTTGGCCATCGCTGCGGCGTCGCCGCGAACCCAGGCCGTCAACTCATAGACGGTATTACCCTCAACTGATACATCCTGCCAGGCCATCTGGTAGGCGGAGCCGTCGTTGGTGAATCTCAGGCTCTGTTCTCCCGTATGGGCGACCAAAGAAGAGGCGGATACGAGGCGGTTTTCGCGGTTGGCTGCCGTCGTACTCCAGGCGTCGGGGATGTGACTTTCCACCGCTTCAAAACCGGAATTGAGCAAGAGATCCGGTGACTCTTCGCTCGCCCCGGTCGAGTCGGTGTCTTCTTGGAAGGCAAACTGATGCACTCGTACGTCGTCGATATACACTTGTGCATCTTTTGCATTGTCGACGGTGATCACCAGGCGCGCTTCCACGAGTTCTTGGCCGTCAATCTCAGCGGGCACGTCTCCGAACAGTTCCAAAGCGGCCCATTCTCCTGCGGTGTCGGCCAGGGTTCGACTGCCGGAGCTACAGCTGAAGAGTCGCTCACCGCGGCTGTTGCGCAGCTGCAGACTCATAGTGATTGTTCCCGAGGTTGTGCTCGGAGGCGTGTAATAATGGGCCTGTGCCGCGATCAGCCCGGCGCGGACGGGGAAGATCTGCAGCGGTCCGCCGCGTTCAAGGCGATTGACCAGCAGGCTGGCATCACCGGAACGGGATATTTCCGTCGTTCGCTCGATGCTGCCGGTGGAGACGATCCAGCTTCCCCAATGCGTGGCGACTGCTGCGCCGTTTTCGAAAGAGCCGTTTTGCAGTATTGACGTTTCTTCCGTTAAGCCTGTGTCCAAGGCTTCTTGCCAAGCTTGGGCCAAAAGTCTGCGGTGGGGTGATCTTTCGTCACGGGCATAGGCTTTAACGCGTTCAGTGACGGGCCCGCCGTGGTTTTCGTGTTGCCGCAGGTAGCCGAGCAGATGCCAAAACTCAGATCCATGCCAACCCGTCCAGTCCCACAGAGCCCGCGAGGAGAGGAAACGCAAGGCTGGATCGGAAGCGAATTCCTCCGCCAAAGTGTAGCGGCGCTCACTCAGCCGGAAGCGTTCCTGAAGCTTGTCTTCCAATCCGTCGAGGAATGCCATGGCGGTCGCTTCGCTGTCCAACGGAGGCAACGGCCGATGGGGATAGCTGAGCACGGAGGCCTCGGAATATTCGAATGCCCGCAGAAGAAGCTGTGCCCTCTTTTTCTGCTTCTCATTTTCGGCCTTGGCAGCAACGGTTTCCAACAGCTGACGGCTGTAGGTCAGATCTTCTTCGGTAATCAGGTTGACATAGCCCAGGTCGCTAAACCACAGATACGTTTTAGTCTTGAAGTCTTGAAACCAGGCCGACTCTTTGATCCGGCGCGTCCAAAAATCTTCCCAGAAATCGTAGAAAGCGCGCAACTCCACAGCAGCTGCCGCACCTACCATGCGTTCACACCATTCGTCCAACAGGACGTCCACATCTTGATAGGGATCCCACAAGAGCTTGCTTATCAGCCACGGTTTTGGCCCGTCGGCGATGTTGTGATACATCTCGATGTAATGAGCTACCACTCCGTGCTCCTTGGCGTAGCGCAGGTTTTCCGCTATCAGATGCGGATAGACTCGGGGCACCACGTAATGCACACCGTACATGTAGTCGTACCACGCCAGCTGGTTTGCCCGCGACTGCCACTCTTCCGTGTGTTTGTGCCCGAGGGCTCGTATTTCCTCGTCGATCCAAGTCATGCGATCCTTAGTGATGAAAGGCACCACTCGGGGGTGCAAAGTAAACGACGGCGGATCAGCGACGTAGTCATAGGCGAGCAGGCCGAACCATTTATCGGGGAAGACCTCATGGACGCGCTCCACGACCTCATTTACCCAGCGGCAATAGACGTCAGACAGGTTCAGAAGTCCGACGGAGTTGAACCTGCCGGGATAGGCGGGATGGTTCGGATCCGCTTCGCAAAAGCCGCCCAGATCATTGACACCCAAGGAGTAGGAAGTAGCCTCGGGGTTGAGCGTGAAATACTCCGTGATCACCTGCACAGCTGCATCTACGGTACCCTCTATGCTGAAACAAGGCTGCCAGTCAGTGGTCGCCGTTACTCCGGGTACCCGTCTGCCGTAGAATTCCGGATTTGTGCGGCCGAAGCGTTCGACGGGGAACAGGTTGTACATGTTATGCATGAACAAAGAGCGCGAGTTGTAGACTCCCTGCAAACGGTTGCGTTCCGCCCAAGCCACATACGGCGAGGTCGGGGCTGTCAAAGGATTGGCGGTTAACGGACTGATGACTCTTTGAACGAAGGCCGGTTCTTGTAGCACGAGACCTTGCGGAACGAGGATGTCACTTTGCTTTGGAACGTCTTCTCCGTCCGGACCGGCGAACAGCCAGCGCACGCCCACGTAGCGTTCGAGAAAGTCAAAGACTGCATTGCGCAGGCCCCATTCAGATATGCCGACCAAATGAATCTCGTTGTCCCCACACACAATGGCGTAACTGTCGCCGTCTTTGTCCGCCAGTGCGGATTTGGCCGCTTCGCTCGTTGTCGTCTCCGCGGTGGCCAGGTGAATGCTCGCCTGGTCGTGAACCTGGTTCGGCAGGCGTATCGGCAGACGAGTGCCTGTTGCCTCGCTGATATAAGTGTTCAGGAAACCCAAATAACGATTGAACCTGACATCCATTTGCGGACTGACGACTATCACTGCCGTGGCTACGCCGTCTTTGACGACATAGACAGATGCCTCGTTGGCCGTTCCCATCACATGGATGATCCCCGTTAGAATGAGCGCGATAGCGGCTATAAAGCAATAGGTCCTTACCATTTCCACAACGTCCCCGCAATCATGTCTTTTCTTCCCGCCGCCAAGATGCTTTCTATGGGTCCGGCTACCTGTTCCAATGCCACCGCCGCGGGGACTTCTCCGGCCAACACAGAGCGTACGGCGGCATGCATGTGGTCACGGACATCGTTCCAGTTAGGCATGTACCAAGGTCCGGGTTTCGTGGGTAGCATTGTCCCCTCAACCATGGAAATGATGGTGTAGGCGACGTTCTTCGCCCACGGATAACGCTCTTGTTGGTAGTTGGCGAACTCACGCGCCACGGAGAGACGGACGGGGAAGAAGCCGACTTCCCGAGACATGATCTGCACGGCTTCGGGACTCAGCAAAAACTCGACGAACTTCATCGTGGCATCTATATCAGCGCAGTTTTTGTTAACCACCCAAGCACCGTGCTCGAACATGTAATTGTAAGCTTTGTTCTGAGGCAAATTGGGCAGAGGAGCCATATCCCAGGTGCGGAATTCCCTCCAGTCAGCGCTGGCGTGCAGATGGGTTCCGTACATGATCATGGCACTCAGTCCGCTTGGTAGTGTGCTCACCCCGGGCCGCGGGCTTTGCATGACATGATGGACGTTGTATAAGTCGGCCCACCATTGGACCATGTCTACGAAAGCGGGCTGATTTCCCCTGTAGTATCCATCGGGACTGACGAAATACTCGCCGGCTTGAAGGCCCCAGATCTCATAGTACCCGCTGCTTTTCCAACCGTGGCTGATGTCGTGAGCCAGTCCCCAAACGTCCGTGAGTCCGTCCCCGTTCAGATCACGGGTGAGTTTTTTCGCCAAAGACAGCATGTCTTCCCAGCTCCAGCGCCCGGCTCGGTGCATGTCAGCGGGCTCCATGACTCCGGCGTTGGCCATTTGGTCTTTGTCGTAATAGAGAACGGGAACCTCGTATGTGTTTTTGATCCGCCGGATCTCACCCTTGTACGGACCGGCCGGGATGGTCAGCGCATCCCAGGTTCCCGGGAGCCAGTCGCCTCGTGAGCCAAGTCTTTTTACGACTTCCGTAAGATCGAGCCAGTAATGCTCCCATTCGTAGTCGAAGTCGCCGACCGTGTACATGATGATGTCCGGGGCTAGATTGGTGATAAGCCGTGCCTTCAGTGCATCAGGACGCAATTGGACCGCTTCAGCTTCGATACCCAAACCTTTGGCGTTGAAAGCTTCAACCAACGGTTCGACGTAGCGTAGGCTCCACGAGGAAACCGTAACTATCGGGGCGGTATGGCCCATCCCAGCCATCCACACTAAGATCAGAGCAACCAGGGAGATGGTTCTCATGATTCTGCGCAGAGATCGTGCCGCTTTCAATGCGTGGTCTCCTTTCCCTATGATGTCACAGACTAGCGAGGCTGCCTCGTACACCTGTACAATCGCCGAGGCTCGCACTAGCGGTATTCGGAAAGATCGCTAAAACTCCTCTTGAAAAGCCGACATTCGCACGACTGTTTCTCTTTGGCCAGATGACGACGACGGAGCAGGGGGGCGGACGGGGGAATCATAGAAGTCCAATGGCTCGGACAGGGGAGTGTCTGGTTGGCTGCCGAACGTTTGATCTTGGTTCCGTCGATGGCCACTGTGCCCAGCTTGACCAGACCGACCTTTAAGCAGGCATGCAGTTTCTCTACAGTATGATGTGGGAAGACGCCATTGCCTCGCCAAGCTTCCCTCAAACCGGGCTTTCTAAACGGCACCGTACCGATTATTGAGGAAGGAATGCAAGGTATTTTCCAGTTCAAAGACGTGATAGGCGATGCGTTTGAATGGGATAGCATCCGCAGACCCGCTGGGCCGGCAGGTCGTCCCGGCTATCTGGTAGACGACTCGTTTGGAATTTGGGTGGACACAAGACATCCTGAGGAGGCATGGCAGCTGCTGAAGTTTCTCGTGTCGCGTGAGGGGCAGGAGATCATGATCAAACACTCTCTACTTCCGCCCGTGCGTCGATCTGCAGCTGCTATCTATTTGAAGCTTGCTCCCGATCATAACCTTGGCGCCTTCATCGACGCAGTGGCCGACAGTCAGCCGACGATTTACTCCCGTATGTTGGGGGACATCAGTCAGATCGAGGTAGCTCTATGGGAGATGCTTCAGTCAGTGCTGAAAAACACCCAACCGTATCGGGTTGCAGTGGAAGCCTATCGCCCCAGGATCGAAGCTTTGCTTGCGGAGGCGACCCAATAGGATCGGACCGCGCGTCTGTTGCGGAGTCCGCCCACATGCAGGCTCGCTTTCCGGTCTTACGATCATCGCTGACATGCCAAGTGTGCGGCAAGAGTTCTCGTAGAAGACTGCAGCTTGTGTCCTGCCGGATCCATGACGTCAACGCACATAACGGGGCAATCGCCGGTACATGTCAAACGTTGGACACAAAGAATGTCTGGCAGGTCACTTGGTCAAGACTGCCTTCCGCTTTCCGGAGCTTATTGGTATGCGCCCATTTGTGATCCTGGCCTCGGCTGTATCGTCCGGGGCCTCTTTGGTCGCAGATGCCCCATGGATGGCTTTCAGCCTCTGAGGACGCTAAGCGATGGGTCTTCTTTATACCGGTGATTGCCGGCGCTCTTCCGGCTGAGCCATGTAAAGAAAGATGGATCAGTGTCAACTCGCCATCTGCTGTGGCACGAATCCTTGATCGACACTGAATGCGATCGACCGGAGAGTCTTGGCCATTCGCGATTGATCAACGGTGGGAAAACTGGCGCAGGTGATCCGGCGGCAAGTGAGAAACAAACAGTGGACGGGAAACCGGATCAAAGGTCTTGTCGCGTCATTTTAGCGCTGGGAGGTACTGCTCGTGCGACTGGTAGAGGTCGTTTCGGCCTTACGACTGAATGATGACGATCAACAGACTCTATCTCAAGAATGGGATGATTCGCAGGCAAGGTGGCCCGGTGACGAGCCCTTCTTCTTGCAGCCGGCTTATATAGCCCAGGCGTGTCGCTCGGCGGCTCTGCCCGAAGAGGCTGTTCGTCGGAGTGTAGCCGCGGCCAAGATCGTGGCAGAAGAACCGGCTCTTAGCGCGCTCATCTGGCATTTTGCCCATTGCCTCGGCAGTAAGGAGTATCCGCGTTCTGCAATTGCCAAGTGGCCCTCCTTGGACCATGTGGCCTTTGATGTGCAATCGGAGCAGCTGTACTTGTTGGCGGTACTGGCAGCTTTGGATCGCGCCCGGGATCTCTACGGACAACGATTGATTCCGGAAGACGTAGTTCTTGCCACCTGGGCTGATGTGGGACGCTGGGCGGCGGTTTATCACGAAAGACACGGTACGTGGGGTCTAACCCTTGGCAACCTCAACTGGCTGACCAACCATCTGCGGTGCGAGATCTTCCAGCTGGGCCGACTGCAGTTTCAGCTCAATTCATTTCGCTGTCAGGTGCGGGCTTTTCGTCATCGAGCGTCAGGAGCGGTGTTGGCGCTCTCCGAAGACGGGTTAAGCTATCGAAGCGATGGACAAAGAAACGGCGCCGGAGGAGTGACTGAGAGCGTCGGTGTGTGGGAATCCAAGCTTGAGTTGACGGATGAGGCCGTCCTGGGCAATCCCATACTTCCTGTTGGGCAGGCCATTGCGGAATTGTACCGTTTGTCTCGGGACGAATGGGAACAGATATTGGCTCCGGGCGATCCCGTATTGCAGATCCACATCCCTGCCGGCAGCAGGTTGGATTTCGAGCAGTGCGGAGACTCCTTTCAGCGCTCACTGGTCTTTTTCCCACGCTACTTCCCGGAATTCGAATTCGTAGCCTGGGCCGGCAGTTCGTGGCTTTTGGATCCGCAGTTGGAAAAGCTCCTGGGTCCCGAGGCCAACTTGGTGCGCTTTCTCTCCGAGTTTTACCTGTTGCCGATTAAGTCGGACGGACGCGACGTCTTGCGCCGAGTCTTTGGAGAGATTCCCGATGATCTCGCCCGGGCGCCTCGGGATACTACGTTGCGCCGGGCGCTGATCGACCATCTGTCGGCGGGTGGGCACTGGCATGACGCGGCGGGTTTTATCATGCGCCAAGACCTCGATTGGGGAAAGCAATTCTACAGAAACCAAGCTCTTCCTCAGTTTGATAAACAAGGTTAATCTCGGAAGGCAATCCTGTGTTCGTAGCGTCGACGTCCACGTCTGATCGTGCGGGGCAAACATGACGGGTGGGAATAAAGAAGGTCAATCGCTTTAGCACATGGCATTTGAGGGGGAACTGTATATGCCTTCTGAATGGCAGGCCGGATTCTCTCAGGTAGATATTACTCCATGGATGGGAGTCGAGCTGTCCGGGTATGGGTTCTATTTGGGGCGCCGCACCAGTGATGTACATTCACGGCTCCTTGCGCAGGGCGCAGCCTTTCGAACGGATGATTCAGGTGTCCTGATCATCAGTGCGGATGTGTTAGGCTATGACCGTGATTCCGCCAACAGAGTGCGCACCGCACTCAGCCAGGCGACCGGATTGCCCGTCAGCGCCATAGCTTTGTGTGCCACACATACGCATTGCGGACCGGCGACGTTTTTTCTGCGTGGCTGCGGTGAGGTATCTCCCGAGTATCTGTCGTTTTTTGAGCATCGCCTGATCCAGGCCGGAGTTTTGGCCTGGCAAAGACTGCGGCCGGCGACACTGTATGCCGCACATGGACGTCTCCCCGGGGTGGCCTTTAACCGGACACGTCAAGGCGGTCCCGTTGATGATCTGCAGCAATGCCTTTTTGTCTGTGATGATTCAGGCGACTTGATGGGCATCCTGACCAGGTTCTCCTGTCATGCCGTGGTCTTCAGAAACACCCATACTCACGCTTCCCCTGACTGGGTGGGAGAGATGAGAACGTGTTTGCGGAGTAAGTGGCCGGGTCTGGCCGTGCTGTTTTTGCAGGGAGCATGCGGTGATCTCAATCCTGCACCTCTTTTGCCTTCTATGTCCTATGAACAATGGGCGGAAGGCGTCGGTCATATCGTTGCCGGCGGAGTGATGCAACTGTGGGCGAGGCGCCGGCCTCTGGGAGAGGGCGGATTGAGTTCGTTGTCTCGCATGGTTTCGCTGCCGGCGGATCTTGGTGTGATGACCGAAGAGCAGTTGAAGGATGCCGTGCAGAAAGCTGAAGAGGCCTACCGGAAGAATCCGTCAGTGTTCACACAGGGAGCGCACCGGTTTTGGTCCGAGTATCTGGCTCAGTGGCAACGGGATTACTACGGAAAAGGCGCGCCTGACGCATGGTCCGGTGAGATTCAATGCTTACGGATCGGCCATTTAAGCATGCTCTTTCACGGTGCTGAGATGTTCTCTGCGGTAGCTCAGGAGATACGCGATCAGAGCTTTGGCGACGATGTGTGGGTAGTGGGCTACACCAACGATTTTTGGGGCTACATACCCGATCCCGTTGATTTCGAACGCCGTGGATATGCGGCCGTTACGGTGCCGGGAATGACCGGGCGTCCTCATTTCGTACCTGATATCGGAGCGGTCGTCGCCCATGAAGCCGCGGCTTTGGTGCGGGAAGTGAAATCATAGCTTATGAGGGCGTAGCCTCCGGCCATCTATGGCAGGAGGGTATGCCAGGTTGTTGAACACTTAGGCGGTGAGTTTCCTTAAGAAACGGCCGTGAGTGATAATCAAAGGCAGGTGGATGAGAATGCAGGCCGGTTTTGGCGAAGTGGTCATCACGCCCCCGATGGGGACGGGTATGGCCGGATACTTCAGGGAACGGTTGGCTGAGGGCATAATAGATGACTTATACTCCCGGGCTTTGGTGGTCTCCCAGGGAGACACGCATGTAGCCGTTGTGAGTACGGATCTTATCGCTATGTTGCAGGAAGACGTCGAAGCGGTGAAGGAGCAGGTACATAAACGGCTGGGCATCCCCAAAACGAACGTATTGATAGGAGCGAGCCACACCCACACGGGTCCGGTGGTGCACAGGCGTCCGGGGTTTGTCAGAGACGAAGATTACATGAGGACTTGGGCCCGTCTCACGGCGGGGGCCATCGAGATCGCTTTCCGCAATCGGGTCGACGCAACCTTAGGCGTGGGTAAGGGTTTGGTACCCGGGGTTTCATATAATCGGCGCTTCTTGATGAAGAACGGATACGTGCACACAAATCCCGGTGTCGGCAATCCGGATATCGTCAAACCGGCCGGTCCCGTGGATCAGGAGGTGACCGTACTCCGCTTTGACGGACCCGACGGTGTCCCGATCGGAGTGTTGGCTCACTTCAGTTGCCATTGCGACACCGTAGGCGGCAATCTTTTCTCTGCCGACTGGGTAGGTGTGGCCGCTGAGAAGATCCGCACTGCGTTGCAACCTAAAGGTGCCACCAGGCCCTTTGGCGTGGTAGTGCTCAATGGAGCCAGTGGGGATATCAACCAGTTTAACGTCAACGATCCCAAGCGTCGTCAGCGTTGGCCCAGTTACAAAGAGGAAATCGGAATGGCGGTGGCGGGCGAGGCGGTGCGAGTGGCCGTGAGTCTGAGTCCCAAACCCTATGAAGAAGTAGGGGCGGCCGCTAAAGAGATCACCCTGGAACGGATCCCGATCGAGGAGTTCCTGGAAAACAGCCGCAAGGCCCTTGAGGATCCCAAGGTGGGACGCATGGAAAAGACAGTGGCCGAGGTGAATAAGCAAAGGGCTGAATACCACGCCAGTCAACCGGATCGCTTCCAGCAAGAGATCATCTGCGTGCGCATCGGCCCGGCACTCATCACCAGCGGCCCCGGAGAGATGTTTACTCAGCTCGGTCTGGATTTCAAAGCCGCATTCCCTGATGCCTACGGTATGATGGCTAACCTATCAAATGGTTATCTCGGTTACGTGCCCACCGCTAAGGCCTTTGAAGAGGGTGGATACGAGCCTCGCTCCACGCGCCTTAAGCCGGGTACGGGTGAGGCCATTGTCGAAGCAGGTATCGAACTGGGTAAGAAGCTGATGGGCCAGGAGTAGTCTCAGATTGAGTGTTCACGACAGGGGTTGTCTCAACGAATAGCTTGAGACAGCCCCAGATTTTGCTCATCGGGTGCCCTGGCACCCCACGGTCTCTATATCATTCGAGCGTGATGAATGCCAGCGGTTGCAGCCGCACATGATCGACCATCGCAGACCGGTGCGGCCTGAGACGGTCGATTGAGTCAAGTGCTCAACAAGCAGGCCTATAGGTGGGGCTTCTAGGAGTCCATCTGCGCCCAACAGCATTCCATAATCTCCCAGGCCTTTTGCAGATAGAAGCGGTAGTTCTCCAAGGGCGTCCCATTGGGAATACGGTGATCAAGGGCGATCACGCAACCGCCCGTGGCTACCAGAGGCGGGATTTTATACTCCAACTCGGCGATGATCTCTTCTTTGCTGCGTCTGAGCACGTGTTTGTCTATGCCGCCGTAGAAGGCCAGGCGATTGCCGTACTGCTCCCTTATTTTTACCACGTCCACCCCGGCAGCCGGTTCCATGGGGTGCATACAGTTGATGGCCGCATCCAAAAAAGCCGGGATGACGCTGGTGATATCGCCGTCGCTGTCCTGATCGAAAAGGACGGCACCCCGATCTGCTAACATGTCCCAGATGCGGCGGTAATAGGGTTTTATGAACTCCTCAATCTGTTTTGGACCCGCCAGAGGCCCGGATTTGCCCGCCAAGTCCTCATGTACTCTAAGTACATCGATCTGTACCCTCGCCGATACCCGATCGAGTACCTTTTGTGCCGTCCGGCCGATGGTATCGAGTATGTCGTGTATCAATTCCGGGTTCTCGTAGTACGCGATACAGAGGTTCTCTTCTCCCATCAACTGACGCGGTTCGTCAAAGCCGCCGGGTATTGATACGCATACAACCCTATCCTGTTCGAGCAGCTGGCGCGCGTGCGCTTCCCAGTCTTTGTGAAAGCGAGCCTCGCTGAACTCGTACCAGTGTTTGATCTTCAGCCAATCATCGAAGGTCTTTACCGGATAGTCCAATGGCAAGGGCAACGTCGAATAGCCCTTCATCAACTTCATGCGCCGCCCATAGCCGTCGATCTCGATTATGTATTCATCAGTCTCTTCCACTATCTGTCCGGGGTGACCGCCCAGTCTGCCCGTGTTGACCCTAACGCTACCTCTGGCGGCTGTGCGGTAACGAAAGGCGGAGAAATCCAGTTCTTCAGGTTTGGCGCCTTGCTCGAGCCACTCTTCCTTCAGACCGACTATGGGGCCGAAGATCTCCGTTATCATCGGCGGGCAAAGACGCTTGAACGTCATGTGATCCAGGTATTCTTGGCGCGATACGGTGGGCGTTATGCGTATTTTCAAGTCGGCATGTGAACTCCAGCGCAGCTTCATCAATCCGGGCCTCCTTGATGGGCATGCAGCCTACCTTACACTCTGGGTGAAGTGAAGACCCCGTCGGGGTAGGCTGCGGTTGCTATGGCATGCTCATGTATGCCTGGCGTCAATGAAGAACAACGGCCTTTCACCGATTCTTTGACGACACCTACCCTGAAGGTACAATCGCGAGATTTGCTTTCAAGTATCCGTCTTTTGTGATGATGAGATCTCCTTTCTATATCGACCTATGCCATTTCCTCCCCCTTCCCAGACTGTCCGTGCAAATGGCAATGCTGCCGGTACAAGGGCGGTTGGTTGTCTGCACAGAGGGTATAAAGGCTGTGTTCTTGCCCAAAAAGGCGGGGGCTGTCCCAAAAGTAAGGTTGGGACAGCCCCGGCTTTTGTCTATCAGACGTG